>Ga0222424_100638_pt1 | contig 14629 bp, 13 predicted proteins | sample 2B2ome_FD_182468 | JGI IMG/M metagenome (GOLD analysis project Ga0222424, IMG submission 182468) | Enriched microbial communities from leaf-cutter ant dump, University of Wisconsin, Madison, United States - 2B200A (version 2) | ecosystem: Environmental > Terrestrial > Nest > Insects nest > Nest... | reverse complement strand
GCGCTGATCATGCTCGGCGACGAGGCCCTGGCGCGCATCGCGCACACGCGCAGCAGCAGCTTCTCGGCCGACCTGCTGAAGTGGCTGCAGATCATGCAGGCCTACGAGAACGGCGGCCACGCCTACCATGCCACCATGCCCACCGATGCCCTGGCGCGCTTCCGCGACGCCATGCGCGAGACCGAGGCCGCCGGTTTCGACGACCTGCGCGCGCGCCAGCTCATGCTCGGGCGCGAGGTCCGCGACCTGTTCGCCCGCCAGGGTTTCCGCAGCGTGGCGGCGATCGGGTTCGAGGCGCCCGGCGTGGTCGTCTGCCATACCGATGATGACGCCGTGCACACGGGGCGCCGCTTCATCGAACTGGGTCTGCAGTGCGCTGCCGGCGTGCCGCTGATGTGCGACGAGCCGGCCAGTTTCAAGACCTTCCGTGTCGGCCTGTTCGGGCTGGACAAGCTGGCCAACATCGAGCGCACGGTGGCGCGTCTTGAGGATGCCCTGCGCCGCCTGTGAGCCGTCCGCGCGTCAGTGCGCGTCGCGCCAGGCGCTGGGCGTGCGCCCGGTCCACTGCCGGAAGGCGCGGGTGAAGTTGGCCGGCGCGTCGTAGCCGAGCAGGCCGGCGACCTGCTGTATGGTCAGCGCCGGATTGGCCAGCAGCGTCATGGCGTCGCGCCGGCGCGCCTCCTCCAGCAAGGGCTTGTAGCCGCTGCCCTGCGCCAGCAGCCGGCGCCTCAGCGTGCGCAGCGACAGGTTCAGGCGGTCGGCGAGCCTGTCCGGCGTCGGGTAGCCGTCCCCGGCCATGATCATCTCCGCCCGCGCGCGCGCCAGCAGCGCATGCCCCGCGTCGGTCTCGCCCCACAGCGCCTGCTCGCGTTCGCAATGCTGGATGGCCTGGCGCAGCGCCTCGGGGTTGGCCGTGTCCAGCCGGCGCTGGAAGCGCGCCTTGTCCGGCAGGCGCACCAGGTTCGCCGGCATGTCGTGGCGGGCGTGCGGGAAGCGTTCGCGGAAGCGCGCGTAATGCGCCGGCTCGGGGAAGGCGAACCAGGCCTCTCCGGGCAGGTCGTTCTGGCCGAGCAGGAAGCGCACGCCCTGGCAGAAGCTCACCATCATGCCTTCCATGAGCGTCTGCCCGAGCGGATTCGGGAGGTGCAGCTCGCCATGGAACTCGAAGACATAGGCATCCGGCTCTTCCCGGAAGTCGAAGCGGATGCCTCGCCCGCGCAGCTGCCAGAAGCGCCGCAGCACATCGACGGCGGCCAGCGGCGTCGCCGAGCAGAGCAGGGCGTAGCCAAGGTGCCCGTGCGCCGTGAGCGGCATGCGCAGCCCCGCCTCGAAGCCCATGCCGGGGTCGCCCGCGCGCGCCAGCAGGACCTCGACCAGATCCAGGAAGTCCGCCAGCGAGATGCGGCGCGTCGGGTCGGCGAGCACGGCGGGCGTCAGGCCGGCCTCCGCCATCAGCGCGTCGGCGTCCAGGCCCAGGTCGCGGGCCAGCTCGATGTACTGCGCCGGATAGGTCACCGGCGTGTTGAGCTGGTGCGCCCAGGCGGGATAGCGGTCATGGCTGGGCATGTTCTGGCCACCAATGATAAGCAACTTGTCCGCGCAGCATCTCACGCCGTTACATGACATGCCAGTAATCTGACTCCATGGTCACATGAACGAGGAGTCCGCCATGACCGCTGCCGCCCGCCTGCGAGCCGCTTCCGCCAGTCCCGCCGGCTACCGCCATGAACTCAAGGTCCGCCGCATGGACTTCGAGTTCGACGATGACATCCCGGAATACTGGTTCGACAACGACCCGTTCAAGACCCTGCTGCTGTCGGCCATGTCCGGCGGCTTCCCCGAGGGCGAGCGCTTCTTCATCGAGTCGGTGCGGCATTACCAGGACCGCATCACCGATCCCGAGCTGCGCGAGGCCATCCGCGCCTTCATCGGCCAGGAGGGGCACCATTCCAAGGAGCACAAGGGGCTGAACGAGTTCCTGACCCGGCGCGGGCTGCCCATCGACAAGATCGACCGCAACGTCGGCATGTTCATGCGCTGGATGCGCAAGAACCTGTCGCCGGAGCGCCAGCTCGCGCACACGGTCGCGGTCGAGCACTTCACCGCCATCCTGTCCGAGCTGTACATGCTGAACAGCGAGACCCTGGCGAAGATGGACCCGCGCATGGCGAGGGTCTGGGCCTGGCACGCGGTCGAGGAGGCCGAGCACAAGGCGGTGGCCTTCGATGTCTACAAGCAGACCGTCGACAACGAGTGGGTGCGCCTGTCCGAGATGGCCATGGTGACGCTGCTCTTCGTCGGCTTCACCAGCTATGACGTCTACCGCCTGCTGAGCCGTCGCGGCCTCGCCGGTGACTGGCGCCTGTGGCTGCGCGCGACCAACGAGATGTGGGGCGTGCCCGGTCACTTCCGCAAGCTGATCCCGGCCTATTTCTCCTACTACCGCCGCGGCTTCCATCCCAGCCACATCGACGCCAGCGCGAAGCTGGCGAAGATCAAGGCCGAGTACCTGGGCGCGAAGGCCTGATGCCTTACAATGGGCCGACAACAACAAGAGTCGGTCGGCCCATGAGCATCTTCCAGCGCATTCCCCACTTCGACGGCGCGCGCGACGCGCTGCGTCCCCTGCAGCGTGTCGAGGACGTCCGCGAGGCGTCCCGTGATTTCCGCCGCGACATGCTGGCGAAGCCCAAGGTGCGTTATTACCAGACCTTCGAGCTGGTGCGCGTGCCTTACCCCAGCAAGTACGCCTACCTGAACGCGTTCTCGCTGCCGACGCCGTTCGTGCACCTGTGCAACCGCCTGTTCGTGATCCAGTTCGACAGCGCCGAAGGCCTCAAGACCCTGCTGGTGAGCCCGTCCGACTGGGAGCATCAGCGCGAGACGCCGTTCTTCGCCCAGCTCGACGCCAGCGCCGGTCCGCTCTCCGGCGCCATGGAGCGCATCGTGGTCAAGGGCACGTCCACCGTGCTCGACTGCCTGGCCGGCATCGGCCTGCGTCCGGAGGATGTCGACTACCTGACCTATGACCACCTGCACACGCAGAACGTCACGCGTTGGCTGGGCGGCGACGGCCACAGCGCCATCTTTCCGAACGCGAAACTGCTGATCATGCGCGAGGAGTGGGAGAGCACGCAGGCGCTGATCCCCTGGCAGAACCAGTGGTACTGCCCGGACGGCATCGCCGGCGTGCCGGATGCCCGTGTCGAGCTGCTCGACGACAGCGTCCACCTGGGCGATGGCTCGGTGGCGCTGGTGCGCACCAAGGGCCACACCGTCGGCAATCATTCCATCGTCGCCCACACCGACCAGGGCCTGCTGGTGACCAGCGAGAACGGCGTCAGCCTCGACGCCTACGCGCCGCTGCACTCGAAGATTCCCGGCCTGGCCGCCTACGCGCGGCGCACCGGCTCGGAGATCATCATCAACGGCAACACGCTGGAGTACGCCGTGGACCAGTACATCTCCATGGTCCAGGAGAAGACCATCGCCGGCCCCTGGCCGAAGGACGAGCGCTTCCCGAACATGGCGCTGTCGTCGGAGTCGGACGGCTTCTGGCTGTTCCCGGGCACGGCGCCGACCGCGCGCATGGGTGATCTCGCCTTCGGCCGCTTCACGTCGCCGCGCCGCGGGGAGGGCTGAGTCATGGGCCGCACTTTCCTGGTCACCGGTGCCGCCTCGGGCATAGGCTACGCCCTGGTGCAGGCGCTGCTCGCGCGTGGCGAGCGCGTCTACGCCTGCGACATCAACACCGCTGCCATGGACACGCTGCACGCCGGCGCGGCGGAGGGCCAGCTGCGCGTGGAGGCGCTGGACGTGCGCGATCCCGAGGCCTGGAACCAGGTTGCGGACGCCGTCGTCGCCGACTGGGGCAGCCTCGACGTGCTCTGCAACGTCGCCGGCGTGCTGCGCGACAACTGGGTGAAGGATGACACCCCGGCCGATGTCCATTTCCACTTCGACATCAACGTCAAGGGCGCCATCTTCGGCATGCAGGCGGCGTTGCGCCACATGCTGCCGCGCGCGCAGGGCCACATCCTCAACATCGCGTCCATGGCGGCGCTGTCGCCGGTGCCGGGGCTGGGTCTCTACAGCGCCAGCAAGTTCGCCATACGCAGCTATTCGCTGGCCGCCGCCATGGAGCTGGCGGAGCAGGGCATCGCCGTCACCGCCATCTGCCCGGATGCCGTGCAGACGCCCATGCTGGACATCCAGAAGGGCAAGGAGCAGGCGGCGCTGACCTTCTCCGGGTTGCGCGCGCTGACCACGGAAGAGGTGGTGCAGGCCATGCTGGATGCGCTGGAGACGCGGCCGATGGAGGTGGTGCTGCCCGGCTGGCGCGGGGTCACGGCCAAGTTTGCCAATGCCTTCCCGGCGGTCGGGCACAAGGCGGTCGGGCTGCTGCGCAAGGTCGGCCGGAGGCGTCAGGGCGCCATCCGCGAGGGCAAGGACTCGACCGAGCGCTGAGCCGCATCAGCGGCCCGGAAATGAAAACGCCGGCGTCAGGCCGGCGTTTTCATGTGCGTGCGCCGCGACTCAGAAGCGGTACTGGCCCGCATTGATGCTGGCGAAGATATCGTCCGTCAGCGCCACGTACTCGCTGGTGCCCGGCAGCAGCACGTACAGCGCCTCGCCGCCGACCTTGGCCGGGTCGAAGCCTTCGTTCTTCAGGCCCGACTTCTGGTACTTGAATGTGCCGGTAGTCTCCATGGCGGCCTTGACGCGCAGGAAGACCGGCACGGCGTAGGCCGGCAGCTCGCGCCTGAGGTGCGCGAGCAGGCCGGCGAAGTCCACGCTCATGCCGGCGTGCGGCGTGATCGCGGCCATGCCGGCGCGGCCGTTGGTGTTGGCGATCTCGACCCCGTAGACCACGGCCTCGGCGAGGTCATGGTAGGCGGTCATCATGTTCTCCACCTCGGTGGTGGAGACGTTCTCGCCCTTCCAGCGGAAGGTGTCGCCGGTGCGGTCGACGAACTGGGCGTGGCGGAAGCCGATCTCGCGCATGAGGTCGCCGGTGTTGAAGTACTTGTCGCCCTTCTTGAACACGTCGGTGAAGATGCAGGAGGTGTTCTTGCCGGCATCGGTGTAGCCGTCGAAGGGTGTCTTGTCGCCGATCTCGCCGATCATCAGGCCGACCTCGCCGCGCCTGACCTTGATCATGCGGCCGTTCTTGTCGCGCACCGGCGCCTCGGCCTCCTTGTCGTACTTGACCAGCGCGTAGGGCATGGGCGAGAAGCCGACGGTGTTGTCGAAGTTGAAGATGTTGGTGAAGCCGACGTTGCCCTCCGAGGAGGCGTACAGCTCGGCCACCTCGTCGATGCCGAAACGGTCCTTGAAGGTCTTCCAGATGTTCGGGCGCATGCCGTTGCCGACGATCTTGCTGACCTTGTTGTCGCGGTCCTGCGGCGAGGCCGGACGCTCCAGCAGGTAGCGGCAGAGTTCGCCGACATAGCCGAAGGCGGTGGCGTTGTACTTGCGCACGTCGTCCCAGAACTCGCTCGCGGAGAACTTGCGGCGGAGCGCCAGCGCCGAGTTGCCGGCGATGACCGCGCCCCAGCACACGACCATGGCGGTGGCGTGGTAGAAGGGCAGGGTGGCGTAGAGCACGTCGCGGTCGCCCAGGTTGAGCGTGAAGCCCAGGCCGCCGTAGGCCTTCATCCAGCGGCCGTTGTTGAACACGGCCGCCTTGGGCAGGCCGGTGGTGCCGGAGGTGTAGATGTAGAACAGGCCGTCGTTGCGGTAGATCTGCTTGGCGGTCGGCGGGTTGTAGCTGGGGCTGCCCTGGATCTCGATGGCCAGGTTGCGCCAGTCCGACGGCGCCTGGCCCGGCTCCGCGACGGTGTTCGTGTCGTCCAGCCAGAAGCAGTGCCTGGACGGGATCTCGATCTCGCTCTGCACGTCGATGACATTCTGCGCGCACTCGGCGCCGGCGACGATCATCTTCGGCTTCACCAGGTTGATGCTGTGCACCAGCACCTTGCCGGTCTGCGAGGTGTTGACCAGGGCCGAGATGACGCCGATCTTGGCCAGGCCCAGGGCGGTGACCAGCAGTTCGGGACGGTTCTCGATGAGCACGGTGACCACGTCGCCCTTCTTCAGGCCCTGCGACAGGAAGAAGTGCGCGATGCGGTTGGCCCACTGGTTGAACTGGGCATAGCTGAAGCCGACATCGCGGTAGAGCAGCGCCTTGCCGTGCGGGTTCTGCTGGGCGGCCTGCTCGAAAGCCCAGGCCATGCCGACATTGCGGCTGTTGCTGGTGTTGTTGGCCATGAGCAGGCCACGGACCATGCGCGGCAGCTTGGGAACGATCTTGGGAACCTTGCGGGCGAGGTCGATCGGCGAGATCACGTCTTGGTGTTTGGTCATGGGGTTGTTGTCCTCAGCGGCCCGGTCCCGGGCGTCTTGGCGGCATGGCGCCGCCAGGTCAGCAAGAGCGGGGCGGCAAGCTGCCGCCCCAAGGTCGCCGCTAACTTAACCGCCGGGGCCGCAGGCCGCAAGCCTTGACGCCTGCGGTTTCCTGCGGAATCCGCGATCAGCGCTTCTTCGTGGGCAGGGTGCCCATGAGCTTGCAGATGATGCCGAGCATGACCTCGTCGGCGCCGCCGCCGATGGACATCAGGCGGCCGTCGCGATAGGCGCGGGCGATGGGGTTGTCCCAGGTGAAGCCCTGGCCGCCCCAGTACTGCAGGCAGCTGTCGGCGACCTCGCGCATCAGGCGGCCGCCCTTGAGCTTGGCCATGGACGCCAGCATGGTCACGTTCTCGCCGGCGACATGCTGTTCGCAGACCGAGTGCACCAGGCCGCGCAGGGCCTCGATCTCGGTCATCAGCTCGGCCATGCGGTAGTGCACCACCTGCTGATCGAGCAGCGGCCTGCCGTAGATCATGCGCTGGCGGGCGTAGTCGATGGTCAGCTCCACGCACTTGGCCATGCCGCCGAGCGCGCTGGCGGCGCAGAAGATGCGCTCTTCCTGGAACTGCAGCATCTGCATCATGAAGCCCATGCCTTCGGCGCCGATGACGTTGGTCTGCGGCACGCGCACGTTGTCGAAGAACACCTGGGCGGTGTCCGAGCTGCGCTGGCCGAGCTTGTCGATGGGGCTGGAGAAGGAGATGCCCGGCGTCTTCGACGGCACCACGATGAGCGACTTGTTGTTGTACGGGCCTTCGTCGCTGGTGTTGGCGAGCAGGCAGAAGAAGTCGGCCTGCAGGCTGTTGGTGATCCACATCTTGGAGCCGTTGATGACGTAGTCGTCGCCATCCTTGACCGCGCGGGTCTTGATGTTGGCGACGTCGGAGCCGGCATGCACTTCGCTGACCGCGATCGACGCCACATATTCCCCGGCGATGGCCTTGCGCAGGAACTTGTCCTTCAGCTCGTCCGAGCCGAAACGGGCGATGGCCGGCGTCGCCATGTCGGTCTGCACGCCGATGGCCATGGGGATGCCGCCGCAGGAAATGCGGCCCAGCTCTTCCACCACCACCATGTTGTAGGAGTAGTCGAGACCCGACCCGCCGTACTCGACCGGCTTGTGCACGCCGAGCAGACCGAGGTCGCCCATCTTGCGGAACAGATCGTGGGCGGGGAAGCGGCCGGCCTCTTCCCACTGGTCGACGTGCGGATTGACATCATTCTCGACGAACTGGCGCGTGGTGCGTCGCAGGGCTTCGTGTTCTTCGGTGAAACGCATGATGGAGATACCCTCAGTTGAAACGCGGCTATTTGTCACTGAAGGCGCGGCCGTATCGCGCTGACCGCAGGGTCACGCGTACCATAATGACCTTGCGGTCATTTTGCAAAATTTCATGGCAGGAGAATCGACGTAATGATAGCGACCCCCGTGATGCCGGTCTGGCTGGCCTCCTTCGAGCGTCAGGCGGATGCCGTGGCGCTGGCCCTGATGGCCGCCGCCGCGCTGATGATGACCGGTCTGCTCACCGGTCTCTGGAAGTATCTGGCGATCGCGACCAGCCCGCAGGCGAGGGCGCCGTACTACGTCGACATCGCCCACCGCACCTCGCTGATGTACGCCTTCTCGGCGCTGCTGGTGGCGGTCATGGCCGGCCTCAGTCCCTGGGCGCCGACGCTGACCTGGTGGTGCACCGCCGGCCCGCTGGTCTTCTTCTTCGCCGCCGTCTTCACCTATCTCGTGCACGGCTGGCTGAACGACACCCGCAACCAGCTCGCGCGCCCGCATGTGCTCGGGCGCTGGCATCTGCCCGGCTGGATGATCCACGGCTTCATGGCCGCGCTGGCGCTGGTGGAGATCGGGGGCATCGGGGTGCTGGCGGCAGGGGTGTTTTGCCGGTTGCTGGGATGACTACGCATCCCGGTCGCTGGTGATGCCAGCCCGCAGGCCGGCGACCAGGCCGGGATGCCGCTGTTCAAGCCGAGGCAGGAGACAGCATCACATGTACTTCGCCAGCAGCTCCCGCGCCTTGATCTGCGCGTCCATCACCGTCATGAACGTGTAGGCGCCCATGAACTTGCGGCTGAGGAACATGAATTCCTTGGGCGGCACGGTGAACTGCTTGCTCATGGCCGAGCGCGCGGCCAGCGAGGTCACGCGCGAGTGCAGCTTGCTCGCGGCCCAGCAGTAGGCGCCATCGGCGTTGACCACTTCCGGCGGCACCTTGCTGCTGTCGGCGAAGGGCTCGAAAGCCAGCAGGGCGAGGTCGATGAAGTGCTCCAGGGTCTTGCCCTGCAGGTTGTCGAAGAAGCGGAAGCCCTTCATGGCCCGGCGCATGGCGTCGCGGTCGCTGTTGTAGGCGGCGCGGGTCATGCCGCGCGCGAGTTCGAGCAGGTCTTCGGGGAAGTCGCGCACGGCGCCGAAGTCGAGCAGGATGATCTGGTCGGGCGTGCCGGCGCCATCGCCCAGGCGCACCAGGTAGTTGCCGAAGTTGGGGTCGGTCTGGATCTGGCCCCATTCGAACACCTCGCGGCAGCAGATCTCCAGCGCCGCCAGCGAGAGCGCGTTGCGGCGCTCGGGCGCTAGTTGCAGCACGGCCTGGCTGTTGACCGGCACGCCGTACTCGTACGACATGACCAGCACTTTGCCGGTGCAGTATTCCGGGTAGATGGTCGGCACGATGAAGCGCGGATCGTCCTTGAGGAAGTCGTGGAAGCGCTGCGTGGTGGCGGCCTCCAGCGGGTAGTCGACTTCGCGGTGCATCATCATGCGCACTTCGTCCAGCCACTCGTCGAAGTCGCGGGTCTGCGGCACGGCGCGGGTCAGGCGCAGCATCTGCGTGACCAGCGAGAGGTCGGAGTCTATGGCCTCGGCCACGCCCGGGTACTGGATCTTGAGCACGACCTCGGCGCCGTCGCTGCGGCGGCGGGCGCGGTGCACCTGGGCCAGCGAGGCGGCGCCCAGCGGCTCGGGGTTGATGTCGAGCTCGTCGAAGCGGTCGCCGAGCTGTTCGCGCACCAGCGGCTCCAGGGTTTCCCAGGCCAGCGCCGTGGTGCTGTCGTTGAGCTTGTGCAGGGCCGAGGTGATTTCCTCGGGCAGGAAGTGCTCGCCGTAGAGCGCCATCATCTGGCCGATCTTGACCACGCTGCCCTTGAGCTTGCCGAGTTCGCCGACCAGGTATTCGGCCTGCTCGGCGAGCGCGCGGCGGCGGGCGCTGGCGCGGTCTTCGGGCGCGGAGAACATGGAGCCGACCGACGAGGCGGCGATGCGGGAGCCGGCCACGACGGAGGCCTTGGCGATGGAGAAGCGTCGTTCGAAAGCGCCGGTCTTGAGGCGGGTCAGGCGTTCATCAGTCATGCCAGGAGTTCCTGTCAATAAGGGTCACGATTGGCGCTAGTTTATCGTACCGACTTCGCGCATCTGCCAGATTTCGTCGGACAAGCAGTCAACGCGGCCTTCGCCGGCCAGCTTGATGAGGTGCGCCCAGAGGCTGTAGCGCGCGACCGGATGCAGCAGGGGCGGGACATCGTCGTAGACCAGCGGGACCAGGTCGGCGAGGGTGGTTGGGCCGGCCTCGCGCAGGCGGGCGATGACCTTGGCCTCGCGCTGCAGGCGGTGCGCGATGGTACCGCGCACCACGCCGCCGGCGTCCGCGATGAGCCTGCCATGGCCCGGCAGCAGGGCGCGCGGCGCCAGCGGCAGCAGCTTCTCCAGCGAGCGCAGGTAGTCCGCCAGGCGGCCATGGGGCGGGATGATGACCACGGTCGAGCCCTGGATCAGGTGGTCGCCGGTGAGCAGCCAGCCCTCGGCCGGGTCGTGGTAGCAGAGGTGGTTCTCGACATGGCCCGGCGTGTGCAGCACATGCAGCGGCCAGCCCAGCCCGGTCCAGACCTCGCCGTCGGTCAGCGTGGTGTCGATGCGTGTGTCGCGGTCCTGGCTGGGGTCGTCGGCCAGCGGCGCCATGCCCAGCACCCGCGCGCCGGTGGCGTCGACCAGGGCCTGGCAGCCGGGCGAGTGGTCGCGGTGGGTGTGGGTGAGCAGGATGTGGCGTAGCGGCCTGCCGCTGGCGGCGACGGCGGCGAGCAGCGCGGTGGTGTGGGCCGGGTCGGCCGGGCCGGGGTCCACGCAGGCGCAGCTGTCTTCGCCGATGAGCAGATAGCTGTTGGTGCCCGGCCCCGTCATCATGCCCGGGTTGGGCGCGGTGATGCGCCAGGCGCGCGGGCTCAGGCGGATGATCTCGCCGGCCGCCACGGGCAGGTCGGCCGCTACGGCGATGGCGTCGTCGGGCCAGGCGGCCGGGGCGGGCGATGGATCAGCTTCGTGCATGGCGGGCATCCGCGACGGGAAAGAGCCACTATACTAGCCGCCTGTCCGCCTGACATGTTCCCTGGAGCCCAGCATGCTGATCGTTGTTTCGCCGGCCAAGACCCTGGACTACGAGTCGCCGCTGCCGGCAGGCCTGGCGCCGACGCGTCCCGACTTCCTGGCCGACTCGGAGGAGCTGATCCGCGGCCTGGCCGCGCTCACGCCGGCCGAGGTCGCCAGCCTGATGTCGCTGTCCGACAAGCTGGCCGCCCTGAACGTCGCGCGCTACCAGACCTGGCATGCCGACTATGACCAGCCCGAGGCGCGTCCGGCGCTGTTCGCCTTCAAGGGCGATGTCTACACCGGGCTGGAGGTCGGCCGCTTCAGCCTGGCCGACCTGGAGCGCGCGCAGTCGCATCTGCGCATCCTGTCCGGCCTCTACGGCCTGCTGCGTCCGCTCGACCTCATGCTGCCCTACCGTCTGGAAATGGGCACCGGCCTGGCGAGCACGCGCGGCAAGGACCTCTACGCCTTCTGGGGCGACCGCCTGACCGAGGCGCTCAATGCCGCGCTGGCGGAGCAGGGCGACGACGTGCTGGTCAACCTGGCTTCCAACGAGTATTTCCGCGCGGTGAATCCGAAGAAGCTGCAGGGGCGCATCATCACGCCGCATTTCCGCGACGAGAAGAACGGCCAGTTCAAGATCATCAGCTTCTTCGCCAAGAAGGCGCGCGGACGCATGGCGGCCTGGCTGCTGCAGAACCGCGTGGCCACGCCGGACGACATCCGCGCCTTCGATGTCGACGGCTATGCCTTCAACGCCTCGCTCAGCCGGGGCGACGACCTGGTCTTCACGCGCGCGGGCGCCGGCGCCTGCCCGGCCGGCGAGCTGGTGGCGGAGGAGGTCTGACATGAGCCTGCCCGATGTCACCCCGGCCCAGCAGGAGGCCCTGGAGGCGGCCGCGTTCCGTCGCCTCGTGGCGCATCTGCAGGAGCGCAGCGATGTGCAGAACATCGACCTCATGAACCTGGCCGGCTTCTGCCGCAACTGCCTGTCCAAGTGGCTGCGCGCCGAGGCCGAGGCGCGCGGCCTGCCGGTCTCCGACCCCGCCGCCCGTCAGCATGTCTACGGCATGCCCTACGAGGACTGGAAGGCCAGGCACCAAAAGCCTTAAACTCGCTGCCCTCTGATACCTAGCGAGGAAGCGACTGTGAGCGTCGAAACCATCAAGGCCCTGCAAGCCGACCACTTCGGCCGCTGGAAGAACCGCGAAGCCATCGCCGAGTCCATGATTCCGGTGATCGGCCGGCTCCACCGCGAGCGCAACGTCATCACCACGGTCTACGGTCGCAGCCTGGTCAACAACTCGGTCATCCAGATCCTCAAGCACCACCGCCGCGTGCGCATGATCGCCGGCGACCTGTCGGTGGTCGACACCTTCCCGATCCTGGAGATCGTCACCGGCCTCGACCTCGGTCCCTGCCAGGTCGACATCGGCAAGCTCGCCATCGAATATCGCGAGCACGGCGCCGGCCAGGACCTGCGCGCCTTCGTCGAAGCCGCCGTCAAGCCGGGCATCGGCCTGGCCCAGCAGGGCGAGCCGCGCGATGTCGTGCTCTACGGCTTCGGCCGCATCGGCCGCATCCTCGCCCGCCTGCTCATCGAGAAGGCCAGCAACCATGGCGGCCTGCGCCTGCGCGCCATCGTCGTGCGCAAGACCACCGACGGCGACCTGCAGAAGCGCGCCTCGCTGCTGCGCCGCGACTCCATCCACGGTCCGTTCGAAGGCACCATCGCGGTGGATGAAGAGAACGAGGCCATCATCGCCAACGGCAACTTCATCAAGGTCATCTACGCCGGCAAGCCGACCGACGTCGACTACACCCAGTACGGCATCAACAACGCCCTGCTCATCGACAACACCGGCAAGCTCAAGGACCGCGAAGGTCTGGGCCAGCACCTGACCTGCCCGGGCGTCAGCCGCGTCGTCCTGACTGCGCCGGCCAAGGGCGATGTCAAGAACATCGTCTACGGCGTCAACAACGACACCATCACCGACGATGACAACATCCTGTCGGCGGCCTCGTGCACGACCAACGCCATCACCCCGGTGCTGAAGGTCATGAACGACCAGTTCGGCATCCAGTCCGGCCACGTCGAGACGGTGCACTCGTTCACCAACGACCAGAACCTGATCGACAACTACCACAAGGCCGACCGCCGTGGCCGTTCCGCCGTGCTCAACATGGTCATCACCGAGACCGGCGCCGCCAAGGCCGTGGCCAAGGCGCTGCCCGAGCTGATGGGCAAGCTCACCGGCAACTCCATCCGCGTGCCGACGCCGAACGTGTCCATGGCCATCCTCAGCCTGACCCTGGACAAGGCCGCGAGCAAGGACGAGATCAACGAGTTCCTGCGCAACGTCTCGCTGCACACCAACCTCGACGAGCAGATCGACTTCACCAATTCCACCGAGGTGGTGTCGTCCGACTTCATCGGCTCGCGCTCGGCCGGCGTGTTCGACGCCCAGGCCACCATCGTCAACGGCAACAAGGCCAACCTCTATGTCTGGTACGACAACGAGATGGGCTACAGCTGCCAGGTGCTGCGCATCGCCGAGCAGATCGCCGGCACGCACTACCTGACGCTGCCGCAGGGCTGATCCGCCCCGGCGGTCATCAGGCGTCACGCGAAACAGGGGCTCAGGCCCCTGTTTCCTTTTCCGGCCAGGGCTGGCCTTTTCGTTTTCCGGTGCCCGACATGTCCGTCTTCCCGCGCTCCGTTTTCCGGTCGCTGTCCGTCCTCTGCCTGCTGGCGCTCGCCGGCTGCGCCAGCCTGCGCCCGGCCGCCGAGCCGGTGGCGGTCACCGGCGTGGCCTACCACAGCATGGTCTGGCAGGCGAAAGTGGCCCGCCTGCCCGAGGGCGTGACGGCGCAGACCCTGCAGCAGCTGTTGCAGCGGCGCCTGGACGAGGCCAACGCCGTGCTCTCCACCTATCAGCCGGACACCGAGCTGATGCGCCTGAACCGCGCGCCGGTCGGCGAGTGGGTGGCGCTCAGCCCCCTGCTCGCGGACACGCTGGCGCAGGCGCTGGAGGTCAGCGCGGCCACCGGTGGCGCCTATGACGTCACCGTGGGGCCGCTGGTCAATCTCTGGGGCTTCGGGCCGCAGGGGCGGGTCACGCGCGCGCCGGCCGAGGAAGACATACAGCGCGCGCGCGCGCTGGTGGGCTGGCATGGCCTGGCGCTGGACCGTGACGGCCGGCGCGCGCGCAGGCTCAGGCCGGTGCTGCTGGACCTGTCGTCAGCCGGTGAGGGCGCAGGCAGCGATGTCATGGCGGCGACGCTGGAGTCACTGGGGGTGACGGACTATCTGGTGGGCGTGGCGGGCAGTCTGCGCGCGCGCGGCCTGAAGGCGGACGGCCAGCCCTGGCGTCTCGCCATCGAGCAGCCGGACGGCAGCGGTCTGCCCAGCCGATCGCTGGACCTGCGCGACGCCGCCATCTCGACGTCCGGCTCCTACCGCAATTACTTCGAGCAGGATGGCGTGCGCTATTCGCACACCATCGATCCGGCCAGCGGCCGGCCCATCAGCCATCGCGGCGTGTCGGTCACCGTGGTGCTGCCGGGCGGCAGCGACACCCTGGCGGATGCCTGGGCGACTGGCCTGAACGTGCTGGGCCCGGACCGCGGCCTGGCGCTGGCGGAGCGTCTGGGTCTGGCGGTGTGCTACATCGAGCGCACCGACGGGGGCTTCCGCGCCCGCGAGTCCTCCGCCTTCACCCGGCTGTCGCGGCCCTGAGCGCGGCGGGAGCGGTCAGATGCTGACGCGCCCCAGCCAGATGTCCCTGTACATCACGAAGTCGCCCGCCAGGCTGTAGAAGGGGTGCTTGAAGGTGGCCGGGCGGTTCTTCT
>Ga0222424_100636_pt1 | contig 14650 bp, 13 predicted proteins | sample 2B2ome_FD_182468 | JGI IMG/M metagenome (GOLD analysis project Ga0222424, IMG submission 182468) | Enriched microbial communities from leaf-cutter ant dump, University of Wisconsin, Madison, United States - 2B200A (version 2) | ecosystem: Environmental > Terrestrial > Nest > Insects nest > Nest... | reverse complement strand
GTAACGAATGCCGTTTTGAAAAGAAAGACATTAATGACTGGGTGATAGAAGGGCCGATGAAAGTAGCCCGGCACTCCGTTATCGGCGCCAATCACTATGAAGTACTGGACCGGCCCAAGGAAACGATCAGTGATGTTATGGGCGGCAGGGCTCCTAAATTGCTGATGGACATTCATAGCATCAGCGAGGTGAATGATCCCGGGGTGGATCTTAGCAAGATACCGGGGCCGGCAACCGGGGCGGTGTTCAACCGGGAAAAAGGAATAGAAGAAAAGAAAGATTAACAAGCTATATTTTATAACATGTATTTACTGACAATAGATTGGTTTTTTATTTTAGAAAAATTGGCTTTAATTTTTGTAATTGTTATGCTCTCTATGGGAGTGGCCATGTATGCTACTTACGGTGAGCGGAAGGTTGCGGCCTTTATACAGGACCGTATCGGTCCCAACAGGGCGGGCCCCCTGGGATTATTTCAGCCGCTGGCTGATGGCGGAAAACTCTTTTTCAAAGAAGAGATCATTCCCCTGGCTTCTTCAAAATTCTTATTCATCCTGGGGCCCCTGCTGGCAATGGTTACAGCCCTGCTGACCAGCGCGGTCATTCCCTGGGGCGCTACAATGAATATCGGTAACCGCCAGGTTCCGCTGCAGGTAGCGGATGTAAACATCGGTATCCTTTATGTATTTGGAGTAGTGAGCCTGGGTGTTTATGGTATTATGCTGGGCGGATGGGCCTCCAACAACAAATTTTCGCTGCTGGCGGCCATCCGGGGCGCGTCACAGATGGTGTCTTATGAGCTGGCCATGGGATTATCGCTGATCGCGGTACTGATGCTTACCGGCTCCCTGCAGATGAGCGTTATCGTAGGCGAGCAGTACAACGCGGTATGGAACATCGTTTACCAGCCCATCGGGTTCATTATCTTTTTTATCTGCGCCCTGGCGGAAACAAACCGTACGCCGTTTGATTTACCCGAGGCGGAAAATGAGCTAAATTTTGGATACCACCAGGAGTATTCCAGTATGAAGCTGGGATTCTACCTGTTTGCAGAATACATCAATATGTTTATAAGCGGTGTCATCATGGCCACGCTTTATTTTGGCGGCTATGATATTCCGTTTGTAAATGAAGCGAAGCTGGCACAGCATATCGGGGAGAACTGGGTGGCATTGCTCACATTCCTTACCCTGATGGCAAAGGCCCTGTTCTTTGTGTTCGTATTTATGTGGATCCGGTGGACGATTCCGCGTTTCCGGTTTGATCAGTTGATGCACCTGGGGTGGAAACGGCTGATCCCCCTGGCATTGCTCAATATGGTGATCACCGCGGTGGTGATCCTGTGGCTGAAGAAATGATGAAGAAAGCAGGGAAAAGCTGATAATGAGATGTGAATAGGGAATAGTGAATGGAGGGAAGGGCGTCGATGATGGAAGTGCTGGTGTGCAGGAGTGCGACGCAAGAATGCCGGGATATAGACGGAGGCCGGCACCAAAAAAATAAAAAGTAAAGCGCTTTATAAAGAAACAATGAGTGTACAATTAACAAACAGGAGTAAACCCGTTGATCGCAGACCAATGAACTGGGTAGAACGTTTATACCTGGTAAATATTTTTAAAGGAATGGCCATTACATTAAAGCATTTCTTTAAAAAGAAGGCGACCATTAAATACCCGGAGGAAACACGGCCGTTCAGTAAGGTGTTCCGCGGGCTGCATATCCTGAACAGGGATGAAGAAGGGCGCGAACGGTGTACGGCCTGCGGGCTTTGTGCTGTAGCCTGTCCGGCAGAAGCCATTACCATGGAGGCTGCAGAGCGCCAGGAAGGCGAAGAAACGTTGTATCGTGAGGAAAAATACGCTGCAAAATATGAGATCAATATGCTGCGTTGTATCTTCTGCGGCTATTGTGAGGAAGCCTGTCCAAAAGATGCGATCTATCTGTCGCAGACCTTTACACCGGCAAACTACCAGCGGAAAGGTTTTATTTATAAAAAAGAGGATCTGCTGATCCCCAACCCGGTTACGGATCCGGAGGGCTATCAAAAAGCATTGGGTACAATCAGCAGGGAAAAAGAAGGTGTTTAAGGGTTAATTAAGAAACGAAATGAATATTACGCAACTACTATTCTGGGTATTAACGGTGATCGCCATAGGAAGCGCACTGATGATTGTTACCAGCAAAAACCCCGTATACAGTGTGCTGGGGCTGATTGTGACCTTTTTTGCCATTTCCGGACACTATATCCTGATGAATGCGCAATTCCTGGCGATTGTGAACATTATTGTTTACGCCGGGGCAATTATGGTACTGTTCCTTTTTGTGATCATGCTGATGAATATGAGCAAGGCTACCGAAACCCTTAAGAACAAATGGCTGCAGATCGTGGGGGCCATTGCGGGGAGCTGCCTGTTCCTGGTATTGATCGCTGCACTGAAGAATACAGAAGTGAAAAAGAACCTGGTGGAGATGGGAACGGGCGATATCGGCCTGGTGAAGAACCTGGGACGGGAGCTGTTCACCACTTTTGTGATCCCATTTGAGATCAGCAGTGTACTGTTCTTAAGCGCCATGATCGGCTCCGTGGTAATAGGTAAAAAAGAGTAGGGATCTTATTAAAATTTTAAAATGCATCCCGATAGTTATCGGGACTCAAAACTCGAATCTCAGAACTCAAAACTCAAGTCTCAAAACTCAAATCCGAAATGCCAATAAATTATTACATCACCCTTGCGCTTTGCTTATTTGCCATTGGCGTGGTAGGGGTGTTAACACGCAGGAACGCTATTATTGTTTTTATGTGCGTTGAATTAATGCTGAATTCTGTGAACCTGCTGCTGGTGGCGTTTTCCAAAATGCACCATATTGCCAAGGGGGCTGCAGCTACAGCGGGCACAGATGGACAGTTGTTTGTATTCTTTATCATGGTGGTTGCAGCTGCGGAAGTAAGTGTGGGGCTGGCCATTATTGTAATGATGTACCGGAACGTGCATTCTATAAATATTAATTTTTTAAACAGGCTGAAACATTAATTGCGCCGGCATTCTTTTTATTATGAATAATGTGTTAGATATCGTTTATTGGATCCCGCTGCTGCCATTGCTGGGTTGTATCATAAACGGATTGGGAAGAAAAAGCTTATCAAAAGGAGCCGTTGGGTTTATTGGAAGCGGCGTGATACTTGCCTCTTTTATACTGAGCCTGTGGGCGTTTTTCCAGGTGCGCGCCGGCAACGTGCATACCGCGGAATATTTTCCGTTCATCAATGTGGGAAACCTGAAGATACCGTTTGCGTTTCAGATCGACCAGCTATCGGCGATCTGGTTGCTGATCATTACCGGTATCGGTTTTCTGATCCATGTGTATTCGACTTCCTATATGCACGATGAAAAGCCGGAGCATTTCGGGCGGTACTTTGCTTACCTGAACCTTTTCGTTTTTTCGATGCTGCTGCTGGTAATGGGCGCCAATTTTGTAATTATGTTCATTGGCTGGGAAGGGGTTGGTTTGTGCTCTTATTTACTGATCGGCTTCTGGTTTAAGAAAAAGGAATACAGCAAAGCGGCTAACAAAGCCTTTATTATGAACCGGATCGGTGATCTGGCATTTTTGATTGCGTTGTTCATGCTTATCAACAAACTGGGTACTACTACGTTCAGCGAGATCTTTACCAGTGCTTCGCTGGCCAAATTATCCGGCAAAGAAATTACTGCCATTACGTTACTGCTGTTTGTGGGAGCTACGGGTAAAAGCGCTCAGATCCCTTTATATACCTGGCTTCCGGATGCGATGGCGGGTCCTACACCGGTTTCCGCACTGATCCACGCTGCTACCATGGTTACCGCGGGTATTTACATGATAGCAAGGGCCAACCTGCTGTTTTCCATGGCACCGGCAACAATGAACGTGATCGCTGTTATTGGTATTGCCACAGCCCTGCTGGCAGCTACCATTGCCCTGAAGCAGAACGATATTAAAAAAGTACTGGCCTATTCAACCGTAAGCCAGCTGGGGTATATGTTCCTGGCCCTGGGGAGCGGTGCCTATGTGGCCGCTGTTTTCCATGTAATGACCCACGCATTTTTTAAAGCCCTGCTCTTCCTGGGCAGCGGTAGTGTGATCCATGCAATGGGAGGCGAGCAGGATATGCGCAGGATGGGCGGATTGTCCCGGTACATGAAAATAACCAACATTACATTCCTGCTGGGGTGTTTGGCCATTGCCGGTATACCGGGCTTCTCCGGGTTCTTCTCAAAGGATGAGATCCTGGCAGGGGCTTTTGCAAAATCGCCGGTGCTGTATGCGCTGGGGCTGCTGGGGGCCTTATTAACGGCTTTTTATATGTTCCGCCTGTATGCTACAACCTTTAAAGGAAGTTTCCGCGGCACGCATGAACAGGAGCATCACCTGCACGAAAGTCCTGCTGCAATCACCGTTCCGCTGGTGATCCTTGCCATCCTTTCGGTGGTTGGCGGGTTTGTAGGCGTGCCCGAGTTTATGGCACATGGAGCACATGCATTGTCGGATTTTCTGCAACCCATTTTCAAAGACTCCTATGCTTTGCTGCCGGTACACGAAGTATCGCACAGTACGGAATGGGTCCTGGCCGGAGTTTCTTCCCTGCTGGTGATCGCTACCGTGGTGTTTGCCTGGAGCCGGTTTGCAAAGAAACCAGACCTGGAAGCGGCTACCGGCCTGGGAAAGGTTCTGGAAAACAAATGGTATATAGATGAGCTGTATAATACCTTGATCGTAAAACCTCTTAACAGCCTGGGCTCCTTTTTGAGCAATGTGGTAGACCGGAAAATTGTGGATGGAGTGGTGAATGGTGTGGGACGTCTTGTAAGTTATGGCGGCCGTCAGCTGCGCTGGCTGCAAAGCGGACAAACCGGCTCCTATATCCTGATGATGGTGCTAGGCATGGTGTTGATCTTTATTGTACAGTTCTTTTTGAGAAAATAACCCGGAACCTGAACGTGAAACCTGAAACTTGGAACTTGAAATTTGAAATATGATCGCATTGTTGTTGATATTGGTGCCTTTAGTGAGTGGGTTGGCTACCTTTTTAATAAAGAAGGAGGAACAGGTTAGGACCTGGTCGTTGCTGGCAGCCATCATCACGTTTATCATCGCCATCCTTGGCGTAGCCGTTTACAATGCGCCCGCATGCTGGACCTTCCGGGCAGAATGGATGGGATTGCTGAACAGCAGCTTTTCCCTGAAAGGAGATGGAATGGGCATTATGCTGTGCATGTTGACTGCATTGTCCTACCCGGTGATCTTTCTCTCTACCTGGACCACGGCTTACCGCAAGGCGCATAATTTTTTTGGGCTGATGCTCTTAACCCAGGCCGGCCTTATGGGCGTGTTCCTGGCCATGGATGCCCTGCTTTTTTATTTTTTCTGGGAGCTGGCGCTTATTCCTGTTTATTTCATCTGCTCCCAATGGGGCGGGGAAAGGCGTATTGCAGTAACCTTTAAGTTCTTTATTTATACATTTGTTGGTTCGTTATTAATGCTGGTGGGCATCCTGTATGTATACTCCCGCACGCCGGATCACTCCTTTGATATTTCGGCCTTTTACCAGGCCGGTCTTTCCCTTAAAGAACAGTCCTGGTTGTTCTGGTTGTTTTTTGTGGCGTTTGCCGTAAAAATGCCGGTCTTTCCGTTCCACACCTGGCAACCGGATGCCTATCAGCAGTCGCCCACTGCGGCTACCATGGTATTAAGCGCGCTTATGGTGAAAATGGGGGTGCTGGGGCTGCTACGCTGGCTGCTGCCCGTGTTTCCCGTTGCTTCTTATCTGAACGGGGATACCATTTCGCTGCTGGCGGTTGTAGGCATTATCTATGCCTCATTGATTGCCATGCGGCAGGATAATATGAAACGGCTGGTGGCCTATTCTTCCATTGCGCATATCGGGCTGATGTGTGCCGCCGTTTTTGCAGAAGATAAAAGCGCCCTGCAGGGAACCATGATCCAGATGTTCTCTCATGGCATTAATATACTGGGAATGTGGATCGTGGTAGAAATTATCGAGCGCAAATTTGGCACGGTAAAGATCTCTGCCCTGGGTGGTATTGCCCAGAAGGCGCCGGCGCTTACATTCTTTTTTGTGATCATTGCTTTTGCCAATATCGCATTGCCGCTGACCAATGCGTTTATCGGGGAGTTTCTCATGTTCAAAGGGATCCTGGGTTCAAAAGTGTCGCAGAACGGGATACTGATCATGGCTACTGCCGGGTTTGGGATTATCCTGGGAGCTGTGTATACCCTTCGTATGGGCCGCAAGGTATTTTTCGGTACAACCAATGCGCTCACGGAAAAAGGAACCGATATCGTTTTTCATGAAAAAGCAATTCTGGCAATTATTGTCGGCGCCATTTTAATTGTAGGGATCTATCCCCAGCCGTTCCTGAATGCCCTAGATCAGATCAGTCAATCCATTTTAAAAAATTCAGACGTGCTTCCGATGTTGATGAAGCAGAAGCATTAAGAGAAACAATATGAACGCAGTATTATTATCAGGTTTGTTAGGTGTGGTGATGATGTTCGCCAGCTTTTTGTTCAGGACAAAAGCCCCGGTACGGATATTGGCTATTTTGGGTATGGTGGTGTTGCTGGTTGCCAATATCCTGGAAACAAAAGGGATTCATTTTTTTCATATCAACACCGCTGCCTTCCTGTCCTTTAGCAGTTATGCATTGTTTTTTAATACGATCGCCATTGCGTGCACGCTGGTTTTTTTCCTCATCTCTTCAAAAGACATGCAGCGGGTCGGCAATCACTATGCAGAATATTTTGCCCTTATCTTTTTTATCCTTACCGGTATTTTCCTGGTAACCGCGTTTACCAACCTGCTGATCCTTTTTATCGGTATTGAGATCATTTCCATCCCATTATACATTCTCACCGGCTCGGCAAAGAAGGATCTGAAAAGCAATGAGGCGGCCCTGAAATACTTTCTGATGGGCGCTTTTTCGACCGGTATCATGCTGATGGGGATCGCGCTGATCTATGGGGCTACCGGTACTTTTGAGATCGGGAAAATGAATATGACCGCCTTGTTAAAGTCGAACCTGCTCACCGGGGGAATGCTGATGCTCTTGTTCTCCATGTGTTTTAAGGTTTCTGTGGCGCCCTTTCATTTCTGGACACCGGACGTATACGACGGTGCGCCCAATGTATTTACCTCTTTTATGGCCACTATTGTGAAAGTGGGCATTTTTGTTGGGTTTATCCACTTGTTTTATACCGCTTTTGATGCCATCTCAGTCCAGTGGAAATTATGGATGGCGGTACTGGCCGCACTTACGCTGCTGGTAGGAAATATCACGGCAGTTTTTCAGCAGAGTGTAAAACGGATGCTGGCTTATTCCAGTATTTCACAGGCCGGCTTTATGATGTTTGCCCTGGTAGCCATGAATGAAACGGCACATGAAGGATTGCTGTTGTACGCTATTGCCTATTCCCTGGCAACGATCGGCGTATTTGGGGTGATCAGCAAGATGTCTGACTACTCTTTTGATGGCTTTAACGGCCTGGCCAATCATCAGCCGCTGGTTGCCTTGTGTGTAACCATCTTTATGCTGTCCCTGGCCGGTATACCGCTCTCAGCGGGCTTCCTGGCCAAGTTCTATATGTTAAAGGCGGTGATCCAGTCTGGCGGGTATATGTGGCTGGTGATCCTGGGTGTGCTGATGGCCGCCGTAAGTGCCTATTATTATTTCAGGGTTATCCAGGCCATGTATTTTAAGGAGGGCCCCAGCCATTTTTCCGGCATCAGCTCTTTCGAAAAATACGTATTGGTAGGTATTTGCGTACTCATCGTTTTTACCGGGCTGTTCCCCAACGTGATCTTTAGCTGGCTGTATTTTTAGGGTTGAAATATCGGACTTCAGGCATCAGATTTGAGACAGGAGCGAAGACCCGGTAACAGCACGTACCGGAGATGGGCATCCCTATCTTAAATCTACTTTCCCGATTCTCAATTCCGATATCTCAATTCTCAATTGTCCCCAAATCTATCCCCCGTTCCCTGTAACTTAGCAGGGTGAAATTTATCGATACATTGCTGCTTGCATTCCGCACCGTTAAAAGTAACCGGTTGCGTACAGGCCTTACGGTAACCATTATTGCATTTGGCATTATGGCGCTGGTGGGTATTATTACTGCTATTAAGGCCATGAATCAGAAATTTTCCGAGAGTTTTTCCTCCATGGGGGCCAACGGTTTTACTATACGGTTTAAGGAGCGTAACATGAATTTTGGAGGAGGAAGGGGAGATGACCTTGCTGTTTCAAAAAAAGGAAAAAGGGAAAAGCAGTCCAACCTGAACAAGCCCATTACCCGCGAACAGGCGGCCTATTTTATCAATCATTTTCATTTTCCCGGAGCGGTATCCGGTATCTCGGTGTTTGGAGGAAGGAGCAATATCCTGTCTTTTAATGATAAAAAGACCAGCCCCAATGTAGTGCTCCTGGCAGGCGATGAAAATTACCTGGACCTGAATGCCTATAAGTTGTTATATGGCCGCAATTTTACCGCCGGAGAGATCAGCGGGGGGCAAAATCTTTGCATCCTGGGGTTCGATGTTGCCAAAAGCTTTTTCGGAGAAGCCATGGGCGGGGGGATCAATACTACGATACGCATCAATAACCTGCCCTACCGGGTACTGGGGATCCTGGAAGGAAAAGGGTCCACCTTTGGCTTTAGCCGGGATAATATGGTGGTAACCGGTTACCAGAATTGGGCACGGAACTTTGAAACACCCAATGCCTCCTATGTAATTGCAGTAAAAGTTGGGGATCTCAGGCAGCTGGATGGGGCCATGGGTGAGGCGGAAAGTTTTTTCCGGTCGGTAAGAAAAAACAGCATTACCGAGGCCAGCAATTTTGCCATGGATAAAAGCGATAGTGCCGTGCAAACCGCGATGAATGTGTTGCGCTACATCCGCTGGGCGGCAATTGTCATCGGCATTATTACCCTGCTGGGGGCAGCCATCGGGCTGATGAATATTATGCTGGTCTCCGTATCCGAACGAACCAAGGAAGTGGGGCTGGTAAAGGCTTTGGGGGGAAAGCGGCGGTCTGTAAAGACCCAGTTTTTATTGGAGGCCATTATCATTAGTGTGCTGGGCGCGCTGTTGGGGATCCTTTTAGGAGTTATTATCGGCAACCTGTTTTCGCTGGTATTGAACACCGGGTTCGTGATTCCCTGGGATTGGGTTTTATATGGAATTGTCATTTGCACAATTGTTGGGTTGGGAGCGGGCATTTATCCTGCTGTAAAAGCCGGCCGGCTGAACCCGATTGAGGCACTACGCTATGAATAAAAAAAACAATCCGGAGGCTATTTTATTGAATGTCATAAAAACAATCTGAGCTTTAAATAAAATTATCTCAACATTTTTTTGTTTTTTTTGACGAATTGTGAAAAAAGATTAACTTCAAACGATTAAAAAAAAATAATGACGAAAAACTTTGTTGTTAGATTTTTTTTGTTAGAATTGTACACTCAAATAAACTTGTTCAATATTTAAAAAACTAAAAAAAACTAAGATCATGGCTGAGACAAATCAAGCGAAGCCCGTAACGGCTACTACTTCTGTTCAACCTAAAAAAAGCAGTAATTTGATTTCGTGGGTGGCGCCCATTTTGTGTATTGTTGCCGGGTATTGTATATGGCGCTTTGTGATTGGCGCGGATAGCGGGTTTGACCAGCCTGATAAAGCCGGAGGTTTCTGGCCGGGCCACAAGGGTCCCAAAGGTGCGTTCCACCGTATTTATGAAGGTGGTATCATCGTACCGTTGCTGATTGGTATGTTGCTGATGGTAATTGTGTTTGCTATTGAAAGGTTCCTTACCATTGCTAAAGCGCTGGGTAAAGGAAACAACAGCAATTTTATTCGCAAAGTACAGTATCACCTGGCTAATAAAAATGTGGATGCAGCTATTGCAGAGTGCGACAAACAAAAAGGTTCTGTTGGTAACGTAATGAAAGCAGGTCTGCGTCGTTACAAAGAAATGATCAGCGAAACCGGTTTGGAGACCGAACAAAAAATTGCAGCGATCCAGAAGGAAGTGGAAGAAGCAACAGCGCTGGAACTTCCGATGTTACAGAAGAACCTGGTATTCTTATCTACCATCGTATCTACCGGTACGCTGATTGCGTTATTGGGTACGGTAATGGGGATGATCAAATCCTTCTCTAACCTGGGTGAAGGCGGCGGCGGTAACGCGTCAGAACTGGCGATCGGTATCTCTGAGGCCCTGTATAACACGGCGTTGGGTATTGGTACCTCAGCCCTGGCCCTCATCATCTACAACATGCTTACAACCCGTATTGACAGCATTACCCATGGTATTGACGAATCTGGTTTTACCCTGACTCAATCCTTTGCTTCTCTGTATAAATAATTCTTATACAGGAAGAAAAGAATTTTATGGAATAAAACTGATTTTTCGTCTTATATCAAAATAGAGTCAATAATGGCAAAAGCAAAAATACAAAAGAAGTCAACGGATACGGATATGACGCCCTTTGTGGACGTAGCGTTCCTGATCCTGTCCTTCTTTATCATGGCCACAAAATTCAAACCGTCTGAGCCGGTTCCCATCAAAACGCCGAACTCTGTTTCATCACAGGTAATGCCTGATAACAATGCTGTTATGATGAGTATTGATAAGGATAACAAGGTTTATTTTTCGATAATGTCCAAGTCTGACATCCAGAAAGGAAAGGATATCATTAAGGAAGCCGCTAAACGTGCGGGGGTTCCCCTTACAGATGCAGATCTTAGTCAGTATCAGGATGGTGAAATGATCGGGATGCCCTTCAACAAAATAAAAGGGTACCTGGCACTTCCGCCGGCCCAGCGCGCAAAATTTGCACAGGAAGGTATCCCCGTTAAGGATTCGGCCACCAGCGAGCTGGTGAACTGGATCGGGGCTGCAAAATATGTTTTCTCCGGAGAATCGCTGAAATACCTGGTTAAAGGGGATAATGACTCCAAATACCCGACTTTCGGCGCTATTATCGATGCGATGAAGCGTAATGACGAGCAGAAATACAACCTGGTAACCATGCCGCAGGAGGCCCCTGCCGGTACCGATCTGTACCAGGAGCGGCTGAACGTAAAATAAATTTCAATCACTTACTATAACCAGTAAAAAGAAAAAATTATGGCAAGTTTAGATACTGGCGGCGATGAGGGGAAAAAAGGCCCCGGGGTCAAGAAGGCCAAGAAACTGAACACCCGGGTAGATATGACGCCAATGGTGGACCTTGGATTCCTGCTGATCACCTTCTTTATTTTTACGGCAACAATGAGCAATCCTACCACAATGGATCTGAACATGCCGAAGGATACCGATAAGAAGGATGAAGAAACAAAGATCAAACAGTCGGGTTCTTTGTCCGTGATCCTGGCCAAGGACGATAAGGTCTTTTATTATGAAGGGGATCTGGATCCTACCGGTGCAAATTTTAAAAATGCAACGTACAAGGATATCCGGAATGAGATCATCCGCAAGAAAAGAGAAGTGGTTTCCCGTTATGTTACGGATCCCGCTTGCGAAAATGAGGCCCGGTCAAAAGGAAAATCGATCGATGATTGCAAGCAAAAGGACTTTTTCGTGGTAATTAAACCCACAGATGATGCTACATATAAAAATGTGGTAGACATGCTGGATGAAATGACCATCAATAAAGTTTCCCGTTATGCATTGGTAAAACCTTTCGATTCGGAGTTGGACGCAGTTCGTTTGTCTGGTGGAGCCGGCGGTCCGGCTGCTCCGGCTGCAACGCCTCCGGCCAAATAAAATTCCTTATGGAAATTTTAGAAAAATGCATCATATTAAAAAAGTAATTTAAATAATGGAAGCCAATAAAATTTTATCCTCCGATTTTCTGGATATCGTATTTGAAGGGCGGAACAAAGAATACGGGGCATACGAGCTCCGCCGCACTTACAATAAGCGTGTCTGGAAAGCACTGGGTATAACGGTTATCGCTGCTATAGTGATAGCTGGTCTGGTGGTACTCAAAAGCCAGATGAAATCCCCGGTTCAGGAAAAAGTAAAGATGGAGGAAGTAACCATTCAGGAAATTAAACAAGAGGAAAAAAAGGATGAGCCGCCACCGCCGCCACCTCCCCCGCCTCCCAAACAGGAGCCACCTCCCAAAATTGAAACCAAGGCGTTTACCCCTCCCAAGATTGTAAAGGATGAGGAAGTAAAAGAACCCCCTCCCGTACAGGAAGAGTTAAAGGATACCAAGATCGGTACCATTAACCAGGAAGGCGTAAAAGACATCGGTATCGTTGTACCTCCTGCCGGAGTGGACGGTGGTAAAGGGATCGTGGAAACCAAGCCCGTAGAAAAAGAACCGGAGATCTTTACCAAGGTAGAAAAAGATGCCCAATATAATGGTGACTGGGCCAGGTATCTGACCACCAACCTCAGAGGTGAGGTGCCGGTTGAAAATGGCGCATCACCTGGTAACTACCAGGTAGTTGTTCAGTTCGTTGTGGACGTTCAGGGCAACGTGAGTGATGTAAAAGTGATCAAGGACCCCGGATTTGGAATGGGTGCGGAAGCTGTACGTGTAATTAAAAAATCCGGTAAATGGAAGCCTGCGATCCAGAACGGACGTGAGGTAAAAGCTTACCGGAAGCAGCCGATCACCTTCCAGGTTACCGAAGGATAGGTTTATATCGTATTTAATTTAAAATCCTCATTTGAAAAAATGGGGATTTTTTTAGTGGTATAATTGTTGAGATGATTTTTTAGTATTTTTCTGTAGTTCTTTATTGTTCATTATTTAAACAAAACAGGATGGCAAAGGAAAAAAAATCGGCATCAAAAAAAGGAGCCCCGTCCGCCACAGGCAAAAAAGATACCGGTAAGAAAACGAAAGCAAAAAAATTAGGCGTGGAAGAAAAACGCCACACCGTGAAGACCGGGGCTTCCGGAAAAAAATCGGATTCAAAAAAGAAAAATGCATCCTCAAAAAAAGAGGACAAAAAGCTGAAAAAAGAGGCATCCCGCAAACTGAAGCAACAGACCAAGGCACATAAAAAGGCCCTTAAAAAGGAAAAAAAGGCGGCAGCAAAAGCTGCAAAACCTGCGGCCTCCCGCAGTACCTCACAAAAAGGAACAACACCTGCAGCGGCTGTTAAAAGGACTCCGGCCAAAGCAGCAGCAAAAAAAACCGAAGTAAAAGCAGCACCTAAAAAGACCGCAAAAGTTGCAGCAGTAAAAAAGGCAGCGGCTCCCAGGGCCGCAGTAAAGAAAACAGCCGTAAAAAAAGTTGCTGTTAAAAAAGCTCCGGTTCAATCGACTCCTAAAAAAACAGCGGCTGTTGTCGCAAAGCCATCAAAAAAAGCTCCGGTAAAACGTGCTTCCAAAAAAAACACATCAAAAGGTCTGAAAGAGGGCCGGCAGCATAGCCCTGCCATCAAAATGCCTGCATTGGATGAACCGATTATTGCAGCCCCTGTTATGGAGCCATCTGAATTGAGTGAGGTAGCAAATATTGATGAAGGTGTTAACGGGCTCTTGAACGGCCCGGAGCCTGAAACCCCGGTTGTAGAGCCGGTGAATGACCCCGTTCCGGAGGCTTTTAAAGAAAAACCACATGACCCGTTCCATGGCCCCACAAACACGAGTCCGGGAAAAGGGGTGAATACCCCCTTGCCCAAAAAGCCACTGGGTGGTTCAAGAAAAAAATAAACAGAAGCATTGATCGCAGGACCCGCTTTACCGGCGGGTTTTATTTTTTAAGATATGATTACCGTTGTTGTAACCGGGGGTACCGGAATGATCGGGAGGGCCATTGTAAAGCAGCTCCTGGAACAGGGGTACAGGGTAATTGTTTTTACCCGGCAAAGATCCCTGCACCAGTATATCCAGGGAGCGCTTTCCTATCGTTACTGGAATGTGGAGAGAGGAGAAGTGGATCGTGAGGCCGTGCTGACGGCCGACGCAATCATTCACCTGGCGGGCGCGGGGGTAATAGAGCGTGCGTGGTCTGCCCAACGCAAAAAGGAGATCATTAACAGCCGTGTGCAAAGCGGACGGTTGCTTTCCGATACATTGAGGAGTGGCTCCGGCCGGCTGAAAGTACTGGTAAGCGCTTCCGCCATCGGTTGGTATGGAGCGGATGCCGAAGTGCCCGATCCGGAACCGTTTACGGAAGAGCAACCGGCGGCAGCGGATTTTCTGGGAAACTGTTGCCGGGAGTGGGAAGCCGCCACCGGGGCATTATCAGAAATGGGGATCCGGGTCGTTTACCTGCGAACGGGCATTGTACTGGCCGCAGGGGATGGCGCTCTGAAAATGATGCAGCAGTCACTGAAATTCAGGATCGCGGCAGTGCCTGGTCATGGCCGGCAGGTGATCAGCTGGATCCACCGGGAAGATCTGGTAAACCTGTACCTGGCGGCTTTGAGCAACGAAGCATACCGAGGGGCTTATAATGCGGTGGCACCGGTTCCTGTTTCCAGTGCGGTACTGATGCGCACATTGGCAGCACAGTTGTATGGCCGGGCATTTATGACCATTCATATACCCATCTTCCTTCTCCGGCTGGCGATGGGGCAGCGGGCTGCCGAAGTGCTTAAGAGTGTTACCGTAAGTGCAGGAAAAGT
>Ga0222424_100635_pt1 | contig 14748 bp, 15 predicted proteins | sample 2B2ome_FD_182468 | JGI IMG/M metagenome (GOLD analysis project Ga0222424, IMG submission 182468) | Enriched microbial communities from leaf-cutter ant dump, University of Wisconsin, Madison, United States - 2B200A (version 2) | ecosystem: Environmental > Terrestrial > Nest > Insects nest > Nest... | reverse complement strand
CGCCCCGCCACTGCGCAGGCCCAGCCCGGCGCGCGCAGCCAGGGATGACGCGAGCAGCACCACCGTCGCGCCGATGAAGGTCAGCAGCACTGTCCAGACACTGGTGGCCAGCCCCAGGGCGGCGAGCAGCTTGACGTCGCCGCCACCCAGCCGGCCCAGCACGAAGCCCGGCAGCGTCAGCAGCAGCGCCATGACCAGGCCCAGCAGCCCGACCTGGACTCCGCCACCGGCCAGGGTGCGCTGTCCCAGCAGCATCACGGCGGCCGCGAGCAGCAGGAAGCCGAAGGTGAGCACGTTGGGGATGCGGCGGGCACGCCAGTCGGTGATGGCGCAGGCTAGTAGCCAGAGGAGGATGAGGAGATCCATGGCGATATCTGTCATGGAATGACTCTACAACAGGATCAAGGCGTTAACGAAGCTCATATAGTCGGAAACACGGTTCGCGCGTTATAGTGCCATGGAGACCCTCTTGAGACCGGCATATGGAACAGCATCGTCAGCAGGCACAGCCCAGGCCGTCGGAGCGTGGCGCGACCGCGATCGAGTTCGCGTTGGTGTTCCCGCTGCTGTTCGGGGTGTTCTGGGCGATCATCAGCTATGCGCTGCCGTTCTTCCTGTATCAGGTCATGAATTACGCGGTATCCGAAACTGCTCGCGATGCGGTGAGATATGAAAGCGTCGTCAGCCAAGCAACGTGTACTCTCAGCCCTATCGCCAATTTACCAAACGACAATACAATCAAAGGCACGCTGAGAAACCGCCTATCTGTATTACCGCAACGGTTCAGGGACTCACTGAGATATAAGATCTGCTACGACCCAAGTGTCACCTTGGGCACCGGTACTTTCGAAACGCTGACCATCACATTGACTTATCTAGGCTGCAGCTCTAGCAACACAGCTGGCTGCATCACTCCTGTACTAAACCTATTCGGCGTCAGCCTGCCTAATCTCGCCCCCTACACAGCCACTACGACAACTCATCTGGGCAGGACCTCATGATCATGACCAAGCATGCTCAACCTCGACAGCAATCACAGCGTGGCGTGGCCGCCATTGAGTTCGCATTAGTGTTCACTGTAGTGTTCGCTCTGCTCTGGTCCATGGTCTGCTATGTGGCACCTCTGATCGTGCTTCAGGGTCTGCATCGGGCTAGCGCCGAAGGAGCCAGAGTGGCGGCCTTATTCAACAAACCTGCTGATCGGGAAACACAAGCCAAGCTGGCCGCCGAGAAGGAGCTGGAGGAAATTCCTATTCGCTGGCTGGGAGGTACCCGTAGCGGTCTAGTCAATACGACATGCACGCCAGAAGATCCTGACGACTCTTCGAACAACCGATGCCTGCTCATTGTGAGTGTCTCCATATCCAGCTACAACACCAAGGCTCCGCTACGCCCGTTTAGCCTCCCTGGCATCGGTCAAGTACCCGCCTTACCACACAATCTGACATCCGAAATCCAGCTACAACTTAATTAAAAGCAGACCCAGCGGCTAACTGCTGAGACGACAATCAAGAATTGCCGCGTCACTGGTTCAATATCCATAAAAAAGAAGCGGGCCGCATAGGCCCGCTTTCATATCACCATATTGCTCAGTTAAGCAACCTCACCCCTGTATCCGAATGGCATGTTAACTGACCCGCCACCTGGGTCTGTGCCAAATCAAGACCCAACTGCTTCAAGAGCGAATTCACCAAGCCATCCAGCAAAGGGGACAACAGACTGCTGATCACGCCTTGCAACGTTGACTGCAAGCTGCTGACCAACGTGGATACGAGGCCTAGGGCCGAGCCCAGTACACCGCCGCTATAATTGTAAACACTCAGACCGATGCCCGATACCGTGCTGGCCAGGCTCCCCACAATACCGCTGACACTGACACTCTGATAATCACCATCGACCAACGCATCATCAACCTCCGGCAGAGTTCTGCCAGATGCAGGGAACGTCAGCTCATTGCTAGAACTGCTACCCAGTACGCCAGAATCGACACGGAGCACAACGGCAGCGGCAGGCTTAACGTAGCCATCCTTCTTGCTGGTTTTGTTGTACAAACACGGTGCGCCTGCAGTTCCTGCGCAGGTAGCCGCGGAGTTGTACTTCACGCTAGGACACAGTACACCCAGCACGCAGCTATCCGGCTTCGCCCATGTACTACCCAGCTGCAGAAGTGTGACCGGCTCAGATACACTTGGAGGGCTGGTCGAAGCGAATGCATTATCGATGGCCTGTTGAATCGTGCCGCCCAACTTGCCCACCCGCAGACTGGCAACGCGCGTCTTGACTGGAACCGTCAACTCCTTGCCAGATGTACACTCATGATCCGCAATATAGGCCTCGCCACCGCCGACATCTAGGCTGATATCGATACGGGCATCCGGCAAAAGCTTGACTGCGGCCGTATTGTAAGTAGGGCAACTGGGAACCAAGATGGGCACCGGACAGAGGATAGTTCCCACAATGCTGCCAACCAGACCACCAAGTCCGAATCCCGGCTGGCCGGTCAGGAAGGACGTAAGCCCCGACAGAATCGGGCCATCAACCAAGCTTGTCAGACTCAATAAGTCCGACAAACCACTCAGGGCCGGTATGCTGATCGAAGCAAATACCCTCGCCTGCGCCGTGCGGACATAAATCGCGTCAGGATCACTCGCAGGGTCATAGCCCGTTCCCACGATCTGACCACCATTGATATCCCTAGGGTCACCTACGGCAGAAAGCCTAGGCGCTTCAATCACCTTGGCCTTGACTACTGCGGTCGCAAGACCAGGCAATGTGACGCTAGGCAGGCTGATCGTCGCCACAGAGCTCGGGTCATTCTGGCTTGCCACCATGATGGAGCCACTAACCAAATCGAATAAATTCAATGCTACGTCCGCAGCCGACTCCGGCGCGCCAGTCTTCAACCCCAGCAAATCCCCAAGATTGACGCCCAACTGATCCAGGTTCACATGTCCAGAGGCAGCATTCTTGATCGCCGACAGACCAATGCCCGCCGTACTTCCCTGCCCCACTACATCGATACTGGCATCCAACAAATCCAATACCGACACATCCGTTGTCAACAGTTGCTCATAGGTACCCACACCGAGCTTGCCGGTATTGATCAAATCCAAGATGTTGACCTGGGTTTCCGCGATACCCTTCCAACTAGCGACACTCAGGTTGTTAAGGCCCAACAAGCCACCCAGCACAGCATCCAGCAGCGGATTGGCCCCCGTGTTGAGATTGGCAACCTTGCTCCTAATCGTCAGCCTTGCCAGTGGATTACCCGCCTCTCCAGCGACAGCCGTAGCCCTGAGCGTGATGGGTGCCGCAGAGAACAATCCCCCTGCCACAAGGCTGCGCGCCACCGGGTTGATCAATACAATCTGGACGACATCATTAGCTACAGTTGGATCAAAAATCCGCGGATCGCTGTCATTACCTTCAGCATCCTTTTGAATCCCGCCACAAATGGCAGAATGCACCACAACCCCTCGTGGCAGCCCCTTGGTTGCCACCCCCAGAGCGGCCGTAGCAGGGCCAACCACACTGGCACCACTACTCAAGTCTTCACAAGTCTTCTGCGAAGCCACCGACAAGGCCGTCACATCCGCCAAACGCTGCAGGCTACGCTTCTCCATGTACAGCCGCCCGGTATCCACCACCAGCGCCAGACAAAGCACGCCCAGCAGCATGAAGCCGACCGTCATGATAACGGCCGCCCCGCGCTGCCCTCGTCGCCCGAGAAACTCCGTGTTCATGATGGCCTCCACTGCTCCGACTTCATTTCCAACCCGCCGTGACATTGATGATCAGTTACCGCCGCCACCGCTGCCAGACTTGAAACTGTTTCCGTAGTAGCTCTCCTTGATTGCGTAGTCATAGGTCTTGAGAAACCGCTCCGCTGCCTTCTCGCGCTGCACAGAAGAGGCGGACTGCGGATTAGCGGAAGCGATCAACCCGTCGCGCTGGACCGTGAGCCAAGCGTCCGCGCGGACACCAGGATTGACGATCCGAACATCGGACTCGAAACCCAACTTCACCCAGAGGCGATCTAACAGTCCCTGCTCGTCGGCCGCGATTGAGCCGGACGCGGGCTGCTGGGCGGCCGCGCCGGTGTCCACCGTCAGCGGAGTCATGTCGACCGAGTTGGCCTGTGCCGGCTCGTAGGTCTGCGCCATGGCCGGAACGATCACACCCAGCGACAACAGCACAGGCAAGATACGCACACGATTTGACTTGAGCATAATCATCTCCTTATCCGTCAGCATACGACCAAAGCCACAAACTCATGACCTGTCGTGCAAAAAAACAACAATTCTCTCGTCCGCCAGCCGTGCCCAATACAACCGATCAGAGTGCCGGATTGATTGGGCAGGTCGCAGCGCCGCGGCGCTGCGATACCTGCCTGCACATGGCATCAAGCGAGGCACGCTCGTTGTCGCCAAGCACCAGTCGCTCGCGCCAGCCCCACCAGACAGCGGCGTCGCCGCGCACCAGCGCCAGCAGGGCCAAATTCAGACTACTCTGGCGATCACCAGGCACTAGTTCACTGGCCGTCCTCAACTCAAACTCAGCCTGACGATCCTGGCGCAAAAACAGGTAAACCAGTCCTAGGTCGTTGTGTGCGCTGGCCCTGGCCGGCTGCAGGCGGACGGCCTCTACCAGATACTGGCGCGCCAGTTCGTAGTCCTGGCGCTGCACGGCCATGAGGCCGAGTCCATGATTGGCTTGCCCGGCCATGCAAGTCATTAGCAAGGCCTGATACCAACGCGCGGCTTCAGGCAAACCCAAGCGACGCAGGATATCGGCACGCAGCAGGGCTACAGAGGCGACATTCGATGGAAGCGCCTGCACCTGCGCATAGGCTGCATAATTGCTACCCTCGTTCATGCGTTGCTCAATCATTGAGCGCGCTAGGTCATCTTCCTGACTAAGCTTCTCGCGGCAGTCAATGCGCGGCAGCGGCTGGCTCTCGGAGTCTATGGGAATGGCGAAGAATGCTGTGCCACCCACCGCAACAGCCTGCGATGACGCAGACGGGGCCACCGGCCGCACCGGCTGCGCCTGTGCCACCGACACGCCCGCGTCCGCATCTAGCGTGATGACAGGCACGATAGGACGCTTGGCGGCATCCTTATATGGAACCAGGGCACAGGAGGTCAGCGGGAGAATGGCACAAGCGGCCAGCACATGCAGACGCATCACATCTCACCCATGGAGTCGCCGATAGAGATAAAGCCTGGCCCCGCCAGAAGGATGACCAATGCGGGAAAGAAGAACACGATCATAACCACCGTCATCTTGGCGGAAAGCTTACTGACCTTTTCCTGCATATCGGTCAGGCGGCGAGCCTCCATCACTTCGATGAGCTTGCTCAGAGACGCGCGGGCGCTACCACCCTGCTTGAGCATCTGGCGCACAATCACAGTGACATCGGTAAAACCCACATGATCCAGAGCTGAGGCAGATGCACCCAGCTCGTTCTCCAGATCCAACCCCTGCTCAGCGCGCCGCAGAATAGGCTCCAGCTCCTTAACGAGCTCAGGCAGCACATGCTCCGCCTCGTTGACCATCACCCTCAACGCCTGCTCCACCGCTAGGCCAGCATCAAACAAAATACGCAACATCTGCGTGAACAGTGACAGCTCGTCATCAATCAACTTCAAGCGGTCATCCGCCTTGCTGTTAATGATTCTTTTAGGAAGTAGTACACAGATGATGACGACCGCCAGCCCGATGAGCAGACTGTTCTGCGAGAAGCCATGAATGAGAATCCACAACCCTGTGAGCACCAGCGCCACCAGCGGCAAGATAACCTGGACCCCGTACAGGGTCGCGCGCTGGGCTGCTGACCGGTAGCCAGCTCGCCACATGGCCAACGCCAGCTCACCGTCTTTCTCAATGTGCTTGCGGATGCGCTCCTGATCATCGAACAAATCAGCGAAGCGCATGCTGAGCAGCTTGGCATCCTCATGATGTCCACGCGCGCTCATACGCCTCTCGATCAGCCGACGCTCGGCCGCCACACGAGTGAGCGCCCAACCCATTACGGCCAGGGCCGCAACGACCAGCAAGAAGATCGCTGTTCCGTAGACGGCCATCATACGCTCCTCAACATCTTCCAGATCACGGCCATACCCGCGATCTGCATGCCAGCGGCCCCCACAAGCACCCACTTGCCGGTGGGGTCATCGATCATTTGGTAGATGTAATCCGGGTTGCTAAAAATCATGAAGCTGCCTACCAGCATCGGCAGCGCCGACAGCACCACGGCGCTGGTGCGTGTCTCGCCTGTCAGCGCGCGCAGCTGGCGAGACAATTGCTCGCGCTGTTGGATCAGCGTGATGATGTTATTCAGCAGGTCAATCAGGCTACCGCCAAAACGCGAGTTCACGTTCACACCCAGCGACAGTACCTGCAGCTCCTTGAGCTGGTAAGTCTCAGCCAGATCGCCAAAAGCCTCGGGTATGGTCATACCCAACTGTATATTGCGCTGCAGCTTGAGCATGACAGTCTTCAGCGGCTCGTCCGCGTCACGAGTAGCCAAGAAGAAGCTATCCGCCAAGGTCTTGCCGGTACGCATCAGGCGCACAACCTGGTCAAGCAGACGGGGCAGCTGCGATACAATCAGATTCATGCGCCGCTGGTAAAGCGTACCCACGGCCGTGTAGGCAAAAGCAGTCAAGCCAAACGCCAGCAAGGCCGCGAAAGCCAGGCCAAACTGCAAGGCCGCGAGTAACAGGATAAGACTAAGCGCCAGTCCAGCTATGCGCCGGTGAGTGGGTAACAAGGTGATGCCAGCACGCTCCAAGTGCAACGTCAGCCAGTCTTTCTTCGGGAACTCCAGCGCCTGCACGCCCACCGAGGCCAGCCGCTTGGCCACCGCCTCCTCCTGGGCCTGCTTTTGACCCAACCAGGCCAAGTAGAGCGCCCCCAGCCCCAGGGCGATGACCGCCAGAATGTAGACTAAGAGCATGACCATGATCAGCGCTGCGCCTCAGCCTGCTTCATAAGCTCGATCACGCGCGGCTTGGCCGGCCCACTGGCCGTCTTCTCGTGACGCCCGGAAATGCGGTCCAGCTTGAACAGCGTGTTGGTCACGTACTGCTCGTCGCGCAGGTCCACCACCTCGGTGATCTCGGCCACACAACGACGGCCATTGGGCAGGCGGGTCAGCTGCACCACGATGTCCACAGCGGACACGATGATGGCGCGCAGCGTGGCCTCGGATATCTTCTGGCCGGACAGACCGACCAGCGTCTCCATACGCAGCAGCGCGTCAGCAGCAGTGTTAGCGTGCAGCGTGGACATGGAGCCTTCGTGGCCGGTGTTCATGGCCTGCAGCATGTCCATGACTTCATAGCTGCGGACTTCGCCGACGATGATGCGGTCAGGACGCATACGCAGCGCGTTGCGGATGAGGTCGCGGGCGCTGACCTCGCCGAAGCCCTCGGCATTGGGCGGACGCGTCTCCAGACGCACCACGTGATCATTGTTGAGCTGAAGCTCGGCGGTATCCTCAATGGTGACGATACGCTCGTGATGATTGATGAAGCTCGACAACACGTTCAGGAAAGTCGTCTTGCCCGTACCCGTACCGCCGCTGACCAGGATGTTGGCCCGCTGCCCCACCGCTTTCCGGATGAAGGTCAACATGTCCTCGCTGACCGAACGGTAGGTCACCAGGTCGTTGGCCTTGAGCAGGTCGCGGCGGAACTTTCGGATCGAGATGCTGGGGCCATCGAGCGCGATGGGCGGAATGATGGCGTTGACACGGCTGCCATCCGGCATGCGCGCGTCGACCATGGGGCTGGACTCGTCCAGGCGGCGGCCGATGGGCGCAAGGATGCGCTGGATCACGCGGAAAACATGGTTGTCGTCGACGAAGCGCAGTTCGCTGCGCTGGATCACGCCATCGCGCTCGTAGAAGATGCGGTTGGGGCCGTTGACCATGATTTCAGTCACCGAGGCATCGCGCAGCAGCGACTCCAGCGGACCGAAGCCGACCAGCTCGTCGACCAGCTCCTCGGCCAGGCGATCCGCCTCGTAGCGCGACAGCGGCAGCGAATTCTCGTTGACGTAGGTGCTGAGCTTGAGCTGCACGTAGTCGGTGATGGCCTGGCGGGTGCTTTCCAGGATGTTGAAATGATCATCATCCACCCGCTCGATCAGGTAGCGGTGGAAACGGAACTTGATCTGGGCGATGTCCTGCTCGACCTTCTTGAGCGGCATGCGCCCGCCCGGAATGTACCCCGCCATGTCAGACTCCCGTCAGGCTGCTCTTGAGCTTGTCAAGGAAGCTCGCGGGCTTGGCCGCCCCGGCCGCCGCCCGGGCTTTGGACTCCGGCGGCGTCTGCACCATGTCCGCCAGTTCGCGATACTTCTTGCTCAGCGCGTCCTGCGGGGCCAGTTCGAACATGAGCTGGCCCAGGTTCATTGCGCGCAGGCGCAGCTCCGCGGCGGCCGGCAGCTCGATGGACTGCTCGGAGCCAAAGGAGCGGGCGATGGCCTTGCTGTCGGGCGATATCTTGGGCTGGTAGTGGTCCACCAGCACGATCGGATTGTTGACCGGCACGCCGATTTGCTGGAGACGCGACTGGAAATCCAGGCCAGCGCGACAGCTGGTGATCGACTGGTCGACCGAGAAGATCAGGTTGTTGGCGTTGCCGATGAGCAGCTCGGTCATGTCCACCGTGGGCAGGCCGCAGGTGTTGACGACCACATGGGTGAACAGGCTGCGCAGCACGCCGACGAGCAGGAACATTTCGGAGGTGGTGACCTCCAGCAGCTCCATGATGCCTTCGGTCGGCGCCGACAGCACGCGCACGCCGGTCTTGTGGCGCGGGAAGGCGGTGTCCACCAGGTTCTGGTCCAGGCGGCGCAGGTTGCGCAGCGTGTCCATGAAGCTGAACTGCCCTTCCAGGCCGAACAGCTGCTGCGCCTCGGCGAAGGGCTGGCCTACATCCACCAGCAGCACGCGCGCCTCCGGATGCTGCTTCTGCAAGGCCGCGGCCAGATGCATGGCGTTGAACGCCGACTGCAGCACCGGCCTCTCGCTGGCCAGCACCACCAGCGTGCCCTCGCGCATGGGGTCCTTGATGACCTCGGGCACGCGCTCGCCCAGGCGGCGGACCAGGCCCGCCAGTTCGCTCGGACGGGACGTGAAGGTCACGAAGTCCTTGGCGCCGGCACGCATGGCGCCGAGCACGCGATCCTGGTCCAGCACATCGGACAGCGCCACGCAGGCCAGGGTCGGGCGTGCCGCCATGAGGCCCTCGATGAAGCGGACATCCTCGATCCAGCTCTCACGCCGCACCGGCACGAAGAGGATGGAGGCCGTGGCCATGTCGATGAGCTTGAGCACGTCGTTGAGGTCCGTCTGCTGCGACATGACGACCTCGGCTGTGCCTTCGAGGCCGCCCTGCAGCCACTCGAACTGGTCACGCTGCTGGGTGAGGATGACAACCGACGGAAGCGAATTGGTCATGATCAATCACCTGGAGAAGCCGACGGAGGATTCACGGTAAGGCGAGTCGGCGCCCTGCCAGAACAGCTTGCCGGTGGACGGCTCGTAGTTCTGCCAGGGCTGGCCGGGCAGCTGCGGCTGCGGCGCGTCGGCCGCGAGCGGCTTGACCAGGCGCGGCGTCACGATCATGAGCAGCTCCTTGTCGTCGGTATCGAACTTGGTCGAGCGGAAGAAGGCGCCCAGGATGGGCACGTCACCCAGGCCCGGCAGCTTGCTGGCGCTGTCGCTCATGGTGCGCGAGACCAGGCCGCTGATCACGAAGCTCTCGCCATCGGCCATGGACAGGGTGGTGTCGGTGCGGCGCACCTTCAGCCCCGGAATGGTGGAACCGCTGAGCGTGATGGCGTTGGCGTAGTCCAGCTCGCTGACCTCGGGCGCGACCTTGAGGGTGAGCTGGTTCTTGCTGAGCACCGTCGGCGACACCGACAGGCGCACGCCGAACTCCTTGTACTCCACCGTGATGGTGTTGGAGTTGCCGCCCTGCGGCACGGGGATAGGAACCTCGCCACCCGCCAGGAAAGTGGCGGACTGACCGCTCATGGCCACCAGGGACGGGCGCGAGAGCGTGTAGGCGTAGCCCTTCTGCTCCAGCATGTCGATGGCCACGGCCAGCTTGCTGCCTGAGTCACCCCAGAGAATGTTGAAAGGGCTGCTGGACACCGGCACCTTGAACATGCTGTCAGTGTCGGACCAGTTGACGTTGCTGGAGCCGAACAGGAAGTTGCTGCCGTTGCGCGCCAGGCGCACGCCCATGTCGCGCATGCGGCTGCGGCTGAGCTCGACGAAACGAATGTCGACCTGCACCTGTGACGGGAGCTTCTCCAGCTCGGCCGGGGTGGCGGCCTGGGCCACCTGCTGGGCGGCGTTCATGGCCGCCGGCACGTTGATCACCACGCGCGCGGGCTCGCCGCCGCACTTGGTCCAGATCATCAGGCTGGTCTCACCGGCCTTGCGCGCCTGCACCAGCAGGTTCTTGGTGTCTATCAGGGTGACATCGGCCGTGGCCGGATCGCCCACCGACACGCGCGTGGCCACGCCCGGCAGCGTCAGCAGATCCTGCAGGCCGGCCTTGATGGTCAGGGCCTGCGGCCACGCATGGTCCGGATTGTCGCATTCGGCGGCACCGGCCACGCCGGCCGTCAACGCGCAACCACCAAGCACTGCCAGCAGGGACTGACGCAGGAACCGGGACATGGAATTTCCTCCCGAAACAGGGGACATGTGGCTGACGGTCATCACGGCGACACCTTCTGGGCCTCAAGACCACGATAGATGATGACAGAGGGCTGCTGCGGGGCAGGCGCTGACTTGGCGCCGGCAGGACGCGAAGCCACAGCAGGCCGCGCGACCGCAGGCTGCAGAATGCTGGAGGTCAGAAGCTGACGCTGGGCCTGTGTAGGCACGGCATTGGAGCCAGCAACTGGCTGCTCCTTCTTACCGACAGGCGCCTTGCCAACCGCATCAGGCGAGGAAGCATCCGCCACTGCCAGCGGCTCTTCCGGCGGACGTATGGTCAGGCGCAAGGTGCCCAGACTGCTGGCCAGCAGCACACGGGTCACATCCTTTTCAGACACCGCCAACACCGCCGTACGAGCACGAGCACGGTCGGCCTTACGCCCTTCCTTCTGGTCGGAGGTTTCCGGACCGCCATCCTGACTGATGATCTGGGAGCCGAAGCCAACCACACGCAAGGCCTGCATAACCACCTGAGCGGAGTCCTTCGCGCCGTTCTCACCACGCAGGAAGAGCAGCACATCCACCAGGTCGCCGGGCTGCACGAAGCCGCCGCCACCAACAACCTCATCCACCGGAATGGCTATAGCGCGCTCACCTGGCTTGAGCAGGCGGGCGACCTCACTGCCCGGCTGCAGGTCGCTCAGCTGCAGCAACGCGCCCGGCGCCAGCGGTACCTGCACCGGCTGGTCCAGCACATCCTCGATCTTGCGGTAGGTATTGGGCGGAGCGACCTTGAGGTAGTCCAGGGTCAGGTCTTCAGCCGTCAGCTTCTTATAGGCAGGGATTTCCTGTTTGGCGATGACCACCGGCACCTTGCCTTCGACGACGACCTCGGCCGCCTTCTTCTGCGCCTCAATAGCCTTTTGCTGCTCGACCAAGGCCGCTTGCTGGGCCTCTTGGGTGGTTTTGTATCCCAGATAACCCGCAATCGAAGCCCCCAGAATCAGGAGCACGGCAAGCAGGATCATGACACGGCTGTTCATGGTGAATTTCCCCAGCTAGACACGGGCAAGCCACAACCTCCCCGCAATTTGAACTGATACTAGCAAGGGCCATCGAGCAATGGCATGGGTGAGTGACAAAATACCGTCACTCGTAACAAAGAAACGACAGATGTGCATATCAAAGGGCTAGGCAAGCTGTCTTCTATGTGTAGACTCAGAGACATCCGGCAGTCTGACCGGAGGAACCTACGGAGAAGAACCATGAAGAAGATTCAGGAACTGCTGGCCAAGCTGCGTCGTGACGAGAAGGGTGCGACCGTGATTGAGTATGCGCTGATTGCCGCGCTGATTTCGGTGGCCGCCATCGTTGCCTTCAAGTTCATCGGCACATCGGTCAACAACACCATGACCAACATCGGCAGCGCCATCGACCAGCCGATCGCCAACTGACGAAACTCGTTGGCACAGCCCTGACCGGCTAAACGCCGATCAGGGTTGTTCATGGTAAAAACGAACAGCCATGCCTACCCAAAACTCCAAGAAGAAAAGCACACGCCTGCCCAGCCCTCTCCCACAGGAACATGGCGCCACCATCATCGAATATGTGTTGATCGTCACGCTGATCGCCTTGGTACTCATCGCCGCCGAATCAATGCTTGGTCAGAAGCTTTTTAATTCTCTGAAACAAAGCAGCTCTGATCTAGACAACGCCAGCGCCCCGCTTGGTCAACAATAAAACTCACTCACGGACACGTTCGCGTATCCTCAAGTATACCCGCCAATTTCCTACAGCTTCATGGCGAGGCAACCAGTCCACGGGCTCAGCAGATGCCAGACGCTGAGCCAATGTGCGCTCATATTTTCCACGCTTCAGTCCACGCCCCACCTCGGAGCACACCAGCACATAATCAACTCCTCGACTATCCGCCAATCTTCTCGCGGTCGAGTCCGGCGCCACATCGCGCAGCATATGGAAATCATCCAGCAGCCCATCCACGTTGTGATGGTAGTTTCCCGCAACAATCATATGATGCGTCTTGAACAATATTTCTGCGCCAAGATTGGACTCAGCCAAGACAATACCGGCAGGTAAGACTCCAAGCAGCGGCAGCGCATCATCAAAATGACAGGCATCAGCCCTACCCTCCATGGCATCATCCTTATTCTCGGAATGCGCCAGACCAACCACACCGAATATCCGCAGCGGTACCGCCAGAATGAGCAAAGCCACCAGTAACTGCTCGCGCATAGGCTGTGACTTATCGTGCATATGCTCGAAAGCACGCAGACGGCTCAATCCGATTCCAAAAGCCAGCGCCGACAACATGGAACCCGCCGCCCCCATGCGGATATGCTCAGAGACCAGCACCGCATAGGCCAATGTCGATGCCGCGAGCACGAACACCCACAAACTGCGCTGACGCCACGCGACAACCAACAACAACACGCCGCCAAGAGCCGGGAACAACAAATACCCTAGCCACCTTGTTGGCGTAGCGGCGGGCTGAAGCTCCTGGATACGGCTGTACCAGATATCATGTAGATAGGGCGGAATTAGGCCATCTGCCCCCAGGATAGCTCCCGGTACCAGCCACAACCAGCACGCCCCTAGAAGCAGCGTCATCAAGGCCAGCTCACCTACAGACCTGCCCAGACCCACGGCCCGGGCAACACAACCATCTGCGTACAGCAATAGCGCAGCCACCATAGCGCCCAGCAATACCCATGTGTAGCTAATGTGGTCAAGCGCCCACGCGGTAAACGTGGGCGGCGGCGGATCGATCAGCCAGCCGGTCGACAGCATCAGCATGAGCCCTAGAGCCACAGGCCAAACCGATCCCGAGAACGGATGCTGCAAACGAATCGCCGCGCGCATGCCGGCCATTGTCACCACTAGGGGCATGGTTTCCGGGGAAATCCATAAGGCGAGCCCGAGCAGCGCACCGCCCACGAAATCCGCAAGCCAGCCTGCACGCAAATCTGGTCTCAGGAAACAAGCCGCCGCTGCCGCCACCGGCACGAGCATAAAAATATGGTGGGTGACCTGCAGCAACTGCCCATATGCAAACAGTGGGGGGCTAGAGGCCACAACCAGTGCCGTGACAATCGCCGCCTTCGGACTCCCCGCGTTGGCTGTCGACAAGGCCAGGAGCAGCACCAGCGCCAACATGCAAAGCACTGTCAGCCCTCCTCCCGCCACCAGCAAGGCGGGCTGCTGCTCCATGCCCAGAGCCATCAACCCTTGGTGCAGCGCCCAAACCGACCATGTATGTGGTAACGACCAGTGCATCCATACGCCATGGGGCGCGTTGTCGCGAGCCACAAAATTGAATCCGGTTTCCGGCACATGATCACGCACCATCACTAGCTTGTAATAACTATCCGGGTTGGGAAGGTCGGCCGCCATGAGCCTAGGATATTGCTCAAGGGCATTCTTCCCCAGCACTGCTAGCATCAAGAGGAAAACGAGCCATAGCGCCTTATGGCGCGTCACTGAAACCAGCATGGATACTCCAGCCTGTGTGGCCCTAGGAGCGTAGAGCAAGGATGACGCCGACGAATATCAAGGCAACACCCAGCCAATAATTTAAAGAAAGCCGTTCACCAAATACCAGAAAGCTGCCCACAGGCACTATTATGAAGGCCAGCGCCATCAGTGGGTAAACTTTGCCCAGATCCAACCGTCGCAAGACAAAGATCCAACCAATAGATGTCAGCCCATATATCACTATGGCCACCATAAAGGCCAGCAATGCTTTTCTTGAGAAAAAACTCCCGGCCTCGGTAGACGCCATGGCGCTGATCTTGAAGAGGAGCTGCCCTGCCGCGATGCAAGCGACGCATAGAAATGCCAGGAGATATGCACTCAGCATACGCCCCCCTTGTATACGCGCGCATTGAATACCGCGAACAAGTTGACATCCATGGAGGGGACAAGAAATGGCCACCAAGCCTCCTTCCCTTCCGGGAAATAATGCCGCAATATGGCCATCAGCCCATTGCATGGATTCACATGCTCACGTGCCATGACATAGTCATAGGCGATACCCTTGGCCA
>Ga0222424_100634_pt1 | contig 14750 bp, 13 predicted proteins | sample 2B2ome_FD_182468 | JGI IMG/M metagenome (GOLD analysis project Ga0222424, IMG submission 182468) | Enriched microbial communities from leaf-cutter ant dump, University of Wisconsin, Madison, United States - 2B200A (version 2) | ecosystem: Environmental > Terrestrial > Nest > Insects nest > Nest... | reverse complement strand
TCTCTGGAACTCCTGGCGCGCCTCGCTGCTGCGCCAGCTCTACCAGCAGACCAAGCGCGCCCTGCGCCGTGGCCTGGTCAACCCCATCGACAAGCAGGAGTGGATCGTCGAGAACCGCGCCTCGACGCTGGAACTGCTGGAGGAACAGGAAGGCGTGGCGGCCGCCGACGCCGAGCGGGTCTGGGACAACCTGGGCGATGACTACTTCCTGCGCGAGAGCGCCAAGGACATCGCCTGGCACACCGCCGCCATCCTCCGCCACAACCCGGAATCCGGCCCGCTGGTGCTGGTGCGCGAGAGCCACAACGAGCAGTACGAGGGCGCGACGCAGATCTTCGTCTACACCCGCGACATGGCCAACCTGTTCGCCGCCACCGTGGCCGAGCTGGACCAGCTGCACCTGACCGTCATGGACGCGCGCATCATCACCTCGACCAGCCACTTCTCGCTCGACACCTACATCGTGCTCGACGAGAACGGCGAGCGCATCACCGACACCGCGCGCCTGGCCCATATCGGCGACAAGCTGCGCCAGAGCCTGGCCCATCCGGACCAGTTCCCGGCCATCGTCGAGCGCCGCCTGCCGCGCCTGCTCAAGCACTTCGACGTGCGCACCGAGGTCAACCTCAGCAACGACCTGCAGCATCAGCGCACCGTGGTCGAGGTCATCACGCTCGACCGCCCCGGCCTGCTCGCCCGCATCGGACGCATCTTCATGGAGCACGGCGTCAGCCTGCAGAACGCGCGCATCGCCACGCTCGGCGAACGCGCCGAGGACGTCTTCTTCCTCACCGACAGTCACCAGCAGCCGCTATCCGACCCGGCCCTGTGCGAGCGCCTCTGCGAAGCGCTGCGCACCCAGCTGGACGAGAAACCCAACCCGAGATGGGCATGAACCCCGAGCTTTCCCTGCTGCATCCCTACCCGTTCGAGAAGCTGGCCACCCTGTTCCGGCACAACACGCCCCCGGCCGGGCTGAAGCCGGTGGCGCTGTCCATCGGCGAGCCCCGGCACGACGCGCCGGCCTTCGTCGCCGAGGCCATCGCGCGTCATATCGGGGGTCTGTCGAACTACCCGACCACGCTCGGCCTGCCGGTGCTGCGCGAGGCCATCGCGGCCTGGCTGTGCCGCCGCTTCGGCCTGCGCGCGGTCGATCCGGCCCGCCAGGTGCTGCCGGTCAACGGCACCCGCGAAGCCCTGTTCTCGTTCACCCAGGCGGTGATCGACCGAAAAAGCGGGGACCGCAGCCGGGTGACCACCGCCGGCAAGCCGCTGGTGGTCATGCCCAACCCGTTCTACCAGATCTACGAAGGCGCGGCCCTGCTCGCCGGCGCCGAACCGCACTTCCTGCCCTGCACCGCCGCCACCGGCCTGCAGCCGGACTTCGACGCCGTGCCAGACGATATCTGGGCGCGCACCCAGCTGCTCTTCATCTGCTCGCCGGGCAACCCCACCGGCGCCGTGCTCGGCCTGGACACACTGAAGCGGCTGATCGCGCTCAGCGACCGCTTCGGCTTCGTCATCGCCTCCGACGAATGCTACTCGGAGATCTACTTCGACGAGGCCAGCCCGCCGCCCGGCCTGCTTCAGGCCTGCGCCGAGCTGGGCCGCGACGACTACCGGAACTGCGTGGTCTTCCACTCGCTGTCGAAGCGCTCCAACCTGCCCGGCCTGCGCTCCGGCTTCGTCGCCGGCGACGCCGCCCTGCTCGCGCCCTACCTGAAATACCGCACCTACCATGGCTCGGCCATGCCGGTTCAGCACCAGCTCGCTTCCACGGAGGTCTGGCAGGACGAGGCCCATGTGCGCGACAATCGCGCCCTTTACCGCGAGAAGTTCGCACGCGTGTTCAACATCCTGAACCCCGTGCTGCCCTTGCGCATGCCGGATGCCGGCTTCTACTTCTGGGCCGCCACGCCGGGCTCCGACGAGGGTTTCGCGCGCGGCCTGCACCAGACGCAGGCGGTGACCGTGCTGCCGGGCCGCTATCTCGCGCGCGCCGGCGATGACGGCCGCAACCCCGGCGAGAACCATGTCCGCATGGCGCTGGTGGCCGGCGTGGACGAATGCGTGGACGCCGCGCAGAGAATTCGGTCCTTCCTCGCGGAATGACCACAAGCTTTTGTTTTAATGGAGAATGTCATGAGCCTTGCCACTTTCATCGAAGATGCCTTCGAACGCCGCGCCGAATTCTCGCCGAAAGCGACCCCGCAGGATGTCCGTGACGCCGTGGCTGAAGCCCTGGCCCTGCTCGACAGTGGCGCCGCCCGTGTCGCCGAGAAAGTCGATGGCGAATGGCAGGTCAACCAGTGGCTGAAGAAGGCCGTGCTGCTGTCCTTCCGCCTCAATGACAACGTGCCGGTCCCGGCCGGTGGCGGCATGCAGTTCTACGACAAGGTGCCGACCAAGTTCGCCGGCTGGACGCCCGAGCAGTTCGCCGCCTCCGGCATCCGCGTGGTGCCGCCGGCCGTGGCCCGCCGCGGCAGCTTCATCGCCCGCAACACCGTGCTCATGCCCTCCTACGTCAACATCGGCGCCTACGTCGATGAAGGCACCATGGTCGACACCTGGGCCACCGTCGGCTCCTGCGCGCAGATCGGCAAGAACGTGCACCTGTCCGGCGGCGTCGGCATCGGCGGCGTGCTGGAGCCGCTGCAGGCCAACCCGACCATCATCGAGGACAACTGCTTCATCGGCGCGCGCTCGGAAGTGGTCGAGGGCGTCATCATCGGCGAAGGCTCGGTGCTGTCCATGGGCGTGTTCATCGGCCAGTCCACGCCGATCTACGACCGCGAGACTGGCGAGATCAGCTACGGCCGCGTGCCGGCCGGCTCGGTCGTGGTACCGGGCTCGCTGCCGCGCGACAACGGCCGCTACAGCCTGACCTGTGCCGTCATCGTCAAGAAGGTCGATGCCCAGACCCGTGGCAAGACCAGCATCAACGACCTGCTCCGCCTGGCGGACTGAGACGACTTAACCAGAGGATCGCGCGCATGTCGCTCCCCGAACACCGCATGACCCACCTCAAGGCGCTTGAGGCGGAGTCCATCCACATCATCCGCGAGGTCGCCGCCGAGTTCGACAACCCGGTCATGCTCTACTCGATCGGCAAGGACTCCTCGGTGATGCTGCACCTGGCGCGCAAGGCCTTCGCGCCGGGCAAGCCGCCGTTCCCGCTGATGCACGTGAACACCACGTGGAAGTTCAAGGAAATGATCAGCTTCCGCGACCACATGGCCAAGGAAGCCGGCATGGAGCTGCTGTCGCACACCAACCCGGACGGGCTGGCGGCGAACATCAATCCGTTCGACCACGGCAGCTCGAAGTACACCGACATCATGAAGACGCAGGCGCTCAAGCAGGCGCTGGACAAGTACGGCTTCGACGCGGCCTTCGGCGGCGCCCGCCGCGACGAGGAGAAGTCGCGCGCCAAGGAGCGCGTCTACTCCTTCCGCGACCAGTTCCACCGCTGGGACCCGAAGAACCAGCGCCCGGAGCTGTGGAACCTGTACAACGGCCGCATCAACAAGGGCGAGTCGATCCGCGTGTTCCCGCTGTCGAACTGGACCGAGCTGGACATCTGGCAGTACATCTACCTCGAGAACATCGAGATCGTGCCGCTGTATTTCTCGGCCGTGCGTCCGGTGGTCGAGCGCGACGGCATGCTGATCATGGTCGACGACGAGCGCCTGCCGCTGCGCGAAGGCGAAACGCCGATGATGAAGTCGGTGCGTTTCCGCACGCTGGGCTGCTACCCGCTCACCGGCGCGGTCGAATCCGCCGCCGCCACCCTGCCCGACATCATCCAGGAGATGCTGGTCACCCGCACCTCCGAACGCTCCGGCCGCGCCATCGACCACGACGAATCAGGGTCGATGGAGAAGAAGAAGCGCGAAGGCTATTTCTGAGCCGGCTTCCCCGAGCCGCCGCTTCCGAGCCAGGATTCAGGACATCACGACATGATCATCGAACATATCGACAATATCGAAGACTATCTGCACCAGCATGAACACAAGGACATGCTGCGCTTCATCACCTGCGGCAGCGTCGACGACGGCAAGTCCACGCTGATCGGCCGCCTGCTGCACGACTCGAAGATGATCTTCGAGGACCAGCTCGCCGCCATCACCCGCGACAGCGCCAAGCACGGTACCACCGGCGAGGAGGTCGACCTGGCGCTGCTGGTCGACGGCCTGCAGTCCGAGCGCGAACAGGGCATCACCATCGACGTGGCCTACCGCTTCTTCGCCACCGATCACCGCAAGTACATCATCGCCGACACGCCGGGCCACGAGCAGTACACCCGCAACATGGCCACCGGCGCCTCCACCGCCGACGTCGCCGTGCTGCTGATCGACGCCCGCTACGGCGTGCAGGTGCAGACGCGCCGCCACAGCTACATCTGCTCGCTGCTGGGCATCCGCCACTTCGTCATCGCCATCAACAAGATGGACCTGGTCGAGTTCAGCGAGGCCCGCTACAACGAGATCAAGGCCGAGTACGAGGCCTTCGTCGCCCAGCTCAACGTGCCGGACGTGCACTATGTGCCGATGTCGGCGCTCAAGGGCGAGAATGTCGTGCACCAGAGCGCGAAGATGCCCTGGTACACCGGCACGCCGCTGCTGGCGCTGCTCGACACGCTGCCCATCCAGCGCGACGCGGCGCTCGACCGCCTGCGCCTGCCGGTGCAGTACGTCAACCGTCCCAACCTCGACTTCCGCGGCTTCTGCGGCACCCTGGCCGCCGGCAGCGTCAAGCCGGGCCAGGCCATCAAGGCCCTGCCCTCGGGCAAGACCTCGACGGTCAAGTCCATCGTCGTCTGGGAGGGCGAGCTGCCCGAGGCCCATGCCGGGCAAGCCATCACCCTGACCCTGAACGACGAGATCGACATTTCGCGCGGCGACATGATCATCGCCGCCGATGACGACATGACCATGGGCCATGCCTTCATGGCGCACATCGTGTGGATGCACGACCAGCCGCTGAAGCTGGGCAAGACCTACGACTTCAAGCTCGGCACCACCTTCACCAGCGGCCAGGTCACCGAGATCGTCCACCAGATCGACGTCAACACGCTGGCCAGGAGCGCGACCGACACGCTGCCGCTGAACGGCATCGCGCTCTGCCGCGTGCAGCTGACCAGGGCCGTGGCCTTCGACCGCTACGCCGACTGCAAGGCCACCGGCAGCCTGATCGTCATCGACCGCCTGACCAACATCACCATCGGCGCCGGCATGATAGCCGCCGAAGCGCGCCAGCTCAGCGATGTCGAACAGCTGCCGGCGGTGACCGCCGAAGCCCGCGCCCGTCGTCTCGGCCAGCCGGCCCTGCGCCTGGTGGTGGAAGCCAGCGGCGCCCGCGAACTGGCCGGCCTGATCGAGCGCGTGCTGTTCAACGCCGGTCTGCTGCCGGTCGTGGCGGATGCCGGTGATGCCGCCATCCCGGCACTGCAGGCCGCCGGCCTGCTGGTCATCGTGGCCGACGAGGTGGTCGGCGAACGCGCCCTGCGCGTGCGCGACAGCGCGACGGCCATCGCGCCGGCGCAGCTGGCCCGCGACAACGGCGAGGCGGCGCAGCAGGTGCTGGCGCTGCTGCGCGAGCACGGGCTGCTGGGGTGAGCGCCATGCTGACCATCGCCGGCATCAAGGCCTGTGACAGCATGAAGAAGGCCTTCGCCCGCCTCGACGCGGCGGGCGCGGCCTACACCTTCATGGACTTCAAGAAGACCGCGCCGACCCCGGAGCAGGTGCGCGCCTGGCTGGACGCCGTGGGCGACAGCCTGGTCAACCGCAAGGGTACGACCTGGCGCAAGCTCACGCCGGCCGAACAGGCGGCCGCAGGCGACGCCCTGATCGGACTCATCGTCGCCCACCCCTCCCTCATCAAGCGCCCACTGCTCAGCGACGGCGACCGGACCACCATCGGCCTCGACAGTCCGCTGCTGCCCTGACGGCAGATTCGCCCGGGGAGCGCCAGCGCTTCCCGGGCGTCCTCAGTTGAACAGGCGCATCTGCCCGCCCGGTGGTGGCGGGCGGAACAGGTCGCCGCGCAGCGCCGCCCTCTCCCCATCCAGCCCCCAGCGCCGACGCGCGTGCCGGAAGCGCTGCGCCAGCAGGTCGGCATGGACACCCTCCCCGCGCATGCGGTGACCGTAGCGGGCATCATTCCCGCGCCCGCCACGGGCCTCGCGCAGGGTCTGCAGCACGCGCTCGGCGCGCAGGGGGAAATGCCTGCGCAGCCAGTCCGTGAACAGCTCGCGCAACTCGTGCGGCAGGCGCAGCAGGACATAGCCGGCCATGTCCGCGCCGGCGCCGGCGACCGCCTCCAGCACCTGCTCCAGCTCATGGTCGTTGATGAACGGGATCACTGGCGCCATCAGCACGCCCACCGGCACGCCGGCATCACGCAGGGCGCTGATCGCCTGCAGACGACGGTGCGGCGCCGAAGCGCGCGGCTCCATGATCCGGCTCAGACCGGCGTCCAGCGTGGTGACCGAGATCATGACGCGCACCAGCCCCAGGCCCGCCAGCTCGCCGAGCAGGTCCAGATCGCGCAGGATGAGCGCGTTCTTGCTGATCAGCGTGACCGGGTGCCGGTACTCCAGCATGACCTCCAGCAGCGCCCGGGTGATGCGCCATTCCCGCTCCACCGGCTGGTAGGGATCCGTGTTGGCGCCGATGTTGATGGTGCTGACGCGGTAACCCGGTCTCGCCAGCTCGGCGCGCAGCAGGGCCGCCGCGTCCGGCTTGGCGAACAGGCGCGTCTCGAAGTCCAGGCCGGGCGACAGGTCGAGATAGGCATGCGATGGCCTGGCATAGCAGTAGATGCAGCCATGCTCGCAGCCCTGGTAGGGATTGACCGACTGCGCGAACGGCACATCCGGCGAACGGTTGCGGGAAATGATGCTGCGGCTGCGCTGGACGGTCACGGTCGTGGCCGGCCCGGACACGGCATCGGCGGATGGATCGCAGGCGGATGCCCAGCCATCGTCCGCGGGCTCGCTGCGCGTGCTGAAGAAACGGTTGGCGGGATTGAGACCGGTGCCCCGGCCCTTGTGCGCGGTATCGCGGGAATACGTCATGGCTGCCTCCGGAAACGAAGGCAGAATAACAAAGGCACTGACCTTATGGACAGTGCCTTTGTTTTTTCACCACATCAACAGCGGTGCCGGACGCTTACTTGCCGACCAGGAACAGCGGGCCGTAAGCGACGATCAGCATGCCGATGGTCATGACGATGATCGGCGTGATCCAGCGCTCGTAGCGCCGGAAGAACGGCTCCTTCGAGACTTCGGCGTCGGCCTCGTCCATTTCCTTCTCGCCGACCACGAGTCGTGTCAGCAGCTGGTTGAGCGCCACCGGCGGCAGCAGGTAGCCCAGCTCGAAGGCCACCAGCACCATCATCCAGAAGTGCACCGGATCGATGCCGTTGGCATAGGCGATGGGCGCCAGCGTCGACGACACCAGGATGACCGCGCCGAACGGGTCCATGACCATGCCCAGCAGCACCTTGGTGACCATGAGGAAGGTCATGGCGATCCAGACGTTGCTGAACTCGTGCGGCGCCAGCTCCATGACTTCCGAACGCTCGATGACACCGCCGATACCCAGCGACAGCGCCATCAGCATGAGCAGCGCGCCGATGTGGCCGATGGTCTCGTTGGTGGCATGGCGCACCGACACCTCGACATTGTTCCAGCGATTGACCGGCTCGGCGTTGCGCGGCGCGCGGCGGTCCTCGCCGGTGAAGCTGCCCTCCTGCGGCGCGCGCTCCTGCGAGCGGCGGTCGGTCGGGGCGACCTGGGCGTTGCGCAGACGGTCGAACACCACCAGCATGAGCATGATCACCGGCATGATGACGGCGGCCGTGAACTCGTCCAGCTTGGTGTTGAGCAGGTACTTGTAGGCCATGATCACCACGAACACCACGATGGCGTACGGAATGACCGGCTTGATCGCCTGGATCATGCCCGGAATGGCTTCCTTCGGACTGGCCAGCTCGGTCTTGTCGCGGCTGGTCAGCTTGGACACGACCAGGAACAGGCTGGAGGTCAGCAGGAAGACCCAGAGGCCCCAGTGGTAGAGGATGCTGGTCGTGACCTGCTTGTTGAGGGCCGCGATCAGCACGACCAGCAGGCAGGGACGCAGCACCACGCCCAGGGAGCCGGACATGGCCGTGGCCGCCAGCGCGAACTGGCGGGTGCCGCCGGAGTGACGGACCTCGTGGTAGATCACGGCGCCGGCCGCGATGACGAAGATACCCGAGGCGCCGGTGTACGCCGTCGGCAGCGCGGCGGCCAGCAGGATCAGGTAGGTCAGCACTTCAGGCGAGAACCGCCACGGACGCAGGATGTCGAGGAAGAGGTCGACGATGCGCGTCTGCTTCAGCAGCATACCGGCCCAGATGTACAGCGCCAGGTTCAGGAAGATGCCCGACAGCTCCATCATCTGGTTCAGATAGATGGCCTGGGCCGACCAGTGGCTGTGCAGCAGGAAGTAGGTGCCGCTGACGATGGACATGGAGGCGTAGAGCGGAACGCTCAGCAGCGCCAGACCGAAGGAGCCGCCCGGCGTGGCGTTCGGGCCCGCGCGGAGCAGATGCTTCACGCTGATGACCGTCAGGGTGGCGAACAACGTGACCCATAGCCAGGCCAGCCAGGGTTTGTCCATCGGGATGCCGGAGGCCTCCTGCATGCCGATGTACTTCCAGCAGGAGAAGGTCAGCAGGGCGTTGGCGATCACCATGGAGACGGCCTGCACGCGGAAGTCGACCTGCGAGCGCGCCGGGCGGATGACGATATGGTGGTAGCCCAGCGTCGTGTTGATCGCGCAGAACGCGGTGATCAGCAGCAGCACCAGCGAGCGGTTCTCGGTACCGAAGTGGAAGATCGCGAAGAACGAGGTCTCCAGGGTGCGGAAAGCCTTCACCCCCGGTGTCAGGTGCTCCTTGATGCGCTCGTACATGCTGAGCTTCTCGCGGCAGAGCTCGGCCGACTTCTCGATCGACGCGCGCAGCTGCTCCGGCGTGGCGACGCTGTCGGCGAAGAGCGCGTCGATCTCGCTCATCGGCTGGGCAGCGGCCTGCTCGGCGGCGGCCACCGCGGCATCGATATCAGGGCTGGGATTGCAGTCAGGCTTCTCGGGGTCAGCGCGCAGCATGAAGTACTGCACGTTGGCCTTGGGGTCGCCGAAGAACTGCTCGCCCAGGCGCAGCAGCTGGCCATGGAACATCTCACCTGTGCCAATGATCAGGGTGAGCAGCAGAAGGAAGAAAACCGGCAGGCTGAGCAGCCATTCGGAAGGTCCGCGTCCGAGGAAGCGGAAACCAGCGTTGTTTGTCGTGTTATCCATAATTTCTACCCGAGGGTGGGGTGACTTCCGCGACCCGGAACGGGTCGCTACCAGTTGGCATGACAGGCACTGCATGACGTGCCCGCCTGATTCCAGGCTTTTTTATAGCTGCAGGCTTTGCGTGCGGAGTTGGAACAGCATGCTGCCCCGGTCATGGACCGGCCGGGGCAAAGCGCCGCGGACTCGCCGCGCACTCAGGATCAGACAGGCCAGGCCGGCGACCACGTCGGTCAGGCGGACGCCACGGGACTGTTGACCCTGATTCTGGAAGCCGGCCTGCGCGGAGGCGGCGAAACTGGTGGCACGACCATCGGGCCAGGTGTGACGGTTCTGGATGTGACGTCCCTGGACGGCCAGGAACTGGGAGGCAACGAGCTGTGGGGTTTCGCCGGGCATGGACGGCAGGCCGGGCGGCATGAGCCCCGCTATGAACACCAGCAAGGGCAGCAAGAGCCACATGTGGAAGCGGTCGGGTCGCATGGAGTCAGCCGTGTTCTTGTTGTGCCGCTAGACTAGCAACGACAGAAGGCAAAGGCTACGCCGCCAGGCCGTCGCCGGATACTTTTTTGATCACATTTTTTGTACCGCCACCACCAGCCGCATGTCATCCTGCGCCACAAACCAGCGTTTTCCGAAACGACCATCCATGACATACCGGGAATTCCCCCGGCAGGGAGCCACCTCATGAAACGCACCATACGCCAGCTGCTTCCTATCGCCCTCCTGGCCGGCTCGGCGACCTGGGCCCACGCCGCCGAACCCCAGCAGCCCATGGGGCGCGTCGACTTCCAGGCCGAGGTCTCGCGCACCCTGCCCAACGACCTGCTGATCGCCACCCTGAGCACGGAACTGAGCGACAAGAACGCCGGCCAGCTGTCGCGCGCCCTCACCCTGGCCATGAACGAGGCCATGCAGAAGGCCAAGGCCTGGCCCACGGTCAAGGTGTCCACCGGCAACCAGCGCAGCTGGCCCGTCTACGGCAAGACCAGCAAGCTCGAAGGCTGGCGCGGCCGCGCCGAGCTGAACATCGAATCCAAGGACTTCAAGGCCGCCAGCGAACTGCTCGCCAGCCTGCAGGACACGCTGCAGCTGCAGGGCCTGAACTTCGTGGTGTCCGAGGAGACCCGCCAGAGCACGGAAAAAGCACTCACCCTGGACGCCATCGAGGCCTTCCGCAAGAAGGCCGACACCGTGCGCCTGGCCTGGGGCGCCAAGGGCTACCAGCTGGTGCAGATGAACGTCGGCAGCAGCGGCGGCGGCCCGGTCTACCGTCCGCAGATGGCCATGATGATGAAGGCCGGTGCCGAGATGGCCGACGCGCCGGCGCAGGACATGGCCGGCGGCGAGTCGCGCCTGAGCATCTCGGTGAACGGGACGATACAGCTCCAGCCCTGAGGCTCAGCCACCGGCGCGGCGCGCCTCGGCCATGAGCTGCTTCATCTCGCGCACGGCCGGGGCCAGCCCGCTGAACACCGCGCGCGCGATGATGGCGTGGCCGATGTTGAGCTCGTGGAACTGCGGCAGCGCGGCGATGCGCTGCGTGTTGTGATAGTGCAGGCCGTGGCCGGCGTTGACCACCAGCTTGCCGTGCGCGTATTCCGCGGCCAGGCGGATGCGCTCGAACTCGGCCTCGATGGCCTCCGGCGTTTCCGCCTCGGCATAGGCCCCGGTGTGCAGCTCGATGGTCGGCGCACCGGCGCGGATAGCGGCGTCGATCTGCGCCGGCTCGGGGTCGATGAACAGCGACACGTCCATGCCCAGCCTGCCGAGACGACGGCAGGCGGCGCTGACGCGCTCGAAGCCGCCTATCACATCCAGCCCGCCCTCGGTGGTCAGTTCCTCGCGCTTCTCCGGCACCAGGCAGATGTGCTTTGGGCGGATCTCCTCGGCGAAGGCCAGCATGTCCTCGGTCACCGCCATCTCCAGGTTCATGCGCGTCTGCAGCGTCTGCGCGAGCAGGCGCACGTCACGCTTCTGGATGTGCCGGCCATCCTCGCGCGGATGCACGGTGATGCCGTCGGCCCCGCTCTCCTCCGCGATCAGCGCGGCATGGACCGGCTCCGGGTAGCGCGTGCCGCGCGCCTGGCGCAGGGTGGCGACGTGGTCGATGTTGACGCCGAGATAGAGTGGTTTCACGCGGAAGGCTCCTGATGATCGGTAGTGGTGTCCGGCGCGGCGGGCGCCATGACACGGCTGGATGCCAGCGCCGCGAACAGGTCGCGGCTCTTCAGCGGCCTGCCGCCCAGCAGCGGCTCCAGCGCCAGACGGTACAGCAACTTGGCCAGACGGCGGCGCGCCGGCGTCGAGAAATCATCCTCCCCGACCGCGAGGATGTCGGCGCCCCGGCAGGCGCCGCGCTGCCCTTCCCGCGCGGGCAGCCAGCCATGCTCGGGATAGTACTGGTACCAGCCCTCCGCGCGCAGCGGCTCGTGCGTGTCGGCCTGATGCGTGCTGTTCACCGCCTGCCCCATGGCCTCCAGCAGCTGACGCTCGAAACAGCGCAGCACCGGCTCGATGCCAGCCTGGTCATCCCCCGCCAGCCCGGCCAGCTCGCCGAGGGCACCGGCATAGGCCACGAACAGCTCGGGCTGCGGCAGCTCGCGCGGCAGCAGGCGCACCAACAATTCGTTGAGATAGAGCCCGGAGAACAGCGCCCCGCCCTGCAGACCCAGGCCCGGCCCGGCCGGCTCGCAGGCGGCGACCTGCTTCAGCTCGCCCTGCCCGGCGAACTGCACGAACCAGGGCTGGAACGGCGCCGGCACGACGCCGCCCTTGCGCCGCGCGCCGCGCAGGATGGCACCCACCCGGCCCCGCGCCGGCAGGAACCACTCGGCCAGCACGCTGGTCTCGCGGTAGGCGCGGGCGTGCAGCAGATAGGCCGGCTGCCAGTCGGCGTCACGCAAGGCCACGACCCGGCTCCGGCGTCATGACGACGGCCTCAGAGGTCGCCGTAGCCCAGGCTCTTGAGCGCGCGTTCGTCATCGGACCAGCCACCCTTGATCTTGACCCACAGCGACAGGAAGACCTTGGACGAGAACAGCTTCTCCATGTCCTGGCGGGCCTCGGTGCCGATCAGCTTGAGGCGCTGGCCGCCATCGCCGATGACGATCTTCTTCTGGCCCTCGCGCTCGACCAGGATGCAGGCCGAGATGCGCAGCAGCTTGCCTTCCTGCTTGAACTCCTCGATCTCCACGGTCAGCTCGTAGGGCACTTCCTCGCCGAGCTGGCGCATGATCTTCTCGCGCACCATCTCGGCGGCCAGGAAGCGCTGCGAGCGGTCGGTGATCTGGTCCTCGTCGTAGAACGGCGGCGAGAACGGCAGGCGCTCGGCCACAGCGTCGTGCAGACGGTCGAGGTTGTGACCCTTGAGCGCGGACACCGGAATGACCTCGGCGAAGGGCAGGCGCTGCGACAGCCGCTCGATGTGCGGCAGCAGCGCCGCCTTGTCCTCGACCGTGTCGACCTTGTTGATGACCAGCAGCACCGGCAGCTTGACCTTCTCCAGCTTGCTCAGCACCAGCTCGTCGTCCGGCGACCACTTCAGGCCGTCGACCACGAACAGCACCACATCCACGTCCTTCAGCGCCGCGCTGGCCGCCTTGTTCATGTAGCGGTTGATGGCCTTGCGCTCCTCGCCGTGTATACCCGGCGTGTCCACGTAGATGGCCTGCACCTTGTCGCGGGTGACGATGCCGAGCATGCGGTGGCGCGTGGTCTGCGGCTTGCGCGAGGTGATGGCGAGCTTCTGGCCGAGGATGTGGTTGAGCAGCGTCGACTTGCCGACATTGGGACGGCCGACGATGGAGACATAGCCGCAGCGGTAGTCGGCCGGCCAGGTCCTGCCGGCGCCCTCGCCCGCCTTGTCGCCGGAGAAGAAGGCATTGATCAGGTCATCGGACGACATCATTTCCGCTCCACATGGCGCAGGAGGACGGCCAGCGCCGTGGCCGCCGCCTGCTGTTCGGCGATGCGCCGGCTGGCGCCCTCGCCCTCGGTCTCCAGCACGCCATCCGCACCCGTCGGCATGCCGGCGAGGTGGCAGCGCACCCGGAAGTGTTGTTCGTGCGCCTCGCCGCTGACCGCCAGCACCTCGTAGGCCGGCAGGCTGAGCTTGCGCCCCTGCAGCCATTCCTGCAAACGGCTCTTGGCGTCCTTGAGGGTGTCGCCGGCCTCGATGCCGGTCAGCCGCTCGCCGTACCAGCGGCGGATGTGCGCCTGCATGTCGGGCAGGACCACGCCATCGCGGTGCATGGCGCCGATCACGGCTTCCACCGCGTCGGCGAGGATGGAGTCGCGGCGGTAGCCGCCGCTCTTGAGCTCGCCCGAGCCCATCAGCAGGTAGTCGCCCAGCTTCCACTCGCGCGCGATCACCGCCAGGCTCTCCTCGCGCACCAGGGTGGCGCGCAGGCGCGACAGACGGCCTTCGTTCTCGTCCGGGAACTGCTGGAACAGGCAGTCGGCGATGACGAAGTTGAGCAGCGCGTCGCCAAGGAACTCCAGGCGTTCGTTGTTGCGCCTGCCGGACACACTGCGGTGGGTCAGCGCCAGGCGCAGCCAGTCCTCGTCCCGGAAACGGTAGCCGAGGACGCGCTGGAGTCGCGCCAGCGCGTCGGTCACTCGATGGCCCCGTTGTGGGCGAAGGTCGGGAAGTTCAGGCCCGGCTTCTTGTGCATCCAGATGTAGAACGCCTTGCCGACGATGAGCTTGTCCTCGACCGGGCCCCAGAAGCGGCTGTCGTTCGAGTTGTCGCGGTTGTCGCCCATCATGAAGTAGCTGCCGGCCGGCACCGTGTAGGACCAGTCGCCGCCGGCGGGGTCACGGCCTATCTCCTCGCGCGTGGTGTGCGCGTGCGTGCCCAGCTGCTCGCGCCAGACCTGCTCCCAGGGATCGACCGCCGGCTCCTGCGAGACCAGCACGCGCTTCATCTCGACACCGTTGATGTAGAGCGTCTCGCCCCGGCTCTCGATGTGGTCGCCGGGCAGGCCGACGACGCGCTTGATGTAGTTGATGCTGGGGTTGGCCGGGAACCTGAAGACCATGACATCGCCGCGCTGCGGCTTGCCCACCGGCACGATCTCGGTGCCCAGCACCGGCAGACGCAGGCCGTAGGCGTACTTGTTGACCAGCACGTAGTCGCCGACCTGCAGCGAGGGCAGCATGGAGCCGGAGGGGATGGTGAACGGCTCGGCCAGGAAGGAGCGCAGCACCCAGACAATGGCCAGCACCGGGAAGAAGCTGTGCGAGATCTCGAACAGCCAGGGCTCGCGCATGAGCTTGTCTTCGGCGTCGGCGCCCAGCGAACTGCCATGCAGCGCGGCCTCGCTGCGCGCCTTCTCCAGCCGGCGCTGGCGGCCGGGCCTGAGCAGCAGCGCGTCGAAGGCCCAGAGGCCGCCGGTGATC
>Ga0222424_100633_pt1 | contig 14837 bp, 12 predicted proteins | sample 2B2ome_FD_182468 | JGI IMG/M metagenome (GOLD analysis project Ga0222424, IMG submission 182468) | Enriched microbial communities from leaf-cutter ant dump, University of Wisconsin, Madison, United States - 2B200A (version 2) | ecosystem: Environmental > Terrestrial > Nest > Insects nest > Nest... | reverse complement strand
GCTGTTTTCCCATACCTGGATCAGGGTTGCGTTCCGGGTGGAACCCAGCGTAACTGGAATAGCTATGGCAGCCGGATCGGACCGCTGACAACTCGTCAGCAACAGATACTGGCCGACCCCCAAACCAGCGGTGGCCTGTTAGTGGCAGTAGCGCCGGAAGGCATGCACGATTTTGAACAACTGATGCGGGAGCAGAGCTATAACCTGGAGCCTTTTGGATGGTTACAGCCGGACAACCATCCGCTGATCCGCGTGGTTTGATGCAAGCCTCTTTAAGTTTGGCCGGTGCACCGTTCCCGGATTCCCGATCGTTACTACATCTGCACAGGCTTCTTTTAAATGCTTTTTGCACAACAAAAATGCAGGACCACTTTCTTGTAATAACCAGGAAAAGAGGTTGCAAACGGATCTGGTTAACGACAACCCCGTTTGTCACGTATTATCTTCATATCCGTCTGCTGTTGGCTGATTCATTTACCACCTGACATACTTAAGTTTGTGTCCTTATAATTTCCACCGGAACCCTCCCCTATTCTGGCTAGTTGTCTACTACAATTAAAGGAATCCTTTATCTTAGCGTCTAAACAGGAGGCACAGGTATTCATTTGGATATACTAAAATGATCCAGATGTTACATCCTGCTAACATGTTTATTTGACCCGTACTAAAACTAAATGTTCATGCAGGAAAAGTTGAACCGCAAAAAGGGAGTTTATGAAGGTTGTATTGTAATTTTGATAACAGCAGCGATCTGGGGGATACACTGGCTTATCTGGGGGGCGCAGCTTTTTGTACATGATGGCCGGCAGTATATGAATATTGCAGAGGGGCTGCCCGCAGTTCCTCCTCAATCTTTTCATATCCTTACACCCAAACTGGCCGCCTTCCTGTTCCCCAGCAACCCGGCGAATGGTTTTATATTTGTTTCTTTTGTCAGTTTTATCGGAACAGGCCTCACAATCGATCTCCTGCTTCGGAAACCGGAGTTCAAAACAACTTTTGGTGAACGTATACTTGGCGTATTGCTTTTTGCGGCAACCTGCACCGGGGTTTTTATGTTCCATTATTATACCTTAACGGATAGTCTTTCTTATTTTCTGCTGGCAGTGGCCTGCACGGCAACCATATATAAAAAGGACGTGGCCATTGCAGTAATAACCGCCATCGCCGTATTTAACAGGGAAACCGCTTTTTTTATAGTACCGGTCTGGCTCTGTTTTAATTTCGACCGGTCAGCGATCCCGGCACTCCTGAAGCGGTCGGTTTTTGTATTTCTTCCGGCGGTACTGGCCTATTTTATCCTGCACCACACCCCGCTGATCTTTGGCGATTATCCGGTACACTTAAATTATCTAAAACCGGAGGTTATTATGGACCTATGGTATGCCAACCTGAGCTGGCTGGGTACCTCCAATATCCCTTACGGACTAGCTGTTTGTGTTTTTCTCTCCTATAATATCGGATGGATACTGGCATTTGCCGGCTGGAAGCATCATTATAAACAAAAAGAATGTTCCCATATTCTGAATAGTTTATGGATGCTATGGATACCTGTGCTGGCGACATTATTAATTGTGGATTGGCAACGGGGGTTTCAGCCATTATTTATTCCATTAACTGTTTCGGGTGTCCTGGGCATCCGTTACATCACAAAAGACCAGCGAGGAGCGGCATGGAATCTTGTTGCGGCCGTTAGTGTGGCCGCCGCATATACGATGACCGAAGCCTGGTTTTTAAACGGGCGTATGCGAAAATATGTTGCTGCCGGCATGGGTATATGGCTGTTGACCATCCTTATCGTATTCGTTTTGCAGTCTTACCGGAAGAAACAGCATTCCATTGCTTCCTCTGTAAAGTGGTAGCCCCTCTGTTACCGTTCAGCTATTGCCTGTCCGGGAGCCGGAACTCATTGTGTAACCGCCTTTGAACCGGGATGATATCAGGATTTAAGGTTCCATCGTTCCCGGTCCCAGATAAGCGCTTTCTGTTTCAGGTAGCTCTGATAACACAACAGCGATGCAGCAGACGCCTGTACTCCAAAACGCGTATCAGCTACCGTTTTACCGCCATCCCGGATGGCGGTAAAGAAATTTACAAAATGATCATGATGCGCGCCTTTGCTGCCGGCTGCAACATTAAATTCATATTCATTATCCGCTATCTTAACCGGATCCGTTACTAACAGTTCTTTCAGGCGGCTGAATGCCGAGGTATCGGTCTTGCCGTTTGTCTTTAGCACAACCTTATCCCATCCAACGGTTAGCACTCCTTCCACACCTTTAATGGTAAAATCGGTAGAACCCCATTTCTTTGAAACACCATCGGCAAGATTGGCCGAAAGGGAAAGGGTAAATCCTCCTTTTTTATTCTGATCAGGATAATCGAGATAGCCCAGCAGCAGGTCCGGTGTATCTCTTGTGCCATTTGTGTAATACCGGATACCTCCGGTGCCATAGGCTTTTTCCGGTCCGGCAGCATTCATGATAAAATGTGTGCTTGCGATCACATGTACAAAAAGATCACCGGCTACCCCGGTACCATAGTCGCTCCAGCTCCGCCATTGTAAAAAACGCTGCGCATCAAAAGCATGTTTAGGAGCACTCCCCAGGAAGCGGTTCCACCAGATGGTTTTTTCATTCGCATCCGGAGGAGCAATAAAAGGCTTCAGCGACGCGGGGCCTGAAGTAAACTGCCCCTCAACCTGGGTAACAGCGCCCACAAAGCCCGCCTCCACCATTAGTTTTGCCAGCCTGTTTCCCCAGGAAGACATGCCCTGGCTTCCCATCTGGAAGATACGCCCCGTTTTTTCCTGGGCCTCTACCAAAGCCCTGGCCTCCTGCAGTGAGTGGATCACCGGTTTTTCGCAATACACGTCCTTACCGGCCTTCATGGCTTCGATGGCGATCTTCTGATGCCAGTGGTCCGGGGTCCCGATAATAACGGCATCAATATCCTTACGATCCAGGATCTCCTTGTATTCTTTCGTAAACATCACATCCTTGCCCTCCTGCTTCCGTAATGCATCCAGGTTTTTATCGAAAACATCACAGACGCCGGCCAGCGTTGCCATACCGGTAGAAAGTGCCGTGCGCAGATCGCTGGAGCCCATGCGTCCTTTCCCGATTACAGCCAGGCGCACGCGGTCTTTTTGGCTCCCGCTTTTTCGTATATATGCTCCTGACGATAATTTCGGAAGTGCTGAAGCCGCTACAGCGCCCATAAATGCATTCCTGATAAATTTTTTCCGTGTGTACATAAGAAGAGGGTTATACGTTATGAAATTGTTTAGACGTTCTGATATGGTCGCAATTCCGGTAAAATATCAATCTGCGGTATCTGTAATGTGTTGAATCTGCCTAAAATCAGCAACAGCTTCAACATGATTAATACCGGTTGTGGTGATCTAAAAAAGCTGTATCAAAAGTGTTGCGGTTCCCCTCCGGTTTATGCGTACAGGCGGGTTTCGTGCTTCTGATACAGCTTTCCGAATTATTTTTATCCGTTCTGTTCCGCATTTCCGGCGGAATGATCTTTGGCTTTGATCTCTTTATTTTTGGGGTCTTCTCCCTTTAAGTAACTGGGAAGGTTCAGACCGGCCATATTGAACAGATCATTGAGCGGGGGTACCGATTTCATCAGCCCCTGTACAAAGTTGGCCGTTGAGCCATTGCCGTTTTCACCGGCTCCGCCATCCCATACCGTTACCTTATCGATCTTGATATTCTTAACCGCTTCCACCTGGGTACGCACGAGGTCCGGCAGCTTTTCGAGCAACAGTAACTGGAAGGCATTGGTAGAATCCCCCCCCGCGGCTTTCACCACTTTGTCATAACCATCGGCCTGTTTGGTCAGGATCTCAAACAACCCCTTTGCCTCCGCTTCCATCTTTGCATAGATCGCGTCGGCCTCTCCTTTTGCTCTCAAACGGATCCGCTCTGCTTCAGCCTCCGCATCGATGATGGCTTTTTGCTTGGCAATCTGCGCCGGTATGACCACGTTGGCATTTTGTGTGGAACGTTCCCGTTCTGCACGCGCCTGCTCTGCTTTTTGTTCGGCCAGATACGATTCTTCCAGGGCCTTTGCAGATTGTACCTTCTCCGCGGTCACCGCTATTTTCAGCGCTTCCGCTTCTTTTTCCCGCCGCACAGCGTCTGAATTTGCAATGGTGATCTTTGCATCATTCTCCCCTTTTACAGCCAGAGAATTCGCCATCGAAGTGGCAATCCGCGCATCCCGTTCTGCCTCTGCCTTACCAATAGCTTCATCTTTACCGGCAGCAGCAATACTGATCTCCTTATCTTTTTGAGTGATCGCGATCTTTACATCCCTGTCTCGGGTGGTTTCGGCGATCTGGGTATCCTTTTCCCGGTCGGCAATAGCCTTACCGGTTTCCCCGATCTTTGTTTGCTCAGCCACGCTTACAATGGCTTCGTTAATGGCCTTGGCCGCGGCTTCTTTACCCAGTGCTTCAATATAACCCGACTCGTCGCGGATATCGGTTACGTTTACGTTGATCAGCTTCAGACCGATCTTCTTTAACTCGGTATCTACGTTCTTGGAAATATTGTCCAGGAATTTATCCCGGTCGGAGTTGATCTCTTCAATGGTCATGGTAGCGATCACCAGACGCAGTTGTCCGAACAGGATATCTTTGGAGAGCTCCTGTATCTGGTCCGGGCTCAGGCCCAGTAAGCGTTCTGCGGCGTTCCCCATGCTGTCTGGCTCCGTTGAAATGGCAATGGTGAAGCGGCAGGGCACATCTACCCGGATGTTCTGGCGGGAAAGCGCATTGGTGAGGTTTGCCTCAATGGAAATAGGTTTCAGATCCAGGTATGCAAAGTCCTGTATCACGGGCCATATGAAGGCACCGCCGCCATGCACACAACGGGCGGAGCTGCCGCCGGTTTTACCATAAATAACAAGGATCTTGTCAGAAGGACACCGTTTGTACCGCGAGATCAGCGATACAATGGTAACAAAGAGAATCAGTGCGCCTACAAGGATCAGAATAAAAGGTCCGTCAAAATTCATAAGTGGGTTGTTTATCAGATTTTAGTTACAATTAATATACGGTCTTCAATACCCAGCACTTTTACCAGGGTTCCGGAAAACAGGCGCTCCCCTTCTGTAACAGCAGTGAGCTCATGGCTGGTGTTGTTATAGCTGATCTGTATCTTTCCCACGCCGCTTCTGTTTTCCGGGATGGTTAAATAAACCTCTCCGGACTTCCCGATAAGCTTTTCGGCATTAAATGTATTATCCTCGGTCAGCTTCATGATCTGCCGGATCACAAAGAAAAAAAGCAGTACAAAGAAGATCCCGACCACAACGGCAAGCGTAGTCAGCAGTGCTTTATTTTCTATGGAGCTAAAGAACGCCACCCCCGTCCATCCGAAACCCATCAGGAAGTTGATCAGGTTGCGGAGCGAGAACATCTGGAAGGGCGCATCAGCCCCGGTAAGGTCCCCATCAAAATCGGCATTGATCCCATCAGCCCCATGCCCGCCGGCAAAGGTCAGTATCGTTTGAATCAAAAACACAATACTGGTGATAATGGCCACCCACCAGAATCCCTGAAGTAATGAGGGCATGCCCTCAAAAAATGCATTCATATTTTAAATAGATTAGATACAGCGTTTCTTAATTTTCGTCACCAGCAGTAAACTATCCTCTACAAATATATCCAAATCCGGATTGTTTTCCAAGGATCATAAAATGGTTAAACGTAACTTAACCTTGTATATCCAACAGCCGGGGCCATCATAGAAAAGAGCCTCCCGTGAAGAGCGCCTCCGTCAAAGAAAAAGCGTTTCCGCTATATTTCGTATGGCCGGGATAAACGTATGACGGAGATCCATAGTTCCGCTGCAAAACATTTATGTCTCACGGGCATCAACGCTTCTGTTCTTCCTATTTTATCCCAAGCCGCGTAAAGATCCGCTGCAGGGTATAAAAGATCTTTTCCTCCACATCCTCACGGAAAGGGCCGGGCATTCCGTAATAAATCAGGTTCTCATTAGCCTCATACCCTCCCTCTTCCAGTACCTTTCTGGTGGGGATGTATCCCATCACATGATTGCAATAACCGGCAATAAACAGGTTCTGCCCGGGATATCGGGCTTTTAATTTGAGGGCATAATCCACTACAACCTCGCCCGCCAGGGAAACAAACGTGAGGTCGCGCCCAAAGCGTAATACCTGTACGGGATAATTATAACGGGTAAGCTCCCAGCCCCTGTTATAAGCCTGGATCATGAGCCGGGCCCACCGCTGTTCATAAACGGTACCTTTAACAAGTGCGCTATCATATTTTTGTACATCGAAAGGAACAAAGCTGAGGGCAACCGTATCCAGTGCAGATTTTACCTGGCCGGAAACCGGTTGTTGTTTTTGCTGCATTGCGGCTTTAACGGCATCCGACAGCTCCTTGCCATGTGTTGCCGCCAGTTCTACGGTACCCCGCGGCTGAGGGTTCTGATCCCCTGCACATCCTGTAAAAAACAATGCGGTGGCACCGGGGTATGCCTGTTCCAGATCTATTTGTGCAAAGCCGGCGTAGTCACCGCTGATCACGTAATTATTGCCCCCCATGGTAGTATTATGACAGGCATACCCAAACAGGATGGCCTTTGTGGTACCTTCCCGATTTCGGACCGTTAATACCGGCACATCATGGTCTGAACTGCCGGAAGGATTTTTTCCGTTAATGATCTTCCCGTTCACCGGCTGCCGCCGGTTCATGGCAAACGTGGCACGGCCATGAGCGGTACTGAGCTGCGCTGTAAACATATTATCAAGCGCCATCCGGACGGCTGCCACAATCTGTGATACCAGGAAGGTCTTATACCTTCTGAACTGCAGCAACACCGTAGTATCATAGTCGCCGATCATTTCCAGCGAAGGCCAGATCATAGGGCCTGCATGCGTATGGGACGCGTTGAATACAAGCTCTGATCTTTTAAACCCATATTGCTCACCCAGTATCCGGACCAGGTCTGCATGAATCTCCGGTGTAAGCCCCAGCACATCGGTAGTCACCAGCGCTATTTTTTTTCCGGGATGCGTTTCGATCACCAGGGCCTTAGCCCAAAGATCATGCATCTTTTCAACAGCCGGTTTGGTACGGCCACCATAACCGGTAAGCCAGTAAGGCATCTCGGGTGTAATAACCCGGCGCCCCACTCCTGCACGGATACTCTGCGCATTGGAAGCTGCGCCCATGGCACACAGGATCAGCCATACGGCTGCAATTTTTTTCATCATATTCCAGTTCATTTTCTGTATCCGGCAGCCACGGGTATTGTACCCCAAAAAACAACCGACCGGCAGTTTACAAGTTTATCGCATTATTCGTGTACGTACACAGGTTATGAAAATAGTAAAAAAAGCGCTGTAAAAAAATTATCTGTGGAGCGCATCCCGTCCGGGGCACGTTTCCGCGCCGGACAAAGAGAGCTGTATACGAAAAGCAGCCGTTCTTAAATCTACCTGAAAGCAGGTATTTTTCCTATAACCGGTTGCCTTACTTTTGCAAAAAATTTTGCATTATGAAATTAAAAATGACCTTATGTGTTGCACTCACCTTAACTGCAACTGCCCTCTTTGCACAAAGTGATTACAAACAATCGATCGGTTTACGACTCGGAAGCGGCTATTACGATGTGGCCTCCGCCGCTTACAAAACATTCTTTAATGAGGCCTCTGCAATGGAAATCAACCTGGGTTTCCGCCCATACGGTGTTGCCGGGTACAAGTGGTTTAATGCATCAGCTGCCGCTACTTACCAGCACCACTTTGCCATTAAACCCGTTGAAGGTTTAAAATGGTTTATCGGCGGTGGTCTGGTAGCTTCCAACTCTTTCTCCAACTATGATGACCGTAAAGGATTTAACCTGGGTGTATATCCGACAGCCGGTGCCGATTATAAATTCAAAAAGATTCCCCTTGCGGTTTCAGCGGATGTGCGGCCGACCATTCATATTGTTGAGGCCTACGACTACTATAACAGCTTTTATCCCAATGCCGGTATTTCTGCACGGTATACGTTCTAGGCATACCCCTGTTTTTAGCGGGCCGTATTTGATATAAATACGGCCCGTTTTGTTTGGACAACGCCCTACTTTTATAAAAATAATTTAAAGAGATGCGCCATAAACCACAACTGCTGCTGCTGGGCATTATCATCATACACATCGGCCTCCAGGCGCAAACCATTGAGCGTTATTACGATTATGCAGGCAAACCCTGCGAACCCGGGGATGCGCTGTCGTATTCATTGGTTATCCGGACAGATACGGGCTGGTATCGCCGGGATTATTATACAAGGGAAAAGAAACTGCAAATGGCGGGGCTTTACCAGGACCGGGATTGTAAAATTCCAAACGGTTCTTTTTTTTATTTTTATCCTAATAAGCGCCTAAGTGGCTCCGGGAAATTTGCAGGCGGTAAAAGAGAGGGCATCTGGCTAAGATATCATCCCAACAGCATGCTACAGGACTCAACGACCTTTCATAATGATCAGGCGGTTGGCCTCCGGCTTAGCTGGCATTCGAACGGTTATCCTTCTGACTCAACCGTTTACCGGCCCGACGGTTCAGGAGCCGGCATTTCCTGGTTTAACAACGGTGAACTTTCGGCTGCCGGTTTTTTCTCGGCCGGCAGACGCCCCGATAAGAAGTGGCTGTACTTTCATAAGAACGGGAAACCCAGTTGCAGCGAAGTATACGACAAAGGCCGGCTGATCAGCCGCCAGCATTTCGATGAATCCGGGACACTTCTTACAGATACAACCGATATTGAAACAGCCGCAACATTTCCCGGTGGTGCGGAGGCCTGGTCGAAATATCTTCAAAAAAAACTCTACTTTCCGCCTCAATATAAATTCAGGAATGGTCAAAAAGCGGTAGTTGTTGTAAGCTTTGCCATAAGCGAAGAAGGGAACGTTGAAGATGTGTACGTAAGCACCTCACTGCATCCGGACTTTGACCGGATTGCAGAACGGGTTATTACACAATCCCCGAAATGGATACCCGCGCTTAGTAAAAACCGGCATATAAGGTCTTACAGAAAACAACCGGTAGCCTTTGGGCAAAAGATCATTTGATAGCCTCTTCTCTGCAATTTCATAATGTTGTTACATCGTTGTCCTGTTTTTCCGGAGCTGCAGTAACCAAACCGGTGTATGAAAGATATTTAGCAGTGTTTATGGTTACCCAGAGTGCTATGGCCTGTGGAAAACCGTCCGGGGCCGCTTCCAATGCAACATTTTACTATACAGACAGGCCCCTTTCCGTGCTTGCTGCACCGGCTGGCCCGTGCGCATCGATAGCAAAAAAGCGCAACGCCCGGTATACCATATCCCCAACAGCGGCAACTTACCCAAAAGCACGGAACCGGGATCAATGCGTGTAGCTATTGAATGGATACCAGCCAAAACAAATGCATTGAAATACAGGCAAATGTTATCAATATGATTAAATTGCGCACATTCCGCTAACACGCTTAGTTCCATCAGATTCCTGGCAGATTTATCCCCATTCATACTTTTTTGTACAAATAAAAACGTACTTTTGCAAAATGAGTATGGAAACTGATCAATTATTGCATAGCAATGTGACCGAAGAATCGGATGTGATTGAAAATCACGTAAATAGCGAATACAAATACGGTTTTGTTACAGATATCGAAATGGAATCCGCGCCCAAAGGGCTGGATGAGAACACCATCCGGTTTATCTCGGCAAAAAAAAATGAACCCGAATGGATGCTGGAATGGCGCTTAAAGGCTTTTGCGCAATGGCAAAAGATGCAACCGCCTCACTGGGCCAACCTTACCTACCCCACTATCGATTTCCAGGATATTATTTATTATGCGGCCCCTAAACAAAAGGTGAAGCCTAAAAACCTGGACGAAGTGGATCCCGAGCTGATCAAAACTTTTGAAAAACTGGGTATCTCGCTGGATGAGCAGAAACGGCTTACCGGTGTTGCAGTAGACGCGGTGATCGACAGTGTTTCTATCGGCACTTCGTTTAAAGAGCAACTGGGCGAGCTGGGTATTATCTTTTGCTCCATCAGTGAAGCCATACAGGAGCATCCGGAGCTTGTGCGCAAATACCTGGCATCGGTGGTTCCCGTTACCGATAACTTTTATGCCGCCCTGAACTCTGCGGTGTTCAGCGATGGTTCTTTCTGTTATATTCCTAAAGGCGTACGCTGCCCCATGGAACTTTCGACCTATTTCCGGATCAACGCGGAAAATACCGGTCAGTTCGAACGCACGCTCATTGTTGCCGAAGAAGGCTCCTATGTAAGTTATCTTGAAGGTTGTACGGCCCCTATGCGGGACGAGAACCAGCTGCATGCCGCCATCGTGGAGATCGTTGCCATGGATCATGCAGAAGTAAAATACTCCACCGTACAAAACTGGTACCCGGGCGATAAAGAAGGAAAAGGTGGGATTTACAATTTTGTTACAAAAAGAGGGATCTGTAAAGGAGTGCATTCCAAGATCTCCTGGACACAGGTAGAAACCGGTTCTTCCATTACCTGGAAATACCCCAGCGTGATCCTGCAGGGCGATCACTCTACCGGCGAATTTTACTCGGTAGCCGTAACCAATAATTTTCAGCAGGCCGATACCGGTACCAAGATGCTGCATATTGGTAAAAATACCCGTAGCCGCATCGTATCCAAAGGGATCTCCGCGGGCCAGAGCCAGAACAGCTACCGCGGACTGGTGCGCGTAGGTAAAAATGCCGCCAATGCACGGAATTTCTCTCAGTGCGATTCACTCTTACTGGGCGATAAATGCGGGGCACACACGTTCCCCTATATCGAAGTAAAGAACAATACAGGCGTGGTTGAGCATGAGGCCACCACCTCAAAGATCGGCGAAGACCAGATCTTTTACTGTAACCAGCGCGGTATCGATACCGAAAAAGCAGTAGCCCTGATCATTAATGGTTTTGCAAAAGAAGTAATGAACCAGCTGCCCATGGAGTTTGCAGTAGAGGCACAAAAACTCCTTGCCATCAGTTTGGAGGGTAGCGTGGGATAAGGGGTTCCCGTTTGGTGTTTATGGCCGGATGTTCTTCCATTGATAACCGGTATTGATGAACCCAGCCGAAGTGCTACTAGCATCGCTCTTGCGTCGCACTCTTGTGCTTTTGAATAAAGCCGGCAGCAAACAACATGAACATGCAATTGACCCACCGGGCCAACATATAGGTAGAAAAAATCAATAATAAAAACAAGAAATAGAAATGTTGCAAATAAAAGGCCTCCGCGCAGGCATTGAAGACAGAGAAATATTAAAAGGTATTAACCTGGACATTAAACCCGGCGAAGTACATGCGATTATGGGACCCAACGGCTCCGGAAAAAGCACACTGGCTTCGGTACTGGCGGGTAAGGAAGACTATGAGGTTACCGGCGGTTCCGTAACTTTTGAAGGAAAAGACCTGCTGGAACTGGCGCCTGAAGAACGGGCCGGCGAAGGCATTTTCCTGAGCTTTCAGTACCCGGTTGAAATACCCGGACTGAGCACAACCAATTTTATGAAAACAGCAGTGAACGAGATCCGCAAATACCGGGGACAGGAAGAGCTGGATGCCGTTTCTTTCCTCAAGAAAATGAAAGAGAAAATGGCCCTGGTTGAAATTGACCAGTCGATGCTGAGCCGCTCGCTGAACGAAGGGTTTTCCGGCGGTGAAAAAAAGCGGAACGAGATCTTCCAGATGGCCATGCTGGAACCCCGGTTAGCGATCCTTGATGAAACCGATTCCGGCCTGGATATTGATGCCATCCGCATTGTAGCCAATGGCGTTAACAAGCTGCGGACTCCGGAAAACGGCATCCTGGTGATTACCCACTATCAGCGCCTGCTGGATTATATCATCCCTGATTTTGTACACGTGCTGTATAACGGACGCATCGTAAAATCCGGCACCAAAGAACTGGCCTATGAGCTGGAAGAAAGAGGGTATGATTTTATAAAAAGTGAGCTGGCTTAACCAATTAGCTAATATACCAGTCTGCTGATTTATACTCAATCGTATTATATTGGTTCATTGGCTCATTATCACATTAGCATATTAAATTAAATGGATACAATAACATATTTTAAAGATCGTTTTGAAAAGCTGCAGGGACAACAGCTGGACTCCCGCCTGAAGGCGCTGCGCGATGGGGCCTTTACCGAATTTGAGCAAACCGGTATTCCTACAGTAAAGCATGAAGAGTGGAAATATACACGGATCAATGATTTCTTTAATAAAGATTATCACTTTACAACCGATCTTAAGGAACAGCAGTTCCAGGCAGCCGAGCTGCAGCCCTTCCTGCTGCCCGGGCATGAAAATGCCAACAGCATTGTTTTTATCAACGGCCACTACCATCCGGAGCATTCGGTTTTACGCTCGGAGGAACTGGAGATCATTTCGCTGGAAACGGCTGCGCACAACCAGTACGCCCCTGTTGTAGAAGAACACCTGGGACACAGTGCCGATTATCATAAGGATGGCATCAATGCCCTGAACACAGCTTTTATACAGGAAGGCGTATTCATCCATATACAAAAGGGAAAAACGGTGAACCATCCCGTTTATATTTATAATGTGACCGATGCCCGCGCCGGAAACATCTTTGCGCAGCCGCGGGCGCTGGTACATGTTGGAGAAAATGCACAGGTGGAGATACTGGAAACCTTTGTAACCATTGGAACAGACGAAAGTTTCACCAACCAGGTATTTGAGATCGCGGTAGAAGAAAACGCCGTACTTAATTTATGCAAGATCCAGAATGATGCGGCCAACTCAACCATCGTAAGTACCACACACGTGCACCAGGTAGGTAAAAGTGTGGCCAATGTAGTAACGGTTTCCCTGAGCGGCGGACTGGTACGCAACAACCTCAATATGGTAATGTCTGCCCCCTACTGCGAGGCCAACCTTTCCGGACTGTACCTGCAGAGCGGGCACACGCACGTAGACAATCATACCGTGGTGGATAACCGCCAACCCAATTGCCTTAGCAATGAATTGTACAAAGGCATTATGAATGGCCACTCCACCGGTGTGTTTAACGGAAAGATATTCGTACGCCAGATCGCACAAAAAACGAATGCGTACCAGACCAATAAGAATATTTTGCTCTCCGGCGATGCAACGGTGAATACCAAGCCCCAGCTGGAAATTTTTGCAGACGATGTAAAATGTTCCCATGGCTGCACAGTGGGCCGGCTGGATGAGGATGCGTTGTTTTACCTGAAGGCCCGCGGGATCTCGGATGCAACTGCACGCGCATTGCTCTTACACGGGTTTGCACTGGATGTACTGGAAAAGATCGGGTCGGAGGACGTACGCGCGTATGTGAACGCCCTCGTAACCGCAAGTCTTAAACTGGACTAAGCCGGGCCACGGTCCTGAAAAAAGATCCAATCACACTATAAAATACGGGTGATGAGTAATGAAATCTTAACAGCAACTGAAGAAAATAAGGTATTGGATATTGAAAAAATAAGAAATGACTTCCCCATCCTGAAACGGCTGGTGAAAGGGCATCCGCTGGTCTATTTCGATAATGCCGCCACTTCTCAGAAACCGGCTGTTGTTATTGATGCGCTGGTATATTATTACACGCATCTGAATGCAAATGTACACCGGGGTATTCATACACTGGCAGAAGAAGCCACTGCGGCTTTTGAAGCCACACGGGATGCCATCCGCCGGTTCATCAACGCGGCGCACCGGGAAGAGATCATTTATACAAAGGGAACCACAGAAGGTATTAACCTTGTAGCTTATACCTGGGGGCGGCAGCACCTGCAGGAAGGTGATGAGGTGATCATTTCGGGCATGGAACACCATTCCAATATTGTGCCCTGGCAGATCGTATGCGAAGAAAAGAAAGCCCTGCTTAAAGTGATCCCGGTTACGGATAAAGGAGAACTCGATATGGAGGCCTTTTATGCATTGCTTTCTGACCGTACAAAGCTGGTTTCGGTCGTGCATGTTTCCAATGCCCTGGGCACCATCAATCCGGTTAAAGCGATCACGGATGCCGCACACCGGAACGGTGCGCTGGTCCTTATTGATGGCGCTCAGTCCTCTATGCACCTGGATATTGATGTACAGGCGCTGGATTGTGATTTTTTTGCTTTATCTGCCCACAAAATGTTTGGTCCTACCGGGGCCGGTGCTTTATATGGCAAAAAAAGCATCCTGGAAGCGATGCCCGTATTCAACGGTGGCGGGGAGATGATCAAAGAGGTAACGTTTGAAAAAACGACCTATAATGAGCTTCCCTATAAATTTGAAGCAGGCACTCCGAATATTGCCGACTTTGTGGCGTTTAAACCGGCTATTGAATATATCAATAACCTGGGCAAAGAGAACATCCGCAGGCATGAAGATGCGCTGCTGGCCTATGCTACAGAAAAAATAAAGGAGATCGGAGGTATAAAGATCATTGGAGAGGCACGGGAAAAAGCCAGTGTGCTGTCGTTTGTAATTGGCGGAGTACACCCGCAGGATATCGGGATTTTGCTGGATAATAAAGGGATTGCGGTACGCACCGGTCATCATTGTGCCGAACCATTGATGAACCGCTTTTGCATACCGGGAACCATCCGGGCATCGTTTGCCGTTTATAATACCATGGAGGAAGTGGATAAACTGGCCGAGGCGTTAAAAAAAGCGATCGATTTATTAAGATAAGAGCGCAGCCATACCAGTGCTATAAATAAATTGAGCTGTTAAAAATAAATGAAGTGAGAACTGTAAGATCTATATCGGAAATAGAAGCAGAGATCGTGGATGAATTTTCACTCTTCGATTC
>Ga0222424_100632_pt1 | contig 14843 bp, 12 predicted proteins | sample 2B2ome_FD_182468 | JGI IMG/M metagenome (GOLD analysis project Ga0222424, IMG submission 182468) | Enriched microbial communities from leaf-cutter ant dump, University of Wisconsin, Madison, United States - 2B200A (version 2) | ecosystem: Environmental > Terrestrial > Nest > Insects nest > Nest... | reverse complement strand
ATTACAACCTTGGCTATACACATGCTACTTACCGCTCCTTAAAAGCTGCCCAAAATGGCAGCGAGGCGGACCTTGCCGGGAAACGACAGATCTTTACCCCCGACATCACCTCCATGCTGGCGCTTCAATACAGTTACTGGATCAATGAACAGCGCAGGATAAAAATAACAGCAAGGGCCGAATGGTTGTATTTGGGCGAACAATACTTCGACCTGTCCAATAATATCCGTCAATCGCCTTATAGCCTTATAAATACAAGGGCTGGCATTAGTGCCAGACATCTTGAATTATTCTTCTGGCTGAGAAATGCCGGCAACAAAAAATATATTGAGTATGCCTACGATTTTGGAGCGGTACACCTGGGTGATCCCAAAACTTACGGCATTACATTGCGCACACAGTTCTGAAAAACCGCCGGAACATCATCCCCCAGCAGATTGACAATAAACCGGCGTCCATCTTATTAAAATGAATATTCAATGGTGGGCCCAGATTCAGGTTATGAACCGGGCATAGGATGCCGGTTCCGCATTACCCTCCTATGCTGCGGACCGATGTTCGCAGTTGACGGAGCCCTTCCAACGCAATACAGAAGGCCTTCGGTCAGCCTTGTTTTAATTCCGGCTCCGAACATTCGGATCCTTCCTGAAATAGAACCAGCTAACGGAACGTTGAGTGCCATGAGCACGGTACATTCCCTGCGGGGAGATGAATGCGTGTCAATGCCGGCAGCTTTGTTCCCACTTAACCTGACGGCCGTGGTATGCTCACTGACTGCAAAATAAAATGATGACATCTTGTAAAGATCATTTTGACACTCATTATGTACAATGATAGTGCAACCCGTATAATATACGCTCCCCCAGAAAACCCGGGAGATGAGACCGGGAACCCTTAAAAATTGATGCAAAACAACAAATTGCAGCAATACGCCAGGTCAATTGTTAATATTATCCTATTGCTGATGATTTTGGGATGCCTGTTGCAACATTAACGATCATGTAGCGTTATAGAATTAAAGAATTTTAGAACTAAGGATTGATAGGATAAGCAATAAATTTTCTCATAAGCAGTTAGTTTTGGTTATTCCCCCTGTTTCTACAGGGGGATGTTTTTTAATACCCAGAAAAATCAGCGGAAAGACAAAATGGTGAAAGCAGCATAGTTTCCGGCTGACTTTAAAAAGCGGCCAAAAAAGGCTGCCGGGCAATGATGATGACCAGGCGTTCAGCCTTTGTAACTTTTACCACTTTCAGTACATAGTTCCGTTCTGATCATCCAGGCAATACCAATATAAAACGGATGCGCAACATTTTTACCACGGGGCGCCGTATAAAGGTACCTGGCGCGGCCGATGGTTCTGATCTGTGTACGCACATTCCGATCGCACGGAACTGAAAAATTTGATCAACCGATACAACTCAAAATTTATACAAATACTGGTTCTCCCTATGAAAATCAACACAACCGATCGCATTTCCCGGCAAACCGGGAACAAAAGATCCGCTTTACCAGATCTGGAAAAATTGCCCGGCCGTTTCTGTATTACGGCCCGTAATTTTAAAAAATGTTATACACATTGATCGCATTTTCTTAACGGTCCTGCACTTAACTTTGGTACGTATAAAACAACGCCATGCTCAAAATCTGCTGTAATGAATAAAAAACAGACTGCCTATATTTCTTTAAGTATTCGTAAGCGAAAATTACTGGACCCCGTGGTAACGGTAATTACAACAGCATTAACCAGGTTTGGGATTACGCCGCTGGTATTTGTAGACAACCACCATTTTACCGCTGCACAGGAACGGGAAATGATGCAGCAGGCCATGAAAGACATCGATGGTTGCAGTCTGCTTATCGCTGAAACCTCCGATAAAGGGATCGGCATTGGTGTAGAAGTAGGCTACGCCAGGGCAAAAGGGAAACCGGTAATTTATTTAAGGCATCAAAGTGCCAAACACTCATCAACCGTTTCCGGGATCAGCAACTATCAAATCATCTATGCCAACGATAAAGAATTAAAAGACCAGATAACAGCGATCCTAAAAGAAATATACTCCGCCTAAGCGGAGATAAACACAGGAGCATGCAGATCACGAAGCCGCGCCAGAAGTCATTACTTTTCCCGTACCGGTCCCTGGCACAGATCATCCGGAATCGTTCCTGAAAAATTGCCGATTCCTAAAGAGCGAAATAAAAAGGAGCATTATAAGATTGGGGGATCCATTGCCACCGGTCAGCATGTTCACCGATGTATCCGATGCCCGGCCATGGAAGGTGGGCGGCCATAATCAGCGTCCTGTTCCGGCAACAGCGCTCCAGAAGCCGGTTCCGGGTGCTGACGCCGGCATCAAAATCCACATCCCATTGAGTGCCCCAGCCGGGCTGAGCAATGAGTAAAGGCGAATGCACAACATCCACCAGGTTGGTAACCGACAGATGACCGGAAACAACAGTGAGCACAATATGACCGGGTGTATGCCCCGGAGCGGCCTCAGTTTTAATACAGGAGAACAATTCCGCCCCCGGTTCAAATACCTGCATACGGTGTTGTATGGCCATAAGGATCTTCTGTACCAGCCCTACACCTGACCGTCCGCCTTCAGGATTCCTGCTCCGGGAAAAATCCGGTTGCGGCGCCATCCAAAACGCCAGCTCCGGACGCGCAATATGGTAGCGCGCATTCGGATAAACGATGCTGCCATCTGCAGCTACAATACCACCAACATGATCACGATGCGCATGCGTGATCAGAATATCGGTTATATCTTCCGGCTCAAAACCCGCAGCTGCCAGGCTATGCAACAATACTCCCGCGTTTTCGGTATCATGATATCCCTCGCCGGTATCAACCAATATGACCCGGTCATCCTGCCGGATCAGCATCACATTGATCGGGGCCTCATAGAATGTCCCCGGCAGGTAAAGCCGGTTCAATTCATCAAGCAAAAGCGACTGCGGAATACCTGGTGCTAAAATCGGCTGGGGATTCCCAATATTAAAATACCCGTCCGTAAGTATGAAAACATCCAGTTCATTAAACGGAATATGTATATAACCGGTATTCCGGTGTCTCTTCTTTTCGTTCATAAATCAATTTATTTTTCCCCGGTGCTTCTACAAATAAAAAATCGCGCCAAATAATTGTCAACGCGATCAGATTGATTGCTTACCACGATCAACCAGCCATTACATAATCCGGATCACTATTTTCCGGAGATAGCATAACAGCTGTTAAAACATAGGATGTGCATTGGCTGCCTGATCAGGAACATCCTGCTGCACATCCCAGTGTTCGGCGATCTTACCATTTTCCAGCCGGAAGATATCAATGGTTGACCTCAGCGTTCCGTCAGGCTTTGTATTCCGGATATGTAAAAAAACAAGGTCCCCGTCCGCCGCTATGTGCTGTACATCGATCTTTGACTTTGAGGCCCCTTTGAACCAGCCGGCGGCGGCTTTTTTAAATGCTGCTGCGCCATCGGCAACGCCGGGATTATGCTGGATATACGCAGGCAAAATATATTGATCCACGGCGGCCGTGTCCTTATCGCCAAATAGCTGCTGGTAAAATGCAAGCACTACTTTTTTATTTGCCTCCTGAACGGTTGCAGACGGGTGCCCGGCCTGACGGACATCCTGCGCTGGCTTAGCATCCGGATTGCAGCCCAAAACAAGCAGCCCTGTTATGCAGGCCAGTCCATATACTGTAAATTTCGTTTTGCTCAACATTGATTTCTTATTTTGTCTTCTTCAAATTTATTTACTTTCCATGAATGCTGTATCGTGCCGCTTCTATAATACTTCCCGGGATCATCAACAGTCCTGCGGAGCAGAAAACTTCTTTTTTCTTACAGATAGATACCATTGAACAACATAGAACAGTGAACATAAAAAGTTCGCCATGCTCCCTAGCCGAGATTTTAGGAAATGCGGGCGCAAATGTCCTGTTTTTAATTGGTCCAAAAAAGTAAATGCAGGTATTTGAACGGTAAATTCAGGTATAAAAACAGTAAAAACACGAAAAAAACAATGCAACTTATCAATATAAAAGATTTATAACCAGTAAGATCACCCATTATCGGCCTGCAATTTCGCGGAGCCCCCTCTTGTTCCGGTTTTGTACCTTTTATTAATTTTGCACTTCAGAATCTGGAAATAGCATCACCTTGTTTTACAGATGTTCATCGATATACAAGCGGTTATCTCCATTTTCAACTACACAAATATTGATGTTTTTACCCGTTCCCGTATATGGCAAATTACCCCGTACAGAAAATCGACAAGTTCAAACAGGAACTCAAGGATACACAGGATGTCCTTTACTATCCGCTGGAAGGCAGTCAGGAAATTATACAACCGCATAGTCACAATTTTTTACTCCTGGCACTCGTTGAATCCGGGAGCGGTGTGCATACGATTGACTTCATAAAGCAGGAAGTAGGCCCGAAGCAACTGCATATTATTTTCCCGGACCAGGTGCATACCTGGAAACTGGGGGAAGATACAAAGCTGTACCAGCTGATGATCGACCGGAAGATCTCCGACGTGATCACGAATGCATTCCGGTTTGCTTTATCCGTGTATAAAAAACATCCTGTGCTTAACCTTACTGATTCCGAATATGAAATATTACTTGGTGAATTTAACGCGCAGAAAAAAGCCCTTGCAAAAGGGAAAACAGTGAAGGATCTTATTGTGGCCCGGCTATGGGTGATCGCACTTTTGATCAGCGAGATCGGGGAACGCGTATTTGACGACCTGACCCTGTACAAGGCCCAACCCATTCTTATCGATTATATGGCGCTGGTGGAAGCTCATTTTTTTGAAGAACGCAGCATTACCTTTTATGCGAACATCCTGAATATTACACCCAACTACCTCAACATCCTCTGCAAGAAATACTGCCAGATGAAAGCAACAGATCTGATCAACGACCGGGTACTGCTGGAGGCAAAACGGATGCTTATCAGCGGACACTCGATTAAAGAAACAGCCTATGAGCTGAATTTTGCAGATGTGGCGTATTTCTCGAGGTTCTTTAAACTGCATACCGGCAAAACACCAAAAGAGTTCCGGGATATGTATGTTCCCTCCTGAACAGCATTTTATCAGCGTCTGAACTCGGGGAAATCTCCACCGTTGCGCCCGTTTCATCGCTGCCTCCCATACACCCTGTATCTCCGATACCCTCAATTATAAATTGTACAACGTTTAGTGGTTCCGGTACAAAAGTCGGGGCTGATACCGCGGGTACCTTTGCAAAATCATTTCCGCTGATGTTCCAGTAACCGGAAGTGACAATAAAGGCATGTACAATGAATAGCGCTTTCCAAATCAACAGATCAGATCAACAGACGCCGGATCAACAGAACCGGTCTCCGGTATTCATTGTAGGTCTTGTAGTACTATTGATGAGCCTGACAGGAGTAGCCCAATACGCCACCGCACAACAACAGGATGTTGATTACCGGTTTAAAAAGGATACCGTTGCCGTGGAACGGGGCGCATCCTTTTCCAATACATTGGTTATAACCAACAATACAAAGGAAACGGTAAGTTTAGCCAGTCATGTTAACCAGGCGTTGCAAAACAGCATGCTGAAAATACCGCCGGTGCTCATACTCGCACCGGGAGACAGCCGCCTGCTTCCTGTTAAATTCTTTGCTGAAAGAGGCACCATACAGGAGGAATTACAGGAATTTAAAATAGGCTTTTCAAAAGCAGGCTCGTCCTCCATTATCGGAAACCCTGCTGTTTTTTACACCAGGTCAGAAGCAGTCCGGCGTATTGTTATCGGCACCGCATCCCCGGAGGTTTATCTTCCTGCAGGCGGTCACACAGCTGAGCTCCCCCTCAGACTGCTGAACAATAGCCTGATTGCCCAATCCTTTACACTCGATTTTGAGCAGGTACCTGAGGGTTTGGAGATCAGCGGAGATAAAGGACCAGCTAGTGTAAATGGCGGAGAAGAGCTTATGAAAACCTATGTGATCAAAGATAAGCGCGGTGCACGACATACCGCCGACTTTTCGGTTATCATCAGGGCTGTAGATACCATGGGGCAGCAGCTCGATCGCAAAGTGATACGGGTGATGTCTCTTTCCGGCCGCAGAAGCCTTAGCGGGCCCGAAAAAGAACGTTATGGCGCCACCATTCCTCATTCGGTTTCCGTGAGCTACCTGAACGCAAATACCTACTCATCCGTACAATTATCCGGCAATGGAAATTATGAGCTGGGACAGAAAAAGCACCTGGTCTATAACGTGAATGCCGATTACTTTACCAATGGAGCCAATCGCTTCACAATGTATAATTCCTTCGTAACCTACCAAAGCCCGCGGTTCGGCCTGAAGGCAGGTAACATTTACCAGGACCTTGACTTTAACGTAAACGGCATCGGGGGTAAAGGCACTTATTACGTAAATAAACGCCAACGGCTCCATGTTTACGGTTTAAAGAACAATTACCTGTTATATGCAGATCGTCTGAACTCCGGAACCGGGGGGAACACATTTGCCGCTGAATACATTGATGGTGACCGTAACCGTGAAAAGACAAGAATCGTTGCGCTGCACAATAACAACACCATGAACGCCGTTAAAACAGATCTTGTGTCGGGCAAAAAAGCGGTTTTTTCAAACAATAATACCGGGGAGCTGAATGTAGAAGGTGGTATCAGTACGGAAAAATATGATCACATCCTTGGAGAGCGACACAAAGGATTTGCATTCGGGGCCGATTATACTTATAAACGGGGTGCGTTGTTGCTAAGTACCCGCCAGTATTATGGTTCTCCGTATTATGGCGGTATGCGCAGGGGATCGTTCCAATCGGAGAACACGGCTTCCTATACCCTGTCTACCAGGATCGCTGTCAACGGCAGATTGAGCATTATGGACAATCGCCCCAGATACCTGGTACGTCAGTTCAGCGACTACCTCATGCGTACCAGCTCCTACGGCAACCAGATCTATGAAACCGGGATCAGGATCAGCCCTGCACCACATTGGCAACTGGCACTGAGCCCCTATTATTTCAGACAGTCGATGGAACCCCGGAATTATTTTCCGGGCGACAGCCTCTCAGAAAATTTGTGGCGTTCCCGTTCACTAAGGGTCAAGCTGAATGTTTCCTATTCAGCGGGAATGCACGCTGTTTCACTGATGTCGGACCAGGGCTATACGTATCAGAATACCTCGGGCCATCCGGCTGCTCCGTTTTATACTGCCCGCGTAAACCTCAACTATAGTAATCGTTATTTTGGCGTGGATGGCTTTTTCCAGCACAACCCCTATTTTCTTTCCGACGCCCTGGTAAGTAAGCCGGGCGGTGTTTACAATGTATTCTCCGTTGGGGTACGATCCCAGTTCAATGCGCTAAAAGACAGGCTGGGGATCCACTCAGCATTGCGGTACTATAATTACGGCTATAACCATAGTCAGAATTACGTGCTGAATGCAGATGTCCGTTACCAGCTTCCTGATAACTGGGCAGTAACAGCAAATGCATTCCTGGGCCTGAACAGGCTGAGCCAGCTAAATATGTACGACCCCGAAAAAGGTATTACCCCCTCAGTTCCGCAATACACCGGCGATCAGGCAAGCCTTCTTACTTCAAGACAGATCAGCGTTGGGATCTCCAAACGCTTTGGAAAAATGCGCAACTCCGGCGAAAGAAAGCTTACCCTGGTTTATTTTGAAGACCGGAACGGTAACGGCCGGCAGGATACCGGAGAACCCGTTGTGAGCGGCCTTATGGTAACAATTGACGGGCTGGCCGCTGTTACCGGCAAAAAAGGCACCGTAATTTTCGACGCTCCCGCTGGTAAAGAATATACCCCGGCGATTGTTTCAGATGGTGGCTGGACGCAATCCGGAGACTATTCTATATTCCTCAGCCGCAATAAAACGGTATCCATTCCGCTGGTAAGATCCGGAAGACTTTCTGGAAAACTACAAAAAGTAGCAGGAACTTATATCCGCTCCGAACGCTCGTTGTCCGGCATCCGCATTAAGGCCGTCAACGGATCCGGAAGGGTTTACCAGACACTCACAGATAACGAGGGGCACTTTGGTTTTTACCTGCCTGAAACCGACTATACGGTATCGGTAGAAACCGAAGGCCAGTCGATTACAATAGAAGGTGGAAGCCGGCAGGTACAGGTGCAAAAGGATACCACCGGCTCCGTAATATTCCATTACATAGATCAACGGGTTGAAGTGGACGTAAAGAAATTCTGATACCCGATCAAAAACAACAAACAAAAAAACTCAGGATGAAGTTAATGATTCAACGCAAACGGTTTGATGAGCTGCTTTTAACAGAGCTGTACAGTATCCTGCAACTGCGTAGCCAGGTTTTCAATGTGGAACAGGCTTGCAATGAGCTGGAGATAGACAATCTGGATCTGTACGCTTTTCATCTCTTACTCTATAGCGGCCAAACGCTATGTGGTTATGCAAGGCTGATACCTCCAGGCCTGGTCTACAGAGAAATGTCTATAGGCCGGGTTGTTGTTCCGAAGGCCTATCGTGGCAACAAGATCGGCCGTCAACTGATGGAAGAAGCAATCAGAAGTTGTTACCGCTATTTTGGAAGCGGAGCCATCAGGATCAGTGCACAGCGGTATGCACAGCGGTTTTACGAATCACTCGGCTTTGAAAAGATCAGCGGGGTATATATGAAAGCCGGTATAGAACATATAAAAATGCAGAAACCCCGGCAGTAAATGAAACGGGCGTATACCTTTTTATTCTCTGTTTTGTGTGAGCAAAACAATGCTCCTGTTCCCCGTTACTGCAGACCGTTATAAAAACAGTACCCGCCGGTTAACAGGTTCAGACAGCAATATTTCATAATGATAAATTGTACAAGAATAAGCATCGCCGGTGCAAAACAATCAATGTTACGACATGTAATTTTGTATCGTCAAAACACCACTATAAATCACAATCAGTAAATACAAAAAAAACAAATACAAATGAAAAAGCAGATTTTGGCAGTGGCCGCAGTAGCAGCAGGCCTGGTATTCGGAAGCAATGTAGCCAATGCACAGGCCACACAGCAGGTAATCGTAAATGTAGACCTGAAAGAAGCAATCGGTATTTTCCCCGGCGACGGAGGCACTTCTATCCCCGATTTTGAATTTGAAACGGCCGAAGACTATACCAGGGCCCAGGACAAAGAGCAGGACAAACAGTTGCAGGTAGTAAGCACAGAAGACTACAAGATCACCGTACGCGCTGAAACACCCGCCTTCAACTCTACGCAATCGGCAGCTACGTTACCTCTGGATATCCTGACCGTTGCTGCAAAACAATCCAACGGTGGTTCTTACCAGGCCAGCATCACCCCCACAACAAAAGACCAGGTAATCTTTACCGGTGGTAAAGCAACTGTAGGAGAAGATTTTGATTTCAGCTACATCATCACGCCCAACCAGACAATGGTTGAAGCTGCAAAAGAGCTGTACAACGTCACTTTAACCTATACGGTTTCCGCAGAATAATGTTTGAATGACAAGATAAGGTTGGTACAACAAAAATACCAACCTTACTTTTTGAACCGGAGAAATGATAATGATAAAGAAAATGAAAACCAGTAATGTATTCAGGCTGTTGGTTGCGGCACTCATTGTGCTGGCGACCTTTGCAGATGTAAAAAGCGCTGCGGCCCAACAGATTTCGGTGTCACCCGCGCGGATCCTGTTCCGGGGCGAACCGGGACAAACAGTAAGCCAGACCGTATTGATCAGCAACAGCGGCGATACGAACTTTGAGTTTATTACCAGCATCAGGGACTGGAAGCGGGATTCACTGGGCAATAAACTTTATCAGCCTTCCGGTACCCTGCCCCATAGCAATGCGAACCAGCTACGCTTAGACGAGACCAATTTTATTGTAGGTCCTCATCAGAAAAAAACGGTAACGGTATACCTGGATATTCCCAAAAACCAACAGGACACTATTGCCACCAACAGTATGCTTTTCTTTACCCAAACCAATCCATCGGAACGGAAAGCCGCCGGCAATGGTGGTATCGGGATAAAGATCGGGTACGAATTTGGCATCCAGGTATTTTACAATCCTGCTGCCGCCCAAAAAGGCGAGCTTGAATTTGACAGTTTTGCATATACAGCAAAGGCGGGTGATCAGCAGGCGTTACTAACCATCGGATACCACAATAGCGGCACGATCAACAAGACCGGGCAGCTTCGTGTGGAACTTACAAACAGGAAAACGGGTGAAGAAATCAAATTAAAGGGATTGCCCGTGGCGATCATGCCCCTGGGGCATCAGTACATCCGGGTCACGCTTCCGGACAATTTACCCAAAGGAGCATACCTTGCCATGGGTATCCTGGATACAGGTTCCGGGTACCGGTTAAAAATCGCAGAAAAAAATTTCGATGTTCAGTAGGATCAGATATATATGGATAGCCTTGTTTGGTACAGCAACGCTGCTGTGTGAGCCCGTACTGGGCCAGCAATCGGTCATTTCCATTGGCGCACCCGAGCTTGGCGCAGGATGGGCCGGCACAACAGTATCGGACATCAATCCCGTTAATATAGTGCCAAAGCTTGTTATCAGTGCGCAGACCCCGGTTCTTAAGGGTGCAGGAGGACAGATCCCGCTTAACCTGGTACACATTACACCGATACAGGCCAATACCAGGATTGGCACTGTATCGCTCAGCCAGAGCCGGCAGGAGATCCGCTTGTTGCCCGGTGACCCGTCAAAAGCAAAGAACAATCCGGTATTGGTGCGCTTTGATATTGCCGACCTTAAGGGATATGCCTGGAAAGCCGGAAGATACCAGGCCGAACTGGATTGCAGTATAAAGAATGATGAAGGCAATACGCCCAGACCGCTGACAACATCCCTCGAAGTTGACGTAGCTCCGGTGATGGAAGTACGCACCCAGCCGGCGGTGATCAGGCTCCATATCAACGATGCCCAGCAGTACCGGAATGGTTATGTTTCACCAGGTTTTGAGCAGTTGGGGATTGTGCATACAGTGCCACTGGATGTTCGTATAAGTACAGACGCGCCCTATTTCAATTTTACAGGAAATGACGGAGCCGCTAACGCCAGAGCTTCAGTTGCCGGCCTGAAATACCAGGTAAGCAGTGCGGGTACAACGGGTTCGGTTACGCTTGGAACCTCCGAACAACAGGTATTCATCAACAACGACATTCCCGTTGGCAACCAGACCCTTCTGCAGCAACGGTTTACGATATCAGCAGAAGACCTGCAAAAATATTTCAGTGAACCGGGCACCTACCGTAGCAATCTGAGTATCCGGATTGCCAACGATCCTGCCGCTCCTTCCGTTATTAAAACCGTTGCAGCTCAATTAGAGGTGGTGGTGGATGAAGTGATGGCGTTTGACGCAGCCAAGATCGTAGACCTGTCCATTCAAAACATGGATGAATACCGGAATGGCGTTTACTCAGACATGTATCGCCACCTGGTTCTTACGGGCAACATTACGGCAAACCTCCTGGTCCGTTCACTGAATGCCAATTTCAGCTCCGCATCCGGAAGTTTTCCGGTTGGATACCTCACAGTTGGTCCCTACCTTAGTTCAGGCACTGTACGAACAGTACAATTAACAACAAGTGATCAGGTGCTTATTCAACGGTATAATCCTAATGGAACCGTATATATAAGTCTCAGGTACAGCATTCCCGCAAATAAAACCCAACTTCTTGTTGGAAAGCCCAAAGAGAAATACTCCGCAACGCTCATCTACAGCGCCGTTCCGTACTGACACGGCCAAAAATCATTCTGATTTCGCAAAGAAACAACCGGGTATTTACGCGAAATGATTCGAATACCCGATTTTCTGTGCCGGAACCCCGCAACTCCCATTATTCCGGACCCGGAATCTGCTGACACGCGCCAGCAAAAATATTTGCCATTCAGCATTTCCACATATTAAAAATGTGGCCCGGGCGCTTATTTTTGCAGTAATAAGGGCCCGGCAATGACCAGATTTGCGCCAGCTCCATTCTTAACGATCCAGATCCTGTAGTATGAATGAACCTCAAATATTTCAGCACACCTGCTCGCCTCAAAAAAACCACCAAATCAGTGTAAGGACCATCAAAGAGTTGCTGCACCACGTTCCCCAACAACTTTCCCAGCCGCACCGGATCAATTTTTATGCGATACACCTTTATACGGAAGGCTTCGGTACGCATCAGGTAGACTTTAAAAACATTACAGTAAAACCGGGCCGGATGGTTTTTATTTCAAATGGACAGGTACATCGTTTTGATCCAAAGGCCGATTATGACGGATTCGCACTGATGTTTACAGAAGATTTTTTTGGCTGTACAGATTTTTACCGGCAGTTCCTGCACAAAAGCGCCGTGTACCACGACCCTCTGCAACCATCCTATTTTGATACCGGAGACCGTTTTGAAGAATTAAGCAGCCTGCTGGGATATATGATGAAGGAACAAAAACGACGTATGCATGATTTACAGGAATTAACACTCCATAACTACCTGGTCAATATTTTATTTGTTGCAGAAAGACAATATGGCGCCCGGTACAACACCCCAACATCCGCCAGCCATAATCAGATTATATCAAAGTTCAAAGCATTAGCAACTGCCCGCTTAATGGATCACCTGCCGGTAAAATATTACGCCAGGGAATTAAACATCACGCAACGCACCCTGGAAAATGCTTTTTCCAAAACGGAACATACAAGCCCCAAAAAATGGTTAACAGAGCGAATGATCCTGGAAGTCAAGCGGTACCTTTGTTATGAAGGGGAGCTGCCTATAAAGGCCATATCAGACCGGATCGGCTTTAAAGAAGTATCCAACTTCATCAAATTCTTTAAAACCGAAACGGGTCTTACCCCTGCAGCATTCAGAAGATCACTAAAGAAATTGTCATCGTAATCCTTTCGAAACACTTCGATATTTTACAACATCATTTCGCATTTTTATAACAATAAAACCGGTAGTATATCCGATATTTATACTGCCTGGAACAACTTATGCTTCTAAGCTGCTTTATTACATCCTGTTAACTCAAACCGGTAACGATTGAAAGACGCGAATATATACAAAGAGATATTTAACCTTTATGAACGGGCAGCCGCGGTCGTAAATTGCAAAACCGGCCACTTTACCGATGTAAACGATGCCTTTTGCCTTATAACGAAGAGCGACAGGAAAACCTTATTGTCGCAAAAAGACATACAATTTGTGCTAAAGGATCAGCTCCGGGCAAACGACCTTGAAGCGTATCATCGGGCGATCCGGAGTGCGCGCAATCCGTTTGTACAATACTATCAATTGCAAAACAGCGTAAAAGGATCCTCCTACCTGAAGGTACGGGCCATAACAAAAAACCATGTACTCCTTATACTTGAAGATATACCGGAGACAACCTCCTTCGTAGAGGAATGGAAAGAGCGCGGTCAGCTGTACGAATACCTCTTTGAATTTGCGCCGGTGGGATTATGGGAAGAAGACCTCTCCCTCGTAGCCGGATACCTGCGCTCTATAGGATCCGATCAATTCGCCTTTGATGAAGCGGTTGCTTTTTTTGATGCCCATCCGGAAGTTGTTAACAGATGCCTCAGCCTTACAAAGATCACCAATGTAAACCGCTCGGTATTGGAACGTTTTGGTGTTTCCGATAAATCCTGGTGCATGACCACACTGGATAAATTCATCACGACGACGAAGAGTTTCAACTCCGCAAAACAATATTATGCCTCCCTTTTCGCCTCCCCGGATATGATGACGGCCGAAATGGATGGTACCACACCGGCAGGAAAGCATTATGACATTCTCATGAAATGGCAAATAACGCCGGCGATGAAACGCAATGGATACCGGCAAATCATTGTATCCACCATCGACATTACCCGTCTTAAAGAAACACAAAAGCGCCTTGAAGAAGCATTAGCCCGCGCCCAAACCATCGTGGATACCATCGATGGGATCATTTGGACGGCAGATCCCCAATCTTTCAGAATAAACTTTATCAGTAAAAAAATCAAAACGATCACCGGTTACCCCAGGGAAATGTTCCTGGGAAAAAAGATCTTCGACTTTGATATTGATTTTTTTTCGGACCCGGACATTATGAATGAATTCCGGGAGAATATAGCAAAAGGCATTCCCGGAACGTTGGAATACCGCATTAAAACACAAACCGGCGCAATCAAATGGCTTCAGATAAATATCAGCTTTATAAAAACAGACAATCAGGTATCCCTTATTCTTGCTGTTGTAGTTGACATCACAAACCTGAAACAATCGAAGGAAGATTTGCACCATTCGCTGGCAATGTTGTCGGAACAGAACAAACAGCTCATGGAGATCTCTTATATTATTTCACATAACCTGCGCTCACATTCAAGTAATATTCTGGGGCTATGTGACCTGATCAACGATATCAATACCACAGATGAGCAACAGGAATATTTACGGCTTTTGTCTGATGCCGCGGTAAGGCTTCACAACGCAACGGAAGGTCTTGGCCAGGGAGCAAGTGTACAGATAAACCGGAATGAAACCAGAGAGTTTCTGAACCTTCGGGAATATATCAATAAAAGCTATCGGCAGCTCACCCGTGTTTACAGAAAAAAAGACATTGTTTTCAGGAATAACGTACCCGCATCTGTAACCATCAGCTTTTGTAAGACCTATATGGAAAACGTACTGTTTAATCTTATTTCCAATGCCATAAAATACAGCAGGCCGGACCGGCGACCAGAGATACAGGTTGATTTTTTTGGCGACCAAAAGGTACTGAAGGTTACAGACAATGGCATTGGCATTGACCTGGCGGAAAAACAGAAGT
>Ga0222424_100631_pt1 | contig 14847 bp, 14 predicted proteins | sample 2B2ome_FD_182468 | JGI IMG/M metagenome (GOLD analysis project Ga0222424, IMG submission 182468) | Enriched microbial communities from leaf-cutter ant dump, University of Wisconsin, Madison, United States - 2B200A (version 2) | ecosystem: Environmental > Terrestrial > Nest > Insects nest > Nest... | reverse complement strand
GCCGCCGATGTCCACGATCATCGAGCCGCGCGCCTCGCGCACGGGCAGGCCGGCGCCCAGCGCCGCCGCCATGGGCTCGTGGATCAGCCGGACATCGCTGGCGCAGCTGCCGAGCATGGATTCCTTGATGGCGCGCTGCTCGACCAGGGTGGCCTGGCTGGGCACGCCGACGACGATACGGGCCTTGCCGCGCCGGCCCAGGCTGGCCATGGCCTGGCGCACGAAGGCCTGGAGCATGAGCTGGCAGAGCTCGAAGTCGGCGATCACGCCGTCCTTGAGCGGGCGCGTGGCGAGGATGTCCGGCGGCGTGCGGCCGAGCATGGCCTTGGCCTCGCTGCCGATGGCCAGCACCTCGCGGCGCGCGCCATGCTGGCGCACGGCGATGACCGACGGTGCGTTGAGCACGATGCCGTGTCCGGGGCTGTGGATCAGGGTGTTGGCGGTGCCGAGGTCGATGGCCAGCTGGGTGCGGCCCATGCCGGGCAGGAAGCTGAGTGTGGCGATGATGCGTGTCCTGACGGGTTGCGTGTTATGGCGGTGTGGCGGGCATCCTGTGCCAGCTCCCGGTTGTGCATCGTAATGGCGGGAGGCCGGCCTGCACAGCCCCTTTTGCGGGGTCGCGCGGTGCCTGCCAGTCATCCTGTCGCCGACAAAAAGCCGACAGTGTTTTGCTTTCACGGCCGCCGGGCATCTACTATCGTGCACCTGCAAGGGGAGATGTCGTACATGTCAGAACGCAAACCGATCAGCTATTCCGAGTTCGGTCACAATTTCATCCATCATGTCGTGACCGCGCGCCGCATCGGCAGCGAGATACAGGCTGCGCTGGAGTCGACCATCGCCGGCTCCATGCGCAAGCTGCCGGCCGACCTCATGGTCGTGGACTACCTGTTCCAGCTCGGTGACATCGTGGTCGAGCCCATGCTCGACAAGCTGCCCAAGATCAGCTTCGTGCTCAAGATCCTGGGCGACGTCAAGCTGGACGTGAGCATCCTCAACCTCAACCTCAAGTTCACCATGGATGTCGGCATCAACATCCGCATCGATGTCGAGACCTACGAGCCGGTCACGCTGCAGCTGCTGCCGCACAAGGTGCGTGGCCGCGACATCGACATCCGGCTCAACGGCGAGAACATCCAGAGCGAAGTGCTGGAGAACCTGATGGTGGTCGAGCCCATCGTGCGCGACCAGATCGTCAAGGAAGTCAACGCGCGCATGGAGGACCCCAAGATCGTGGCGCTGACCTCCTTCGACGTGCTCACCCTGGTCGATCAGCTCATGCCGGGTGGTGGCGTCTGAGCCAGAAATAGAGCGGCATGGGCGCGCCCTTGCGGTCCATGACGCCGAGCACGGTACCGGCGTCGACGGCGCGGAAGTGGTCGAAGATGGGGTGCTTGTCGTAGACCATGGTGGCGGTGACCACGCCACGGTATTCGACCTGGCGCAGCGAGGCCGACCCCATGACCGGATTGGCGGCCCGCCCGCCGCCGGCCTGGCGCGACACGATGGGGTCCACGTCATCGCGGCCGCGGAAGGTCTTGCCGGCCCAGCCCAGCGCGTCCAGCTGCTGCTCGCCCGGATGCCCGGTGTTGAACACGCCGCCATCCCATTCCCCGATCATGAAGTCCTCGTCCACCGCCGGCAGGGCGTCGAATAGCGCGTCCAGCTCGGCCAGGCTGGTCTTTTCCCGGCGCGCGGCCAGATTCTCGAAACGGGTGGCGTGACTCATGGCGTTCAGCTCTCGTGCATGATGAGGACGGGTTTGACGACGCGCGCGGCGAGCATGTCGTCCACCGCGCGGTTGATGTCGGTGAAGGCGTAGGCGGTGACCAGCTTCTCCAGCGGCAGCCGGCCTTCGCGGTACCAGGCGATCATGCGCGGGATGAACTCGCGCGGCGCGGCGTCGCCCTCGATGGTGCCGCGTATGCTGCGGCCGCTGTAGAGCAGGGCGCCGAGGTCCAGCTCCAGCTTGCTGCCGGGCTTGCTGACGCCGGCGCAGGCGAGCACGCCCTGGCTGTCGAGCGCGTTGAAGGCGGTGCGGATGACGTCGGGCAGTCCGGTGCAGTCCAGCGCGCGGGTGGCGCCGCCAAGCGCGCGCAGGGCCTTGCCGGCATCCTCCCGGCTGCTGTCGATGACCTGTGTCGCGCCCAGCTCGCGCGCCAGCGCCAGCCGCTCCGGGCGGATATCGACCGCGATGATCTCGCGGCAGCCGACGATGCGCGCGGCCATGACGGCGGCCAGGCCGACGCCGCCGCAGCCGAAGATGGCGACGCGGTCCCCGGCGTGCGCGGCCAGCGCGATCATCACCGAGGCCATGCCGGTCTGCACGCCGCAGGCCAGCGGCGCCATCAGGGCGGGCGGCAGGTCGGGGGCCAGTCTGATCATACTGGTGGTGGCGGCGACGGCGTGGCTGGCGAACGAGGACTGTGCGAAGAAATGGCCGGTGATGGCCTGCCCGTGCAGGCTGACCGGGCTGCTGCCATCCGCGCGCAGGCCGCGGAAGCCGCGCGCGGCGTGACGGCAGTAGCCGGGCGCGCCGGCGCGGCATTTGCCACAGTCGCCACAGGCGCTGAAGCTGACCAGCACGCGGTCGCCGATGGCGAACTCATCCACGCCCGCGCCCAGGGCCTCGATCACGCCCACGCCTTCATGGCCGAGCACGGCCGGCAGGGTCGTGCCCAGGTCGTGATCGCGCACGGCCAGGTCGGTGTGGCAGATGCCGCAGGCGAGGACGCGCAGACGCACTTCGCCGGGACCGGGCGCGGCCAGCTCGCAGGTTTCCAGCGTGAACGGCTGTCCGCGCCGCGCGATGGCGGCGGTCATGGTCAGCGGCGTGGTCGCCGGCGCGCCGCTCACACCCGCAGCGCCTTCTTGTCCAGCTTGCCGACCGCCGTCAGTGGCAGGGCGTCATGGAAGTGCACGGCCTTGGGCACCTTGTAGGCGGCCATGTGCTCGCGGCAGAAGCCGATGATCTCGGCCTCGACCTCGCGCCGGTCGCGCTGGCGGTGTTCGCCACGCAGCTGCACATGCAGGTTGACGAGGTCGTTGCCCGGCCGTTTCTCGTCCGGCGTGCCGATCACCGCCGACAGCTCCACGCAGTCCAGCTCGCCGAGCTTGCCCTCGATCTCCACCGAGAACACCTTGTAGCCGCCGACGATGAGCATGTCCTTGGCGCGGTCGCGGATGGTCACGTAGCCATCCTCGTCCATGACCGCGATGTCGCCGGTGTAGAGCCAGGGCTCGCCCGCGAACTGGCGTATGGTCCTGGCGGTGGCCTCCGGGTTGCCGAGATAGCCCTTCATGACCTGGCCGCCGTTGATGATGATCTCGCCGGGTTCGCCCGCCGGCAGCTCGCGCGTGCCGGTCTCGGCGTCGACGATCTTCAGGCGCGTGCCCGGCAGCGGCAGGCCGATAGAGCCGATGCGCGCGCGGCCGATGGGGTTGATGACGGTGACGCCGCAGCACTCGGTCATGCCGTAGCCCTCGCAGAGCTTGCCCTTGCCGAGCACGTCCTCGAGCTTGTGCATCATCTCCACCGAGAACGGCGCGGCGCCGGAGATGGCCATGCGCAGGCGCGAGAAGTCGAGCTGGTGGAAGGGCGGGTGCTCCAGCAGCATCTGGAACAGTGTCGGCACGTTGGCCATCAGCGTCGGCGGATGCCTGCGCATGGCCTGGCAGAACAGCCCGACATTGCGCGGGTCGGGAATCACCAGCAGCTGCGCGGCGTGGCGCATGGCGACCAGGGCGAGGATGAGGCCGGCGACGTGGAAGTAGGGGAAGGCGCTGGCGATGACCTCGCGGCCGTCCTCGTAGGCGCAGGCCTGGGCGACCTGGATGCTCTGCGAGTGCAGTTGCGCCAGCGTCAGCTCGGCGCCCTTGGGCTTGCCGGTGGTGCCGCCGGTGTACTGGATCATGATGGTGGCGTCCGGCGCCACGGTGGTGCGCACCGGCGCGCGCGAGGCCCGGCGCAGGGCCGGCGCGTACGCGACCACGCGCACCGACGGCATGGCCTTGAGCGCGACGCGCGGCACCTTCTTCAGCGCGTAGGCCAGCGTCTGCTTCCAGCGCGGCAGGCTGTCGATGGGGCCGGTCACCAGCACCGCCTTCAGGCCCGGCACCTGGCCATCCACGGGGGCCACGGCGGCGTTGAAGAGCTGGTCCAGGGTGAGCAGCACCTTGATGCCGGCGTCGTTGACCTGATGCGTGATCTCGCCCGGCGTCAGCAGCGGCGACACGCCGGAGATGACCGCGCCGAGCTTGGCGGCGGCGACCAGCGCGACCAGGTACTGCGGCGTGTTCGGCAGGTGGATGCCGAGCACATCGCCGGCGCCCAGCCCCAGTCCGCGCAACAGATTGGCGAGGCGGTTGGCCTGGTCGTCGAGGTCGCGGTAGCTCAGGCTGACGCCCAGGTATTCGGCGGCGGGTCTGGCGCCGAAGCGGTCCAGATGGCGTTCGACGTGCTGGGCGATGGTCAGGATGGGCGTCTGGGCGGATACGGTCGTCATGTCGTGCTCACCGGGGTTGATGCAATGGGCTGAAGGTGTCGTGCGGCGCCGGCTGGCCGTGGCGCAGCCAGTGGCCGGCGCGGCGCACGGCGCTGCGGGCTTCGGGCAGCCAGGGCGTGAAGAAGGCGAAGGCGTGTGGCATGCCGCGCCAGACCTCCAGCGTCATGTCGGCGCCGGCGGCATCGGCGCGCTGCCGCAGCAGTAGGCTGTCGGCGGCGAAGATCTCGTCGCTGCCGGCCTGCACGAACAGGGGCGGCAGGTCGTCCAGGCGGCCATGGACCGGTGACAGCGCGGGGTCATCCAGTGCCATGCCGGGCGCGTAGGCCGCGCTGAAGCGCTGGCGCACCCAGTCGCGCGCGGCCACGGGATCGGCGCCGAGCATGAGGTCTTCGCGGAAGTCGGGCCCGGGGTCGTCGCTACCGAGCGCGATATCCAGCCAGGGCGAGAGCAGCCAGGCGCGTTCCGGCCGGGCCAGGCCGAGGTCGCGGATGCGCTGGCAGAGCAGCAGCGCGAGGTTGCCGCCGGCCGACTCGCCGGCGACGCAGAGCCGCTGGTTGCCGGCGCGGGCCGAGAGCGTCTGCCAGGCGGTCAGGCAGTCGTCGATGGCCGCGGGGAAGGGGTGCTCGGGCGCCAGCCGGTAATCAGGCAGCCAGGCGCTCTCGAAGCCGCCGGCGATCATCACGCGGGCCACGAAGGCCTGATGGGTGTCGGGACTGCCGAACACGAAGCCGCCACCGTGCAGGTAGAGCAGCACATGGCCCGGCCGCGCCGAGCGGCGGCGGTTGTGCAGCACGCGCACGGGCAGCCCGCCGAGGTGGATGTCCTCGCGTGCCACGCCGAAAGGCATGAAGGTGGTGAGGGCGACCGTGCGCCGCAGGCTGGCGCGCAGGCCGACGGGGTCGCGCAGGCGCAGCACACGGCGCTGGCCCGAGCGCAGGAACAGGCGGAACAGCTGGAACAGCAGGCTCATGGCCGGCGCGACTCCTGTCATGGCGGGTGCCATGACAGCGTAGCCTCAGGCCGTTCGCTCCGGGCTGACAGAAATGTCGCGCCAGATGACAGCGCCGGCGGTCAGCGCCGGTAGGGGTCGGGCAGGTCGCGGTTCTGCTTGAAGCGCTTGTAGGTCCACTGGTACTGCTCGGGTGCCATGTGGATCAGCGTTTCCATGGAGCGGTTCATGGCGGCGACGCCGGTCTCCAGGTCCTCATGGCCTATGTCCGGGTCGGCCGGCAGGATGTGCAGGTCGAAGCCGTCGCCAACGGCCCGGCGCAGGCAGCCCATGACCACGACCTGGCAGCCGGTGCGCGCGGCCAGCTTGGGCACCATCACGCCGGTCCAGGTGGAAATGCCGAAGAAGGGCGCGAACACGCCGCCGTTGTCGCCGGGAATGTGGTCCGGCAGGATGGCGGTGAAGCCGCCCTTGCGCAGTTCCTTGAAGGTGGCGCGCACACCGCTCTCGTCCGTCGGCACGACCGTGGCGCGCAGGCGCGAGCGCGCTTCCGCGACCATGGCGTCGACACCCGGCTGCTTGCCCGGCTTGTACATGATGACGGGCGAGGAATACTGGTTGACCCAGGCGTTCATGAGTTCCCAGGTGCCCCAGTGCGGAATGATGGCGATCAGGCCCTTGCCCGCGGCCAGGGCATCATGGAACAGCTCGCCGCCATGCACCGCGCGGATCTGGTCGAGGCTGAACTGCGGCGGCATGTACCAGGTCTTGGCGAACTCCATGGCGGTCATGCCGGTGCTGACCAGCGAAGCCCGCGTCAGCTGCTGATGCCAGGCGCCGTCCTTGTCGGGAAAGCAGAGCTCGATGTTGCGGTGCACGGTGCGGTAGTGGCTGGCGCCGCGCATGGTCGCCGCCAGCGCGCCTATCCAGGCGCCCAGGCGCTGCAACAGGGGCAGGGGCAGGCGGCCGAAGAATCGCAGCAGCGTGATGGACAGCCTGTCCTTGAAAGCGAGTGTCTGTTCTGCCATGTGGCCTGGTTCCGTATCGAAGCCGCCCAAGGATAGTGCATGCATCCGGCGTCACCAAGCCGCGCCGGCCGGCTTCCGATATAATCGCCGCCTTCCCGATCACTGACCCGCCGCGAGCGACCCCATGGATTTCCTCCAGCCCGTGCGTGACTTCCTCGCCTGTCCGACGCCGCAGTCCTGGGTGGATGCCGCCGTGCGCGACCTGCCGACCCTGCTGCAGGATCACGCCAACTGCGAGAAGAAGGCCGCCGGCACGGCCATGAACATGCTCTTCCGCTACAACGACCGCGAGCAGCTGCAGGATGAGCTGGCGCAGCTCGCCCGTGAGGAGCTGCTGCACTACGAGCAGGTGCGCGAGCTCATGCGCAAGCGCGGCATCGGCTACCGGCCGGTGTCGGCGGCGCGCTACGCCACCGGCCTGCGCCAGCATGTGCGCACCTCCGATCCCGGCCACCTGGTCGACCTCATGATCATCGGCGCCTTCGTCGAAGCGCGTTCCTGCGAGCGCTTCGCCGCCATCGCGCCGCATCTCGACGACGAGCTGAAGCGCTTCTACACCTTCCTGCTGCGCTCCGAGGCGCGCCACTTCCAGCACTACCTGGGGCTGGCGGCGGCCTACTCGCCCGAGCCCATAGCAGCCCGCGTGGCCTTCTTCCGCGAGGTCGAGCGCGAGCTGATCGAGACGCCGGATGTCGAGCTGCGCTTCCACAGCGGTCCGCCGGCGGCGGCCGCGTGATGCTGCGCTTCATCTGTCCGATCTGTCGCGCCGACCTGCAGGCGCAGGCGCCGGTCTGGCGCTGCGGCGGCGGCCACTGCTTCGATGTCGCCCGCGAAGGCTATGTCAACCTGCTGCCGGTGCAGCACAAGAAGAGCCTGTCGCCCGGCGACACAGCGGAGAGCGTGCAGGCCCGCCGCGACTTCCTGTCCGCCGGGCATTACCAGCCCCTGCGCGATGCCGTCACGGCGCTGCTGCGGCCGCTGGCGGCGACGAGCTGGCTGGACCTGGGCTGTGGCGAGGGCTATTACACCAGCGCGCTGCCGGCCGTGGCGGGCGCCGTGGTCGGGCTCGACATCGCCAAGCCGGCGGTGCGGCTGGCGGCGAAGCGGCACAAGGACATCACCTGGCTGGTCGCCAGCGGCGCCCAGCTGCCGCAGGCCGACGCCTCGCTGGATGGCGTCAGCAGCCTGTTCAGTCCGTTGCCGGTGGCGGAGATGGCGCGCGTGCTGCGGCCGGGGGGCCATGCGCTGGTGGTGACGCCGGCGCCGGAGCATCTGTGGACGGTGCGCGAGGCGCTGTTCGGCGAGGTCAGGGCACACGAGCCGGACAAGTTTCTGGCCGGATTCGAGGCGGATTTCACCCTGCAGCGGCGCGAGGTGGTGCGCTGCCCGCTGAGGCTGGAGCAGCGCGCGCTCAGGGATCTGCTGGCGATGACGCCCTATGCCTGGAAGGCCAGGGCCGAACGGCGCGCGGCGCTGGAGGCGCACGACCGTTTCGTGACCGAGGCCGCGTTCAGCCTCATGCTGTTCCGGCGCCGCTGATCAGAAGCGATACGTCTGCAGCTCCACGCCCTCCGGCGTGGCCCAGGCGATCACCGCCTCGCCGCTGTCCTCGCGCCAGTCGCCCAGCACCAGGCGCTCGCCCGACATGTCGCCCGGCAGCTCGACGGCGTGCCGCGCCGGCCGGTGGGTGTGGCCGTGGACGAGCAGCTCGACGCCGGCCTCCGCCATCACGCGCACGACCTCTTCCGGGGTCACGTCCATGATGTTCTCGGGCTTGTTGCTGTTCGCCATCTTGCTTTTCATGCGCCACATCTCGGCGATCATCAGGCGCTGCTCCAGCGGCTGGCCGAGCATGCCCTGCTGCCAGGCCGGGTCGCGTGACTGCGCGCGGAAGGCCATGTAGGCGGCGTCCAGCGTGCACAGCTGGTCGCCGTGCATGAGCAGGGTGCTGTTGCCGCAGAGATCGGCGACCTCGGCTTCGGCCATGAGCCGGCCGCCGGCCTGCCGGGCGAACTCGTCGCCGAGCAGGAAGTCGCGGTTGCCGTGGCAGAAGGCCAGGCGGACGCCGCGCGCGCCCACGCCGCGGAAGCTCTCGTAGATGCCGTCGATGTAGTCGTTGTGGTTGTCGTCACCCACCCAGACCTCGAACAGGTCACCCAGCACATAGACCGCCTCGCAGTCCGCCGGCAGCTCGCGCAGCAGGGTTTTCAGACCCTCGGTGCAGCGCGGCAGGTCGGGCGCGAGATGGACGTCGGAGAGCAGCAGGGCACGCGCCACGGCCTTACTCCGCGATGACTTCGGCGGTTTCGATCACGACCGGGGTGCGCGGCACGTCCTGGTGGAAGCCGGCGTTGCCGGTGGCCACGCCCTTGATGGCGTTGACCACGTCCAGACCTTCGGTGACCTTGCCGAACACGGCGTAGCCCCAGCCCTGCGGGTTCTTGCCGCTGTGGTTGAGGAAGGCGTTGTTGCCGACGTTGATGAAGAACTGGGCGCTGGCCGAGTGCGGATCGTTGGTGCGCGCCATGGCGATGGTGCCGATCTCGTTGCCCAGGCCGTTGTCGGCTTCGTTCTGGATAGGCGCCTTGGTCGACTTCTGCTGCATCTTCGCGTCGAAACCGCCGCCCTGGATCATGAAGCCGTCGATGACGCGGTGGAAGATGGTGCCGTCGTAGTGGCCGCTCTTCACGTAGTCGACGAAGTTGGCGACGGTCTTCGGCGCCTTGTCGGCGTTGAGTTCGATGACGATGCGACCCTTGTTGGTGTTGAGCGCGACTTTCATGCGGACATTCCTGATTTTGATGGTGGCTGATGACGGGTTTTGCGGGCTGATCGGTTGAGCGGGCCAGTACCCGGGGTTAGACTTCCGCTTTTGATTTTGCCAGCGCGACCATGATCGAAGCCAGAGATTTCATCCGTACCCGTGTCATCGCCGATCTTGAGGGCGGCAAGCACGCGCAGGTCGTCACCCGCTTTCCGCCGGAGCCGAACGGCTACCTGCATATCGGCCACGCCAAGTCGATCTGCCTGAACTTCGGCCTCGCCGCCGAGGCCGCCGGCCGCTGCAACCTGCGCTTCGACGACACCAACCCGGAGAAGGAGTCGCAGGAGTACATCGACGCCATCCAGCGCGACGTGCACTGGCTGGGCTTCGACTGGGCCGGCGATATCCGCTACGCCTCGAACTACTTCCAGCAGCTGCACGATTTCGCCGTCGAGCTGATCCGCGCCGGCAAGGCCTATGTCGACTCGCAGACGCCGGAGCAGATCCGCGAAGGCCGCGGCACGCTCAGCCAGCCGGGCGTCAATTCGCCGTACCGCGAGCGCACGGTGGACGAGAACCTGGACCTGTTCGCGCGCATGAAGGCCGGCGCGTTCGCCGACGGCGCTCATGTGCTGCGCGCCAGGATCGACATGGCCTCGGGCAACATCAACCTGCGCGACCCGATCCTCTACCGCATCCGCAAGATCACCCACCACCAGACCGGCGACGACTGGTGCATCTACCCGATGTACGACTACACGCACCCGATCTCGGACGCGCTTGAAGGCATTACGCATTCGCTGTGCACGCTCGAGTTCGAGGATCACCGTCCGCTCTACGACTGGCTGCTGGACCAGCTGCCGACGCTGCCGCATCCGCAGCAGATCGAGTTCTCGCGCCTGAACCTGAACTACACGGTGACCTCCAAGCGCAAGCTCAAGCAGCTGGTCGACGAGCGGCTGGTGCAGGGCTGGGATGATCCGCGCATGCCGACCATCGCCGGCCTGCGCCGGCGCGGCTACACGCCGGAGTCCATACGCGCCTTCTGCGACAAGGTCGGCATCAGCAAGACCGAGGGCATCAGCGATGTCTCGCTGCTGGAGTTCTGCGTGCGCGAGCATCTGGAGACGACCGCGCCGCGCGCCATGGCCGTGCTGCGTCCGCTCCGGCTGACGCTGACCAACCTGCCCGAAGGGCATCACGAAATCATCCGCGCCGTGCGCCATCCGAACCTGGACATGGGCGAGCGCGAGCTGCCGTTCACGCGCGAGCTCTACATCGACCGCGCCGACTTTGCGGAAGTGCCGCCCAAGGGCTGGAAGCGCCTGGTGCCGGGTGGCGAGGTGCGCCTGCGCAACGCCTACATCATCCGGTGCGACGAGGTCATCAAGGACGAGCACGGCGAGATCGTCGAGCTGCGCGGCAGCGTGGACACCGCCACGCTGGGCGCCAACCCGACCGACCGAAAGGTCAAGGGCGTGGTGCACTGGGTGTCGGCTTCGCATTCGCTGCCGGCCGAGATCCGCCTCTACGACCGCCTGTTCAGCGACCCCGCGCCGGATCGCGGCGACGCCGACTTCAAGAGCTTCATCAACCCCGGCTCGCTGGAGGTGCTGGCCGATGCCCGCGTCGAGGCCTCGCTGGCCGGTGTCGCGCCGGAGAGCCGTTTCCAGTTCGAGCGCGAAGGCTATTTCTGCGCCGATCTCGCGGAGACCTGCGACGGCCGCCTGGTCTTCAATCGCACCGTCGGCCTCCGCGACTCCTGGGGCAAGCAGGCATGAGCGCAATCTCTTCGGCCGGCGCCGCCGGCAGTCTGGTCGTCTACAACTCGGAGACCCGCCGCAAGGCCGTGTTCACGCCGCGCAAGGCCGGCGAAGTCAGCATGTACGTCTGCGGCATGACGGTCTACGACTACTGCCACATCGGCCACGCCCGCGTCATGGTGTCCTTCGACATCATCACGCGCTGGCTGCGCGCGAGCGGCTACCGGGTCACCTATGTCCGAAACATCACCGACATCGACGACAAGATCATCAGGCGCGCCAACGAGAACGGCGAGTCCATCGAGGCCCTGACCGCGCGCTTCATCGCCGCCATGGACGAGGATGCCGCCGCGCTGGGCGCGCTGCGTCCCGATCTCGAGCCCAGGGCCACCGATCACGTCGACGACATCCTGGCCATGGTCGGCGCGCTGGTCGACAAGGGCCACGCCTATCCGGCCAGGAACGGCGACGTCTATTTCGATGTCTCCAGCTTCCCGCGCTACGGCCGGCTCTCCAACAAGAAGCTGGACGATCTGCAGGCCGGTGCGCGCGTCGAGGTCGACGAGATCAAGAGCGACCCCATGGACTTCGTGCTCTGGAAGGCCGCCAAGCCGGGCGAGCCGGCCTGGGGGTCGCCGTGGGGGCAGGGCCGGCCGGGCTGGCACATCGAGTGCTCGGCCATGTCCACCTGCTGCCTGGGCAATCACTTCGACATCCATGGCGGCGGCGGCGACCTGCTGTTCCCGCACCACGAGAACGAGATCGCGCAGAGCGAGGCGGCGACCGGGGAGACCTACGTCAACACCTGGATGCACGTCGGCTTCGTGCAGGTGAACTCGGAGAAGATGTCGAAGTCGCTGAACAACTTCTTCACCATCCGCGAGGTGCTCGGGCTCTACCACCCCGAGGTGCTGCGCTGGTTCATCGCCGCCAGCCACTACCGCAGCCCGCTGAACTACTCGGATGCCGCGCTGGACCAGGCGAAGCAGGTGCTGGAGCGCCTCTACACCACACTGGGCGCGTTCGCCCGCGCCGGGGCCGGCGAGCCGGACAACGCCGCCGACTACGAGGCGCGTTTCACGGCGGCCATGAACGACGACTTCAACACGCCCGAGGCCATCGCCGTGCTGCACGAGCTGGCGCGCGAGGCCAACCGCTGCGACAAGGCCGGGGATGCCGCCGGCGCCACCGGCCATGCCAATCTGCTGCGCCGCCTGGGCGGTATCATCGGCCTCCTGCAGCACGATGCCGAGGCCTTCCGCCAGGCCGGTGCGGGCGACGCCGGTTTCGTCGCGCAGGTCGAGGCGCTGGTCGATGAGATCAGGGCGGCGCGCCAGCAGAAGGACTTCCAGCGTTCCGACGCGCTGCGCGACCAGCTCAAGGCCATGGGCGTGATCGTCGAGTTCGCGCGCGAGGGCGTGCGCTGGCGCAAGGCCGACTGATAGGGCGTGGCGGGACGGCAGGCCGCATTCGGGTGATGTGGCACGAATCGTGTATCATGGCCGGGCGGCGATCCACGCTTCCGGTCACTACCCGCCGCCCTTCATGGACATACTTCTCATTCTGCTGCTGATCGCGCTCAATGGCGTTTTCGCCATGTCCGAGATCTCCATCGTGTCGTCGCGCCGCGTGCGCCTGCAACAAATGGCCGACAACGGCGACAAGGGGGCGAAAGCCGCGCTGGCGCTGGCTGACCACCCGACATTCTTCCTGTCCACCGTGCAGATCGGCATCACGCTGATCGGGGTCATGAGCGGCGCCATCGGCGAGGGCGCGATCACCGACCGCCTGATACCGGTGTTCCAGTCCATCCCCATGCTGGCGCCTTACGCCAAGCCGCTGGCCACGACCTGCATGGTCATCAGCATCACCTATTTCTCGCTCATCATCGGCGAGCTGGTGCCCAAGCGCCTGGGCATGCAGTCACCCGAGCGCATCGCCCGCGTGGTCGCGCCGCTGATCCGGGGCGTGCTCTTCCTGACGCATCCGGCCGTGCGCTTCCTGAGCTGGTCGGCCGAGCATGTGCTCAGGCTGCTGGGCGCGCAGCGCATGAACGAGACGCCGGTGACGGAGGAAGAGATCAAGGTGCTCATGGCCGAAGGCGCCGAGGCCGGCGTCTTCGAGCAGGCCGAGCGCGAGCTCGTGGCCAATGTCTTCCGCATGGACGAGTGGAACCTCAGCCTGATCATGACCACGCGCCCCGACATCGCCTGGCTGGATCTGGACGATGACTTCGACAGCCAGAAGGCCGTGCTCGCCGCCACGCAGTACAGCTATCTGCCGGTCTGCCGGGGCGGCGCGGACCACATCGCCGGCGTGCTGTCGCTGCCGCAGCTGCTGCAGCACAAGCTCGCCGGCGGTGACTGGGGCGCGCTGGAGACGCTGGTCAAGCCGGCCCTGTTCGCGCCTATCGGCCTGTCGCCGCTGGCTCTGCTGGACCTGTTCCGCGAGCGCCGCGAGCATCTGGCGCTGGTGGTGGACGAGTACGGCGAGATCCAGGGCCTGGTCACGCTCACCGACGTGCTCGAAGCCATGGTCGGCGAGCTGCCCACCGAGGCCAGCGCCAACGACCCCGACATCGTCCGCCGCGAGGATGGCTCGCTGCTGCTCGATGGCGCGCTCTCCATCGAGCGCTTCCGCGACCTGTTCCCGCTGGAGTGCGACGACCTGGAGGCCAGCCGCGATTTCCAGACCCTGGCCGGCCTCATCCTGTTCGAATTGGGCAGCATTCCCCGCACCGGCGAGACCATGGACTGGCAGGGCCTGCGCATGGAGATCGTCGACATGGACGGCATGCGCATCGACAAGGTGCTGGTGAGCCGCCCGAACCACGTCGAGCCTCTGGCCTAGTCAGCCGCCGGGTCAGCCGGCGGCATCCACCCGGGCGCGCGCGTAGCCGCCCAGCCGGCGCAGCGCCTGCCGCGCCGAGGCCAGGTAGAACGCCTGCAGATGGAAGACATGCCAGCGTTCAGGGTACTGCTCCAGCTCGCATGCCACGCCGCAGGCGCTGGCGTGCGCGGCCAGCCGCGTCGCGTCCGCACGCAGCAGCTCCAGCTCGCCGACCTGGATGAGCATGGGCGGCAGCCCGGCCAGGTCCTGGCTCAGGGGGGCGTGCGCCAGATCGCCTGCCGGCACGCCATACCAGCGCAGACCCTGTTCCAGCCAGCCACGACGAATCATCGGGTCGCGCCCGGCCATGCTGGTCATGGTCTCGCCGGAGAGTGAGCCGTCGCTGACCGGCGACAGCAGCAGCAGGGCCGCCGGGCGTTCGCCGGCCTGTCTCAGGCGCAATGCCAGTGCGAGTGCCAACGAGCCGCCGGCAGAGTCGCCGGCGAGCACGATCTGCTCCGGTCGGTGGCCGCTGTTGCGCAGGCTGCGGTAGCAGGCCTCGGCGTCGTCCAGCGCGGCCGGGTAGGGGTGCTCCGGCGCCAGCCGGTAGTCCGGCACCATGACCGTCATGCCGGCGGCCACCGCCAGGCGGGTGGTGATGCTGCGGTGTGTCCGCGGGCTGCCCAGGCAGAAGGCGCCGCCATGCAGATAGAGGATGACGCCCTTCGTTGTCTCGCCGGTAGCCGGTCGCACGATGCGCACCGGCACGCCACCCATCTGCTGTGTGTGCTGGCGGGTGCCCGTGCCGCCCGGCATGGCCGGCGACAGCAGGGCCACCACGGTGCGTTGCAGGCGCGCGCCCAGCGGCGGTCCGATGAAGGGCCGGAACGTCACTCGCAGGAAGCCGCGCAGGAAGACGGCGAGCAGGCGTTCGCCCGGATCGTAGGCGGGCCTCATGCCGGGCCTCCGGCCCGGCTGAAGCGATAGGCGTCCAGCGACGAGTGCCGGG
>Ga0222424_100627_pt1 | contig 14949 bp, 12 predicted proteins | sample 2B2ome_FD_182468 | JGI IMG/M metagenome (GOLD analysis project Ga0222424, IMG submission 182468) | Enriched microbial communities from leaf-cutter ant dump, University of Wisconsin, Madison, United States - 2B200A (version 2) | ecosystem: Environmental > Terrestrial > Nest > Insects nest > Nest... | reverse complement strand
TTGGGCGCGTTATTCACAATATAATTGGCATTTACGCCTACTTTTAATTTGGGCGTTACATTGTAGCTGGCATTAAAAGACAGGTTGTCTTTCCTGGCTTCACTATTGGGCACCACCCCCAGCTGCTTTTCGTTGTTATAAGAAATACGGTAGTCATAGTTATCTCCGGCATTTGCCAGGGCGATACCGTTACTATAGGTAACACCGTTCCGGAAATAGTCGCGCACATTGTTGGGATGCGGTACAAAGGGTACCGGCTCTCCATTGGAATAGAACTGGGGAATGAGCCGTCCATCCATCTTTGGGCCCCAGCTTTCATCCACGCCATCATTATCTCCGCTCCCCTTGCCATCCACATAGCTGAACTTACCTTCGGAGCCCTGTCCAAAAACATTCTGATACTCCGGTAGGATCAGCAGGCTGGCAATATTCACGTTGGAATTTAAGGTAATCCCCAACCCTTTTTTACCCCGGCCGGTTTTTGTTTTGATCAAGATCACGCCCTGTGCTGCGCGCGAACCATAAAGCGCTGCGGCATTGGGCCCCTTCAGTACACTGATGGTCTCAATATCTTCCGGGTTCAGATCCGCAATTGCATTGCGGAAATCCCGCGAGCCTCCGGCACCCAGCTGTGAGTTATCTACCGGGATCCCGTCCACTACAAAAAGCGGCTGGTTATTTCCCGCAATCGACGTTTCGCCCCGGATCACGATACGGGAAGATCCCATATCGCCCTGTGTATTGGTAATACGTACCCCGGCGATCTTTCCCGCCAGGGCATTTACAATATTGGTTTCTTTTGCCTCGGAAATATCCTTTGCCTTTAACTCCTGTGTGGCATATCCCAGGGATTTTTTTGCTTTGGTTACACCCAGCGCGGTTACCACTACTTCGTCAAGTGCTGTATTGGAGCTTTGCAGCGGTACCAACAGGTTCCCCTGTACGGTATCGGTATTTACCTGGCGGTTGGCATATCCCACATAAGAAAAAAGCAGGATCGCATGCGGGCCGGCCGCTATCGAAAAGCTTCCCTGTTCGTTGGTAAGCGTGCGGCGGTTGGTTCCTGAAACCTCTACCGTTACCCCGGCCAAAGGGCTGCCGGACTGTTGTTCCTGTACCGTTCCCGTAATGGTTACCGATTGTGCAGTACCCAATAACGGAAAAAGAAGCAGTACTGCATAAATCATCTGTCTTAGAAATTGGTTCATCGTTGCGTTTTGTTTTAAAATATTCGGATGGTTACGGCTGGGGCATAGGGGGGCCTCCGGCTCCCGGCCGTTATTTGAAACTAAAATGAAAAAGGAATGAAGATCAGCAGCAGCAACAACACTCCATCATAGAAGCGGGTTGCCCTGTTTGTATGTTACGACAGTTCTTCTGCCGGCAATTGGGAGACGCATGGCCATACCCTGACGATTGCATTTTTGTGTTCATGTTCAAAAATTGCCGTTTAAAAAATTAGTTATGGAAAGAAAATCGTGGATAAAGACAATGCAGAAACATTGACGACCACTTATCTTTCCTTTTTCGGATGGATGTAGCACCGCTCCTATGCTGGTGGTTGCTAAGACGTCCCAGGGCCATTTCCCTCAGTCTTTCTTGATAAGTTGTCTGCTTAAGACAAAGCAAAGGTAGTTGCTAAACCATTAGCAGCAAAATAAATTTCTACAAAACAAGTAGACTATTCGTTTTTTAAAAAAGCCATCGCCGTTTTTGAGCGATGGCTTTACAAAAATATCGTAGCAGTCTTATGGTAGTGCGTTGAAATTGATTTGTGGCGCTATGCCCGTGGGCTGACGTTCGATCATCGTATCGTAAGGAACATAATCATTAAAGAAACCGCAATTCCTCAGGTAGAACTGCTGCCCCTTTACACCACCTGCGTAATCTTTGCGATACCCTACGCGTGCCGTATTATCAGCAGTAAAACGCGCTTTGGTAAGTTCGTGCCAGTTGCCCTTGTTATCCCGCACCCATTGATTACCAAAAAGCACCCTGCGTTCTATATCGCCCTGGTTGGGACTAAAGTTCTCAAGAAAAGAATGCGGCCGCTTCAGGTAAGTAGCCAGTTTGGGACGCCGGAAGCTGGCTACCAGCAGCCAGTTATTCTTTGCACCATCATAAAAATACGCGGTATAAATGGTATGACTGTCGCCATCCGGTACCACATGCAACAGGAATTTATAGGTGATGGCGGCCTTCCAGTTATACCGGAGAATGCTCTGGCCTCCCGAGCCTTCATTGCCAAACTCTCCGGAATAAACGCCATCGCCTTTTTTCAGCATTTTGATCTTATGGTCTTCCGGGATCTGCTTTGGATCATCAGTCTGGTAAGGGCTCCAAACGGAAAAAAGGATGCGGCGTTCGGTGGCTGAATTTACCTGCATTCCAAAATACCCCTCGCCAAAACCATTGGCCATAAAATAAGAACCGGTCACATCATTTCCTGTGGGTACCGTTACCTCATTATAGAACCACTCCGCATCCACATCTTTTGGTAACTGATAGCCCATATGCACAGAAGGACCTCTTCTTCCCCAGTGAAAGAAATTGCCTTCATTGTTCTTTGTATAGCTGGCCTTATCCGTAAGGGCAGCCCCCTCCAGCTTTAGCGCCGTTATATCCGGAAAACAGCAACCTTCCTTTTTTGTGCCCCTCACTACAATGGGCACATAACCGCTGTCTTTTATATTCCATTCACCGATATAGAAGGGCCCCGCTCCTTTTAATGTTGCCTTTTGGGTTTGCCCGAATATGGAAACAGCCAGTTTCGGATTGCCGGCAACAGTGCCGGTTTCCAGCCATACCTTAAGGTTTCCGGGCTGTGTTACCCGTATATAGGCCGTAAACCCATCGTTGATCTTTGTCCAGTTAGTGACCCCATTGTTGCGTACCCGCACTCCTTCCTCGGATCTTTCCAGCGCCCAGGCATTGCCGCCCATGGGAACCGTGACGGACTGGGCATTGACAACAGAAGAAAAAAACAGCAATCCTGCAAACAATCCTTTTATAGAGCGGTTCATAAAGCGTAATTTTTTGTGTGTATGCGAATATATTATGAAACATGGCACCTCCACTGCTCAACCGATTGCACGCAATACAGAAAAGTACTGATCGCCACTAATGTGCTGATGAATACTTCCTGCCGCTTCACCGGACATTTGTGGTCCGCCGCAACAGGGCAAACGCATCTGAGGTTTTCAGCGTCAGCGGCCCGATTTTTTTTAACCCTGTGCTTTAGCGCAGCTTCGTGTGCAAAACGCTGAACCGGGTGCCACCGGCATGGAACATCACGTTTCGGACCTACGGGCTCTCCAATGGTTTTAGTTGTTCTCCGAAGGAGTTAAACTCCGTTTTTGGATTCTCTTTTCGAGACAATGCCCCTTGCAACACTTCTTTTATCAGAAGTATTTTGCCCTGCTCCTCGTAATTATCTAACGAATTATTTACATTAAATTTGTTACTATGACAGACCCGATCAACATCGAAATAAAAACACTGGAAAAAGATCAGTATGATGCCCTTAAAGAAACCATGATCGCCTGCTACCCAAGTATGCCGGAAAGCTACTGGCAGCGGGAGCAGATCAACCGGCTCATCAATCTTTTCCCGGAAGGGCAGGTTGTGATCTATATCAACGAGGTAATGGCGGCCTGCGCGCTTTCGATCATTGTGGATGAAAAAAAAGTGAACAACCGGCACAATTATAAAAGTATCACCGGCAATTATTCGTTCAACTCCCACGACCCGGAAGGTGAGATCCTGTATGGCATTGATGTATTTATAAAACCCCAGTTCCGCGGAATGCGCCTGGGGCGCCGGTTATATGACTACCGGAAGGAGCTGGCAGAACGTTTAAACCTGAAAGGGATCGTATTCGGAGGCCGTATACCTGGATACCATAAATATGCACAGGAGCTTACACCCAGCCAGTACATCCAGAAAGTAAAGCAAAAAGAACTGCACGACCCGGTGCTGGACTTTCAGCTGGCGAACGACTTTCACCCGGTACGTATTATAAAAAATTACCTGCATGGGGATGTACAGTCAAACGAATACGGCGTGCTCCTGAAATGGGACAATATTTATTATGAGGACCGGAGCGAACAGGCCTTTCCGCTCAAGCGCGTGGTACGGCTGGGCCTGGTGCAGTGGCAGATGCGCCTTTATAAGAATCTGGAGGAGATGATGACCCAGGTAGAATATTTTGTGGATACGGTCTCCGGCTACCGCTGTGATTTTGCGGTGTTCCCGGAATTCTTTAACGCCCCGCTGATGGCAGAATACAACCACCTTTCTGCAGCAGACGCGGTAAAAGAAGTATCGAAATATACAGCCGTGATCAGAGACCGGTTTGCAGCGCTGGCAGTGAGCTATAATATTAATATCATCACCGGCAGCATGCCGGAAGTGATGGAAGGCCGCCTCTACAATGTGGGCTACCTTTGTCAAAGGGATGGCTCCGTTGATAAATATGAAAAGATCCATGTTACCCCGGACGAAGAGCGGGTATGGGGTATGGTGGGCGGCAGCCAGGTGAAGACCTTTGACACGGACTGCGGCAAAATAGGCATCCTGGTTTGTTATGATTCGGAGTTCCCGGAGCTTAGCCGGTTGCTGGCCGATGAGGGGATGGACATTTTATTTGTCCCTTTTCTTACCGATACGCAAAATGCCTACTTCCGCGTGCGGCACTGTGCGCAGGCCAGAGCCATTGAAAATGAATGTTATGTGGCCATTGCCGGCAATGTGGGCAACCTGCCCCAGGTGCAAAATATGGACATTCAGTATGCTCAGTCGATGATCCTGACCCCCTGCGACTTCTCCTTTCCCTCCAACGGTATCGAAGCGGAGGCCACCCCCAATGCGGAAATGGTGGTGATCGGCGACGTGGATATTGACCTGCTGCGGCACCTGCACAAATTCGGAAGTGTTAAAAACCTGGCAGACCGGCGGAAAGATGTATATGAAGTGATCCGGAAAAGCTGAGAGCCGCTTTTTCGGGTTCCGCGGAGCCCGTATGCAGGCCATTTCCGGCCTTTTTTCCACAGTTTGTTGATATCTTTAAAAACGCTATTTTTGCCAACCTTTTAATTAACTATCTTATTTAACATGTCAGTAATACAGAAGATCCAGGACAAGTATGGCAAAGTGATGGCTGTTATCATTGGGCTTGCATTAGTCATATTTGTAGTGATGCTTGCTTTTGAGAATGGCGGAAGCCTTTTTACCGGAGATGTCCGGACGATTGGAAAAGTGAACGGAGAAAAAGTTGAATTCCAGGAGTTCAGCAATTTAGTAGAGCAGCAGACCCAAATGATGCAGGCCCGCGGTATGGGCGGTGGCGAAGGCGCTTCGCAACAAGCCAACGAAATGGCCTGGGGTCAGGAAGTATCGCGCATCCTGCTTTCGCAGGAATCCCAGAAACTGGGCCTGGAAGTAGGCCGCAAAGAACTGAACGATCTGCTTTTTGGTGCAAATCCTCCCCAGGAGCTGGCACAGGGATTTACGGATCCGCAAACCGGTAAGTTTGACGCCGCTGCTGCACAGAACCAGATCAACCAGATCAAATCCAAAGGGACCCCAGAACAAAAGACCCAGATCAATATGTTCCTGGATCAGCTGATCCTGCAACGCAAAGCGGAAAAATACGATGCGCTGTTAACCACCAGCATCAACTTCCCCAAATGGATGATGGAGAAACAGAATGCCGACGACGCGCTGTTATCAAAAGTTTCGTTTGTAAGGGAACCGTATACCAGCATTTCCGATTCTGCGGTTAAGATCTCTGATGGTGATATACAGGACTATATCAATAAACACAAAACCGACTTTAAGCAACAGGAAAGCCGCAGCATTTCCTATGTTGCCTTTAATGCACAACCCAATGCCGCCGACAGTACGGCTGCACGCCAGCGCTTGCTGGACCTGAAACCCGCTTTTGACAGTGCACATAGCGTAAAAGACTTCCTGGTTAGTGAAGGGATCAATAACTATTATGATGGTTTTATTGCCGGAAGCCGCATCCAGGTACCCATGAAGGATTCCATTCTTAAAGTAGGGGCGGGTAATATCTACGGACCTTATGTAGATGCGAATAGCTATGCGTTGGCAAAAATTGTTGCAACGACCGGCATGCCGGATACCGTAAAAGTGCGGCATATCCTGATAGCCACTATGGAGCAGGACCCGCAAACCGGACAGGCCGTGCCCAAAAGAGACAGCGCTACTGCACGTAAGCTGGCCGATAGCCTGTTTACAGCTTTGCAAAGCGGCTCCAGCTTTGATTCGCTGGCCGTTAAATTTTCCGACGATGGAGGCAGCGCCAAGGTTGGGGGGGTTATTGACAATGTACCTTCCGGGCAAATGATGCCAACATTCAACGACTTTATTTTTACGCATCCGGTAGGCAATAAGGGTATTGTAAAAACAGATTACGGCTACCATATTGTTGAAGTGCTCAGTACCAAAGGCAGCACCACTGGCTATAAAATCGCTTACGTAACCAAACCAATCGAAGCCAGCCAGGAAACGGATAATACAGCCAGCAATGCGGCTACTCATTTTGCCGCCCAGGCCACCAATCAGAAAACATTTAATACTGCTGCTGAAAAACTACAGGCAGAAAAAGGCATTATGAAGTCTGTTGCCGCCGATATTCCGCCCACCGGCGCTATGATACAGGGACTGGGTGCTTCCAGAAACTTTATAAAGAACGTTTATAAAGCTGACCTTGGCGACGTGGTACAACCGGAAAGAGTAGGCGATTACTATGTGGTAGGCCTGGTTACCGAAATCAATAAAGAAGGCACCATGAGCCCCGCAAAAGCACGTATGATGGTGGAGCCCCTGCTGGTTAACCAGAAAAAGGCCAAGATCATCACCGACAAGATCGGCAAGATCACTACACTGGAAGCCGCTGCTTCTGTATTGAAAAAACAGGTAGAAACCGCTGATAGCCTGCGCTTTAATGGTCAATCGCCTTCTGCCGTTGGCTTTGAGCCCAAAGTGATCGGTGCAGCCTTTGACAAAACAAACCTGCAAAAGGTAGTGCCGGAAGCCATTGCCGGAACACAGGGCGTTTATGTGATACGGGTCGACAATTTGATGAGCACCCCCGCTCCGGCTCAAAACCTGGATGAATTACGCAGGATGCGTTACATGCAGGCCAAACAGCAGGCACAATTCCAGTCGCTTCAGGCCCTTCGGGAAGCAGCTACAATTAAGGACTACCGGAGCAAGTTCTATTAACAGAACCTTCAGCATATCTTTCAGCCCCGCCAAAGCGGGGCTTTTTATTGGGTTTACCGCTATGAAAATAAACCGAAGTCCGCTTAACTTTGTTCTATCATTATGGAACCCATTATCAGAAATAAAGTAGCCGAAAGCGGGATCATTACCCTCAACCTGGAATCCTATTACCCCACGGACCCGGTTAAGCTGTTCGATATCAAGGACTATCTTTTTATGGGGCTGATCCTGCGGGAGAAGGAGTTCCGGGCCGCCCTGAAAGAACAGGACTGGCAGGCCTATGAAAATCAGTTAGTGGGTGTTATTTGCTCCGCAGATGCTATTATACCGCTTTGGGCGTACATGCTCATTGTAAGCTACCTGCAACCGGTGGCAAAATTCGTAGGGCTTGGTGATGAAACCCGGATCCGGAACCAATGGCTGCTGAAAAATATTGATGCCATCGATACTGATGCCTTTACTGATGCACGCGTGGTGATCAAGGGCTGTGGCGACATCCCGGTATCAGAAGAGGCCTATGCCGCCATATCTTTAAAATTATTACCGGTGGTCAAAAGCCTGATGTATGGCGAGCCCTGCAGTACGGTGCCGGTGTATAAGCGGAAATAGCCTTTAATGTAAAATTTCAATGGGATAATCTGTTTTTTTTCAGTTTTCTTATTAAAATTTTTCATTTGCGCTATGAACATCGAAAAGGAAATAAGCAGACAGGCTAATAAACCATTGCCCCGTCAATTTATTTTATCTTTATTAAACGGGTATAGTCAGCCAAATGACAAAGTGCATGCACTCATAAAAAGGTGGCATACTAACCCCGCTAAGGAAAGGTCTTTACATTGCAGGCGATGCATTGCATACAATCAAACCGTCTAAGTTTTTAGTGGCCAACCACTTGCTGGGCCCGAGCTATATATCGGGCGACAGCGCACTTGCCCATTATGGATTGATCCCCGAGAGCGTATTTGAAACGGTGTCTATGACCAGCAAAGCTTCCAGAAATTTTAATACAGTAATGGGGGTATTCAGCTACACACATCTGGCACTTCCTTTTGGAATCAGCCAAACAGCCCTGCCCGAAAATCAATTTGCATTGATTGCATCTCCTGAAAAGGCTTTACTTGACAAGATCATTACAACTTCCGGCGCACTTTTCAGAAGTATTGCAGCTGCCAAAACCTATCTGCTTGAAAATTTACGTATGGATAAAGAAGCGCTAAAAAACCTGGATACCCAGCAGATGAAAGAATGGCTGAATAACGCTCCAAAACAGGAAAGCCTTTCCCTTATAATACAATCAATTTCCCAATTATGATAAAAGAATGGCTGCATGAAGTGTATAACCCTTCTGATAAGGATGAAGCCCTCCAGGCACTAAGAGAAATTATGCAGGAAGTTGCGCTGTCAGGCCTATACAGGTCCGGTTTTTTTGAAAAAGCCGCCTTTTATGGGGATACCGCCTTACGCATATTTTATGGGCTGAACCGTTATTCGGAAGACCTTGATTTTTCTTTGCTGCAACCGGACGAAAGTTTTTCGCTGGAAAAATACTTAGCCGCAGTGCAAAACGAGTTTGAATCACAAGGGATGAAAGGCTCTATTCGGGGAAAAGAAAAAACAAATAAAGGAGCTATCGATTCTGCATTCCTTAAATCAGAAACACTTTGGCGTGAACTTGTGCCGGAAGGTGTGATTCCTCAAAACGGGCTGGGGCAGGTAGCGGGCATTAAGATAAAACTGGAAATAGATACACAGCCTCCATTAAATTTTGCAACTGGAGAAAAATTATTACTGCGCCCTTTTTCGCTCTATGTAAAATGCTTTTCTATTACAGATCTTTTCGCCGGCAAAATGCATGCGCTACTATTTCGCAAATGGAAAGATAATGTTAAAGGGCGCGACTGGTATGATATGGAATGGTATATCAGAAAAGGGACCCCGTTGCACTTACAACACTTTCTGACCCGTGCAAAAAACAGCGGAGATTGGAAAAAAGACACCATCACAGAACCGGAGTTAATAACGCTATTAAACGAAAAGATAGACCAGGTGGATATGAAGCGGATAAAGGACGACATACAGCGTTTTATACCGGACCCCCAGGTTTTGGATATCTGGTCAAAACACTATTTTCATGAGTTAGTAAAGAACCTGAAAACAACATAAACGCTTTTGCCCCCTCTTTGGGTAAGTATTTAGCCTTTAAAACCACCCCTTCCTTTTAAAGATCAGCAGCATCCAGATGGGGATCAGGATCATTGCTGCCACCGCAATCCAGAAACCAAAATGCTGGTTGGTGAGGGGAAGCACATTAAAATTCATCCCGAAAATGCCGCCGATCACGGTTGCCGGAGCCAGCAGGCAGGTTACAATGGCCATTACCTTCATTACTTCGTTCATCTTCAGGTTCACATTGCTCAGGTAAAGATCCTGCATTCCGGTAAGCATATCCCGGTAGTTATCTACCAGGTCAATGGCCTGTACAATATGATCATACACATCTTTATAATACCGTTCGTTAAGCTCTGTCAACAGTTTATTCTCGCTTTTGATAAGGCCGCTGATCACTTCCCGCACCGGATAGATCGTTCTCTTTAAAACGATGAGCTCCTTTCTTAAAGAATTGATATACGCGAGGGTCCGCTTGCTGGCGCTCCGGATGATCTCCTCCTCCAGGTCCTCAATCTCATCCCCCAGCTTGTCCATTACAATAAAGTAATGGTCTACAATCGTATCCAGCAGGGTATAATATAAATAATCGGCCTCCTTGGTACGGGTTTTACTCGTAGGCAGCTTTAGCCGCTCGCGAAGCGCGGTGAATACATCCCGGTTGAGATCTTCCTGGAAAGTGATCACAAAATTCCGGCCCAGCACCAGGCTGATCTGCTCCTGGTCTACCGCCTTTTTTTGATCGTTGTAATAGAGCATGTTCATCAGGCTGAAAAGAATGTCATCAACCTCATCCATTTTAGCCCGTTGGTTAACGCTCAGAATGTCTTCCTGCAACAATGGATGAATGCCATAATAGTTACCAACGGTTTCTACATCGGATTTACGCAGCCCATCAATGTTGATCCAGATGATCTTATCGCTTTCTTTTAAAGCCAGCGCTTCCTGCAAAGAAATATCCTTTTGCTCTTCGATGCGTTCTTTGTTGTAGCAGTATGCCGTAATAATTACCTGTTGCGCCTCTTCTCTTTTTGGAACAACGGTGGGATTAACGGAAAGGATCTCCCTGGTACGTTCTGTACCAAAAAGCTCAAACAGGTTGGGCAGGAAAAGATACCTCAAATATTTTTCCGGGCGCATCTTCATACACGAAAGATAGGTATTTTAAAGCACAACAAACCAGGCGAACCAGCCCTGCATAACATTTTCCTGTTCCGAAAGACCGGAAACGGAAGACATAAATCAGGGCGGAGTAACATTGCTAAGAAGCTGTTTAAAAACGGCTCAATATGATCCGTACAGGCACTAAAATGTGCCGGTCCCCTATTGTATTGCTTATGGCCCGGCCGTAGCCGCCATTTCCAAAAGTCCGGGGATAAACGCCCCCTTTGCCGGAGAGGCATCACCTCGAAAGCCCCGGCAAGAACGGGTTTCAACCTGTTATACAGTTACAAAAGAGCCGCAGAGGGCTATTGGCCCGGTACCTAACGGGCCGTGCTCTATAGCGCTGACGGGATTGCCGCCTCGTTAAGAAGCAGCTTTAATGATAACAGCGCGCCCATGGCCCTTATAAGAGAATCAAAATCTGTTTTTAATCAGGATCTAAAAAAACAACTCCCGCAATGTAGTCACCCAGCCCGTGAAATTTGAATTGCTCCCGGTCCTTTACAGCAGCTGCAATATGGGTTAACCACATCATGCTTTCTACCGGTTCAGAAGCTCCGTTGCTTTCTCCAGGTCTTCCGGTGTATCGATCGCCACGGTTTCATAATCGGTTTCGGCCATATGGATATCGACCCCGTTGTCCAGAAAACGCAGCTGTTCCAGCTTTTCCGTTTGTTCCAGCAGCGAGGGCGGCCAGGCAGTAAAGTCCAGCAATGCTTTTTTACGGAAGGCATATACCCCGATGTGCAGATAGTAGGGTACTGATGCCTGTTGATCTCTTTTATAAGGGATCACACTCCGGCTGAAGTACAGTGCTTTTCCTTTTTTATTGGTAACCACCTTTACGGCATTGGGATTTTGCGCTTCGGCTTCTGAGGCAAATCTCCGCATCAGGGAGCCTACCTCCACGGTATCTGAATGGAACAGGCCTACGATCTTTTCCAGGGGATCCTTCTGCATAAAGGGCTCATCGCCCTGCACATTCACGATCACATCCACATCCATATCCTTAACCGCTTCCGCGATCCGGTCCGTACCACTCTCATGCTCGGCAACGCTCATAATAGCCTTTCCGCCGCGGGATACAATTTCCTCAAAGATCAGTTCACTGTCGGTTACTACAAACACATCATCAAACAAGCCGCTGCCGGCCACGGAGGCATAGGTATGCGCAATCACAGGCTTATTGCCCAGCATCTTCATCAATTTTGCCGGAAACCGGGTTGCCGCATAACGGGCGGGAATAACCGCTATTACTTTCATCCCTCAAAAGTAAAAAGAAAATGCAAAATTTTTTCATTCCCTGTTGTTGACGGCAACGGCCCCCGCTTTGCCCAGCAATGCCATCCCCAGCCAATATACCGGTGCAAAGGCCACAGCCGGTATCATAAAAGGGAAATAGAACTGCGGCCCTAAAAAGTTGAACAGGAAAAAGAAAACAATTCCTGTAAAACAAAAGACAGCAAGGAGGACCGCTATCCATTTTTTCAGTTTCCCCATTCTAAAAAGAATCCCCGACAGTCCGGCAAGCGTTATATAAACCAGGCTTCTTCCACCGGCTCTCAGCATTTCATTAAAATTGTATGCCGGAAAAAAATCGGCTGCGTTTTTTCCGGATCCGGTCCAGCTGCTCAGCTGCCGGCTAAAGGTATAAGAGCTGTAAAAGTCCCAGCACAATAATACTACCGATACAATAAACGGAATAACGATCCACCGCTGCCAACCGGATAGCAGTGCCCACACCGGCTTAAGCAATGCTACAAAACCGGCGGTAAGGAGAACCGTTGCTATGAGCAGCAGGGTAAACCGGAAATGTTCCTCTGGAATATGTTGCAATAAGGCTGGAGAAAGATCCGGTGGCCCCATCATCAGTGCAGGGGCTATAAATGGTCCGGTAAGAAAAAACAACCAGCCCGATATTGTAAACGGACCCCGCGGCCGGCGTTTAAAAAGGAATACACCCAGCAGCATGAATACCAACATCAGGGCTGCGGATGCTACCAGGTAGTGGCTAAATGAATGTTCACTCAGGTAAGGCGCAAATCCGGAAAGGATATTACTGTACGGCAATAAACTTAACAGCAGTGTAAGCAGAACCGGGAATCGTTTTTGCAGCATTTTGTACGGTTTTGTACAAAGCTATTACGGCCCGTATACCCGTAAGTGGTACAAATCGGACGTTTTTTTTTACTGTTCATAGTAACCAAAGCTGCGTTCAGGGGATTTTTGTTCCAGTAAATAAAAGGCCGCCGGAGAACATCCATAGTATTTTTTGTAGTTTTTTGACAGGTGCTGGTAGTCGTAAAAACCACTTTCCATAGCCAGGGACAAGCCATCCTTGAGCGGGTTCCGGTTCTTAAGCAGGTAGGCCTTATCCAGCCGCACCAGGTTCCGGTAATCTGCCGGAGCTACGCCCGTTTGCATCGCGAACATGCGGTTAAATTGCCGGATACACAAATTACACTGACCGGCATACCAGCCGATCTCCTTCTGATCACAGGCCAGAAGCATTTCCCGTGCAACGGCACAAACCGGGTGCATGTTCCGCTTTACTTTCTGAAAAAGGCGGGTAAGCGCCGCTTCCACAACCGACACCATTTGCTGATAGCCGGTACAACCGGCAAGCTGTTCGTTCACGTCCATAATCATCTGGTTAAAAAACAGGCCGGCCGGCGCATATACATTGGTCAGCATTTGCAGGGAATCCTTCAGCAGTACATACAACGCCCCGGGCTGAAAGACCACCTGGAAATTCAGGAATGTTTTGCCTACCTTACGGTTTGTTAATACCGTGTGCTGGCCAAACAGAGCGGTACTGCAGGAAGGATGTGGTTCGCCGTTATAGGTCACCCGCTCATCGTCGAACGGTGTAAACTGGAGGCAATGCTCTATACGCGGGCGGTATGCTTTTACATTATGGAGCGGAACTATCTCCTTCTCAAAATTAAAATGGATAATCCTGTAAAAGCGGATGAAATCACGCAGGGCATCGCCGGGCAAAAGATTGTTGATAAGCATGCAGTATTGGCGGATTACAAATAAAACTACGGTTTTTGTTTTTTTATAAACGGATCCTTCATCAGGCTTAAAAAATCCTCATCCTTTTCGTTATCATAATAGCGATCCAGCCCATACCGGATACGGGCCGGATCCAGCTCTTTATACGTACCAAGCAAACGATCCCATATGGAAAACACGGCACCATAATTACTATCCGTATACGGTTGCTTCCAGTGGTGATGCACCTTGTGCATATTGGGAGAGATGAGCACGTAGCTCAGCCATTTATCCAGTTTTTTAGGCAGCCTAATATTGGCATGGGTAAATGCGGTTGTGATCACCACCAGCGTCTGATAAATCATCACACTATACATGGGAGCCCCGCTCACAAAGATCAGCAAAAGGAAAAAGATACCGCGCAGCAGGCTATCTCCCGGATGGTGTCGCAGACCAGTGGTCACATCTACTTTATTATCGCTGTGATGAATGAGATGATACCGCCATAAATAAGCCTGCTTATGCATACTCCAGTGCACCAGCCAGCTGCTGAAATCCAGCGCCAGCACTCCTATAACGATGGCACCCAACACACTGGCATGCAGCCAGTATACCAGGCCAAAGCCGGTATTGCGGCACCAATCGGACAGCAGCACAATCAGTACCGCCAGGGCCGTGTGGATGATGAGATGAATAACGGTAAAACCAAAATTGACCAGTGCATGCGAAAATTTAGATCGGCGGTACTTTAGCTGAAATAACGGGATGGCGCCTTCTATGATCCAGAAAAAAAGCAGCCCTCCTACCAGCAGGCCCATCCGCTCCAGCGGACGCTGTTCCAGGGTGGAAAAATATGCAACAACAGACTCCATTATGTTTCTGTATTGTTACCCGTGTCTTCAAATTCAAAACCGCAATCAAAACAATGGTATACCTTTTTCACAGCCATCGGTGCTCCGGCATTCAAGGCCACACTTATAAAAGTTCCGAGCCAGTTGGATGCTTTTTTGGGTGAGCTCACATATTCTATATTGACCGACCCACAATTCGGACAGGGGTTTTGCTCCTGGTATTGTTGTTTTGTTTTACGCAATATTTCCAGCGCCCGGCCGATCTGCGGTGCTGCCACCATCAGTTTAATACCTCCAACGGCATTGGTCAGGATCGGATCAATGGTAACAGTGTTCTCATCTTTTAACCAGCAGTTGATATCCTCACTCTGCAGATTCCCCATCGCCAGGTGCGCATCAATATAACTGTCATATGTAGCTGCAATGATAAAGTCCATGCCTTAAAGTTATTGCAGTATAACGGATAAAAAAAGCCTGCGAAACTTTTTAACAGCGGGAAAATACAGACGGATATGGTCCT
>Ga0222424_100626_pt1 | contig 14962 bp, 15 predicted proteins | sample 2B2ome_FD_182468 | JGI IMG/M metagenome (GOLD analysis project Ga0222424, IMG submission 182468) | Enriched microbial communities from leaf-cutter ant dump, University of Wisconsin, Madison, United States - 2B200A (version 2) | ecosystem: Environmental > Terrestrial > Nest > Insects nest > Nest... | reverse complement strand
TCGGGATCAGCGTGGCCTCGAAGAACACGTAGAACAGCATGCCGTCCAGGGCCGTGAACACGCCGATCATCAGGCCCGACAGGATCAGGAACGCGCCCATGTACTGGTTCACGCGCTCCGTGATGGACTCCCACGACGCGATCACCACGATGACCGTGATGAAGGCCGTGAGCGGTACGAACCAGAACGAGATGCCGTCCACGCCCAGGTGGTAGTTGACATTGAAGCGCTCGATCCACGCCGCCTTCTCGACGAACTGCATCGCAGCGGTGCCCAGCTCGAAACCGCTGTACAGCGGCAGCGTCACCAGGAAGCCGATCAGTGCGCCCAGCAGCGCCAGCCACCGCACCACGGGGGCATGCTCGTCGCGGCCCACGGCGAGCAGCAGCACGCCGAAGGCAATCGGCACCCAGATGGCAAGACTCAACAGACCCATTTTTGTTCTTCTCCTACTTGTTGAGCCAGACGAAGTACGTCATGAGCGCGAAGACACCCAGGATCATCACCAGCGCATAGTGGTAGATGTAGCCCGACTGCACCCAGCGCACCATGCCGGCCACCCAGCGCACCAGCTTCCACGAACCGTTGACCAGCGCCCCGTCGATGACGGCCTGGTCGCCGCCCTTCCACAGGCCGGTGCCCAGCGCACGGGCGCCGCGGGCCACGATGTTCTCGTTGATCCAGTCGAGGTAGTACTTGTTTTCGAGCAGCGTGTACAGGGGCTGCACGCGCGCCTTGATCGCAGCAGGCAGCGCTGGGTTGACCATGTACATGTAGTACGCAGCAGCCACCCCGGCCAGCGCCAGCCAGAATGGCGCCGTTTGCAGGGCATGCAGGGCCATGGCCACCGGGCCATGGAACATTTCCGCCAGTTCGGCCATGGCATGGTGCCTGGCCCCATCGACGAAGATCACATCCTTGAAGAAGTCGCCGAACAGCATGGGCTGGATGAACATGAAGCCCACCACCACCGACGGGATGGCCAGCAGTACCAGCGGCACCGTCACCACCCAGGGCGACTCGTGCGGCTCATGGTGGTGATGGTCGTCATGGCCGTGGCCATGGTGATCGTCGTGGTGCGCGTCCGGGTTCTGGTCGTAGCGTTCCTTGCCGTGGAAGACCAGGAAGTACATGCGGAACGAATAGAAGGCCGTGATGAACACGCCCGCCAGCACCGCGAAGTGCGCGAAGCCGGCAGCAGGCAAGTGGCTTTCGTGTACGGCCTCGATGATGCTGTCCTTGGAGTAGAAGCCCGAGAACAGCGGCGTGCCGATCAGCGCCAGCGAGCCCAGCAGCGAGGTGATCCAGGTGATGGGCATGTACTTGCGCACGCCGCCCATCCATCGGATGTCCTGGTTGTGGTGCATGCCCATGATGACCGAGCCCGCGCCCAGGAACAGCAGCGCCTTGAAGAAGGCGTGCGTCATCAGGTGGAACACGGCCACCGAATAGGCCGAGGCGCCCAGCGCCACCGTCATGTAGCCCAGCTGCGACAGCGTGGAGTAGGCCACCACGCGCTTGATGTCGTTCTGGATGATGCCCAGGAAGCCCATGAACAGGGCCGTGATGGCGCCGATCACCAGGATGAAGTTGAGGGCCGTGTCCGACAGCTCGAACAGCGGCGACATGCGCGAGACCATGAAGATGCCGGCCGTCACCATGGTGGCGGCGTGGATCAGCGCGGAGATGGGCGTGGGGCCTTCCATCGAGTCGGGCAGCCACACGTGCAGCGGGAACTGGGCCGATTTGCCCATGGCGCCGATGAACAGGCAGATACAGATCACGGTGATGAGCATCCAGTCGGTGCCAGGGAAGGCCAGACCGCCCAGTTCGCCCGACTTGGCGAAGATCTCGCCGTAGTTCAGCGTGCCGGCGTAGGCGGCAATCAGGCCGATGCCCAGGATGAAGCCGAAGTCGCCCACACGGTTGACCAGGAAGGCCTTCATGTTGGCGAAGATCGCCGAGGGCTTGTTGAACCAGAAGCCGATCAGCAGGTAGGACACCAGGCCCACGGCCTCCCAGCCGAAGAACAACTGCAGCAGGTTGTTGCTCATGACCAGCATGAGCATGGAGAAGGTGAACAGCGAGATGTAGGCGAAGAAACGGTTGTAGCCGTCGTCCTCCTCCATGTAGCCGATGGTGTAGATGTGCACCATCAGGGACACGAAGGTGACGACCACCATCATCATGGCCGTGAGGCTGTCCACCAGGAAGCCCACCTCCATCTTCAGGCCGCCCACGACCATCCAGGTGTAGAGTGTCTCGTTGAAGCGCGCGCCATCGACGGCCACGCTCCACAGCGTCTGGGCCGACAGGACGAAGGCCACCAGCACGCCGAGGATCGTCAAGGTATGGCTCAGGCGGCGGCCGATCCAGTTGCCACCAAAGGTCGTACCGAATATGCCGGCCAGCAGGCTGCCCGCCAGCGGGGCCAATGGCACGGCCAGGAGCGTGGATGCAGAGAGGGTTTGACTCATTCTTGAGAACCTTGGGAATGCCGGTAGCCCATCACCCCTTGAGGGTGTTGAGGTCTTCCGCGTTGATGCTGGACTTGTTGCGGAACAGGAGCACCAGGATGGCCAGGCCGATGGCCGACTCGGCTGCCGCCACGGTCAGGATGAAGAACACGAACACCTGGCCGTGCATGTCGCCCAGGTAGTGCGAGAACGCCACGAAGTTCATGTTGACCGCCAGCAGCATCAGCTCGATCGCCATCAGCAGCACGATCAGGTTCTTGCGGTTCAGGAAGATGCCGATCACGGCCAGCGCGAACAGCATCGCGCCCAGCGACAGAAAGTGGCCCAAAGTCAGCGTCATGCTTTTTTCTCCTCGGCGGCGGGCTCCGGCGGCACTTCCGCCGCGGCCTTCTGGGTCGCGGCGACCTTCACCACCGCCAGGCGGTCACCGGCGCGCACGCGGATCTGCGCGGACGGGTTGATGGCCTTGCTGTCCTTGCGCTGGCGCAGGGTCAGTGCAATGGCGGCGATCATGGCAACGAGCAGGATCACGGCCGCGATTTCGACGGGATAGAGGTACTCGGTGTAGAGCAGTTTGCCCAGCGCCTTGGTGTTGGAGTACTGGACCACCTGACCGGCGGCGTCCACCACGGCAGCAGCGGCCTTGGGTTCCTCCATGCCACGGAAACCGCCCATCAGCACGGCAGCCATTTCAAGGGCGATCAGCGCGCCCACGGTGGCGGCCAGGGGAAAGTGCTTCCAGAAGCCCTTGCGCACGGTGTCGATGTGGATGTCCAGCATCATCACCACGAACAGGAACAGCACCATCACGGCGCCCAGGTACACCAGCACCAGCGCGATGGCCAGGAACTCGGCCTTGAGCAGCAGCCACACGGCAGCGGCTTGCGAGAACGCGAGAATCAGATATAGCACCGCGTGCACGGGATTGCGTGCCGTGATGACCCGGAAGGCCGCGAACAGCAGCACGACCGAGAAGAGATAGAAGAAACCAGTCTTGGCGTCCATGAATCAATACCCTCAGCGGTACTTGGCGTCCGCTGCCTTGGCGGCGGCGATCTCGGCTTCGTAGCGATCGCCCACGGCCAGGAGCATGTCCTTGGTGAAGTACAGGTCGCCACGCTTTTCGCCGTGGTATTCGAAGATATGCGTCTCGACGATGGAGTCCACCGGGCAGCTCTCCTCGCAGAAGCCGCAGAAGATGCACTTGGTCAGGTCGATGTCGTAGCGCGTGGTGCGGCGCGAGCCATCGTCGCGCACGTCCGACTCGATGGTGATGGCCATGGCGGGGCACACGGCCTCGCACAGCTTGCAGGCAATGCAGCGCTCCTCGCCGTTCTCATAACGGCGCAGCGCGTGCAGACCGCGGAAGCGGGGCGACAGGGGCGTCTTCTCCTCGGGGAACTGGACGGTCACCTTGCGGCGGAAGGCGTAGCGCCCGGTCAGGGCCATGCCCTTGACCAGTTCCACGAGCATGAAGCTCTTGAGAAAGTCCTTGACCGAAAAAGGTGCGGCAGCAACAACGGCAGTCATGTGTGATGTCCCCGCTTATTTCCAGATGTTCCAGGGCGAGAGCAGCCACCCGCCGACGATGAGCAGCCACACCAGGGTGACCGGAATGAAGATCTTCCAGCCCAGGCGCATGATCTGGTCATAGCGGAAGCGCGGGAAGGTGGCGCGGATCCAGATGAACATGGACACCACGAGGAACGTCTTGGCGGCCAGCCAGATCCAGCCCGGAATGAAGGACAGGAACTCGACCGGCGGCAGCCAGCCGCCCAGGAACATCAGCACCGCCAGGATGGACACCAGCCACATGCTGGCGTACTCGGCCAGGAAGAAGATGGCGAAGCCCATGCCCGAGTACTCGACCATGTGGCCGGCCACGATCTCGGCCTCGCCTTCCACCACGTCGAACGGATGGCGGTTGGTCTCGGCCACGCCGGAGATCAGGTAGACCAGGAAGATCGGCAGCAGCGGCAGCCAGTTCCAGGACAGGAAGCCCAGCCCCATGCCGGCCATCGTGCCTTGGCCCTGCCCCATCACGATCTGCGTCAGGTTCATGCTGCCGGACACCATGATCACCACCAGAAAGCAGAAGCCCATGGCGATCTCGTAGCTGACCATCTGCGCGGAAGCGCGCAGGGCGCCCAGGAACGCGTATTTGGAGTTCGATGCCCAGCCGGCGATGATCACGCCATAGACCTCGATGGAGGTGATGGCCATAACCAGCAGCAGGCCCGCGTTCACGTTGGCGAGCGCCACGTCGGGGCCGAAGGGAATCGCCACCCAGGCCGCCAGCGCGGGCATGATGGCCATCACCGGACCCAGCACGAACAGCCCCTTGCTGGCCGCGGAGGGCTGGATGATTTCCTTGGTGAGCAGCTTCAGCGCATCCGCGATGGGTTGCAGCAAACCCATCGGACCCACGCGGTTGGGGCCATGGCGCACCTGCATGAAGCCCAGCAGCTTGCGCTCCCACAGCGTCAGGTAGGCCACCGCGCCCATCAGGGGTGCCAGGATGCAGACGATCTTGATCAGAATCCAGAGCACGGGCCAGACGATGCCGGTCCACCAGCCAAAGGAGAGCAGGTTCAGGCCCGCGTTGTAGATCGCGTCGATCATGCGGCCACTCCTTCCCGAGCCATGCGCGCGTCGGCAGTGAGCTGCAACGACGTGGAACGGCGCACCAGGCCGTCCAGTTGATAGATGGAAGCGACCACGGGCTCGCCCACCACTGCAGCCGCAGCAGGCACGGCCTTCACGGCGTTCGACAGCTGCTCGGCCGGCACATGCGCCATGGCGCCTGCAGGCGCATTCGTGGCGCGGGCGAGCACGTCCTGCGAGGTCTCGAAATCGAAGCCGGCCACGCCCAGCAGGTTGGCCAGGACGCGCAGGACTTTCCACGCAGGACGCGTATCGCCCAGGGGGCGCACCACGGCATGGAAGCTCTGCAGGCGGCCTTCAGCGTTGATGAAGCTGCCCGAGGTTTCCGTGAACGGAGCGATCGGCAGCAGCACATCGCTGAATTCCATGTTGGCCTTGAAGGGGCTCAAGGTGACCACCATCTCCGCTCCCGCCAGGGCCGCAGCGGCTTGCGCGCCAGCCGCCGAGTCATGGGCCGGTTCGGTGTTGAGCAGCAGGGCTGCCTTCAAGCCGCCGGAAAGCATCTGGCCCGCATGCAGGCCCCCGTTGACGGGATGAGCGCCCACGAACTGCGCGCCCACCGTGTTGGCCGCCTCCGTGAGATAACCCACGGTCGCGCCGGTGTTCTCGCCAATCCAGTTGGCGAATGCCAGCAGTTGCGCAGCCTGCGCATGGTGCGCGGCGGCATTGCCCAGCAGCACGGCCTTGCGCTCGCCGCCCAGCAAAGAGCGGGCGATAACCTGAGCGGCTTCGTCCGCAGGCGCGGCGCCGTCGGGTGCTGCAATGCCCTTCTCCTGAGCTACGGCAGAGGCAATGCCTCCGAGAGTCTGCACCCATTGGCCGGCGCTCTGCGCGACAAACGACTGGACGGGCAGCGCCCAGTCGCGGGCGACGGAATCCACGGCGCTGACTTGGCAGCCATGGCGTGCGGCCTGGCGGATGCGCTGGGCAAACAGCGGGTGGTCCTTGCGCAGGTTGGAGCCCACGACCAGCACGCGCTGCAGCGTGGACAGCGAGGCGATGGACGTGCCCAGCCAGCGGATACCTTCGGGCGCTGCGAACTCGGCGTTGCGCAGGCGATGGTCGATGTTGTCGCTGCCCAGGCCGCGCAGCAGCGCACCCGCCAGGTACAGCTCTTCCACCGTGTTGTGGGGGCTGACCAGGGCGCCAATGCTCTGGGCGCCATGGTCGTTCTTGATATTCTTGAGGCCGTTGGCGACGTATTCCAGGGCTGTCTGCCAATCCACCGTCGTCCAGACGCCGCCCTGCTTGAGCATGGGCTGGGTCAGGCGCTCATCGCTGTTCAGCGCTTCGTACGAGAAGCGATCGCGGTCGGCAATCCAGCATTCGTTGACGGCCTCGTTCTCGAACGGCACCACGCGCATGACCTTGTGGTTCTTGACCTGGACGATCAGGTTGGCGCCCGTGGAGTCGTGCGGGCTCACCGAGCGGCGGCGCGACAGCTCCCAGGTGCGGGCGCTGTAGCGGAACGGCTTGCTGGTCAGCGCGCCCACGGGGCAGATGTCGATCATGTTGCCCGAGAGTTCGGAGTCCACCGTGTCGCCAGCCACCGTGGTGATCTCAGAGTGCTCGCCCCGGTTCACCATGCCCAGTTCCATGATGCCCGCCACTTCCTGGCCGAAGCGCACGCAACGGGTGCAGTGGATGCAGCGGCTCATCTCTTCCATCGAGATCAGCGGGCCCACGTCCTTGTGGAACACCACGCGCTTCTCTTCTTCGTAGCGCGACGAAGAGCCGCCGTAGCCCACGGCCAGATCCTGCAGCTGGCATTCGCCGCCCTGGTCGCAGATGGGGCAGTCCAGCGGGTGGTTGATCAGCAGGAACTCCATGACCGACTGCTGGGCCTTGATGGCCTTGTCGCTCTTGGTGCGCACGATCATGCCCTGCGTCACGGGCGTGGCGCAGGCTGGCATGGGCTTGGGCGCCTTTTCCACGTCCACCAGGCACATGCGGCAGTTGGCGGCGATGGACAGCTTCTTGTGGTAGCAGAAATGCGGAATGTAGGTGCCGGCCTTCTCGGCTGCATGCATCACCATGCAGCCTTCGGCGACTTCCACTTTCTGACCGTCCAGTTCTATTTCAACCATATGTCTTCTCGCGATCAGGCGGAGGCCGCAGCCTTGTTCCGGATCAGTGCCTCGAATTCAGGGCGGAAGTGCTTGATCATGGCGCGCACGGGCATGGCGGCGGCATCGCCCAGCGCGCAGATCGTGCGTCCCTGGATGTTGTCGGCCACGGAATTGAGCAAATCCAGGTCGCCTTCGCGGCCCTGGCCGTGCTGGATGCGGTCGATCACGCGCCACATCCAGCCCGTGCCCTCGCGGCACGGGGTGCACTGGCCGCAGGACTCGTGCGAGTAGAAGTACGACAGGCGCAGCAGGCTCTCGACCATGCTGCGGGAGTCGTCCATCACGATCACAGCGCCCGAGCCCAGCATGGAGCCGGCCTTGGCGATGGAGTCGTAGTCCATCGTGCATTCCATGATGATGGACGCGGGCAGCACCGGTGCCGACGAGCCGCCGGGGATCACGGCCTTGAGCTGGCGGCCCTTGCGCACGCCGCCAGCCAACTCAAGCAGCTTGGCGAACGGCGTGCCCAGAGGAATCTCGTAGTTGCCCGGCTTTTCCACGTCGCCGGACACCGAGAAGATCTTGGTGCCGCCGTTGTTGGGCTTGCCGCATTCCAGGTACGCCGCGCCGCCGTTGCGGATGATCCATGGCACCGCCGCGAAGGTCTCGGTGTTGTTGATCGTCGTGGGCTTGCCGTACAAACCGAAGCTGGCGGGGAATGGCGGCTTGAAGCGGGGCTGGCCCTTCTTGCCTTCCAGCGATTCGAGCAGGGCCGTTTCTTCGCCGCAGATGTAGGCGCCGAAGCCGTGCGCGGCATGGAGCTGGAAGCTGAAGCTGCCGCCCAGGATGTTGTCGCCCAGGTAGCCCGCGGCGCGCGCTTCTTCCAGCGCGGCCTCGAAGCGTTCGTAGGTCTGGAAGATCTCGCCGTGGATGTAGTTGTAGCCCACCGAGATGCCCATCGCGTAGGCCGCGATGATCATGCCTTCGATGACGATGTGCGGGTTGAACTGCAGGATGTCGCGGTCCTTGCAGGTGCCGGGCTCGCCTTCGTCGGAGTTGCAGACCAGGTACTTCTGGCCGGGGAACGAGCGGGGCATGAAGCTCCACTTCAGGCCCGTGGGGAAGCCCGCGCCGCCACGGCCGCGCAGGCCGGATTCCTTCACGATGGCGATCACCTGATCCTGCGTGAGGCCTTCGCCGCCATCCTTGCCGAGGATCTTGCGCAGCGCCTGGTAGCCGCCGCGCGCTTCGTAGTCCTTGATGCTCCAGTTCGTGCCGTCCAGCCCCGCATAGATCTGCGGGTTGATGTGGCGGTCATGGAAGCAGGTCTGCACGCCCGTGGCGCGGAACTGCGAGAGGATTTGTGCGGCGGTCGTCATGCTTGCCCCTCGGCGGCGCGAAGGCCGTCCACCAACTGGTCCAGCTTGTCGTTGTCCATGAAGCTGCACATGGTGCGGTCGTTCACCAGCATCACGGGCGCGTCGGCGCAAGCGCCCAGGCATTCGCACTGCTGCAGGGTGAACAGGCCGTCGGGCGTGGTCTCGCCCATCTGCACACCCAGCTTCTTCTCCAGGTGGTGCAGCGCCTTCTGCCCGTCGCGCAGCTGGCACGGCAGGTTGGTGCAGACGTTGAGCTTGTACTTGCCCACCGGCTGCTGGTTGTACATGTTGTAGAAGGTCGTGACCTCGTGCACGGCGATCTGGGGCATGCCCAGCACCTCGGCGATCACGGCCTCGCTCTCGGCGCTGACCCAGCCCTGCTCCTGCTGGACGATGGACAGGCAGGCCATGACGGCCGACTGCTTCTGGTCGGCCGGGTACTTCGCCACTTCGCGGGCGAAGCGTTGCTTGGTGGCTTCGGTAATCATCGGTCAATCTCCCCGAACACGATGTCCATGGTGCCAATGATGGCCACGGCATCCGCGATCATGTGGCCGCGCGCCATTTCGTCGAGCGTGGCCAGATGGGCAAAACCGGGCGCGCGGATCTTCAGGCGGTAGGGCTTGTTGGCGCCGTCGCTCACCAGATAAATGCCGAATTCGCCCTTGGGGTGTTCCACCGCCGCGTAGGCTTCGCCTTCGGGCACGCGGAAGCCTTCGGTGAAGAGCTTGAAGTGGTGAATCAGCTCTTCCATGTTGGACTTCATGGATTCGCGCGAGGGCGGCGCCACCTTGTGGTTGTCGGTGATGACCGGGCCGGGGTTGGCACGCAGCCAGTCCACGCACTGCTTGATGATGCGATTGGACTCGCGCATTTCCTGCACGCGTACCAGGTAGCGGTCATAGCAGTCACCCGTCTTGCCCACCGGGATGTCGAAGTCCACGCGGTCGTAGGCGTCGTAGGGCTGGGTCTTGCGCAGGTCCCAGGCGATGCCGGAGCCGCGCAGCATGGGGCCGGTCATGCCCAGGTTCAGGGCGCGCTCGGGCGGCACCACGCCGATGCCGACGGTGCGCTGCTTCCAGATGCGGTTGTCGGTGAGCAGGGTTTCGTACTCGTCCACGCAGCCCGGGAAGCGCTTCGTGAAGTCGTCGATGAAGTCCAACATCGATCCCTGGCGATTGCTGTTGAGCGCCTCGATGGCCTTGGCGTTCTTGATCTTGCTGACCTTGTACTGCGGCATGCTCTCAGGCAGGTCGCGGTACACACCGCCCGGGCGGAAGTACGCCGCATGCATGCGCGCGCCGGACACGGCCTCGTACATGTCGAACAGGTCTTCGCGTTCGCGGAAGGTGTAGATCAGGATGGTGGAACTGCCGCAGTCGTTGCCGTGCGAGCCCAGCCACATCAGATGGTTCAGCAGGCGCGTGATCTCGGAGAACATCACGCGGATGTACTGCGCGCGCAGGGGTACTTCCAGGCCCAGCAGCTTTTCGATGGCCAGGCAGTAGGCGTGCTCGTTGCACATCATCGAGACGTAGTCCAGGCGATCCATGTAGGGCAGCGACTGGATGTAGGTCTTGTGCTCGGCCAGCTTCTCGGTGGCGCGGTGCAGCAGGCCGATGTGAGGGTCGGCACGCTGCACGACTTCGCCGTCGAGCTCCAGCACCAAGCGCAGCACGCCGTGCGCGGCCGGGTGCTGCGGACCAAAGTTCAGGGAATAGTTCTTGATTTCAGCCATGGTGATTCACGTGGGGCGCGGCGCGCCTCAGTGCAGGCCTCCGTACTTGTCTTCGCGAATGATGCGCGGCGTGATCTCGCGCGGCTCGATGGACACGGGCTCGTACACCACGCGGCGCTGCTCGCTGTCATAGCGCATTTCCACATGACCCGACAGCGGGAAGTCCTTGCGGAATGGGTGGCCGATGAAGCCATAGTCGGTCAGGATGCGGCGCAGGTCGTTGTGGCCGTCGAACACGATGCCAAACAGGTCGAAGGCCTCGCGCTCGTACCAGTTGGCCGAGTTCCACAGCTCGGCCACCGACGCCACCACGGGGAAATCATCGTCAGGGCAGAACACCTTCACGCGCACGCGCTGGTTCAGGCTCACGGACAGAAGGTGGGACACCACGCAATACCTCGCGCCCTCATTGACCAGATCGGCGTACGAGGAGTAGTCCACGCCGCACAGGTCGATCAGTTGCTCGAAACGGCATCCCTCGGCATCGCGCAGCGTCTGCATCACGTCCAGGTAGTCGGCAGCGGCCACCACCACGGTGACTTCGTCCAGCGCCAGCGTGATCTGCCGCGCCTTGCCGCCCAGCACGGCGGCGAGGTTGTCTTTGAGCTTTTCAGGCCGAATGGCAACGGAAGTCATCATCAACCCTTCAGACACGAGCAATGGTGTTGGTGCGGCGGATCTTCTGCTGCAGCTGGATGATCCCGTAGATCAGCGCCTCGGCCGTGGGCGGGCAGCCCGGCACGTACACATCCACCGGCACGATGCGGTCGCAGCCGCGCACCACCGAGTAGCTGTAGTGGTAGTACCCGCCGCCATTGGCGCAGGAGCCCATCGACAGAACCCAGCGCGGCTCGGACATCTGGTCGTAGACCTTGCGCAGCGCGGGGGCCATCTTGTTGCACAGCGTGCCGGCGACGATCATCAGGTCGGACTGGCGGGGGCTGGCGCGGAACACTTCGGCACCGAAGCGGCCGATGTCGTAGCGCGCGGCCGCCGCGTGCATCATCTCGACAGCGCAGCAGGCCAGGCCGAACGTCATGGGCCACAGGGAACCGGTCTTGGCCCAATTCACCACGGAGTCATAGCTCGTGGTGATGAAGCCTTCCTTCATCACGCCTTCAATCATTGCATCATCCTTGCTTGTCGAAGCCCGCTCATTCCCAATCCAGGGCACCCTTTTTCCATTCGTAGGCGAAGCCCACGACCAGGATGGCCAGGAAGATCACGACCGCCACGAAACCGGCTGCACCCACCTCGTGCAGCGTCACCGCCCACGGGAAAAGGAACGCGATTTCCAGGTCGAAAAGAATGAACAGAATGGCCACGAGGTAGTAGCGCACGTCGAACTTCATGCGCGCATCCTCGAAGGCTTCAAAACCGCATTCGTAGGGGGAGTTTTTCGCGGCATCCGGGCGGTTGGGGCCCAGTATGTAGCCTAGGACAAGGGGGACAACGCCGACGGCGATGCCGACCAAGATGAACAAAAGGACGGGGAGGTACTGATCGAGGTTCATCTTGAGGATGTGCTCACCGCTGTGGCCCGCCCATCACGACCCGGTGGGTCTGCAGGCTGGCCTTTGTTTGGTGCCGTCGGCGAGACTCGAACTCGCACAGCTTTCGCCACTACCCCCTCAAGATAGCGTGTCTACCAATTTCACCACGACGGCTGGTTTTGCATCTGGATGGCATGAGGAACCTTGCGGTTTTGGCTTTCCAGACAATCCGGGATTCTACCCCGGAAAAACCCTGCTTCGGCCCAGGCGGCCCAATTTAGTGCAGTTTATTTGGTCGGAATTTGCGCTGCGCCCGAAGCAGGCACGGCCGGGGCCGCAGCGGCATCCGGCGTGGATGCAGCGGGCGTTGCGGGCACGGCGGCGGCCGGCGTTTCCAGCACGCTACCCGAGCTTGCGGGGCGCGAATTGCCGAAATAGGCCAGGGCCAGCGTCGCGACGAAAAACACCACCGCCAGCACGGCCGTGGTGCGCGACAGGAAGTTGGCGCTGCCGCTGGCTCCGAACAGGCTGCCGGAGCTGCCGCTGCCGAAGGCGGCGCCCATGTCGGCGCCCTTGCCATGCTGGACCAGGATCAGGCCGATCATCCCCAGCGCCGCCAGCATCTGCACCGCCAAAACCACGTTCACGATCACATTCATTCTCTGTTCACTCCTGATTGGATTGATTACTTACTTTTCGCTGCAGCCTCAGCGGGCCGCTGCAATGATTTGCAGGAAGTCGGGCGCCTTGAGCGACGCGCCGCCCACGAGGCCGCCATCGATGTCGGGCTGCGCCAGCAATTGCGCGGCGTTGGCAGCGTTCATGCTGCCGCCGTAGAGCAGGCGGATGCGGTCGGCGTGCTCGCTGGCCGCGGACAACTGCGCCCGCAGCACGGCATGCACCGCCTGCGCCTGCTCGGGCGACGCCGTGCGGCCCGTGCCGATGGCCCAGACCGGCTCGTACGCCACCACCACTTCGCTGATGCAGTGCCCATTGAGGTGGATGACCGCCGCCAGCTGGCGCTTGACCACGGCCTCGGTCTGCCCCGCTTCGCGCTCCTGCAGCGTCTCGCCCACACAGACGATGGGCGTAATGCCCGCAGCCAGGGCGCGTTGCGCCTTTTCCGCCACCACCGCGTCGGTCTCGCCGTGGTACTGGCGGCGCTCGGAGTGCCCCACCAGCGCATAGCGCGCGCCGAAGTCCTTGAGCATGGCCGCCGACACTTCGCCGGTGTAGGCCCCTGCCTCGTGCTGCGACACGTCCTGCGCGGCCAACGCCACCACGGACCCGAAAGCGAGGGACTGCACTTGCGCCAGATAGGGCGCAGGCACCGCCACGGCCACGTCGCACGCCGCGTCCGACAGCCCCGCCAGGATGGCCTTGAGCAAAGCCTCGTTGGCAGCCAGGCTGCCATTCATCTTCCAGTTGCCTGCGATGAGTTTTTTCTTGCTGTTGTTCATGGTCACCACGTCAAAACGATCTTGCCGATGTGCCGGTTCGACTCCATCAGCGCATGGGCACCGGCCGCATCGGCCGCCGCGAACGTGCTGTGGATGACCGGGCGTACACGGCCCTCGGCCAGCAGAGGCCAGACATGCTCACGCAGCGCGCGGGCAATGGCGCCCTTGAAAGCCACGGAACGCGGGCGCAAGGTGGAGCCGGTGATGGTGAGCCGGCGGCGCAGCACCAGCCCGGCATTGAAGCCGCTCTTGGCACCGCCCTGCACGGCAATGATGACGATGCGGCCATCCTCTGCCAGGCATTCCACCTCGCGGGCCACATAGTCGCCCGCCACCATGTCCAGCACCACGTCCACGCCCTTGCCCTCGGTGATGCGCTGGGCCTCTGCCACGAAGTCCTGCGACCGGTAGTTGACGGCATGGTGCGCACCGAGCTGCAGGCAGGCGGCGCACTTGTCGTCGCTGCCCGCCGTGGCGATCACCGTCGCGCCGAAGGCGCGCGCGAGCTGGATGGCCGTCACGCCGATGCCGCTGGTGCCGCCCTGCACGAGCAGGCTTTCGCCCGCCTGCAGGCGCCCCCGGTCGAAGACGTTGCTCCACACCGTGAAGAACGTCTCCGGCAGCGAGGCGGCCTCGACATCGCTGAAGCCTTCGGGCACGGGCAGGCACTGCGCGACCGGCGCCACGCACCACTCGGCATAACCACCGCCCGCCACCAGCGCGCAGACCCGGTCGCCGATGCGGATGCCCGCCTGCGCCATGGCCTCGACATCGCCCGACTCCACCACGCCCGCGACTTCCAGGCCCGGCAGGTCCGAAGTGCCCGGCGGCGGGGCGTAGTGCCCCATCCGCTGCAGCACATCAGGGCGGTTGATGCCGCTGGCGGCCACGCGGATCAGCAGTTCGCCAGCACCCGGCTGCGGCACCGGACGTTCGCCCAGGCGCAGCACTTCGGGTCCACCGAATGACGTGATCTCGACAGCACGCATGTTGCGTTTCATGGGATGGTTGGAATATGAATGATTTTGGCCTCCATCGCTTTATCCACAAGCGCCGGCAGCTACAAAATCAATAGCTATCAACCACTTAGCCGGTCACCTGGCCGGATGCATCACCCGCAGGCTGGGATTGCTGCTGTTGCTGTTGCTGTTGCTCAGCCGGCTGGCGCTCGCGGCGGGGCTCACGATCACCGCGCTCGGCGCGCGGCGGGCGGTCGCTGTCTGCCGGGCGCTCGGCCAGGGCCTTCATCGACAGCTTGATGCGGCCCTTTTCATCGGTTTCCATGACCTTGACCTTCACGATCTGGCCTTCGGTCAGGTAGTCGGACACCTTCTCGACGCGCTCGTGCGCGATCTGGCTGATGTGCAGCAGGCCGTCCTTGCCGGGCAGCAGGTTGATGAGCGCGCCGAAGTCCAGGATCTTGGTCACGGGGCCTTCGTAGATCTTGCCGATCTCGACCTCGGCCGTGATCTGCTCGATGCGGCGCTTGGCCTCGTCGGCCTTGGCGGAATCGTTGGAGGCGATGGTGATGGTGCCGTCTTCCTCGATGTTGATCTGCGTGCCGGTTTCCTCGGTCAGCGCGCGGATGGTGGCGCCGCCCTTGCCGATCACGTCGCGGATCTTCTCGGGGTTGATCTTCATCGTGTAGAGCTTGGGCGCGAAGGACGAGATCTCGGCCTTGG
>Ga0222424_100623_pt1 | contig 15067 bp, 15 predicted proteins | sample 2B2ome_FD_182468 | JGI IMG/M metagenome (GOLD analysis project Ga0222424, IMG submission 182468) | Enriched microbial communities from leaf-cutter ant dump, University of Wisconsin, Madison, United States - 2B200A (version 2) | ecosystem: Environmental > Terrestrial > Nest > Insects nest > Nest... | reverse complement strand
CTCCGGCTATGACGGCGGCACCGCCGCGTCGCCGCTGTCGTCGATCCACTACGCCGGTTCGCCGTGGGAGCTGGGGCTGTCCGAGGCGCAGCAGGCGCTGCGCGCCAACGACCTGCGCGGCAAGGTGCGCGTGCAGACCGACGGTGGCCTCAAGACCGGCCTCGACGTGGTCAAGGCGGCCATCCTCGGCGCCGAGAGCTTCGGCTTCGGCTCCACGCCGATGATCGCGCTGGGCTGCAAGTACCTGCGCATCTGCCACCTCAACAACTGCGCCACCGGCGTCGCCACGCAGCAGGACAAGCTGCGCCAGGACCACTACATCGGCGAGCCGGAAATGCTGATGAATTTCTTCCGTTTCGTCGCCGCCGAGACCCGCGAGTGGCTGGCCCGCCTGGGCGTGGCCTCGCTGGCCGAGCTGATCGGCCGCACCGACCTGCTCGCCATGCTGCCGGGCGAGACCGACAAGCAGGCCCGCCTCGACCTGACGCCGCTGCTGAAGAACGACCACATCCCGGCCGACAAGCCGCAGTACTGCCAGCAGGCCAAGAACGAGCCGTTCGACCTCGGCGTGCTCGCCGAGCGCATCGTCGAAGCCGTGCTGCCGGCCATCGAGAAGAAGGCGGGCGGCACCTACGAGTTCGCCATCGGCAACTGCGACCGCTCCATCGGCGCGCGCGTGTCGGGCGAGATCGCTCAGCGCCACGGCGACCAGGGCATGGCCGACGCGCCCATCAACCTGAAGTTCACCGGCACCGCCGGCCAGAGCTTCGGCGTCTGGAATGCCGGCGGCCTCAACCTGTATCTCGAAGGCGATGCCAACGACTATGTCGGCAAGGGCATGACCGGCGGCAAGGTCGTCATCCGTCCGCCCAAGGGCTCGCCGTTCAAGACCCAGGACACGGCCATCATCGGCAACACCTGCCTGTACGGCGCCACCGGCGGCAAGCTGCTCGCCGCCGGCACCGCCGGCGAGCGTTTCGCCGTGCGCAACTCGGGCTGCCACGCGGTCATCGAAGGCGCCGGCGACCACTGCTGCGAATACATGACCGGCGGCCTGGTCACCGTGCTCGGCCGCACCGGGCTGAACTTCGGTGCCGGCATGACGGGCGGCTTCGCCTATGTGCTGGACCTGGACAACAACTTCTTCGACCACTGCAACCACGAGCTGATCGAGCTGCACCGCATCAGCACCGAGCCCATGGGTCCGCACCGCCAGCACCTGAAGTCGGTGCTGCAGGAATATGTCCGCGAGACCGAGAGCGAGTGGGGCCGCGAGATCCTGGAGCAGTTCGACGAATATTCGCGCAAGTTCTGGCTGGTCAAGCCGAAGGCGGCGAACATCAAGGAACTGCTGAAGAACACGGTGTCGAACCCGCAGTAAGCACGCACAGGTATTGAGAGCAAGATCATGGCAGAACGCCTGAACAATGATTTCCAGTTCCTGGACGTGCCGCGCCAGGACCCGGAGAAGAAGGCCCTGGATGTACGCCAGGCCGAATTCGTCGAGATCTACCACCCCTTCCAGAAGGTCGAGGTGGAGGGTCAGTCGCACCGCTGCCTCGCCTGCGGCAATCCGTACTGCGAGTGGAAGTGCCCGGTGCACAACTACATTCCGAACTGGCTGAAGCTGATCTCGGAAGGCCGCATCTTCGAGGCCGCCGAGCTCTGCCACCAGACCAACACGCTGCCGGAGGTGTGCGGCCGCGTCTGCCCGCAGGACCGTCTCTGCGAGGGCGCCTGCACGCTCAATGACGGCTTCGGCGCGGTCACCATCGGCAACACCGAGAAGTACATCGTCGACACCGCCTTCGCCATGGGCTGGCGTCCGGACCTGTCGCACGTGAAGGCGACCGGCAAGCGCGTCGCCATCATCGGCGCCGGCCCGGCCGGCCTCGGCTGCGCCGACATCCTGGCCCGCGCCGGCGTCAAGGCGGTGGTCTTCGACCGCAATCCGGAAATCGGCGGCCTGCTGACCTTCGGCATCCCCGAGTTCAAGATGGAAAAGACCGTGATGTCGCGCCGCCGTGAGATCTTCACCGGCATGGGCATCGAGTTCCGTCTCAACACGGAGATCGGCAAGGACGTGCAGTTCGCCGATCTGGTCGCCGAGTACGATGCCGTCTTCCTGGGCATGGGCACCTACACCTACATGAAGGGTGGCTTCCCGGGCGAGGACCTCGACGGCGTGCATGACGCGCTGGACTTCCTGATCGCCAACGTCAACCGCAACCTGGGCTTCGAGAAGAACCCGGCGGACTACATCGACATGGCCGGCAAGAAGGTCGTGGTGCTGGGTGGTGGCGACACCGCCATGGACTGCAACCGCACGTCCATCCGCCAGGGCGCCGACAGCGTGACCTGCGCCTACCGCCGCGACGAGGCCAACATGCCTGGCTCGGTGCGCGAAGTGCGCAACGCGCGCGAGGAAGGCGTCGAGTTCCTGTTCAACCGCCAGCCGGTCGAGATTGTCGGCGACGGCAGTCAGGTCACCGGCGTCAAGGTCGTCGAGACCCAGCTCGGCGCGCCCGATGCCCGCGGCCGCCGCAGCCCGGAGCCCATCCCCGGTTCCGAGCAGATCCTCCCGGCCGATGCCGTCGTGCTCGCGTTCGGCTTCCGTCCGAGCCCGGCGCCGTGGTTCACCGACTTCGGCATCGACACCGACGCCTCGGGTCGTGTGAAGGCGCCGGCCGAGGCCGGCTTCAAGTACCAGACCAGCAACGCCAAGGTATTCGCCGGCGGCGACATGGTGCGTGGCTCCGACCTGGTGGTGACGGCCATCTGGGAAGGCCGCCAGGCCGCCGAGGGCATCCTCGATTTCCTGGATGTCTGAGCCGGTGCGCTGACATGAAAAAGCCGGGCTTCACGCCCGGCTTTTTCGTTCCGGCTCACATGCGGCAGTCGTTGCCCTGCGTGCGCCAGTTCAGGATGGTCTTCTTCTTGTCCACCTCGAAGTAGGTCTGGCAGCGCAGCAGCCGGGTCTGCGTGCCATAGCCCAGGCCGAACAGGGAGCCGTAGCGCCCGTTGCCGCCGTAGATGCCGGTGCTGAAGGCCGGGCCGGCGTCGTAGGCGTCCTGCCGGTCCCAGACATAGACCAGGTTGCCGTTGGGCGCCTCGAAGCTGCCGGAGGGGTAGCCCCAGGCATCCATGACCACGCTGATGTTGCTGCCGACCCATTGCTGGATGCGGCTCTCGTAGCGTTCGCGGGTGGCGCAGGCGGTGGTGGCCAGCGTCAGCGCCAGGACGACCAGCAGGCGCGCGGGGATGGTTTTCATGTCGCTCTCCGGAGGCTTCCGGCCATGAGTGGGCTATAGGGAGAAACGTGCGCGCCCGCCGGCGCGCATACAGCCGGGCCGGCGCGGGTCGGCCAGATGCTACAATACGGCCCGGCCCAGCCGACCTCAAGCCAGTGACCGAGACGCTTCCCTCATGCCCTCCTTGGAAAAGCCCGACCTGAAGAATGACCGTTTCCTGCGCGCGCTGCTGCGCCAGCCGGTGGACCGCACGCCGGTATGGATGATGCGCCAGGCCGGCCGCTATCTGCCGGAGTACCGCGCCACGCGCGCGAAGGCGGGCGACTTCATGAAGCTCATGATGAACCCGGAGCTGGCCTGCGAGGTCACCCTGCAGCCGCTGGAGCGCTATCCGCTGGATGCCGCCATCCTGTTCTCCGACATCCTCACCATTCCCGACGCCATGGGGCTGGGGCTGTATTTCGAGACCGGCGAGGGCCCGCGCTTCCGCAAGACCGTGACCACGCAGGCCGAGGTCGACGCGCTGCCGCTGCCCGATCCCGAGGGTGACCTGGGCTATGTCATGGATGCCGTGCGCACCATACGCCGCGAACTGGGCGGCCGCGTGCCGCTGATCGGCTTCGCCGGCAGCCCGTGGACGCTGGCGACCTACATGGTCGAGGGCGGCTCCTCGCGCGATTTCCGCGCCGCCAAGACGCTGATGGTGACCCAGCCGCAGGTGCTGCACGCGCTGCTCGACAAGCTCGCGCGCAGCGTCACGGCCTACCTGAACGCGCAGATCCGTGCCGGCGCCCAGGCCGTGCAGATATTCGACTCCTGGGGCGGGGCGCTGTCGCACGCGGCCTACCGCGAATTCTCGCTGGCCTACATGGCGCAGATCGTGCGCGGCCTGATCCGCGAGCATGACGGCCGGCGCGTGCCGGTGATCGTGTTCACCAAGGGCGGAGGGCAGTGGCTGGAGGCCATGGCCGACACCGGCGCCGATGCCCTGGGGCTGGACTGGACCACCGACCTGGGTGCGGCGCGCGCGCGCGTCGGCGACCGCGTGGCGCTGCAGGGCAACATGGACCCGGCCATGCTCTACGCGCCGCCCGCGCGCATCCGCGAGGAAGTGGCGCGCATCCTCGCCAGCTACGGCGAGGGCGGCGGTCATGTCTTCAATCTGGGCCACGGCATCGAGCAGCATGTCGATCCGGCTCATGCCGGCGCCTTCATCGAGGCCGTGGTCGAGCTGTCGCCACGCTGGCACGCGGCCGGCTGAGCACGCGGCCGGGGCTGCTGCGCGACCGGCTCAGCCAGCCCAGTCGCGGATCACCGGCTCCGGGAAGGTCATCTCGAAGGACGGAATCTGCAGGGCTGCCACGCAGCGGCCGCGCGCCAGATCGGGGAACTGCGCGGCATCGAATTCCCAGTCCAGCACACGTGCCCAGCGCAGCTTGCCCTTGGCGCTGGGTGCCAGCGTGTACTGCCGACCTTCCCACAATTGCGACAAGGTGCGCAGGCCGGCCGGCAGCCAGTGACCCGGCATGGGCAGTCGCGGGCCGCGCGCGGTCAGCACCAGACGGGCGATGCGCCGGCCATCCTCGCCGGTCAGCTCGGCGCTGTCCGCGCCGCCCTCCTGCCAGTCGATGCGGAAGTCGCAGCGGTCCTTGGGAATGCCCCAGTTGCGCCGGCCGTTCACCACCGAGTCCAGGGTCGACACGAAGATGCGCGAGATGCTCGGGTGGCGCTCGCCCTGGAAGTTGAAAGTGCCGGGGATGAACAGCAGTTCCTGGTACGGGCCGGCCGGGCTTTCCGCGTAGTCGACCAGCATGGCCAGCGAGAGCGGGCTGCGCCGGCTCGCGCGCAGTGCGGCGGGCGTGTGCGGACAGGCGGCCAGCACATCCTCGGGCATCTTCACGGCCAGGATGTAGCCGCGTCCGCGCAGTACCCAGGGCGCGGGGGCGTCGATGATGTCGGGCTGGCTGGTGTCGGCGCTCATGTGGCGAGGCTCCGCGGAAAGAGGGGAGGCCGCAGGGTGCCTGTTCGTGACCAGCCAGTCAAGATGTGCCGGGCTGCCTGGCGGGACCTTAGTCGCCCAGCGTCTCCCAGCGTTCCAGCAGATGCAGCAGGCGCTCTTCGATCTCGCCCAGGCGGGCGGTCATGGCGGTCGCCCGGCCCAGATCGCTGACGAACAGCGAGCCATCGGCGAGGGCGGCCTGCAGGGTCGCCTGCTCGCTTTCCAGCGCCTCGATCTCGCCGGGGATGGCATCCAGCTCGCGCTGTTCCTTGTAGCTCAGCTTGCGCTTGCCGGCCGCCGGCGCGGCCGTGGCGGCGCCCTGTGTTCCGGCGATCACCGGCGCCGGCCTGCCCGGCAGCGACACGCTGGTCTGCGCCGGGCGCTGGCGCAGCCAGTCGTCGTAGCCGCCGACATATTCCGTGACGCGGCCCTCGCCTTCGAACACCCAGGTACTGGTCACCACCTCGTTGAGGAAGGCGCGGTCGTGGCTGATCACCAGCAGCGTGCCCTGGTAGCCCACCAGCAGTTCCTCCAGCAGCTCCAGCGTCTCGATGTCGAGGTCGTTGGTGGGCTCGTCGAGGATGAGCAGGTTGGTGGGGCGGGTGAACAGCCGCGCCAGCAGCAGGCGGTTGCGCTCGCCGCCGGACAGCGCCTTCACCGGCGTGCGTGCGCGCTGCGGCGAGAACAGGAAGTCCTGCAGATAGGCCAGCGCGTGCTTGCGCTGGCCGTTGATCTCGATGAAGTCCGAGCCCTGCACGACGTTGTCGATGACGGTCGCCTCGGGATTGAGCTGGGCGCGCAGCTGGTCGAAGTAGGCGACCTGCAGCTGCGTGCCGTGGCGCACCGAGCCGCTGTCCGGCGCCAGCTTCTGCAGCAGCAGGTTGATCAGCGTGGTTTTGCCGGCGCCGTTGTCGCCGATCAGGCCGATCTTGTCGCCACGCATGACCACGGCGTCGAAGTCGCGCACCAGCGGCAGGCCGCCCAGGGTCTTGTTCAGGCCGGTGGCCTCCAGCACCAGCTTGCCCGAGCGTTCGGCGTCGCCGATGGCGAGGCGGGCGTTGCCGACCCGTTCGCGGCGCGCGGCGCGGTCGCGGCGCAGCTGCTCGAGCGCGCGCACGCGGCCCTCGTTGCGGGTGCGGCGGGCCTTGATGCCCTGGCGTATCCAGACCTCCTCCTGCGCCAGCTTCTTGTCGAAGACGGCGTTCTGGTGTTCCTCGGCGGCGAGCTGGGCGGCCTTGTTGTCGAGATAGGTCGCGTAGTCGCCGGCAAAGCTGCGCAGATTGCCGCGATCAAGTTCGACGATGCGCGTGGCCAGCGTGGCCAGGAAGCTGCGGTCGTGGGTGATGAACAGCAGCGTGCCGTTCCAGCCCAGCAGGAACTGCTCGATCCAGTTGATCGAGCGGATGTCGAGGTGGTTGGTCGGCTCGTCCAGCAGCAGGATGTCCGGTTCGGCGACCAGCGCGCGGGCGAGCAGGGCGCGGCGCTTGCGCCCGCCGGACAAGCTGGCGAAATCGGCCTCGGCGTCCAGTTCGAGGCGGGTGGTGACCTTGGCGACGCGGGTCTGGATTTCCCAGTCCTCGAGCTGGCCGGCGAGGTCGGGGAACTGGGCCAGGCCGCCAGCGACGATATCGCTCACGCTGCCGGTCCAGTCGCGCGGCACCTCCTGCATCATGGTGGCGATGCGCAGGCCCTGCTGGCGCACGATCTCGCCGCCATCCGGCGTGATCGTGCCGGCAATGACCTTCAACAGCGTCGATTTGCCTTCGCCATTGCGGCCGATCACGCACACGCGCTCGCCGCGGTCCAGGCTGAACGACACGCGGTCGAGCAGGTGCGGGCCGCCGAAGGCGACCGAGACATCACGCAGGGAGAGCAGGGCCATGGTGCACGCCAGGGGGAAAGTCGGGGGCGCGCAGTCTAGCAAAGGTTCGTGCCATACTGCGCAAGTGTGGACAACCGGGAGACGCATCATGGAGACACGCCTGACGAACCTCGAGGTCAAGGTGGCTTTCCAGGACGACCTGCTGGAGTCGCTCAACCAGATCGTCGCGCAGCAGCAGCGCGAGATCGACCTGCTGCAGGGCGAGATCCGCATGCTCTACGACCAGCTCAGGTCGCTGCAACCCTCGCTGATCGCCACGCCGGCCGACGAGCCGCCACCGCCCCACTACTGAGGCGGCGCGGACCCGGGCCCGCTGGGGCGGTCACTTCTTCTTGCTGGTCCAGGCCCAGAGCATCTGGCACTTGACGGGCTCCTCGCCCGTGCCGTCGGTCAGTGTCACCGGCACCAGCACCTCGCCCTTGGGCTCGTTGCGGATGCGCGCGATGTCGTCGGCGCTCAGCGTGGCGACGGCACGCAGGTCGCCGCTGGAGCGGCGCACGTAGTCCACGTGCAGGGTCTTGATCAGCGGCAGCTTGTCGTCCGGCAGGTTCATGCCGACCACGAAGCCGGAGGCGGTCTCGGCCAGCAGCGCCATGGCCGCCGCGTGCACGCTCTTAATGTGGTTCTGCACCTTGCGGCGGTTGCGCACGCTGACGACGACGCGCTCGCTGGTGAGCTCTTCGTAGAGCAGGCCGGAGGTGCCGACGAAGGGCACGACATTGCCGAAGATCAGCGACACGGCGCGAGCGCGCAGGCCGGCCGGCAGATGCTGCAAGGGGCGTATGGCCCGGGTGATGTTGTTGCTGAAGCTCATCTGGCTATCCTCTGGTTCGGGCCTCTTGCCGGGCCGGTGCCGGCAGCATGCCGCATCCGGCGGTGCGGGCGATAGGCCGGCGTGACAGCATCCGGCCGGCGATACGGCAACGTCAACGGCGCGGAATCCTCTGCTATGCTGCGCAGTCGAGAAACTGCGGCTGTCCCGTGCAATGCAATCCGTGTCCGCCAGCAACCGGCATGTCACCATCGCGGCCTATCCGCGCAAGCTCCTGCAGCTGTTCGAGAGCGAGTGGGGCATAGGCGCGGAGCAGCTGCTGGAGGGCACGCGCCTGACGCCCGAGCTGTTCGACCGCCCGGATCGCCTGGTGCCCCTGGGCGATGTCTTCCTGATCTTCCACAACGCCGCGCGGCTCTGCCCCGAGCCGGATCTGGCGCTGCGCTACGCCCGCTGCCTGCCGCCCAGCAGCCATGGCCTGCTGGGCATGGCGACACTGACCGCCGCCTCGCTGCGCGATGTGGTCGATCTCTACTATCACTACATGGCCGTGGTCGCGCCTTTCGTGCTGCTGCACCGCGAGGAGCGGCGAGGGCAGCTGGTGCTGGTCCTCGACCTGATCACCGACCTGCCCATGCACGAATCCTTCGTCATGGAACTGCTGCTGGCCACCGCGTTCAACATCATCGCGCCGTTGCTGGGCGCGCGGGCGCGCGAGCTGGGGCTGCACCTGGCCAGTCCGGCACCGCCCCATGCCGCCAGCCTGCAGGCGCACTGCCAGGGCACGTTCAGCTTCAACGCCAGCTTCAGCGGCCTGAGCATTCCCATGGCGCTGCTGGACGCGCCGAACCCGTCGGCGGACGCCGTCCGCCATGCCGAGCTGATGGAGCAGATCAACGCCCGCATGGACTTGCTGATGGCGCGTGGCTCCTTCACCGAGGCCGTGCGCCAGTACCTGGAGCGGCAGGACGGACCGCTGCCGCGCATGGAGGCCGCCGCCGACGCCTTCAGCCTGTCGGTGCGCACCTTCCGCAACCGCCTGGCGCAGGACGGCAGCAACTTCCAGGCGCTGCTCGACGCCCGGCGCCGGCATCAGGCCTGCGCCCTGCTGCGCGACAGCGAGGTGTCGGTGAAGGAGATCGCCTGGCGCCTGGGCTTCCGCGAGAGCTCGAATTTCTCGCGGGTGTTCAAGCGCTGGACCGGCGTGACGCCGCTGGACTATCGGCGTGAGGGCCGGCTCAGTCCTTGAAGTTGTTGAACTGCAGCGGCAGGCCGAGGCTCTGCTGGCGCAGGAAGGCCATGACATCCTGCAGGGCGTCGCGCTTCTTGTCGGTCACGCGCACCTTGTCGCCCTGGATGCTCGCCTGCACCTTGTAGCCGTTCTCCTTGAGCAGCTTGACGATCTTCTTGGCGGTGTCGGAATCGAGGCCGTCCTTGAGCTTGATGACCTGGTTCACGTGCTTGCCCGACGGCTCCAGCTTCTGCGGGTCCAGCACCTGCGGATCGACCTTGCGCTTGATCAGGTGCGCTTCCAGCATGGCGCGCACCTGGTCGACCTGAAAGTCGGCCTCGGCGCTGATCTTGATCTCCTTGTTCTTCTCGTTCAGCTCGACCTTGGCATCGGCGCCGCGGAAGTCGAAGCGCGTGGCGATTTCCTTGGTGGTGTTCTGGATGGCGTGGTTGACCTCGAAGGCCTCCAGCTCGGAGACGACATCAAAAGACGGCATGGTAGAGTGCTCCCTGAAAAACAGGCCCACATCATACCCGAGGAGTTGTCCATGCGAGCGAACCTGATGCGCTGGTGGCTGAACCTCTACGGTCCCTACCTGGGCGCCGGCGTGCATGTCGAGCGCATCAGCCCGGGCTTCCTGGAGGTCGATGTGGCCATGCGCCTGCGGCCCTGGAACCGCAACGCCGTGGGCACGCATTTCGGCGGCAGCCTCTACAGCATGGTCGACCCGTTCTACATGCTCATGCTCATGCAGCTGCTGGGCAAGGACTACATCGTCTGGGACCAGGCCGCGCAGATCGATTTCGTCAGCCCCGGGCGCGGCACCGTGCGCGCGGAATTCCGTCTGTCGCGCGAGCAGATCGAGGCCATCCGCGCCCAGGCCGACGACGGCCGGCCGGTGCGCCCCGAACTGGAGGTCGAGGTGCGCGGGGAGGATGGCGAGGTCGTCGCGCGCGTGCGCAAGACCCTGTACGTGCGCCTGAAGCCGGAGCTGCGCCCCCAGGCCCAGGCGGCCGGCACCGAGGGGAACGCCTGATGGCCCTGCGCTTCCGCATCCTGCCGGTCACCGCCTTCGAGCAGAACTGCAGCCTGGTCTGGTGCGACCGCACCCGCGAGGCCGCGCTGATCGACGCCGGCGGCGACATCGACCAGCTGCTGGCGCTGGTCGCGGCCGAGGGTGTGACGCTGACCAAGCTGCTGGTCACCCACGCCCACATCGACCACGCCGGCGCGGTCGCCGAGCTGTCGGACCGGCTGCACCTGCCCATCGAGGGCCCGCACGAGGGCGACCGTTTCTGGATCGACCGCCTCGCAGATCAGTCGCGCATGTTCCGCTTCCCCGAGTCGCGTCCGTTCGAACCGACGCGCTGGCTGGCGCAGGGCAACGAGGTCGCGCTCGGCGCCGAGACCTTGCTGGTGCGCCACTGTCCCGGCCACACGCCGGGTCATGTCGTGTTCATTTCCGAGACCGCCGGCGTCAGCTTCGTCGGCGACGTGCTCTTCGCCGGCTCCATCGGACGCACGGACTTTCCCATGGGCGATCACCAGACCCTGATCGACGCCATCCACCGCGAACTCTGGCCGCTGCCCGACGAGATGCGCTTCGTGCCGGGCCACGGGCCGATGTCAACGATAGGCCATGAGCGGCGTCACAACCCTTATGTGGCGAATCGCCGCGGCTGACCGCGCGCGTCATCGTCCCCCGCACAACTGACAGGAGACATCTCATGAACCAGACCCTGCGCGCGACCACCGCCGGTATGCTCATGCTCACCACGGGTTTCTGGAGCGTGGCCGCCGCGGCCGCGCCGATCCAGCCCGAGCAGGCCATGCAGGCGGTGGCTGCCGTGACCACCAGCCAGCAGCGCGCCGATGTGGCGGCCTGGCTGCAACGTGACGATGTCCGCCAGGAAATGACCCGCCTGGGCGTCAGCGGCGACGCCGCCGTGGCGCGCGTCTCGGCCCTGTCCGACGAGGAAGTGCAGCGCCTGCACGGCCGCATCGACCAGGCCCAGGCCGCCGGCAACGGCATTGTCGGCGCCATCGTCTTCGTCTTCCTGGTGCTGCTGGTGACCGACATCCTCGGTTTCACCAAGGTCTTCCCGTTCACCCGCTCCATCCGCTGATGCCCGCGCTCATGCGCCGCCTGGCCGTCGGCCTGGCGGCCATGCTCTCCCTGCTGCTGGGCGGCTGCATGACGCCGCAGGCGCTGGCGCTGCGCGAGCGTCCCCCGGCCGCCGCCGAGCTGGCGGATGTGCCCTTCTTCGTGCAGCGCGATTTCCACTGCGGGCCGGCCACGCTGGCCATGGTCATGAGCCATCTCGGCCAGGCGGTGACGCCGGATGAGCTGGCGCCGGACCTCTACCTGCCCGGCCGCGAGGGCACGCTCACCGACGAGATGGTCGCGCAGGCGCGCCGGCGCGGCTTCATCCCCGAGCGTATGCCGGGCGAGCTGCGTGCGCTGGCGGATGCCGTGCGCGACGGCACGCCGGTCATCGTGCTGCAGAACAACGGCCTGTCCTGGCATCCGCTCTGGCACTACGCCGTGCTCATCGGCGTCGATCCGGCGCGCGGCGAGGTCGTGCTGCGCTCCGGCGACCAGCGCCGCCTGAGCGAAAGCTGGTCGGTGTTCGACCGCACCTGGGCGCGCGGCGGACGCTGGGCCATCCGCCTGCTGCCGGTGGCGGGCGCGTGGCCGGCTTCGGCCTCCGAAACCGAGGTGACGCGGCAGCTGCTGGCCATGGCGCGGTCCGCGCCGGCCCTGGCCCTGACCGGGCTGCGCCAGGCCGTGGCGCGCTGGCCGCAGGGGCTGCCGCTGTGGCTGGCGCTGGCCGAGGTCAGCGAGCGCGAGCAGGGCATGAAAGCCGGCGAGGCGGTGCTCCGGCAGGGGCTGGCCGCCATGCCGGAGCAACCCTGGCTGCTCAACAATCTGGCCGACCTGCTGCTGCGCGACGGGCGTGCGCGCGAGGCACTGCCGCTGGCGCGGCGCGCGCTGGCCGGTGCGGGCGACCGCCAGGAGGTGAGGGACACGCTGGCGGCGGTGGAAGCGGCGCTCAGCGGTCGCTGACCTGCAGTGGCAGTGAGCCGGCGAGGTCGTTGTCGATCAGCACCTCCACACATGGGCCGTGGCCGGCGCTCTTTGGCAGCACGGGCAGGGCGGGCGGCGCATCCTCAGGCATGCGCGTGATGCGCGCCCGGCGGCCGGTCAGGGTGATGACGCCGTTGCGGTCGCCGCGCAGGCGTCGCCACAGCAGCTGCCAGGGCGTGGCCGCCTGCAGCAGGCGGGCCTCCAGGCCGCTGCCATCGGGCCGGTGGCGCAGGCTGACGCTGGATGCCACGCGATACTCGCCGTCGACCTGCACGAAGTAGCGGGCCAGGCCCACCTGGCGCCAGAGCGCCAGCCAGAACCGCAGGCGCTGCCAGCGGCCGGCCTGCGCCGGCAGCGCGGCGCGCCAGGCTCCCCAGCCCACCTCGACACCCGCCGCCGGCACGACGGCATCCGCCATGCGTACCTGCAGGCCGGCGAAGAGGTCGGCGGTTCCGGACATGGCTCAGACACCTGCCGCCGGCAGACTGGCCAGCCGCATGAGCGCGTTCGGCCAGTCCGGCCAGACCCAGATCAGGCTGGTGACGACCAGGCTGATCAGGATGATCGCCGGTGCTTCCCAGGCCGACAGGCCGCGCAGGCCTTCGCCGCGGTACCAGGACCAGCGCAGCACGGCGAGCACGGCCAGACCCAGGCTCATGCCGGCGAGGATGTCCGTGCTCCAGTGCACGCCCAGGAAGGGCCGCGAGACGGCCGTGAACAGGATGATGGTCAGGCTGGCTCCCAGCGCCCAGGCGCGCCCGCTTTCATGCATGTGGCGGCCGGCGAGCACGTAGAGGAAGCCCCAGATCACGGTGGCGTTGAAGGCGTGCGCGCTGGGGAAGGACCAGGACGCCGGCGGATGCGCGGCGAGCTGCGGGCGCGGCACTTCGAACCAGAGCTTGAGCACATTCGGCAGGGTCAGGCAGATCAGGCTGATGCCGGCCAGGAAGGCGAGGGCGCGCCACTGGCGGCGGACGGTCATCCAGAGCGCGAGCAGGCCGCCGAACGTGAGCAGGGCATCGCGGTCGCCCAGCAGCGTGAACACCAGGAACAGATAGTCTATGGCCGGCTGGCGCAGGCGCATGAGCTCGTGCGCGATGGTCTGATCCCAGCCGCGCAGCGCCGGCAGCGACAGCGCCAGGGTGACGAAGCCGGCGAGTCCGCAGAGCGCGAACAGCCCGGCCAGCACCTGGTTCTCGGGGCGGCCGTCGCCGGCGTAGTAGATGCCGGCGTTGCGCGGCGCGTGACTCTTGCGCCAGCGCCGGGTGATGGCCTTGAGCCAGGGCAGCAGCCAGAGCAGCAGGGCGACCGCGATCAGCATGCCGCCGACGAAGGCGAGCTGGTACTTGCCCGGCATGTACGGGTGCGTCACCGCCGCGCCGGCGATGTAGCCGGGCAGGATGTTCGGCGGCGCCCAGGCCACGGCGGAGATGAAGTTGAACCACAGGAAGCGGCGCAGCGGCATCTGGAAGATGCCGGCGGCGAGCGGCACGAAGGCGCGGATGGGGCCGATGAAGCGGCCGAAGATCAGGCTCTTGCCGCCATGCTTCTCGACGAAGGCCTCGCTGGCCGACAGCCAGTGCGGGTGCGTGCGGAACGGCCAGACGTTCTCGATGCCATGCTTGAAGTAGTGGCCTATGGCGTAGCTCACGCCATCGCCGACCATGGCGCCGATCATGGCCGCGAGCATGACCAGGTGCAGCGGCAGGTCGGCGCTGCCGGCGAGCAGGGTCAGGGCCAGCATGATGGGCACGGCGGGAATGATCGAGCCGACCACGGCCACCGCCTCGAGGGCGGCGAGGCCGAGGATCATCAGCAGAATCCAGTCCGGATTCTGCATCAGCCAGTCACGCCAGGCCCACCAGGTTTCGCTCAGTGACATCGCGCCGGCTTATGGTCTGTCCTGCCCGGCGGGCTGGAAGGTTGTCGCGTCGCCGCCGGCATAGGGGGCGACCACATTGATGCCGGCGAACTGCAGGTCGGCATGGTAGCTGGAGCGCACCATGGGGCCGCTGGCGATGTTGCGGAAGCCCAGCCGGCGGCCGTGCTCGGCGTAGCGCGCGAACTCCTCCGGGGTCACGAAGCGGTCGACAGGCGCGTGCGTCTTCGACGGCTGCAGGTACTGGCCGATGGTGACCAGGTCCACGTCATGCGCCTTGAGGTCGTCGAGCAGGGCGATGACCTCTTCCTCGGTCTCGCCGATGCCGACCATGAGGCCGCACTTGGTGGCGATGTCCGGGCGTTCCTGCTTGAAGCGCTTGAGCAGCTGCAGCGAGTGTTGGTAGTCCGAGCCGGGGCGGATGGCCTTGTACAGGCGCGGCACGGTCTCGATGTTGTGGTTGAAGACATCCGGCGGGCATTCGCTGATCAGGCGCAGGGCGATGTCCATGCGGCCGCGGAAGTCGGGCACGAGGATTTCCATCTTCGTCGTCGGGTTGAGCTTGCGCACCTCGGTGATGCAGTCGACGAAATGCTGCGCGCCGCCGTCCTTGAGGTCGTCACGGTCGACCGAGGTCACCACCACGTACTTGAGCTTGAGGTTGGCCACGGTCTCGGCGAGGTGGCGGGGTTCGTCGGCGTCGAGCGCGTTCGGGCGGCCGTGGGCGACGTCGCAGAACGGGCAGCGGCGGGTGCAGATATCACCCATGATCATGAAGGTCGCGGTGCCGCCGCCGAAGCATTCGGCGAGGTTGGGGCAGGATGCCTCCTCGCAGACCGTGTGCAGCTTCTGCTCGCGCAGCAGGCCCTTGATGCGCTGCACCTCGCCGGGGTTCTTCACGCGCACGCGGATCCAGTCCGGCTTGCGCGGCAGCTCCTCGGTGGGGATGACCTTGACCGGGATGC
>Ga0222424_100622_pt1 | contig 15091 bp, 14 predicted proteins | sample 2B2ome_FD_182468 | JGI IMG/M metagenome (GOLD analysis project Ga0222424, IMG submission 182468) | Enriched microbial communities from leaf-cutter ant dump, University of Wisconsin, Madison, United States - 2B200A (version 2) | ecosystem: Environmental > Terrestrial > Nest > Insects nest > Nest... | reverse complement strand
GGGCCAGCATGGAGTTGATGTAGTTGCCGTTGGCCTTGGCGCGGGTCATGGCAATGTTGACGTGGTGGCGCGTGTAGCTCGACGTGCGCACCTTGATGCCCAGCTCCAGTGCCTCCTTGCCCATGTACGCGCCCCACTCCCAGGCGGCCACGATCACGTGCACCTTGAGGTTGCTGGCGCGCAGGCCCATGCCTTCCGACCCATAGAACACCATGGGGCGCAGGTAGGCGTGCGGCAGGCCGTTCTCGCGGATCACGGTGCGGTGCGCCTCGTTGATCTCGTCCTGCGAGTAGGGCATGGCCATGTTCATGATGTGCGCCGACTTGAACAGGCGGTCGGTGTGCTCCTTCAGGCGGAAGATGCAGGCACCGCGATCCGGCGTGGCGTAGGCGCGGACCCCTTCGAAGACACCCATGCCATAGTGCAGGGTGTGGGTCAGCACATGCGTCTGGGCTTCGCGCCACGGCACCAGCTTGCCGTCGTACCAGATCACGCCATCACGGTCGGACATCGACATCACATTACTCCAGCGGTTTCAGGAAGGGCTGCCGCGCGGCAGCCCCATGCACGGGAAGGAAGACCGCATATTGGAGCATAAAATCTTCGCCAGCGGTATGGCCGGCCGGCTCAGGCAGGTGGCGTCAGCATGCCCATCAGCTGGCGCACACCGTCCTGCCATGGCGGCAGCGTGATGCCCAGCGCATGCGCCAGGCGCCTGGTGTCCAGCCGCGAGTCGGATGGCCTGCGGGCCACCGCCGGATAATCCCGCGCGGGCACCGCGACGACCTGGTCGGCGCGCACCCGCAATGGCCACCCCGCCTGTTCAGCCAGCGTCAGCAGGAATACGGCATAGCCATGCCAGCTGGTCTCGCCCGCCGCCGCCAGATGGTAAAGCCCGCCCAGCTCAGGCTGCTGCCGTGCCGCGCGGAGCGCGGTGACGGTGACATCCGCGACCAGCGCAGCGGCGGTGGGCGCGCCGATCTGGTCGGCGACCACGCTCAGGCTGTCGCGCTCGCACGCCAGCCTGAGCAGCGTCCGGGCGAAATTGCCGCCATGCGGACTGTGCAGCCAGCTGGTCCGGAAGATCAGGTGCCGGCATCCCGAAGCCTGAATGGCCCGCTCGCCGGCCAGCTTGGACTCGCCGTAGACATTGCATGGCGCCGGCTCGTCGGACTCCGCGCGCGGCCGCTCACCGCTGCCGCCGAACACATAGTCCGTGGAGTAATGCACCAGCCAGGCGCCCAGCGCCGCGGCTTCCGCCGCCAGCACAGCGGGACCTTCGGCATTGACCGCGAAGACCCGGGCACGCGCCTGCTCGGCGGCGTCGACCGCGGTCCAGGCCGCCGCGTTGACAATGACATCCGGCCTGAGCGACCGGATGCTGGCGCACAGCGCATCGACCTCGGCCAGGTCGCCGCACAGCCCGCCCTCAGGCCGCCGCCCCAGGGCCACGACCTCGCCGGCGCCGGCCAGGCTGCGCCGCAGCTCGCGGCCGAGCTGGCCGTCCCGCCCGAGCAGCAGGATCTTCACGGAAAGATATCCAGCCCGTCCAGGCCGGGGGCGTCGCGGTCTCTGGCCGACAGCAGCGGCCCGCCATCCAGCTCGTGCAGAGGCCAGGCGATGGCGAGCGCCGGATCATCCCAGCGCAAGGCCCGCTCGGAGGCCGGGTGATAGTAGTCCGTGGTCTTGTAGAGCACGTCGGCAAGCCCGGAAAGCGCCAGGAAACCATGCGCGAACCCCGGTGGCACCCACATCATGCGCCGGTTCTCCGCGCTCAGCTCGGCGCCTGCCCAGCACCCGAATGTCGGCGAAGCGCGCCGCAGATCGACCGCGACATCGAAGATACGTCCGCCAACCACGCGCACCAGCTTGCCCTGCGGCCGCTCCAGCTGGAAATGCAGGCCACGCAGCACGCCACGGTGGGAGCAGGAATGGTTGTCCTGGACGAACTCGCAGGACGCGCCCAGCAAGGCAGCGAATTCGCGCGCATTCCAGCTTTCCAGGAAATGGCCGCGCTCATCCGTCATGACCCGGGGCTCCAGCAGCAGCACATCCGGAATGCTCATGGGCGTCATCCGCATGGCCGCACCTCGCTCCTGTCCATGCCCGCCCTCATGTCAGCCCTCATCCGCCAGCTGCCGCAGATAGTCTCCATACCCCGTCCCGCCCATGGCCAGGGCCTCCGCCAGCAGCTGCGACCTGTCCAGCCAGCCTTGGCGGTAGCCTATCTCCTCCAGGCACGCGACCTTGAGACCCTGGCGCTTCTCCAGGGTCTGCACGAAAGCGCCAGCCTCCATGAGGGCGTCATGGGTGCCGGTGTCCAGCCAGGCGAAGCCCCGGCCCAGCAGCTCCACCGACAGATCGCCGCGACGCAGGTAGGCGTTGTTGATGTCCGTGATCTCCAGCTCGCCACGCGCGGACGGCCTGAGACCGCGCGCCAGGCCGATCACATCGTTGTCGTAGAAATAGAGGCCGGTGACGGCGTGGTGCGACTTCGGCCGCCTCGGTTTCTCCTCTATGCCCACCACCCGGCCGGCGGCATCGAACTCGACCACGCCGAAACGCTCCGGGTCCGCCACGCGGTAGCCGAAGATGGTCGCGCCGCCAGCCCTGTCCGCCACCCTGCGCAGCTGGGCGCTGAAAGCCTGCCCGTAGAAGATGTTGTCGCCCAGGACCAGACAGACCCTGTCGTCGCCGATGAAATCCTCGCCGATCAGGAAGGCCTGGGCGATGCCCTCGGGGCGCGGCTGGACGGCGTAGCTGAGCGATATGCCGAAGCGCTCGCCACGCCCGAGCAGGCGCTGGTAGCCCGGCAGGTCATCGGGCGTGGAGATGAGCAGGATGTCGCGTATGCCGGCCAGCATGAGCACCGACAGCGGGTAGTAGATCATCGGCTTGTCGTAGACCGGCAGCAGCTGCTTGGACAGGCCGCGCGTGATCGGATGCAGCCGGGTGCCGGCACCGCCGGCGAGCACGATCCCCTTCATGCGCCCTCCCTCCTGCCAGCCATGTCCGTGCACGCCTGCCGCCGGTCGCCCGCCAGCAGGCGCCGCCACCAGGCCTCGTTATCCAGATACCAGCGCACCGTGTCGCGCAGGCCGCTGTCGAAGCTCGCGCGCGGCCGCCAGCCCAGTTCGCTCCCGATCTTGCCGGCGTCGATGGCATAGCGCGCGTCGTGACCGGGGCGGTCAGGCACCCGCGTGATCAGCCCGGCGTAACCCGCCGCGCCGGCCGGCCGGCGCGCCGGCGCCAGCTCGTCCAGCAGCGCGCAGATCGCCCGGACCACGTCCAGATTGCGCTGCTCACCGTGACCGCCGACATGGTACGTCTCCCCGGTGCGCCCCCGCTCCAGCACCATGCGCAGCGCGCGCGCATGATCATCCACGTGCAGCCAGTCACGCACCTGCGCGCCATCACCATAGACCGGCAGCGGCCTGCCCTGCAACGCGCTCAGGATCATGTGCGGAATGAGCTTCTCGGGAAACTGGCGCGGCCCGTAGTTGTTCGAACAGCAGGTCAGCAGCACGGGCAGTCCGTAGGTGCGGTGCCAGGCCCGCACGAGATGGTCCGCCGCCGCCTTGCTGGCCGCGTAGGGCGAGCTGGGCGCGTAGGCCGAGGCCTCGGAGAACGGTGGCGCCGCCGGGCCCAGGTCGCCATGGACCTCGTCCGTGGACACGTGCAGGAAACGGAAGGCATGGCGACGGGCATCATCCAGGCCGGACCAGTAGGCGCGCGCCGCCTCCAGCAGGGTGCAGGTGCCGGCGACATTGGTCGAGATGAAAATGCCCGGGTCGTCAATGGAGCGGTCGACATGCGACTCGGCCGCCAGGTGCATGACGGCGGCCGGCTGGTGGCGTGCGAACACGCGATTGAGCGCCGCGCGATCGGTGATGTCGACCCGCTCGAAGGCATAGCGGGCGTCATCGCTCACGTCCGCGAGCGAGTCCGGATTGCCGGCATAGGTCAGGCTGTCGACATTGACGATGTCATGCGCGGTGGCCGCGATCAGCTCGCGGATCAGGGCCGATCCGATGAAGCCGGCGCCGCCGGTGACGAGGATGGTGGTCATCTGGGCTACCCGTCTCAGTGCATGATCCGCGCCCAGAGGGCCTCGACCGCCTGCCGCTCGGCCAGCAGCTCATCGGCCTCCAGGCCACGGCCGGCGTTCGCCAGCGCCTGCCGGTGACCGCGCGCGCGCAAGGCCAGATAGGCCGAGGTCAGGGCCTGCGCCTGCTCGCCGGAGAGCACGCCGACCGCCGCCAGCGTCTCCAGCAGGCGCACATTGTCGGTCCAGCGCGTGAGTGCCGGATGCTCCGCCGCGTGCGCCAGGGTCAGGTACTGCACGAGGAACTCGATGTCCACCAGCCCGCCGGGACTGTGCTTGAGGTCGATCTCGCCGGCCGCCTTGGGCGCGAGATGATCACGCATCTTCTCGCGCATCTCGACCACTTCGCGGCGCAGGATGTCACGGTCGCGGGGCTGGGCGATCACGCTCGCGCGCACCGCCTCGAAACCCGCCGCCAGCGCGCCGTCGCCCGCGACCACGCGGGCGCGCACCAGCGCCTGATGCTCCCAGGACCAGGCATGCTCGCGCTGGTACTGCCCGAAACCGGTCAGCGAACTCACCAGCAGCCCGGACGCGCCAGACGGCCGCAGGCGCATGTCGACGTCATACAGCTGGCCGCTGGCCATGGCCGTAGTGAGCAGATGGATGATCCTCTGCCCCAGGCGCGCGAAGAAGCTGGCGCCATCCAGCGGCTTGACGCCATCGGTGTCCAGCTGCGGGTCGGCGTCGTGGATGAAGACCAGGTCCAGGTCGGAGCCGTAGCCCAGCTCCAGACCGCCCAGCTTGCCGTAGCCGACGATGATGAAGCCGGGGTCGCAGACCGTGCCGTCGGCCCGCCGTGGCCGGCCATGCCGCGCCACCAGCTGACGCCAGCTCAGCAGCAGCACCTCCTCCAGCACCGCCTCGGCGATCCAGGTCAGCGAGTCGCTGATCTTCATCAGCGGCAGCGTGCCCTTGAGGTCGGAGGCCGCCACGCGCAACACCTGCCCTTTCTGGAAGATGCGCAGCACCTCCATCTGCCGCTCCAGGTCGTCCTCCGGCACGCGCGCGAGCTGCGCGCGCAGGTCGGCCGAGAGCTCCTCGCGGGATGGCGGCGCGAACAGCGTGCTGGCGTTGAGCAGCTCATCCAGCAGCACCGGATGCCGGGTCATGGCATCCGCGATCCAGGGGCTGGCCGCGCACAGGTCGATGAGTCGCTGCAGGGCTTCGTGGTTCTCGATCAGCAGCATGAGGTAGGCCGAGCGCTTGAGCGTGGCCTCGATCAGCGGCATGACCCGCCGCAGCGCCAGGTCGCCGTTCTCGTGGCCCGCGCAGGCGCGCACCAGCAAGGGCAGCAGGCGGTCCAGGCGGTCCCGCGCCGTCGCCGACACCTGCTGGGCGGCGCGACCGGACAGCAGCGCCTGCACCGGCTCAGGCCAGGCCTCCGGCGCCTCGGCCGAGCCGGCCGCCTCCTCGCGCAGCACGATGACATCCTGGAAATGGCGGTGGACGATGGCGCGCTGGCGCTCCAGTTCGGGCAGATAGTCCGGCCAGCCGGCGAAGCCCATGGCGCGCGCCAGCCGCTCCCTGTCCTCCGCGCCCGCCGGCAGGGTCTGCGTCTGCTGGTCGTGCAGCGCCTGTATGCGGTGCTCGCTGTCACGCAGGAAATGATAGGCCCGGCCCAGCGCGGTCACCGCCTCCGCCGGCAGCAGCCGGCGCTCGCCCAGCAGCGGCAGCGCAGTCAGCAGATGGCGCGCCTGCAGCGCGGTGTCGACACCACCCCGGATGAGCTGGAAGGCCTGGACGATGAACTCGATCTCGCGGATGCCGCCGGCGCCCAGCTTGATGTTGTCGTCGCGGTCATGGCGCCGCACTTCGCGCTCGATCATCGCCTTCATGTCGCGCAGCGACTCGAAGGCACCGAAGTCGATATAGCGCCGGAACACGAAGGGCCGCAGCGACTTGAGCAGGCGCTCGCCCTGCTCGCGGTCGCCGGCGCAGACCCGGGCCTTGATCAGGGCGTAGCGCTCCCACTCGCGGCCATGGCGCTCGTAGTAGGACTCCATGGCGTCGAAGCTGCTGGCCAGCACGGAGCCATCGCCCCAGGGCCGCAGGCGCATGTCGACGCGGAACACGAAGCCGTCGGCGGTGACCGGGTCCAGATACTGGATCAGGCGCTGGCCGACCTTGACGAAGAACTCCTGGTTGCTGACCGAGCGGCGCCCGTCCGTCTCGCCCTCCTCGGCATAGGCGAAGATGAGATCGATGTCGGACGACAGGTTGAGCTCGCGCCCGCCGAGCTTGCCCATGCCCAGCACCACCAGCCGCTGGCGCTGGCCGGAGACCTCGCCCACGGGCTCGCCATGCAGCAGCGCGATCTCCGCGTGCGCGCGGGCCAGCACATCCTCCAGCACGGCGTCGGCGAAGTCGGAAAGCTCGCGCGTCAGGTCGGACAGATCGCAGAGGCGCCCGAGGTCGCGTGCGATGAAGCGCATCTGCTCGCGCTGGCGCAGCCGCCTGAGCGCGGCCTGCCAGTCGGCGTCCGGCGTGCGCGCCAGTTCGGGCAGGGGCCGGGCATCGGCGCCCGGCAGCCCGCCGGTGACCGCGCGCACATGCGGCAGCCAGTCCTCGGTCGGCCGCGCACCGGCGGTCTGCGCTGCCAGGCGCTCCCGCGCCTCCTCGGACAGCGTGCCCAGGCCGGTGGCCAGCCAGGGGGAAAGCTCAAGCGCGGGGCTCCACACGGACATCCATCTCTACTCGCTGCGTGTCGATGTGGCGATCATGCCCGCACACCGGCGCAAAACAAAAGGCCCGCTCTGACGAGCGGGCCTTTTGTGATGAAACCGTGACCACCGGCCGCCTTGCGACGGCCGGCGGCAGGCATCAGACGCTGTAGTACAGATCGAATTCGATCGGCGACACGAACGTGCTGACCTTGCGGGCTTCCTCTTCCTTCAGCTCGATGTAGGCATCGAGCATTTCCTTGGTGAACACGCCGCCCTTGAGCAGGAAGTCGTGGTCGGCCTTGAGGGCGGCCAGCGCGACTTCCAGGTTCTCGGCGACGGTCGGGACCTTGGCGTCTTCTTCCGGCGGCAGGTCGTACAGGTTCTTGTCGGCGGCCTCGCCCGGGTGGATCTTGTTCTGGATGCCGTCCAGACCGGCCATCAGCAGCGCGGCGAAAGCCAGGTACGGGTTGGCGGCCGGATCCGGGAAGCGGGCTTCGATGCGCTTGGCCTTCGGGCTGGACACGTACGGAATACGGATCGAGGCCGAACGGTTGCGGGCGGAGTAGGCCAGCTTGATCGGGGCTTCGTAGTGCGGCACCAGACGCTTGTAGGAGTTGGTGGCCGGGTTGGTGATGGCGTTCAGGGCACGGGCGTGCTTGATGACGCCGCCGATGAAGAACAGGGCCAGTTCCGACAGACCGGCGTACTGGTCGCCGGCGAACAGGTTCTTGCCATCCTTGGAGATGGACATGTGCACGTGCATGCCCGAACCGTTGTCGCCAACGATCGGCTTCGGCATGAAGGTGGCGGTCTTGCCGTAGGCGTGGGCCACGTTGTGCACGGCGTACTTCAGGACCTGGACTTCGTCGGCCTTGCGCACGAGGGTGTTGAACGACACGCCGATTTCCGACTGGCAGGAAGCCACTTCGTGGTGCTGCACTTCGACCTTGCCTTCGCCCATCATGGCTTCGATGGCGGTGCACATGGCGGCGCGCAGGTCCTGGGCGGAATCGATCGGCGGAACCGGGAAGTAGCCGCCCTTGACGCGCGGACGGTGGCCGGTGTTGCCGCCTTCGTAGTCATTGTTGGTCGACCAGGCGGCCTCTTCGGCGATCAGCTCGTGCGACACGGCGCCCATGGAGATGTTCCACTTCACTTCGTCGAACACGAAGAACTCCGGCTCCGGGCCGAAGAAGGCGGTGTCGCCGATGCCGGTGGACTTCAGGTAGGCCTCGGCGCGGCGGGCGATGGAGCGCGGGTCGCGTTCGTAGCCCTGGCCGGTGGACGGCTCGATGACGTCGCAGGTGACGACCACGGTCGACTCTTCGAAGAACGGGTCGAGGAAGGCGGTTTCGGCATCCGGCAGCAGGATCATGTCGGACGCTTCGATGCCCTTCCAGCCGGAGATCGAGGAGCCGTCGAACATCTTGCCGTTGACGAAGGTGTCTTCATCAATGGTGTAGGCCGGGTAGGAGACGTGCTGTTCCTTGCCCTTGGTATCGGTGAAGCGGAAATCGACCCACTTGGCTTCGTTTTCCTTGATCAGGTTCAGGACCTTGTTCGACATGGTGGCTCCTCCAGAGAGCAATTCACACAACGGTTCAAAATTCCAGGATGCAGGCCCGGCATGGCCGTCTGCAGTCTCGGCACGAATTGAGCAATATCCATGCCATAAGGCCATGACCGCACGATGCCGCCTCACCGGCACGAGCCTGCGCCATGCTGGTGCACGACATTAGCTTATCGCACACATATGGTGCGAAATAATCGTCATTGCACCGAAACAGGGCGCTCGTGGCGGGATCAGCACAGGGCAATCCAATCGGCGGCATAAGATACCACTGATTGAGTCCGGGCAGCAGAGCCCTTAGTCTTGTCGCTGTTCCATTCGCATCCGAGGCCTGGTCGCATGACCGACTGCATTTTCTGCAAGATCGCAAACCATGAAGTGAACGCCCGCATCGTCTACGAGAACGAGCGCGTCGTCGCCTTCCATGACCTGTTTCCCGCCGCGCCGACGCACATGCTGATCGTGCCGCGCCAGCACTACGCCACGCTCAACGACGTGCCCGCCGACCAGGCCGCCCTGCTCGGCGAGCTCATCACCACGGCCACGCAGCTGGCCCGGGACAACGGACTGGCCGAGGATGGCTACCGTGTGGTGATGAACTGCAACGCCGATGGCGGCCAGAGCGTCTATCACATCCACCTGCATCTGCTGGCCGGCCGCAAGCTGACCTGGCCGCCGGGCTGAGCGCCATGCAGGGCCGCCGCTACAGCCTGCTCGACCGCATCGTCGGAGAAGCCGACAAGGTGCTGCGCACCCTGGCCGCCGACACCGCGCGGCCATCGCGCCCCTCGCCGGCGGCCGGCCTGCCCGAGGCCGGCCTGAACGACGCCGAGCGCCGCCAGATCGCCGGCTTCATGCGCATCAACCACACCGGCGAGGTCTGCGCCCAGGCGCTCTATCAGGGCCAGGCGCTGACCGCCCGCCTGCCTGTGGTGCGGGAGGAGATGGCGCGCGCCGCGCGCGAGGAAGTCGATCATCTGGCCTGGTGCAACGAGCGCCTGGCCGCCCTGGACGCGCCGCCCAGCCGCCTCAATCCGCTCTGGTACGCCATGTCGTTCGGCATCGGCGCGGTGGCCGGCCTGGCCGGCGACAAGTGGAGCCTGGGCTTCGTGGCGGAGACGGAACAGCAGGTCTGCGAGCATCTGCAGGGGCATCTCGCCAGCCTGCCGCTGAACGATCAGCGCACGCGCGCCGTGCTGGCGCAGATGCATGAGGATGAGGCCGAGCACCGGGACATGGCCCTGCGCGCCGGCGCGGCCGAACTGCCGCCGCCGGTGAAGCGGGCCATGCGTCTGATGGCGCGCGTGATGACGCACACCACCTACTACATCTGAGCCCGGCCGCACCCGGCGCCCGCTGGCGTCAGGTGCGCGTCACCGGCCTCAGGCGGCCTCGACCATCTCGTAGCCATGGGTGATCTCGACACCGCCGGCCTGCAGCATGATGGAGGCCGAGCAGTATTTCTCCGCCGACAGCTCGACCGCGCGCTTCACCTGCGCCTCCTTGAGGCCGCGACCCGTGACGATGAAGTGCACGTGGATCTTCGTGAACACGGCCGGCACGGCATCGGCGCGCTCGGCCTTGAGCACGGCCTCGCAGGCCGTCACGTCCTGGCGGGACTTCTTCAGGATGGTGAGCACGTCGTAGCTGGTGCAACCGCCCATGCCCATGAGCAGCAGCTCCATGGGGCGCGGGCCGAGGTCGCGGCCGCCGTGGTCGGGCGGGCCGTCCATGGTGACCTGGTGGCCGGTGCCGGAGGTGGCGACGAAGCTGACGCCGTCGTTCCAGGTGATGCGTGCATCCATGATGGTTTCCTCAGAAGAACAGTTCGGCCAGCTTCGCGCCCGGCTCCGGCGCGCGCATGAACGCTTCGCCGACCAGGAAGCCGTGCACGCCATGGTCGCGCATGAGCGTGACGTCATCACGCACGAGTATGCCGCTCTCGGTGATGACGGTGCGGTCGGCGGGGATGTCGGCCAGCAGGTCCAGGGTGGCGCGCAGCGTGACGTCGAAGGTGTGCAGGTTGCGGTTGTTGATGCCGACCAGCGGATTGCCCAGCGGCAGCGCGCGCAACAGCTCGGCGCGGTCATGCACCTCGATGAGCACGTCCAGACCCTGCTCCAGCGCGCAGGCGTGCAGCTCCTGCAGCTGGGCGTCCGACAGGGCGGCGACGATGAGCAGCACGCAGTCGGCGCCGATGGCGCGCGCCTCGACGACCTGGTAGGGATCGCAGAGGAAATCCTTGCGGATCACCGGCAGGTCGCAGGCGGCGCGGGCCTGCTGCAGGTAGGCATCACTGCCCTGGAAGAAATCGATGTCGGTCAGCACCGACAGGCAGCTCGCCCCACCCTGCTGATAGGAGGCCGCGATCTCCGCCGGGCGGAAGTCGGCGCGGATCACGCCCTTCGACGGCGAGGCCTTCTTGATCTCGGCGATGACACCGGGACGGCCGGCGGCGATGCCGCCCTGCAAGGCGCGGGCAAAGCCGCGCACCGGCGATGCCTCGCGCGCGAACGCCTCCTGGTCCGCCAGGGAATGACGCTTGCGCCGCGCCGCGACTTCCTCGCGCTTGCGCGCCATGATCTTGTCGAGGATGGTGCTCATGCCGTGGCTCCGGTCGCATCCTCGCGCAGCGCGCGCGTGAACAAGCGCAGGTCGCTGAGCTTCTCCATGGCCTGCCCGCTGTGGATGACATCATCCGCCAGCGCCACGCCCTGCTTCCAGCTCGCGGTCAGACCGGCGACATAGATCGCCGCGCCCGCGTTCAGCGCGATGATGTCCGCGGCCTTGCGGCCACCCTCCGTGGCGCGCTTGCCGAGCGCATCCTGGATCAGCGCCAGCGACTCGGCCGAGCTGGTCACGGTGAGGCCGACCAGGCTCTGGCTGGTGACGCCCAGCGCCTCCGGCGTGATGTCATATTCGCGGATCTGGCCATCCTTCAGCTCGGCGACCCGCGTCGTGGTCGCCAGCGACACCTCGTCGAGACCGTCGCGGGCGCAGACCACGAGGGCGTGGATACTGCCCAGCCGGCTCAGCACCTCGGCCATGGGACGGCAGAGCGCGGGATTGAACACGCCGACCACCTGGCGCTGCACGAAGGCCGGGTTGGTCAGCGGGCCCAGCATGTTGAACAGCGTGCGCAGGCCGACCTCGCGCCGGGCCGCGATGGCGTGCTTCATGGCGCCGTGATGATTGACCGCGAACAGGAAGCCGACGCCGACGCTGTCGATGCAGCGCGCGACCTGCTCGCCGGTCAGCGCCAGGTTGATGCCCGCGGCCTCCAGCAGGTCGGCGCTGCCGCTCTTCGACGACACCGCGCGGTTGCCGTGCTTGGCCACGCGCGCGCCCGCCGCCGCCGCCACGCAGGCCGCCGCCGTGGACACGTTGAACAGGTTGGCGCCATCGCCGCCGGTGCCGACGATGTCGACCAGATGCGTTGTGTCCTGCACCGTGACGCGGGTGGCCAGATCGCGCATGACACGGGCGGCGCCCTCGATCTCGTCGATGGACTCGCTCTTCATGCGCAGCGCCACCAGGAAGGCGGCGATCTGGGCATCGCTGCATCCGCCGCTCATGATGGCGCGCATGACTTCCTGCATCTCGCCGGTGCCGAGGTCGATGCGCTCGACCACGCGCGCCAGTGCTTGCTTGATATCCATGTTCGGCCGGGTCCTCAGCGCGTCTGTGTCAGGAAGTTCCTGAGCAGGGCGTGCCCCTGCTCGGTCAGGATGGACTCGGGGTGGAACTGCACGCCCTCGACCGCCAGCGTCTTGTGGCGCAGACCCATGATCTCGTCGAAGCGGCCATCCTCGGTCTCCGTCCAGGCGGTGATCTCTAGGCAGTCCGGCAAGCTCTCCTGGCGCACCACCAGCGAGTGGTAGCGCGTGGCCGTGAGCGGATTCGGCAGCCCCTGGAACACGCCGCGGTCGGCATGGCGCACAGGCGAGGTCTTGCCATGCATGACCTGGCGCGCGCGCACCACCTCGCCGCCGTAGACCTGGCCTATGCTCTGGTGGCCCAGGCAGACGCCGAGCAGCGGAATCTCGCCAGCGAAACGCCCGATGGCCGCCATGGAGATGCCGGCCTCGTTGGGCGTGCACGGCCCCGGCGAGATGACCAGGCGCGACGGCGCCAGGCGGGCGATCTCGTCGAGCGTGATCTCGTCGTTGCGGTAGACCAGCACTTCCTCGCCCAGCTCGCCGAAGTACTGCACGAGGTTGTAGGTGAAGGAGTCGTAGTTGTCGATCATGAGCAGCATGGTCAGCCCCTCGCGCCAGTGAGATTGGTGGATGCCAGCTCGGCCGCGCGCATGAGCGCGCGCGCCTTGTTCATGGTCTCCATCCACTCCAGTTCGGGCACGGAGTCGGCGACCACGCCCGCTCCCGCCTGCACGTGCATCTCGCCGTCCTTGACCACGGCGGTGCGGATGGCGATGGCGGTGTCCATCGCCCCGTTCCACGCCAGGTAGCCGATGGCGCCGCCGTAGATGCCGCGCTTGACCGGCTCCAGCTCGTCGATGATCTCCATGGCGCGCACCTTGGGCGCGCCCGAGAGCGTGCCCGCCGGCAGCGTGGCCTTGAGCACGTCCAGCGCCGTCACCTCCGGCCGCAGCGTGGCCTCGACGTTGGAGACGATGTGCATGACGTGCGAGTAGCGCTCCACCACCATCTTCTCGGTCACGCGCACCTGGCCCACCCGCGCCACCCGGCCGACATCGTTGCGGCCGAGGTCGATTAGCATGAGGTGCTCGGCGATCTCCTTGGGATCAGCCAGCAGCTCGGCCTCCAGCTCGCGGTCGCGCTCGGGCGTGCTGCCGCGCTTGCGCGTGCCGGCGATGGGCCGCACCGCGACCTCGCCATTCTCCACGCGCGCCAGGATTTCCGGACTGGAGCCGACGATGTGGAAGTCGCCGCAGTGCATGAAGTACATGTAGGGCGACGGGTTGAGATGCCGCAGGGCGCGGTACAGGGTCAGCGGCGGCTGCGCGAAGGGCGCGCTCAGGCGCTGCGACGGCACCACCTGCATGATGTCGCCGGAGAGCACGTACTCCTTGATGCGCTTCACCGCGCCATGGAAGTTCGCCTCGCCGTAGCTGGAGACGAAATCGGCCTCGCGCGTCGGCCGACCCGGCACGAAGGCGTCGATGGAGCTGGCGCCGAGACGGGCGTGGATGCCCGCCACCAGCTCATCCAGACGACGCTCCGCCAGCGCCAGCGCGTCGGCCTGCGCCGGATCGGCGTGCACGACGAGGAAGAGCGCACCCTTGACGTTGTCGAAGACCATGACCTCGTCGGAGACCATGAAGAAGATGTCGGGCGTGCCGATGGGGTCGGGCTTGCTCACGCCCGCCAGCCGCTTCTCGACGTAGCGCACGGTGTCGTAGCCGAAATAGCCGACCAGCCCGCCGGTGAAACGCGGCAGGCCGTCCAGCTCGGGCACGCGGTGGCGCTGGCGGAAGGCATCGACGAAGGCCAGCGGGTCGGCCTCGGTGGATGACTCGGCGAGCCGGCCGTCGACATGCACGGTGACATCGTTTCCGCGCACGCGCAGCACGGTGCGCGCCGGCAGGCCGATGATGGAGTAGCGCCCCCACTGCTCGCCGCCCTGCACGGACTCGAAGAGATAGGTGTAGGGCTGGTCGGCCACCTTGAGGTAGCAGGACAGGGGCGTGTCGAGATCAGCCAGGATTTCGCGCACAACCGGAATGCGGTTGTAACCCCGGGCCGCGAGCGCGGCGAATGCTTCGGCGTTCATGGAAACTCACTCAAAAATTCAGGACAGCACAACGCGTGACGAGGGTGATCTCACCATCGCCAACGGATGCTGCCGAGCTTGAGGAGCTGGTCACACATGGCTGGAACCTGAAACGCTGATGCCCGCACGTTAAATCAAGCCGGTCATTAAATCAACGCGGCCAGGGAGTCCACCAGCAGGTCCGGGTGACAATCCGTGATGGGCTCGCCGTGGTTGTAGCCATAGGGCAGCGCCACCACGCGCACGCCCGCCGCCTTCGCCGCGTCCACGTCGTTGCGCGAGTCACCCACCATCAGCGCCTTCGCCGGCGCGACCTCGAAATAGCGCAGGCAATGCAGCAGCGGCTCGGGATGCGGCTTCTTGTGCGCCAGCGTGTCGCCGCCGACGAGCAGCTCGAAGTCATCCAGCAGATCCAGCGCGGTCAGCAGCGCCACCGCCGGCCTGTACGGCTTGTTGGTGACGCAGGCGAGGCGGATGCCGGCGGCCTTCACCACCGCGATGAACTCGCGCACGCCGGGATAGACCGTGCTGGCCTCGCAGACCGAGTCCTGGTAACGCGCCATGAAACGCTCCAGCAGACGCGCCTCGACCTCGTGCCGCTGCGGGTTGTCGGCATGGTGCGGCACCACGTGCTGGAGCACGACCTCGACCAGGCGGCCGGCGCCGCGCCCCACCCAGTCGCGCACCTGCAGCTCGCTGACGCGCGGCAGGCCGAGGTCATCCAGGCCGCGGTTGAGCGAGAGCGCGATGTCGGCGGCGCTGTCGATGAGCGTGCCGTCGAGGTCCATGAGGATGACGGCCGGCAGGCCGCCGAACCAGTCGCGCAGCGGTTTCAGCACATTGGCGTCGGTGTCGGTCATGGCGGCGCTTCCTCCTGTCGGATTATCGGGCGACCTGCGCCAGCTCGGCGCGCATCTTGGTGATGACCTCGGCGTAATCAGGCGCGTTGAAGATGGCCGAGCCGGCGACGAACATGTCCGCGCCCGCCTCGGCGAT
>Ga0222424_100620_pt1 | contig 15181 bp, 12 predicted proteins | sample 2B2ome_FD_182468 | JGI IMG/M metagenome (GOLD analysis project Ga0222424, IMG submission 182468) | Enriched microbial communities from leaf-cutter ant dump, University of Wisconsin, Madison, United States - 2B200A (version 2) | ecosystem: Environmental > Terrestrial > Nest > Insects nest > Nest... | reverse complement strand
GTAAAAGTAACCGGTGTTACCCTTAAGAATTCAGCAGACTGGGTACAGGATTACCGGGAATGCAACGGCGTAACGATCGATGGCATTACCGTGCAAAGCACCGCATACTGGAACAACGATGGCATTGATATTACGGACTCAAAGAACGTAACCATTACAAACTGCTTTATTAATGCATCGGATGATGCGCTTTGTTTTAAATCGGAAAATCCCGGAAGCTCCTGTGAGAACATTGTTGTGGAAAATTGTACCCTCAGGTCCAGCGCCAGCGGCTTAAAATTCGGCACCCGCAGCGATGGCGGGTTTAAGAACATTAAGGTCCGCAATCTTACGATCTTTGATACCTACCGCTCTGCCATTGCACTGGAGTCGGTAGATGGCGGGCGTTTGGAGCAGATCGACATCCGGGATGTGTATGCGAAAAATACCGGTAATGCCATTTTTATCCGCCGCGGGCATCGCAATGCACAGGGGGCCGTGGGTACGCTAAAAGGGATTTACATTGCCAATGTAAAAGTGGAGACGCCCCTGTTAAAACCGGATCAGGGCTATCCCATTGAAGGGCCGCCGGATCATTTGCGCCCGGGTTTTGACAGGATGCCGGTACGCCCTTCCAGCTTTCATATTTATGGCCATCCGTTCTTACCCTACAACCTGGTTCCTTCATCCATTGTGGGCCTGCCGGGCTACCCGGTAGAGGATGTAACGCTCGAAAATATTGAGATCAGTTATGGCGGGCGGGCCCGCAAAGAAATTGCACACATCCCGCTGCATAAGATCACCACGGTTCCGGAAAATCCGGCCAATTACCCGGAGTTTTCCATGTTTGGAGAGCTGCCCAGCTGGGGTTTTTATATACGGCATGCCACCGGTATAAAAATGATCAATGTAACGCTGCGGTATGTGGAGGATGATTTTAGGCCGGCAATGGTGGTGGATGATGTAAAAGGCATCAGCCTGGTAAATGTAAAGATCCCAACCGTAAAGGAACTGCCGGTGATCCAGTTAAACAACACAACCGGGTATACCGCGCAGGGGCTTGAGCTGCCGGTTACCGGCAACAAAACGATTTTAACAACCAACTACCGGTAAAATGCAGTGTGTAAAAACAGGAATGAGCAGGATATGCAGGGGCATCATCGTTTTAGCTGTTTGCCTGTTGGTTAACGGCCACCCCTTGCTGGCACAGGTTACCCGCAGGGTATGGATGGATGAGCTGGACATCCGCCGTTTTTCTGAAGGTATCCCCGCCATACTGGCAAAGGCTTCAGGATCCGGTGTGCCGATGCGTATACAGGGCACCGGCTATAGCCGCGGGGTAGGTGTAGCCTCCACCAGCGTGTTAACATTTTTGCTGAACGGGAATGCCACGGCTTTTTCAGCCCTGGTGGGGGTAGATGACAGCGGGCGGGAGGATGTCCCCTTCCGGTTTTATGTGATCGGCGACCGTAAGATCCTTTTTGAAAGCAGGGAGATGCGGCGGGGAGATGTGCCTGAAAAGGTAGCGGTAAACCTGATCGGTGTGCAACGCCTGGGGTTGCTGGTAACGGTTGAGCCGGGTATAACCCGGGCCTACTCCAATTGGGCCGACGCCGCATTTACGATGAAGGGTACCCATGTTCCCCAAACAATCCCTAATACCGGTAAAAAAATAATACTAACGCCACCGCCCGGTAAAATACCACGGATCAATTCCCCCGCGGTATTTGGCGCCACGCCGGGCAACCCGTTCTTATACACCGTTGCGGCCACCGGCGTACGGCCGGTGGTATTTGCTGCCCGTCACCTGCCCGCGGGGCTAAGCATCGATCAGCACACGGGCATCATATCCGGCCGGGTGGCCGCAAGGGGCCATTATGCGGTAACACTGAGCGCCACAAATGCATACGGCCAGGCTACCAAACAACTTACCATAAAAATAGGAGATACCATTGCGTTAACACCACCCATTGGCTGGAACGGCTGGAACTCCTGGGCCCGGGATATAGATCAGGATAAGGTATTGGCTTCAGCTGCTGCCCTGGTAAAAACCGGGCTGGCACAACACGGCTGGAGCTATATCAATATCGATGATGCCTGGCAGGGGCAGCGGGGTGGCGTAGGGCATGCCCTGCAGCCCAATGAAAAATTTCCGGCCTTTAAAAAAATGGCCGACTCCATTCATGCAATGGGGTTAAAACTGGGAGTGTACTCCACACCCTGGATCACCAGCTATGCCGGTTTTGCGGGCGGTTCTTCCGATCTTGAAAATGGTTTTTTCCCGGACTCCGTACGCGATAATAAACGGGCATTCCGCTACATTGGTAAATACCGTTTTGAAAAAGAAGATGCCCTGCAAATGGCGCAGTGGGGGGTAGACTATTTGAAATACGACTGGCGTATTGATGTGGCGTCTGCCGCACGGATGCACCAGGCGTTGAGAAATTGCGGACGCGATATTTTTTACAGCATTTCCAACTCTGCACCCTTCAGTGAGGTCACAAACTGGAGCCGCCTCACCAACAGCTGGCGAACCGGGCCGGATATCCGGGACAGCTGGCTCAGCCTGTATATAAGCGCCTTCACTCTCAGCAAATGGGCGCCCTATAGCGGGCCCGGTCACTGGAACGATCCGGATATGATGGTATTGGGGCAGGTTACCATGGGCAGTCCCCTGCATGCAACCCGGCTTACGCCGGATGAGCAGTACAGCCATGTAAGCATCTTTAGCCTGCTGGCAGCTCCCCTGCTGATCGGGTGCCCTATCGATCAGCTGGATGCTTTTACATTGAGCCTGTTAACCAATGATGAGGTCATTGCCATTAACCAGGATCCTGCTGGCATAGCCGCCCGGCTGGTGCTGGAAGAAAACGGGGTGCAGGTATGGCTGAAGCCATTGCAAAACGGGGTCTTTGCCATCGGTTTATTCAATACGGACGATTATGCAAAAAACCCGCAGTCGTATTTCCGCTGGGGCAATGAAAAGGATGTAGCCTGTACGCTCAGCCTGGAAAAGATCGGGCTAAAAGGCCGGTACCGGGTGCGGGATGTATGGCGGCAAAAAGATACGGGTATATCTGCCGGCCTTGTTAAAGCCCGTATCCGGCATCATGGCGTGGCCCTGCTTTGCCTTAGCCCGGTAACGGAATAAGGACTGGGGCTGTTCCCGGGCAGTTCAGGAACGGGGGAAAGATTGGCGAACGGTTTAACAAAAATGATATGAAATCGGACAGAAGAAAATTTATCAAAGACCTGTCTGCAGGTTCTGCAGCAATGGTCATCGGTATTGGTCACAAAGAGTTGCTGCCACCGGTTGCGCCAGAAGGCCCGTTTATGGCAACGGGTATCAAGATAGGGGAGGTAAGCGCTACGGAGGCCATCGTCTGGACCCGGTTAACCAAAGGTCAGCAACGGATGCCGGATGATGCGCCGCGGCCGGTGATCCTGTATAAAGATGATCTTACCGGCAAATTTAAGCCCAAAGAAAAAGACGAAAGCCGGCCGGACAGGGAGCCAAAAGTACTTTATCCCACCGGTACCAATGTGCATACCATTGCCGGCGCTGCACCCCCTGCTGCCGGCCAGGTACGCGTGTTGTGGAAGGAGCAGAGCGGCAACAGCTGGCAGGCTGTACCCTGGGAGAATGTTACAACCGGTAATGACGCCACCTGTCAGTTTACATTAAAAGGGCTGCGCCCCGGTACCCGCTACGAGGTTAAAGCAGAAAGCCGCTGTAATAGCAGCGCACGGGTTGCAGCAACCGTACAGGGCAGTTTTAAAACAGCGCCGGCAGCGCATGAGCCGCAGAACATAAAATTTGTAGTGGTCACCTGCCAGGAGTATCATCACCGGGATGATGGCCGCAATGGGTTCAGGGTCTACGGATCCATGCTGAAGAGCCGTCCTGATTTTTTTGTGCATACCGGTGATGTGGTGTATTACGATCAGGAGGCAAAGGACATAGACCTGGCGCGCTGGCACTGGCAACGCCTTTACAGCTTTCCCGCATTGGTGGCTTTTCACCGGCAGGTAGGCAGTTATTTTATGAAGGATGATCATGATACCTGGATGAATGATTGCTACCCCGGTATGCAAACCCGCTTTATGGGCCGGTTTACGTTTGAGCAGGGGCAGCAGGTGTTCCTGGAGCAGGTGCCTATGGCTCCCAGGCCCTACCGTACCTATCGCTGGGGTAAAAGTTTGCAGATCTGGCTGGTTGAGGTTCGGGATTTCAGAAGCCCCAACCGGATGCCGGACGGGCCGGATAAAACGATCTGGGGGGCGGAGCAGATCGGCTGGTTTAAAAGATCGGTACAGGCCTCGGATGCCCCCGTTAAAATACTCATTAGCCCCACACCCGTGGTGGGGCCGGACCGGCCGCAGAAAGTAGACAATCATGCCAACAAGGTATTTGAGCACGAAGGAGAAATGCTGCGCCGGTTTATAGCGCAGCAGGGCATGTATGTAATAAACGGCGACCGGCACTGGCAGTATGCATCCAAAGATGATGAAACGGGACTTTTGGAATTTGGCTGCGGACCGGTAAGTACAGAACATGCAGGGGGATGGAATCCTGCCGATCATACGCCGGAGCACCTGTACGTAAATGTGACTGGCGGTTACCTGGAAGTGACCGTTGAACATGTTCATGACCAGCCCCGGGTCCGGTTTACGCACAGGGGCGTCACCGGCAATACCCTCTTTGAATATACACCACAGGGTTAAACGCAAACAACGACGATCTATAAAAACAGTGTGGCTGTTTCAATCTTAAACAAGTATATGATGAAAAGAAAAACATTTATTAAAACCGGAACCGCCGCGCTTGCGGCCATGGTGTTGCCGGCTTACGTGCTGGGAAGGCCCTTTGGCTATACAGCGCCCAGCGATAAAATAAACCTGGCCTGTTGCGGTATTGGCAACCGCGGTGCAGATGTGGCCAGATCGCTGCATAAAACCGGCCTGGTCAATGTAGTGGCTATATGCGATGTGGATATGGGTGCCCCGCATACACAGGAGATCATGCAGCTGTTTCCCTCAGCAAAGCGGTTTAAGGATTTCCGGGAGCTGTTTGATAAAATGGGTAAGGAGTTTGATGCGGTATCCGCGGGAGTTCCGGATTTTTCGCATTTTCCCATTGCCATGCTGGCCATGAACCAGGGCAAGCATGTATATGTAGAAAAACCGATGGCGCATACCTTCCGGGAAGTGGAGCTGATGATGCAGGCCGAAAAAAAATATAAGGTCAGCTGCCAGATGGGCAACCAGGGCCACTCGGAGGAAGGGTATTTTCAGTTTAAAGCCTGGACGGAAGCCGGCATTATAAAAGATGTAACAGCCATCACCGCCTTTATGAACAATCATCGCCGCTGGCATGGCCTCTCTGCTTCCGGCTACCTGCCGGCACAACCGGTACCCGAAACCCTCGACTGGGATTGCTGGCTGGGCACGGCTGCTTTTAAGGAATACAACAAGGGCTATGTAAACGGCGACTGGCGCTCCTGGTATGAGTTTGGTAACGGTGCCCTTGGCGATTGGGGCGCACATATTATAGACAACGCGCACCAGTTCCTGGAGCTGGGCCTGCCTACCGAGGTAAACCCGGTTAAAATGGAAGGGCACAGCCTCTTCCTGTTTCCCCAGGCATCTACCCTGGTGTTTAAATTTGCCCCGCGCAAGAACATGCCGGCCTGTGAACTTACCTGGTATGATGGGTACGATAACCGGCCGGAGCTGCCCGCCGGCTTTGGTGATTATGTGCGGGCAAAAAATATACCGCCGCCAACCGCCGGTGCTGTCGAAACCAAGCGCTATCCCGGCAAAATCATTTACTCAAAGGAGCTCACGTTTAAAGGCGGATCGCATGCCGCTCCGCTTGAGATCTTTCCGGCGGCAAAAGCTGCTGAAATGGCCCCGCGGCTTCCGGTAGTGCCGCAAAGCCCCTCCAATCATTTCGTCAATTTTTTAAAAGCCTGCAAGGGGGAGGAAACCTGCCGCTCTTCCTTTGAGGTGGCGGGTCCTTTATGCCAGGTTATGGCCCTGGGCGTGCTGGCCCAGCGCCTAAATACAAAACTGGTCTTTGATCCAAAGCAAAAGAAAATAACCAATAGCAGGGCCGGCAATGAGCTGCTGGCAGGCCCTCCGCCCCGCAAAGGCTGGGAGCAGTTTTACAAAATGTAAGGCCTGCGCAGTGGATAACGCAGGTAAAAGAATAATAAAAACAGGATCAATGATTTTAAAAGCAAGATCAGTTATGAACCGGATAAAGAACTATATATGGCTGTTGCTGGTTTGCAGTACAGCGGTGGCCCATGCCCAGCAAACAGGCTGGAGCTCCCTTTTTGATGGCAAAACCCTTAAGGGGTGGCACCAGCTAAACGGAAAGGCAAAATATGAAGTGCGCAACGGCGCTATTGTGGGCACAACGGTTACGGGTGAGCCCAACTCCTTTTTGGTTACGGACGAGGACTATGATGATTTTATCCTGGAGCTGGAATTAAAAGTAGGCGATATGAATTCCGGTATCCAGATCCGGAGCCTGTCCGATCCGGATAACAACGGCCGGGTGCGGGGCTACCAGGTGGAGGTAGATCCTTCAGACCGGGCCTGGTCCGGCGGTATTTATGATGAGGCCCGCAGGGGCTGGATGTACCAGACAGAAATGAACCCTGCTGCAAAGAAGGCCTTTCACAAAAACGGCTGGAACCGGTACCGTATTGAGGCCATCGGGCCGGTGATCCGTACCTGGGTCAATGAAGTACCGGTGGCCTATATGGTGGATGATCTTACACCCCGGGGCTTTATTGCCCTGCAGGTGCACGGGGTAAAGCAGCGGGCCGGTGGTGCCCGGGTGCAATGGCGCAATATCCGCATCCAGACCGGTGCGGCCATTAAGCCCAAACCCCTGGATCTTTCGGTGCCGGTGGCCAATTATACCTTAAACACCCTTTCGCCACTGGAGCAGGCACAGGGTTTTGGCCTGCTGTTTAACGGAAAAGATCTTACCGGCTGGCGCGCGGTATTACAACAAGCGCCTCCTCAAAAGGGCTGGGTGGTGGAGGATGGCCTGCTGCACATCCTGCCAAGGGCAAGCGACGATACGGTTAAGTTTGGCGACCTGCTTACAGCAAAATCGTATAAGGCATTTGAACTGGATTTTGATTTTAAGCTCACTAAAGGCGCCAACTCCGGGGTAAAATATTTTGTAATGGAGTCGGAGCGGTCGCAGCGCGCGGGCCTGGGGCTGGAGTACCAGGTACTGGATGATGAAAACCATCCGGATGCCAAACTGGGTATCAACGGCAACCGTACCATGAGCAGTTTGTATGACCTCATTCCGGCTGCCAGACTGGAGCCGCGTTTTCAAAAGAAACTGGGCGACTGGAATCATGGCAAGATCGTAGTACTTCCCAATAACCATGTGCAGCACTGGCTCAACGGGTTTAAGGTGGTGGAGTATGAGCGCGGCAGCACTGCGTATAAGGAACTGGTTGCACACAGTAAGTTTGCAAACAAACCGGGTTTTGGTCTTTCGGAGCAGGGGCCCATCCTGTTGCAGGACCACGGCAATTCCGTATACTACAAAAACATCAAGCTCCGGGAGCTAAAATAAAAAGAACCATGCTGCCCCCTGCATTCAGGGTTTAACGGTAAGGGGTGTTATGCAATGTTCCGGTCAGCCACACTAATTGCTTTTGTGTTTAGCGTCCTTTACGTTCAGTTTTAAACGTAAGGGACGCTATGTTTTGTTTCGGCCATTGCTGTTCAGCCTTAGCCATGGTTACAGGAAAGTGTTCCCGGGTATTTTTGAATGCTCCATCTATAGCGTTTTGCTTCCGGCGCAATATATCCTGACAAATTTCCCGGGGAGATAACTGCTCTCTATGATCTGTTGCATTGGAGTATTGCGATGAACGAATTGATCCATCCGCAGTGCGTTCTTAATAAATCTTTTGACAGAAATGGCAGGAGATGACAGGGGATAATAAAAAACGGCAACTCTGTAAAGAATTGCCGTTTTGTACCGCGTACGGGAATCGAACCCGTGATTCATCCGTGAAAGGGATGCGTCTTAACCCCTTGACCAACGCGGCGTTATCCGTTTTTGGGAGTGCAAAGATAATGGACAAGAATGGATTAGCCAAAAAAAAATTAAAAAATAATTGCTTTTAAAAAAATAAGGTCGAAAAATCGAAATCGTTTAATATGTATTCCGTACAAAATGCTGTAACTTTACGCCTCCAAAAATTGTTCTTACTTAATTAAATTTTTTACACAACTATGAGTACAGTAAAAGTAGCCATCAACGGCTTCGGCAGAATCGGCCGTTTGGCTTATCGTCAAATCTATAACCAACAAGGTATCGACGTTGTTGCGATCAATGATTTGACCAGCCCCAAAGTATTAGCTCACCTGTTAAAATATGACTCCGCTCAGGGCGGCTTTCACCAGGATGTAAAAAGTACTGAAAACTCCATTATCGTTGACGGTAATGAAATTAAAATATATGCACAAAAGGATCCTTCCCAAATTCCCTGGAAAGATCATGATGTAGATGTGGTACTGGAATGTACCGGTTTCTTTACAGACAAAACAAAAGCAGAAGCACACATCGCTGCAGGCGCTAAAAGAGTGGTGATCTCTGCTCCTGCTACCGGCGAGCTGAAAACCGTTGTGTTCAATGTGAACCACGATATCCTGGATGGCAGCGAAACGATCATCAGCTGTGCTTCCTGCACTACCAACTGCCTGGCGCCAATGGCTAAGGTACTGGATGATACCTTTGGTATCGAGCTGGGTATTATGACCACCATCCACGCTTACACCAACGATCAGAACACCCTGGATGCACCGCACCCCAAAGGTGACCTGAGAAGGGCAAGAGCAGCTGCAGCCAACATCGTTCCCAACAGCACGGGTGCTGCAAAAGCGATCGGCCTGGTGTTGCCGAACCTGAAAGGAAAACTGGATGGTAGCGCACAGCGTGTTCCTACAATTACCGGTTCTATCACTGAACTGAATGTTACGCTGAAGAAACAAACTTCCGCTGAAGAAATCAATGCCGCCATGAAGGCTGCTGCTAATGAAAGCTTCGGTTACAATGAAGATGAAATCGTGAGCAGCGATGTAATCGGAACGCATTACGGTTCTTTGTTTGATGCTACATTAACCAAGGTAATGACGGTAGGCGACAAACAACTGGTTCGTACCGTTTCCTGGTATGATAACGAAATGAGCTATGTATCACAGCTCGTTCGTACGGTTGAATATTTTGCGAAACTGATCAGCAAATAATTCAGAAATAAGCAGTCAAAGCGGAACACTTCGTTCCGCTTTTTGTTTTACTGGACCGGCTGCAGGATCGATGGCATCTTTGTTGCTACGCTCAGTTTAACTGCAGTGCACGGAGCGGCGGTTTCGGGCTTATCCGATAGCTGCCGGTAGTCAGGTTTCAATTCGCTCCCGAAGCTTTCGGGCTCGACTCTCAACTCCCGATTCTCAAATCAAATCCTTTAATGATGTCAAAATTTTCAAACTATAACTTCAACAATCAGAAAGCACTGATCCGCGTTGATTTCAACGTTCCACTGAACGATCAGTTGCAGATCACTTCCGATGCGCGCATGAAAGCTGCCGTGCCTACCATCAAAAAGATCCTTGCCGATGGTGGTAAAGTGATCCTGATGAGCCACCTGGGCCGTCCAAAGAACGGACCGGAAGACAAATTTTCCCTGAAGCACCTGGTGGCGCACCTGAGCGAACTGTTGGATGGCACTACCGTGCTGTTTGCCAACGATTGCATCGGGGAGCAGGCTTACCTGACAGCTGATATGATGCGGCCGGGTGAGGTACTGTTGCTGGAGAACCTCCGTTTTTATAAAGAAGAGGAAAAAGGCGATGCGGCTTTTGCTGAAAAGCTGAGCAAACTGGGGGATGTTTATGTAAATGACGCGTTTGGTACAGCGCACCGCGCTCATGCCTCAACCGCCATCATTGCCCAGTTCTTCCCTGCAGAAAAGAAAATGTTCGGCCTGCTGATGGAAAACGAGGTAAACAGCGCACAAAAAGTGCTTTCTCAAAGCGAAAAGCCCTTTACTGCGATCCTGGGCGGTGCTAAAGTATCCGACAAGATCCTGATCATCGAGAACCTGATGGAAAAAGCTACGGATATCATCATCGGTGGTGGTATGGCGTATACCTTCTATAAAGCAATGGGCGGTAAGATCGGTGCCTCACTTTGTGAAGAAGATCGCCTGGATACGGCAAAAGAGATCCTGGAAAAGGCAAAAGAAAAAAATGTATGCATTCACCTGCCTGGTGTAAGCATTATTGCAGACAAGTTCGCTGCGGATGCCAGCGTTTCTGAAGCGCCCAGCGATAACATCCCCGATGGATGGATGGGATTGGATGTGGCCAACGAAGCCCGTGAGCAGTTTGCCAACGTGATCAAAAAGTCAAAGACCATTTTATGGAACGGTCCGATGGGCGTTTTTGAAATGGAAAAATTCCAGGCCGGCACCAAGGCCATTGCAGATGCAGTAGCAGAAGCAACACAGAATGGCGCTTTTTCTTTGGTGGGTGGCGGCGATAGTGTTGCTGCGGTTAATAAATTCGGGTATACGGATAAAGTAAGCTATGTATCCACCGGTGGCGGTGCCATGCTGGAGTTTTTTGAAGGAAAGAAGCTTCCGGGTATTGCAGCCATTGAGGAAGCCTGATCATATCTTTTTTAATTGTTTATTTGTGCGGAGCCCACGAGCTCCGCATTTTTTATGGGTATTTATTGATCCTGCTTAACATTGTTGTAACGACAAAGGCCCCGGGTATGTATTTCTATATATTTGCGCGGTTAAATTGTGATTATGAAGAAAATACCGGGAAACACTGTTTTTTATTATTACGCACGCCTGGTGGTGCTATGCATAGGGATGGTTGCTGGTGCTGCGGCTGTTAAAGGGCAGGAGGTGAGCAACCGCCTGCTCGGTTATTTCAACGCAACATCCGATACATTGCTGTATACTTATTTTTCGTTTGATGGAAATGGGAAGGCAGATATTACAGGAATGGGGAACGGGTATTATTTTCAGAAGGGCGACAGCGTGATTGTATATCCTGATAAGAGTATTTTTAAATTTCTGCTGAAGGGGGATAAATTATATGGCGTATCCGAATGGGTTGATGGAGGTGTATGGCAGTTGATAACGGATTCGGTGGTTGAGAACAGGCGCACCGGTGCGGAAGCTGCTGACCGCGTAGCACGCCTGCTGAATCAATACTATGAAATACATGAAAAAAAGGGAACGGGAATTTTGAGCGCAGCGGATGAGACCTTCGGATTAAAAATGAAAAGCCTTTGCGACAGTGGTCTTTCAAAAGCCTGCCTGGATTACGCCGGGTTAAAGATCCTTGAAGGTATGGGCGGTATCAATGCACTGCTGGGCGGCAGGGAACAGGAGGTGAAAAAAGCGGCAGATCCGGAAATACTGCTCCTCATTGAAAAGGCGATCCGGATGGACGACCCCGAAGGGTACGCGGTCCTGGGCGGTTATTATGCTTCGTTGCAGGATCTGGAAAAGGCAAAAGAGGCGCTGGATAAAGGAGGGGAACTGGGATGCCGCCGCTGTATATGGGCAGCGTTTTCGATGGCAATGGAAGAAGAGGTAAAGAAAGCAGAAGCAGCCGGTCAAAAGAAACCTGCATCCAAAACAATAAAGAGAAAGGAATAAACCTTCGGATCTCGCATACGGCAGATAATAGCATTTTGAGCTTTTATCGTAGTTTTGAGAATGAGCCGTTTGTTTTCCTTTAAAAAACTGTTCCGGGGCTTTGGCTATGCCGGTAGCGGATTAAAAGCAGCGTTCCGGTCGGAACAAAATTTCCGGTTCCATACGTTCGCTGCCTTGCTCACCATCATCCTTGCGTTCTTTTTAAGAGTGGCGGTCGGGGAATGGCTGATCATCATTATTTGTATTGCCGGTGTAATGGGGTTTGAGCTGATCAATACCGCCATTGAAAAGGTCTGCGACCGGATCAGTGCTGAAAGGCATCCCGGCATCAGGTATATTAAGGACGTTTCGGCAGCGGCGGTGCTTACGGTTGCAGCCGGGGCCTTCATTGCGGGCCTGGTGATCTTTATTCCACGGTTAATGCAATTGATTTAATACGGTGTTATGAAACGAATGATCCTGTTTTATTTTATCCTGCTGGGTACGGCCTGCGAAAACAGGCAGCAGGCATCTTCTGCGGAACCATCTGCCCCTGCGGCATTAAAACCAAACACCGGGCTTGGAATTTCTGAAAACAAAGAAACACTGGGAAAACTTATTGATCTGAAAACCTATCCCCCTTACAGCGTTGTTTTCCAATGGAACGGTCAGAATATTAACGGGCTGGAAGCCATTCTCTATTATGACGAACAGCACTATGGGGATATCCTGAATACGTATATGGAAGCGGGTTTTCCAAAAGGGAATTATTCAAAGGCGCAATTCTGTTTTCCCTGGCTGGATAGTGCCCGGTATGCAGAGCTGCAATTCAGCAAGCCGGATTATGTGGGTAATCCGGATATTTTTCTGGGAACCGGCGGCCGGGGCATGCTCTGGTTCCTGGATAAGAAGATCCTGCTGAAGGTAAAGCCATAGGAGCTCCCGGCTTCGGTCGTCAGCTTTTGCTGAAGTCTGATGGCTGATAGCTAATGTCTGAAACCTGCCACCTGAAAGCTTTTTCACCGCTGTTTGGCCCTGTTTTACCGATATGGGAAGCATAAATATGGAACGAGTCCCGGAATTTAATAACTTGGTATATAATTTAGTATAAATTTGTTCAATCAAATCCTAAAACACAAAACATATGAAAGGAGTTACGTTAATCATTGTTATTCTGTTAGTGGTCCTCGGTTTTATGGGGTGCAATGGCTATAACGGCCTTGTAAAAGAGCAGGAAAATGTAAATAAGGCCTGGAACAATGTACAGAGTGAATATCAGAAAAGAAATGATCTTGTAGGCAACCTGGTGGAAACCGTAAAGGGAGCTGCGAATTTTGAGAAATCCACATTAACGGATGTGATCAACGCACGTGCCAAAGCAACATCTGTTCAGGTAAATCCGGAAAGCCTTACTCCGGAGAAGCTGGCCGAATTTCAGGCTGCCCAGGGACAAATGACCAGCGCGCTGGGGCGTTTGCTGGTTACAGTAGAGGCTTACCCTGAATTAAAAGCCAATCAGAACTTTTTACAGCTGCAGGGGCAGCTGGAAGGGATCGAGAATGATATCCGTGCCTCACGTCAGACCTTCAATACAGCGGTCAACAGCTATAACGTTAAAGTACGTTCATTCCCTATGAACATCCTGGGCGGCATCTTCGGATTTCATGCCAAGGAAGGGTTTAAGGCTGATCCCGATGCGGATAAGGCGCCAAAAGTAAAATTCTAACAGCCGCTACAGATGAAAAAAAAGGGGCTGATCATAGCAGTGCTGCTGGGCATTATAGCGATCTATTTTTTTACAACCTATAATTCGTTTGTAAAAAAGGACGAAAAAGTGCAGCAGATGTGGAACGAGGTGCAGAACACCTACCAGCGCCGGCTGGATCTTACGCCTAATCTTGTAAGCGTGGTTAAAGGCATCTCTGGTTTTGAGCAATCGACCCTGGTGGCCATTGCCGAAGCGCGCAACAAAGCACAGCAGGGTGCCGGCGGTGAAATGACGGCGGAAAATTATGGGCGGCAGGCCACATTGCAGGATTCGCTGGCTGCAGCCTCCAACCGGGTTATTGCGGTAATTGAAAAATATCCAACCCTGCGGGGCACGGAAGCATACCGCGGACTACAAACCCAGCTGGAGGGCAATGAGCGCAGGATTAAAGTGGCGCGTAATGATTTTAACGCAGCGGTGGCCGATTATAACAGCGCCGTGCGGGGTTTTCCGGGGAAGCTGGTGGCCGGTGCCGTTGGGTTTAGGCCCCGGGAGGGGTTTCAGGCAGCGGCCGGTGCTGATAAAAATGTAGCAATTAAATTCTGATAACGTGGCCTTTTCTTTATTTAACAAACATCCGGAAGAAGTGCTTACCAGCGCCGAAAAAGAGCAGATCGTTGAAGCGATCCGCCAGGCAGAAAGCCGTACCAGTGGTGAGATACGGGTGTTTCTGGAAAGTCATAATAAGTATGTGGACCCTGTAGACCGCGCAGCGGAGGTGTTCCTTAAACTAAAGATGGACAACACGGTAGACCGGAACGCGGTGCTGCTGTATGTTGCGGTAAAAGACCGGCAGCTGGCCATTTTTGGAGATGAGGGTATTTATAAGCGCACGGGGAAGGAGTACTGGAACAGCCTGGTAAAGAAAATACTGGGTCATTTTAACCAGAAGCACTTTGCCACCGGCATCAGCGAGTATATTCACCAGATCGGAGAAGGCCTCCACCAATATTTCCCTTTTGATCGGGCTACAGATCATAATGAGCTTCCGGACGATATCGTTTTTGGCAGTTAAGATGCAATGAAAAAACTTCTTTTATTATACTTTTTACTGGTTTCGGCTGTGTCTTTTGCACAGATCGAATCGGTGATCCCCAATCCTTCCAGTCCACCGCGGCTGGTAAATGATTTTACCGGTCGTTTTTTAACACAGGAGCAGGTTCAAACCCTGGAACGTAAGCTGGTGGCCTATGACGATAGCACCTCCAACCAGATCGCCGTTGTGATCGTGGATGATCTGAAAGGATATTCCAGGGATGATTATGCCATTGCATTGGGGCGGAAATGGGGTGTAGGTGGTCAAAAGCAGTTCAGCAACGGGGTGGTGATACTGGTAAATGCCGGGCCCAAAGACCGGGGCTTGTTTATTGCCACCGGTTATGGGCTGGAAGGTGCCATTACCGACCTGGTGGCCGACCAGATCATTCAACAGATCATTATTCCCGATTTTAAGCGGGGCGACAACTACCGCGGACTGGATGAAGGTACCGATGCGCTGATCCAGGCGGCAGCGGGCCGGTTTAAGGCCCCGGACGGCTATCATGAACGGGATAAGGGCATCAGTTTTGGAACCATCATCCTGATCGTTATCATTGTCATCGTGTTTGTTTCGTTTATGAGCCGCGGCGGCGGCGGTGGTGGCGGCTATGTGTCGCGCCGCGGGTACCGCGGTGGTGGCGGCTGGATCATACCCGGCGGCTGGTCGGGCGGCGGTGGTGGCGGCTGGTCC
>Ga0222424_100619_pt1 | contig 15210 bp, 6 predicted proteins | sample 2B2ome_FD_182468 | JGI IMG/M metagenome (GOLD analysis project Ga0222424, IMG submission 182468) | Enriched microbial communities from leaf-cutter ant dump, University of Wisconsin, Madison, United States - 2B200A (version 2) | ecosystem: Environmental > Terrestrial > Nest > Insects nest > Nest... | reverse complement strand
TACGCGGTACCGGCTCCATATCCAGCGGTACTGAGCCCCTGTATGTGGTGGATGGATTTCCGCTCGATGTGGTCTTTCAGAATTCTGCCGGAGGCTACACATCGAATCCGCTCAACAACCTGAGCCCGGATGACATCGAATCCATCCAGGTTTTAAAAGATGCCGCTGCCGCTGCCATCTATGGCTCACGCGCTGCAAACGGGGTGGTAATGATCACCACCAAAAAAGGGCAGATCGGGAAACCCAAGATCAGTGTGAATGCGAATACCGGCTTCAGCCAGATCGCAAGAAAAATAGACCTGCTGAGCCCGGAAGAATGGATCGGCATGGCTACCGAACTGGCCAATTATAAATGGGTGAACTCAGGTACCGGAAGAACGGCCGACCAGACCAACGCGCAGCGGAGAACGATCCTTGGGCTGGCTCCCAATGCCTACAACTATACGTTTATGACCGACGACCGGTGGTCTATGGCCGGACATCCCGGCATTACCTATGTTGACTGGCAGGATGCCGTTTTCCGGAAGGCGCCCTTCCAGAACTACCAGGCTTCTGCAAGCGGCGGTACCGAAGCCGTCCGCTATTACTTTTCCGGGGGATACATCAATCAGAACGGTGTGCTGCTGAATTCCGGTTACAAAAATTATTCGGCCAGGGCCAACCTGGAGATCAATGCCAGCAAACGCCTGAAGTTCGGACTGAACCTTGCACCCTCCTATTCCGAAACCCGCACACCCGGTGCAGAGGGAAAGGATAATATCCTGATGAAGATGTATTCCATGGCCCCGATCGTTGAAGATTCCGCCGGGCTCGAGACCGGTGCCGGTAAGAACAATGTGTATGGCTGGAGCTCTTCTTCGGTAAGCCCGGTCGCCTACCTTAACAACACCATCAACTTTACAAAGACCAACCGGATCCTGTCGTCCATGTATGGCGAATTACAGATCCTGCCCGGACTGGCCGCCCGCACCACCATCAACTATGATGATCAGAACCTCAACCGCAAGACCTATACATCCGATTATGTTGCCGGCAACCGCACCAACTACCTGACCGCGCCCGGCAAAAGCGCATCCGGATCTTATAACGGCAATAAGAAGCAAACATTTGTAACGGAAAACACCCTCAGCTATAATAAAGAGCTGGGCCAGGATCATTCCCTCTCTGCCGTTGGCGGATTTACCTACAGCTATGTGCACCTGGAGAACTTTACGATCAGCACCGCAGGAGGTTTTGCCAACAATATTATCACCACGCTGAACGGCGCCATCCCAAGCACGGCCGGTGTAACCGTAACCGGTAATACCAGCGAATCCAACAACGCCATGTTATCCTATTACGGCAGGGGCATTTATACCTTTAAAGACCGGTATACCGCACAGGCCAGTATCCGGAGGGATGCTTCTTCAAGATTTGGCAAGGACGCGCGCTGGGGTACCTTCCCTTCTGCATCGCTTTCCTGGCGGATCAGCCAGGAACCGTTTATGCAAAACCTCTCTTTCTTAAGCGATCTGAAACTGAGAGGAAGCTGGGGCCGTTCGGGCAGTTACAATATCTCCGACTATGCAACCCAGCAATCATTCTCCGCTGCCAACTATAGTTTTGGTGGGTCCTCCTCCACAACCGCAGTATCGGGTGTTGTGGTGGCCAGCCTTGCCGACCAGGCCCTGCACTGGGAAACCTCCAATACCTTTAATATCGGGATGGATGCATCTGTTCTCAAAAACAGGATCAACCTGATCGTAGACGCCTATCAGAAAAAAAGTACCGAGCTCTTCCTGAGGGTGCCGGTTTTTGCCACTTCGGGTTTCAACTCTCTTTTAACAAACATCGGGGCGGTTATGAACCGGGGGATCGAGTTTACCCTGCAAACCACCAATATCCGGGCAAAAGACTTCCAGTGGACCACCAACGCCAACATTGCCTTTAATAAGAACCGGGTATTATCCCTGAACCCCGAAACGGATGCGCCCATTAATATCTCGGCGGCCTATAGCGGTAATCCCCCGTTCCTCCTGCAACGGGAGCTGCCGATGTTCAGCTACTACCTGATCCGGTCTGAGGGAATCCTTACCGATGCGGATATCGCTAACCCGGATGTAGCCAAGCTCAGCGGGCAAACCGCCGGTGATCTCAAATATTACGATGCCAATAACGACCACGTTATCGATGCCAATGACCGCGTTATTGCCGGGCAGCCCACACCCAAATATACCTGGGGCTTTACCAATACATTTAAGTATAAAGGCTTTGATCTGAACATCCAGGCCTATGGCCAGCACGGGGGATCCATCTACTCTTTTCTTGCCCGTGCAATCGACAACCCGGCCAATGGCCGCCAGACCACCCTGGGTGTGTGGCGCGACCGCTGGACGGCGGATCAGCCCAATACCAGCGCCCCCCGGGGCAAGATCGGCTACGGCTATACCATTCCCCTGTTTACCACAGACTGGTTGTACTCTTCCGACTTCTGGAGGATACAGGACGTAACCCTGGGATATAACCTGAAGAACCTGCTGCATTCCGGTTTTGTCAGCGGGGCCCGCATTTATGTTTCACTTCAGAATTACTTTGGCAAAGACCAGTACAAGGGCGGCGGAAACCCGGAAGCCCAGAACACATCGGTTAGCGGAAACGGTGATTTTCCTGTTCCCGGCGATTATGGCTCCATGCCGCTGAGCAAAACCGTAACCTTTGGTCTAAACCTTTCTTTTTAAGCTTAAAACAGACACTAATGAAGCCATTTATTTATATAGCGACCGTTCTATTCCTTTTTGGGATCAGTGCCTGCACAAAGGACCTGGACCAGATCCCGCCTTCCAGCGTTACCACCAACAATTTTTACAATAGTGCCAACGATTTTACCCAGGCCGTAAACGGCGTTTACAATGGCCTGCGCGATTACCCGGGCCAGGCACTGTGGATGGGCGAAATGCGTTCCGATAATGTGACCGTTACTTCCGACGGCAACCGCGACTGGCAGGGCATCAACGATTTTTCACCCAATCTTACCACAACTTCGTTTATTGTAAATGCATGGAACACTGGGTTCAACTCTATCTTTAATGCCAATACCGTATTGGATGCAATTGCTTCAAAGGGAGCCAATATCGGTAACGATTCCCTGAAGAACCGCTTTACGGCCGAATGCCGCTTCCTGCGTGCCCTCAACTATTTTAACCTGTTGCGCTTTTATGGAAAACTTCCTATCATTGACCGGGCCTATACGCCCCAGGAAGCAACCGCTATTGGCCGCAGCCCGGTTACGGATGTATACAACTTTATCATTGCCGACCTGGAATATGCAGCGGCCAACCTTCCCGCATCCTATCCCGGTGCTGATATCGGCCGGGCAACCCGGTGGGCAGCCAAGGGACTTCTGGGACTGGTATACCTGACCAGGTCCGGCCCCACTTATAATATCGAAGGACCCGGCTTAAACAGCAATGAGTATGATAAGGCCCTCACGCTGTTCAACGATATCATCAGTAACGGCTCGTTCCGGTTTGCAACCAGTTTCCCCGCTATCTTCTCCTATACACAGGAAAACAACAGCGAGGTTATTTTCGATGTGCAGTTCATGACCACCAATAACGGAGCCGACTATCCCACGCAGCTGGTGCCCAGCGCATACTGGGATGGGCTGGGCCTTTCCGGTTATGGCAACGGTTACGGCACCGCTACCTATAATGTTACCAAAGACCTGCTGCAGTCCTATCGCAACAACGCAGGAACCGGCACCGATATCCGCGATACCTTTTCCATCCGGCATGGTTTTGCAACCTCCACCGCCACGCCTACGGTGCTGGACACCACCCGGCCTTTTATAAAAAAATATATCGATGTTGCCCGCCGTGGTACCGGCCGTGCCGACTGGCCTATCAACTTTATCGTGCTGCGTTATACCGATGTACTGATGATGAAAGCTGAATGCATCCTGCATGGTGCAGCCGGCACACAGGCTGATGTAAATGGCATTGTGGCCCAGGTGCGCGCAAGGGCCGGTGTTCCTGCGCTTACGGCCGATGTTACCTTACCGGTACTGATGGAAGAACGGAGAAGGGAATTCCTGGGCGAAGGACTTCGCTGGAACGACCTGGTAAGGGAAGGCATGGTTGTAACCACCATGAACGCGTGGCGTATATCCGATGCGATCAGCAGCATCCGCGAGATCATTCCCAATTACATCATTTACCCGGTACCGCAGGCCGAGCTATTGGTAAAACCGGGTGTGTATACACAAAACCCGGGATATAATTAATCCGGCAACAACTCATAAACAGTGCAAAGCAAATGAAAAAATTATTCTTTACCGGTATGGTCTTCGCCTGCATAGCAGGTCATACGCAGCCGGTGCTGCAAACCGGGCCCAACATGCCCCGGGAGTGGATCGATGCGGATACGCATCATAAAGTGATCCGGCTCACGAACAATGACCGCAGTAATATGAGCTTTTACTTTCACAACAACCCGTTTGTGAACAATAAAATGGTTTATTACAGCACACAAAAAACAAAGGAAGCCGCCGCAAAGCAGGAAACCTATAACAGCAATGCCGCAGACAGGCAATTATATCTTCTGGATCTGAATACCCTGCGGTCAGAACGCCTGACCAATCACCCAACGCCCATGCAGGGAGAAATAGTATCCGCCAAAAGGAATGAAGCATTTTACCAGGTAAAGGATAGCGTTTTTGCGGTGAACCTCTCCACCCAAAAAGAGCGGCTGGTCTATGTTTTTCCCAATGACTTTAAAGCCAGCATCACCACCATAAATGCAGACGGAACGCTGCTTGCCGGAGCCCGGTCAACAGATGAGGAAAAGGAGCTCTTCAGGCAAAACCCCAATAAAAGCGATTACTTCAATAAGATCTATGAAGCAAAATTGCGCCGTACCCTGTTCACAGTTAATATAAATACAGGCAAACTGGATAAAATATTTTCCGATACAGCATGGCTTAATCATATACAATTTTCCCCCACCAACCCTGCATTGCTGATGTTCTGCCATGAAGGGCCCTGGCATAAGGTAGACCGCATCTGGACCATTGATGTAACCAGCAAAGATGTCCGGCTCATCCATAAGAGGACCATGCCCATGGAAATTGCCGGTCATGAATGGTTCGGCGCCGATGGTAAACATATCTGGTTCGATCTGCAGCAGCCACGGGGCGCAACTTTTTTTGTAGGCGGTACAGATCTGGCCACCGGCAAGGAAATAAAATACCAGCTTCAAAGGAATGAATGGTCCGTTCATTATACCACATCTCCGGACGGAGCCCTTTTTGCAGGCGATGGTGGCGACCCCGGTGCGGTAGCCAAGGCTCCCGACGGAAAATGGATCTATCTCTTTACCCCGGAGAAGGGCTCCTTTAAGTCAGAAAAACTGGTCAACATGAAACAGCATCAGTACCGGCTTGAGCCCAACATACACTTTACCCCCGATGCAAAATGGATCCTCTTCCGTGCTAATTTTGAAGGAAAAGAAAATATTTACGCGGTGGAAATAAAACCAGCCCGATCATGAAGTTAAAACCTGTATGTTGCTGCATCTGACCCGGGAATACAATACTACCGTAGCCCAACCTTCCCCCGGTATCCAAAGCGGGCACCTGCAGACCGGAGCATCAGTAATGAATCCATTATTGGCCTTGATGGCAAACCGCGTATAGCAACATCGGTGCAGCGATATACAGCAACTATTAAATTTAAATAATCACCCGCAGCATCGTCCTTTTTATCTTTGGGGCAGAACATCCGGGAGCGGATCACGGCGATCTTCTATAAAACACACGCACTTTGAATCGCAAAACCTTTATACAACAGCTTTCCGTTTTAAGCGCGGGTATATGCACCAATACGGGAAGTATGGTACGTTCCTTTCAAACTCCATCCCCATTCAGCAAACATCTGAAACCCGCAGGGCGTGCGCTGGAGCTGGAAGACTACTATGTCTGGTGCAACAGTCCTATTACCGGTCCCGATGGCAAAACCCATGTATTCTTCTCCCGCTGGGATGCCGCTAAAAAGATGAGCGGCTGGATCAACGGATCGGAGATTGCGCATGCAATTGCAGACAAACCGGAGGGGCCATACCGGGTGCAGGGCACCGTACTGCAACCGCGACCGGGCTACTGGGATGCCACCACCTGTCACAATCCATTTATTACCACCTTTAACAATAAATACTACCTCTACTATATGGGCAATGCCAACGGCAAAACCAATACCAAACGGATCGGTCTGGCGGTAGCGGATACGCTGGAAGGTCCCTGGAAGCGGATGGACCGGCCCTTGCTGGAGCCCGGACCGGAAGGAGCCTGGGATGATCATTGTACCACCAACCCGGTAGTGCTCCGGCACCCGGACGGGCGCTACTGGCTGTACTATAAATCATGGAATACAAACGACTATGAAACGCAGACCGGTGCAGTACGCGGTAACCGGAAATACGGTCTGGCATTCAGCGACCGGCCCGAAGGACCGTTTAAAAAATACGAAGGCAACCCGGTGGTTGATTTTTCAAAAAGAGGTAATAACGCACAGCTGGAAGATGCTTTTGTATGGCATCAGGGAAGCCGGTTCTATATGATCGCCCGGGATATGGGATATTATAATCATGAATATGGCATCATCCTGTCGTCCAGTGATGGGCTTGCATGGGGTATCCCTCAAATTGCCTTTTACGGGGCAGACCGGTACATACAACAACCGCCGGCGCCCGCCCACCTGAAACGCTATGGCCGTTTTGAACGCCCGCAACTGTTGATACGGGATGGCAGACCCACGCATCTGTTCACCACCAGCCAGGGCGGAAGATACAGCACCGCCTCTTCGTTTATCTTCAAAATCACCTGATGCCTTTCATTCCTTATCAATACGAAAATGCCGTGAAGCTCCTCCGGCTGCTGGCGGTTCTTATCATGACCACTCCGTTCCGGCTTCATGCACAGCCGGCAAAAAGTCCCTGGCATAACCAGGAACGCGTGCTGCATTATCAACCCAGCGGAACGGATTTTATTTTATACCAGGGAAACAAAAAATTCAACCGGGCGCTTTACGGCACCCATACCGGCTTCCGGATTGAGACCGGCGACCTGCCGGAGTTTGCCCTCTACATGCCCGGCATGGGGGGAAATTGCAAGATCGGTATCATCTGTAACAACCAAAGCAAGTGGCTCACAGAAGCCAGCCAGATCCAAACGGTTTACAGGCCCGGCTCCATGCACTATACCATTAAAGACCCGCTACTGGGTGGGGGGCAAATTGTTCTTACCGTGCTGGCACTGGCAGATGCCGAAGGCATGATCCTGAAAATCGAAACAACGCGTCTTCCGGAACGCTGCACCCTTGTTATGGCCTATGGCGGCGCCACCGGTAAAAAATTCAGCCGCGACGGAGATATCGGCGCAGATCCCGAATCTTCCTTTTACCTGCAACCGGCTTATTGTAACGGTAATCAATACCGCATTCTCCAAAACCGGTTTCATTTATATTACGGATTTACCAAACCATTAAGCGAAGCCGATCGTTACGAGATCCAATATGGAAATAAAGAACAGGCACCGGTATTAAAAGATACGCCCAAAGAGCTGGTGGGCACCTTCCCCACCGGGGCCCTCTTAAAAATAGCAGATGCAGAAAAACAGGCCACACCGCTTGAACTGCTCGCATCGGGTCCAAAGCCCCGGCTGCCACTGATCACCGCGCATATTCCTGTAAAACCGGCCGACCTGCTTTACCTGCAGCTGCAAAAACCCGGTACGCCGGATCAGGATCAGCCACCGGCAACCTTATTCGATAAGGCTGAAGCAGCACGAAAAAAAATAGCCGGCCGCATCCGGCTGGAAACGCCGGATCCTTATATCAATACGCTGGGGGGCGCCCTGGCCATTGCAGCGGATGCCATCTGGGAAGCACCTACCTATTTGCATGGAGCCGTAGCCTGGCGTATGCGCCTGCCGGCCTGGCGTGGGGCCTATACGGCAGATCCGCTTGGATGGCATGACCGCGCACGTATGCATTTCGACAGCTATATTCAGTCGCAGGTAACACAGATCCCACCGGGTGCAGTAACGCCGGATACCGCATTGCATATGGCAAGACAACAGGAAAAAATGGGCACAGCCCTGTTCAGCAACGGTTATATCTGCCGCAATCCAAACGGTGATATCCGGCCGCATCACTATGATATGAACCTGGTATTTATGGATCAGCTCCTCAACCATTTTAATTACACCGGTGACACCGGCTATGTAAAAAAAATGTGGCCCGCAATAAAACTGCACCTGCAGTGGGAACAACGGAATTTTGATGCCGATGGCAATGGTCTGTATGATGCCTATGCCTGCATATGGGCCAGTGACGCCCTTCAATACAGCGGTGGCGGAGTAACGCATTCCACGGCCTATAATTACCGGGCCAACAAAACAGCAGCCTTCCTGGCCACCTGTATCGGGGAAGATGCCCGTCCCTATGAAAAGGAAGCCGCAAAGATCCTGGCTGCGGCTCAACAAAAACTGTGGCTGGCGGATAAAGGCTGTTTTGCCGAATATATTGATATCAGCGGACTACAACGTCCACACCCGGCTGCCGGGCTTTGGACCGTATACCACGCCATTGACGCGCAGCTGGCAACGGCAAAACAACAATACCAGATGCTGCGCTATACCGATCACTACATTCCGCACATACCGGTTACGGCAAAGGGTCTGTCCTTAACGGATGGTTTCCTCCTTGCAACCACTAACTGGCAGCCATATACCTGGAGCATTAACAATGTGGCGCTTGCAGAAAACCTGAATACGGCACTGGCCTACTGGCAAAGTGGTGAAAACGAGAACGGGTACCGGCTATGGCGCAATAGTCTTATCGAAAGCATGTACCTCAGCTCCAGCCCCGGCGGCTTTCAGCAACTGAGTTTTTATGACGCTGCCAGGGGCGAGCTTTACCGCGATTTTGCAGACCCCATTGGGGTAGCGGCCCGCACCCTTACCGAAGGCCTGTTTGGCATTTTGCCGGATGCCCTTAACGGCAAATTATTGATCCGACCCGGGTTTCCGCAGAGCTGGGAACATGCGGCCTTATCCGTGCCCGACATTCGCTTTTCATTTGTCCGCAATCAGAAAACAGCCACCTATAAGATCGCCCAGTTTTATAAAAACACACAGGCCATCACGCTTAGGATCGCCCCTCCCTCCGACAGGATAAAGCGCGTTACGGTAAACAATGATCCGGCCCGGTATAGCTGGGTTCCCGATGCCTTTGGTAAACCGCTGCTGGATATAGCCGTTGGCCCATTACAGGAAGCCGTCATCAACATTAAATATACCGGGAACAGGATCGGCATCCTGCAAGGCCCGGACACCGTAAGCAACCAACCCTTCACCATTATTTCCGATAACGCACAAATAGCCGGAGTTGAGGCCTCTTATTTTACAGGAACTACGGTCAGCGCCCATAAAGCCACCCTGCAATTAAACCCTGGTGCGGCTATAACGGATGGCGCCGTATTTGTATCGCTGAAACAAGGCGCCGCCCGCTGGACCGCACCCTTATATGTGAAGATCCAGGAGCCCGTAACCATTACCGCCGTAAACACAACCGACAGCACCTCGTTAATGCTCCGCATCCGGAATAACACGACCATTGCGGGAACCGGGCAACTGCACATCAACAACTATGAACAGCCGCTGTCCCTTGCACCCGGCGCAGCACAAACCCTTCAGATTCCGGCTGCTCATGTCATCAAAGGCACCAATGCCGTACAGCTTAGCTGGAACGATGGAAGCCGCATCCATAAAAACATTATCAACTGGAGCCTCCCGGCAAGGAACGCCACCTACGAAATGGTGGACCTGGGCACCGTCTTCAATGATACCGTGCGTAATATCTTCCGGCATCAGTACCGGTCTCCACGGCCCGCCGCAGCCACCCTGCAGATCCCCTGGCAGGGTATCGGCAACTGGTGCTACCCGCTGATCCGGCCCGAAATAACCGATGCCGGCTTAAAGAATAAAACGGAACTTTATCTTGACAGGATCCCCTTTAAGACAGGTGCCGGCAAAAACATCGGCTTTACATCGTTATGGGATACCTTTCCGGATTCACTGGTGGTGCCGCTGACAGGAAAAGCCCTGCATGCTTATTTTATTGTTGCGGGATCCACCAATCACCAGCAGGCCCATATCGAAAATGCGCGCATTACGGTACGGTACACCGATGGTTCGGCAACCATATTACCGCTGATCAATCCTTCCAACTGGTGGCCCATTGAGCAGGATTATATGGATGACGGTTATGCATTTACCACCGGTGCTCCCCGCCCCTACCGGGTTATTTTTCAATCCGGCGTAATCACCCGTAACTTTAATCAATACCAATCCATCAAAGGATTTACCAATAATGCCATTGAAGGTGGGGCCGGCACGGTGGCAGACCTGCCGTTGAACCCCGATAAATCCCTGGCCTCGGTAACGTTAACCACCTTGTCGAACGAAGTGGTAGCCGGGCTCATGAGCATAACACTGGTAAGAAAGTAACTGTATATAAAGTATAACAATGACCGCTGTTTTAAGATCGCTTCTTTTTTTTGTCCTGCAATTTCCCTTGCTGCTGTTTGCCCAAACGGCCGGCCCCACAACGTCAACACCACGCATCCTTACGCTTGGCGACAGTAACGGCAGCTTTCCCTTTAGCTGGCCACAGCAACTCCAGCGCTCCTTTCCGGATGCTACCCTTATCAATATCAGTAAATCCGGGCGTACCATCGGCTTTGTAAATAATGGCGACGCTACGCTGAACGCATTGGGAATGCTGGATGAACTGCTCCGGGAAGCGGACGCGGCCCTCAGCCGCCAGACCTTCGATTTTATTGTGCTGGAGTTAGGCACCAACGATGCCAAAGCCGTATTTGCCAACAGGCAGCAGGAAGTTCCCCGCAACCTGGAACAGCTCATCCGGAACATAAAACGCAGTGCCTATGCATCTGTGCGTAATTCCCCCATCATCATCATTTCCCCGCCGCCCTATGGTACAAAAGCGGAAGCCACAGAAAAATATAAGGGCGGAAACCGGCGTGTAGCAACTATGAGCCATGCTTTTAAACAGGTAGCGCAACGTAACGGGTGTCTTTTTGTGGATGGCTACAGAACCCCGGGGCTTCGCATCAATACCATGACGCCCGACGGCCTGCACCTGAACGCCGAGGGTTCCGCAGCCCTGATCGCGCCGGTGGCCGCGCTGATCCGTAAGCGGGTGCCTCCTGCCCTCCTGCGTCCTGCCGGCATAGTCCTGCAGTCGGTAAACGTAGAAGCGCCTTTCCCGATGCCGGCGTTAACCATTCCTGATTTCAGCAGATGCTCAAGGATCAGCATCACCGATCTTGGCGCTATACCCGGCGACAAAGAACGCACATCTCATGCTATCAGCCGGGCCATCGACCTGGCCCACAAAAAAGGCGGTGGCGTTGTGGTGATCCCCGAAGGTGAATGGCTTACCAAAGGCATCCGGTTAAAAAGCAATGTGAACCTGCACCTGGAAAAGAACGCAGTGCTGCTCTTCTCAGAAGACCCTGCCGATTATCTGCCGGCCGTTTATTCCAGCTGGGAAGGCATGGAATGTTATAATTATGCGCCGCTGATCTATGCCTGGCAATGTAAGAATATTGCCATTACCGGTGAAGGAACCCTGAAAGCGAAAATGGATACCTGGCAACGATGGTTCGCCCGCCCCCGGGCCCATATGGAAAGCATCAAAAGACTGTATAATCTTGCCTGGGAACGGCGCCCGGTGGAAGAACGCCAGATGGTGAACGATACGGCCCACCTGCGCCCGCAATTCATCCAGTTCAACCGCAGTGAAAACATATTGGTGGAGGGCATTACGATCATCAACAGCCCGTTCTGGACCATTCATCCTTACTTATGTAAACGTATGGTGATCCGGAATATCCATGTATATGCGCATGGCCATAACAACGACGGAGTAGATCCTGAAATGACCCAGGATATGCTGATCGAAAACTGTGTTTTTGACCAGGGCGATGATGCCATCGCCATTAAATCCGGAAGAAATCCCGAAGGCTGGCGGTTAAAAACACCATCAAAGAACATTGTTATCCGGAATTGCACCGTAAAGAACGGGCATCAGCTGGTGGCATTGGGCAGCGAGCTTTCCGGCGGCATTGAAAACATATTTGCAGACAGTTGTACGGTCCTGGAAGGAGCAAAGCTCAACCACCTTTTATTTATAAAAACCAATGAGCGTATGGGCGGATATGTAAAGAACATCTATGTATCGCATGTAAAGGCCGGTAAGATCGACCAGGGCATCCTGGGTATTGAAACCGACGTCCTGTATCAATGGCGCAGCCTGGTACCCACCTATGAAAAGCGGCTGACGCCGATCAGTAATGTATCGCTCAGCCAGATAAAGGCCGGCGATGTAAAATTCATATCAAGGATCCTGGCGCAACCTTCGCTGCCTGTAAAAAATATTACGCTCACACACGTAACCGCAGATACGGTACGGGAGCAAAAGAACATTCATGAATATGTAAGCGGCTTCCACATGCAGTAACCAGAAGTTTCCCTGAAACCTGCTCCGGCCCCGGTGGCCTGCGGATCAGGCAGGCCTGTTTCCTGATGACCGGATCCGGATACAGGACAAACGCATCTAAACAGGATGAAAAGATGAGGCTCCCGGAGCCCGGTTGATCAAAACAACACATTTGCTATAAACACAATGCCCTAGCTGATCAATGCTGATTTCCGGTCCATTTGCCCCGGATCGGAATGGTGCCGCCGCATTTGTTTGCCAAAACTTTTTATATTTATAGTGCCTACATCAAGAAACGTATCCAACTCCTGTTAACTTAGCGCAAAATATGGATCATACAATTAGAACGGAACCAATCATATGAAACGATATTTTTATTTATTTGCTGTATGCGCCATCCTGTATGGCCCTGTTGCCCATGCGCAGGCAACAACACAACGTCCCAATGTGATCCTGATCTATGCAGACGACCAGGGTTGGGCCGATCTGCATTCCTTTGGCTCTAACGACCTGTATACGCCGGTGCTGGACAGCCTGGGGAAAAGCGGTGTACGGTTTACCCGGTTCTATGCCGCTTCGCCTATCTGTTCGCCGTCAAGAGCATCCCTCCTTACAGGGCGCTACCCGCAGCGCGCGGGCCTGCCGGAAATGGCGTCCTCTTTGCAGGGTGTGGACGGGATGCCCGGTGCACAATATACACTGGGCGAACTGTTCCGGGATGCCGGTTATCAAACTGCTCATATCGGTAAATGGCATGTAGGATATACCAGGGAGACCATGCCCAATGCCCAGGGATTTGACTACTCCTTTGGATTTATGGGCGGGTGTATTGATAACTATTCGCATTTCTTTTACTGGAACGGTCCCAACCGCCATGACCTTTGGCGCAATGGTGTGGAGGTTCATGAAGACGGCAACTACTTTCCCGACCTGATGGTACGGGAAGCCAATACCTTTATTGAAAAAAACAAAACGACCCCGTTCTTTTTATACTTTGCCATTAATGTGCCGCATTACCCATTACAGGGAGAAAAAAAATGGCTGAACTATTATAACGCCAAAGGGCTCGCATCGCCCCGCGATAAATATGCTGCTTTTGTTTCCACCATGGATGAAAAGATCGGGCTTGTGCTGTCGAAATTAAAAGCCCTGGGACTGTCGGAGAACACCATCGTCATCTTTCAGCCCGATCAGGGTTTTTCTGAAGAGGAACGTGGTTTTGGTGGCGGAGGCTCGGCAGGGGTTCTCCGCGGCTCAAAATTCAGTCTTTTTGAAGGCGGCACCCGCGTACCGGCCATGATCAGCTGGCCCAAACAGATCAAAGGCGGACAGGTCAGAGCGCAGCTGGCTGCCAATATCGACTGGTTCCCTACCCTGGCAGAATACTGCAATATTCCCCTGCCTGCCCGGAAAATAGACGGTAAAAGCCTGGTACCGGTTATCCGCAACCAGCAGGCCGCAACAAGGCATGATGTTTTTTTCTGGAAACAAGGCGGTCCAAAGGGAAATCCGCAATGGGCGGTACGCCGGGGCGATTGGAAATTGCTGCACAACCCGGTACAGGCCCAAAAACAGGAGCTGGATGATGAAGGCTATTTTCTTGCCAATATAAACCAGGATCCGGCTGAAAAACAGAACCAGTCCCGGCAACATCCGGAGCTGGTCAAAGAGCTGAAAACACTGTACGACGCCTGGCTGACAGAAGTTCAAAATCAGTAAATTTCGAAAATTGAATAGTATGAAATTAAGAGCGGGAATCTGCGCGTTGTCCCTCACAACGTTGTCCCTGGGAGCAATGGCCCAGGCAAAGCAACAGCGGCCCAACATTGTATACATCATGAGCGATGACCACGGTTACCAGGCTGTTAGCGCCTATGGATACGGGCTGAACCACACGCCCAATATTGACCGTCTGGCCAAAGAAGGCGCCTTATTTACGCAGGCAAGCGTTACCAATTCGCTCTGCGCTCCCAGCCGTGCGGTGCTGCTTACCGGCAAGCACAGCTTTATCAATGGCAAGGTAGATAATATGGCCCGTTTTAACTGGAACCAGGATAACTTCGCCAAACAGCTTCAGCGGCATGGTTACCAAACAGCCCTTATCGGAAAAATACATATGGACGGGCTGCCACAGGGCTTCGACTATTCGGCAGTACTGATTGACCAGGGAGAATACTATAACCCCAACTTTATCATCAACGGGAAAAAACAACAGGTACAGGGTTATGTTACGGATCTCACTACGGATATGACCCTTGACTGGATCGCCAAACGGGACACCAGCAAACCCTTCTGCGTACTCTATCATCAAAAAGCGCCGCACCGGGAATGGCTCCCCGCCCTCCGCCATATAAAGGAATATACCCGGCAGACCATAAAAGAGCCACCAACGTTGTTCGATAATTATGAAGGCCGGGGTACAGCCGCCCGTACAGCGGAAATGAATATCCTGAAACATATGAACTGGGCCGGCGATAACAAGATTCCTCCGGCCCTGATGGACGAGCTGGGCATCAAGGAGTACCTGAGCTGGGACAAAGCCGCCTACAACAATAACCTGGGACGTATGACCCCTGAAGAACGGAAAACCTGGGACTCTGTTTATAACCCGATCATGGAGGATTTTAAAAAGCGGTATCCCAAAATGTCGCAG
>Ga0222424_100615_pt1 | contig 15298 bp, 14 predicted proteins | sample 2B2ome_FD_182468 | JGI IMG/M metagenome (GOLD analysis project Ga0222424, IMG submission 182468) | Enriched microbial communities from leaf-cutter ant dump, University of Wisconsin, Madison, United States - 2B200A (version 2) | ecosystem: Environmental > Terrestrial > Nest > Insects nest > Nest... | reverse complement strand
GCGTTCTTGCCGCGCTTGCCGGCCGGAATCTCCACAAGTTCCAGGCGGACATCGTCGGTCAGGCGCTTGGCGTAGTCCTCGTAGCCGGTGGTAACCCAGTCCGGCATCTTGCTGCCGACAGCCAGCAGGCGGATCTTCACGACATCAGTTCGTGGCGGCCTGGCTGGCGGCGCCCTGGGCGGTCCACAGGCGTTCGAGGTCGTAGAACACGCGCGTGGCGGGCAGCATGACATGGACGATGACGCCAGCGAGGTCGATCAGCACCCATTCGCCTTCGCGTTCGCCTTCCACGCCGACCGGGCGGAAGCCGGCGGCCTTGGCCTTCTCCTGGACTTCGTCGGCGAGCGCCTTGACGTGGCGCGTGGAAGTGCCGCTGGCGATGATCATGATGTCGGCCAGGCTGGTCAGCGAGCGCACATCAAGCGTGGTGACATGCTGCGCCTTGAGGTCGGCGAGCGCGTTGAGGGCAGTGTCGTAGAGACGCTGGGTATCGGCATCGAGCGCATTCATGAGGATGCTGTGTTCTCCGGTGAGCGGTACAGGCCGTGCTGTTCAATATAGTCCCGCACCACCGGTTCCAGCCAGTCCCCGACCGGCCGCTGGTCAGCCAGGGCGGCGCGCAGATCGGTGCTGGAGACGGGCCAGGGTGGTGTGTCGAGGGTGAGCACATGGCCAAAGGGGCGCGATTGTAGCAGCTTCGGGTCGGAAATCCGCCTGTTTTTCAGCCAGGATCGCACGGCGTCCGGCAGGTCGCCGGTGTGTCCCGGCCGGCTGGCCACGATCAGGTGCGCGATCCCGGCGAGCGCCTGCCAGTCGCGCCAGCGCGGCAGGCTTTCCAGGCTGTCGCGGCCCATGAGGAAGGCCAGTGGCGCCGTGGCGCCGATGGCGGCGCGCCAGCGGCGCAGCGTGTCGATGGTGTAGGCGGGGGGCGGCGCGTGCAGTTCGGCCAGGTCCAGCGACCAGGAAGGCTCGCCGCCATGCGCCAGCATCAGGCGCAGCATGGCTTCGCGCTGGGCCGGCGAGCCGCCGACCCGCTCCTTGAGCGGCGAGCGCGAGGTCGGCAGCCAGACCAGCCGCTCCGCCCCCGTGGCCCGCTGCGCCGCCCTGGCGGTCTCGACATGACCCCGGTGCACGGGGTCGAAGGAGCCGCCGAAGAGCAGGATCACGGGCGCGCGGCCGGCATCACTGGCGGATCTGGCCGTCGCCGAACACGACCCATTTCTGCGAGGTCAGGCCTTCCAGGCCGACCGGGCCGCGCGCGTGGATCTTGTCGGTGGAGATGCCGATTTCCGAGCCCAGGCCGTATTCGAAGCCGTCGGCGAAGCGCGTCGAGGCGTTGACCATGACCGAGCTGGAGTCGACTTCCGCGAGGAAGCGGCGCCCGCGCGTGTAGTTCTCGGTGACGATGGCGTCGGTGTGGTGCGAGCCGTAGTGGTTGATGTGCGCGATGGCCTCGTCGAGGTCGTCGACCACCTTGATCGCCAGCACCGGCGCCAGGTACTCGGTGAACCAGTCCTCTTCCGTGGCCGCCAGCACGTCGGCGCCGAGGATGGCGCGCGCGCGTTCGCAGCCGCGCAGCTCGACGCCCTTGGCGCGGTAGGCCGCGGCCAGGACGGGCAGCAGCGCCTCCGCCACCGGGGCGTCCACCAGCAGCGTCTCCATGGCGTTGCAGACGCCGTAGCGGTGCGTCTTGGCGTTGATGGCGATGCGCTCGGCCTTGACCGGGTCGGCGTCGCGGTCGAGGAAGACGTGGCAGTTGCCGTCGAGGTGCTTGATGACCGGCACGCGCGCCTCGCGCGAGATGCGCTCGATCAGGCCCTTGCCGCCGCGCGGCACGATGACATCGACGAACTCGGGCATGGTGATGAGCTGGCCGACGGCGGCGCGGTCGGTGGTTTCCACCACCTGCACCACGGCTTCGGGCAGGCCGGCGGCGGCCAGGCCCTTGCGGATGCCGGCGGCGATGGCCTGATTGCTGTGCAGGGCTTCGCTGCCGCCGCGCAGGATGGTGGCGTTGCCCGACTTCAGGCAGAGCGAGGCGGCCTCCAGCGTCACGTTCGGGCGCGACTCGTAGATGATGCCGATGACGCCCAGGGGCACGCGCATCTTGCCCAGCTGGATGCCGGATGGACGATAGGTGAAGTCGCTCATCTCGCCGATGGGGTCGGGCAGGGCGATGACCTGGCGCAGGCCTTCGATCATGCCGTCGAAGCGGGCCTCGTTCAGGGCCAGGCGGTCGAGCAGGGCGTCGTCGAGGCCGCCGGCCCTGCCCTGTTCGACGTCGCGGGCGTTGGCGACGAGGATATGCGCGCGATCAGCGACCAGCGCGTCGAGTATGGCCTGCAGCGCGGCGTTCTTCTCCTGCGTGCTGGCGCGCGCGATCACGCGCGACGCCTGGCGGGCGCTGGCACCCAGTTGCTGCATGTAGGCGGTGATGTCCATGCGGACGACTCCAGAGTTCGGCGACAAGCCGCTCATTATATCGCTGCCGGGCGCATTTTCGGACCATAACTTCTTTACAGGCGTCCCGGGGCGTGGGAGCTTGTCGGGACTGATGATACAGCCCGCCGGGAACGGGCGTTCCGGAGCCATGACGCCGATGAGAGAAGTTGTCGCCCGCGCATGCTCGCTGCTCTGTCTGGCGGCCCTGGCCCTGTTCGCGGGTTGCGCCGCCAGCCCGCCGGGGCCCGGCGGGGAGGCCGGCCGCCGTCTGCGCGACCAGCTGCCGCAGACCTGGATGGCGGAGGTTTCCTGTCCGGGCTGCACCGAGCGCTGGATGACGGTGACGCTGTTCGGCGACGGCAGCTACCGGCTCCGTGACCGCTATGTCGGCAGCAGCGCCGGCGGGGTCGACGAGATATTCCGCGACATCGGGCTGTGGTCCATGAGCCAGGACGACGGGCAGACGCATCTGCTGCTGCGCGGCGCCCGCCGCCCGCCCTACCAGATGCGCCTGCGCCCCGATGGCAGCCTGCAGCTGCTGAACGACCAGGGGCACGAGATCCGTTCCATCCGGGAGTATGTGCTGGTCCGGCAGGACAAGCCCGATCTGCAGACAGCCACCATGAGCCTGCTCGGCCTTTACCAGCCGGATGACACGGGCGTGTGGTTCAAGGAGTGCCAGACAGGGCAGCGCTGGCAGGTGCAGGATTCCCCGCGCGCGGTCGAGGCGGCGCAGCGTTACACGCAGCTGGATGGCGCCGATGGCGGCCGGCGGAAGCCGCTGCTGCTGTCGCTCAGCGGCCGGCCGTCGCTGCCCGCGGACGGCGCCGCGCTCGTGCGCCTGGATGTCGATGTCCTGGATCGTTTCTGGCCGGACTCGGTCTGCCGTGTTGATGTGCTGCCGCCCGCGCAGCCCCTGCTGGAAACCAACTGGATGCTGACCGAGCTGCGTGGTGAGCCGGTGAAGTCCGGCGACATCAGCGAGCCGCCGCTGCTCAAGCTGCGCGCCGGCGGCCGGCTCACCGGCACCACGGGCTGCAACCGGCTCCAGGCCGCCTATTTCCGCGAGGGCAGCCGCCTCAGCGTGCCGCGTCCCCTGATCACCCGCATGACCTGTCCGGCCGCGCTGCAGCGGCAGCAGCAGGATCTGCTCGCCGTGCTGCGCGCGACCCGCGAGTACCGCATGACCGGTCATAGCCTCGAGTTGCGCGATGGCGACGAGGTGCTGGCCCGTCTGATCGTCAGTGAAATGCCCTGAGCCCTGCGGTCGGCGCGGCTAGCCGGCGGTGAACAACGGCCGGCCGGCCATGGCCATGCCCAGGCGCAGCAGGGCATCCCAGGCGCGTTCCGGCGACTGTCCCTTGATGGCTTTGTCGATCTCGACCAGACCGCTGCTCAGGCGCTGCAGGCGGATCAGCGACAGCCGGCGCAGGGCCTGCTGGGCCGGGCCCTGGCGCTTGGCCCAGAAGCCGAGCTGGCCGAGCAGTTGCGGCGAGGCGGTGCGCTGGCCCTGGGCGTGCATCTGCTCGGCGGCCAGGGTGAGCGCGCGCAGGTCTTTCTGCAGCGCCCAGAGCACGACGGACTCGGCCTGGCCTTCGGCTTCCAGGCCGAGCATCAGCCGGGCCACGCGGGCGGCGTCGCCGAGCAGCACGGCGTCGGCGAGGTCGAACACGGAGTAGCGGGCGCTGTCGCTGACCATGGCGGCGACGGCGTCGATGTCCACGTCGTCGCCGTCGCTGAGCAGGCGCAGCTTCTCCAGCGCCTGCGCGGCGGCCAGCAGATTGCCTTCGGTGCGGTCGGCGAGCAGCTGCAGGGCGTCAGGCTGCAGGCGCAGGCCGAGCTGGCGGGCGCGTGTCTGCAGCCAGGCGGGCAGGGTGGCGGCCTCGACCGGGTAGAGGGTGATGACGACGCCGGCTTCGTCGAGCGCGGTCAGCCACTTCGACTTCTGCGCGGCGCCGTCGAGCTTGGGCAGCATGACCAGCAGCACGGTGTCTTCGGGTGGCCGGCGGGCGAGGTCGATCAGGGCTTCGGCGGCGGTGGCGTCGGGCTTGCCGGCGAAACGCAGCTCCATGAGCTTGCGTTCGGCGAACAGCGACAGCGCGTTGCTGCCGGCCAGCAGCGCGTTCCAGTCAAAGCCGCGCTCAATGCCGTGGCGCTCGCGTTCGCCATAGCCCTGGGCGGCGGCCGCGCGGCGGATGGCATCCGCGCTTTCCTGCAGCAGCAGCGGCTCGTCGCCGCTGATCACGTAGACAGGCCGCAGGGGTTCGCGCAGGTGCGAGTCCAGTTGTTCGGGACGCAGCTTCATGCCGGAAGGTGTGCCGGCTCAGGGTGTGTCGGTCACCGGGGCCGGCTGGGCGGCCGGCGGCGGCGAGTCCGGGCTCAGCTCGTCCATGCGCACGCGGGCGAGGCGGGCGAGGATCTGGCCCACGGCCTGCTGGCGCAGGTCGTCGATGAGTGTGTTCTCTTCTTCGTACTTGCCGACGATGCGCGTGTTGTCGAACTGGTAGGTGCGGCGCAGGCGTATGGTGCGCTCCGGCTCGGCCGGTATGCCGCTGGCGTGGCGCAGCTGGAAGCCGACCTCGTAGAACAGGGTGTACTCGGCGGCCTTGGCGCGGCTGTCGATGGTGGTGGTCTGGCGGTCGATGCGCTCATGGGTGATGTGCAGCTGCAGCGGCGCGTTGGCGGCGACCTGGCCGCCCATGCGCTGGATGCCGGCGCTGAGGTCGCGCTCCAGCGTGGTCACCGAGGTCTGCACCGTGATCGGGTTCAGCTGCGGCGGCAGCGCGTACTGGCCACGCAGATGGAAGCCGCAGGCGCCGAGGACCAGGGTCAGCAGGGACAGACAGAGGATGCGCATGCGGTGTTCTCCAGGGCGGTGACGCTCAGACCACGATATTGACCAGTTTCTGGCGGACCACAATCACTTTTTTCGGCGCCTTGCCTTCCATGAAGCGCTGCGCGTCCGGGCTGGCCAGCGCGGCGGCCTCGATGGCGGCGTTGTCGGCATCCACCGGCACCTCGATCTGGCCGCGCAGCTTGCCGTTGACCTGCACCACCAGCGTCAGGGCGTCGCGCGCGAGCGCGGCCTGATCGACGGCGGGCCAGGTGGCGGCGAGCAGGCCGCCGGTCTCGCCCAGGGCCTGCAGCAGGGCATGGCTGATGTGCGGCGTGATGGGCGCGAGCAGGCGCACGACGGCATGCAGGGCCTCGCGCTCCACGGCCAGCGCCTGGCCAACGGAAGCGTCGAGCTTCTGCAGCGCGTTGAGCAGCTCCATGACGGCGGCGATGGCGGTGTTGAAGGTCAGGCGGCGGCCGTAGTCGTCGCCGACCTTGGCGATGGTCTCGTGCAGCTTGCGGCGCAGCGCCTTCTCGTCGGCGCTGAGCGCGGCGGCGTCCAGCGCCGGCACCTCGCCTCTGGCGAGATGCGCGTGCACCAGCTTCCACAGACGGCGCAGGAAGCGGCTGGCGCCCTCGACGCCGGCGTCCGACCATTCCAGCGACTGTTCCGGCGGGGCCGCGAACATCATGAACAGACGGGATGTGTCGGCGCCGAACTGGTCGATCAGCGACTGCGGATCGACGCCGTTGTTCTTCGACTTCGACATCTTCTCCATGCCGCCGTGGATGACCGGCAGGCCGTCCGCGCGCAGCACCGCGCCGGTGATGCGACCCTTGTCGTCACGGCTGAGATCGACGTCGGCGGGGTTGATCCAGTCCTTCTTGCCACCATCCAGCTCGCGGTAGAAGGTGTCGGCCACGACCATGCCCTGGGTCAGCAGGTTCTTGAACGGCTCGGCGCCCTGCACCAGGCCTTCGTCGCGCATCAGCTTGTGGAAGAAGCGCGCGTACAGCAGGTGGAGGATGGCGTGCTCGATGCCGCCGATGTACTGGTCCACCGGCAGCCACTGCTGCGCGGCGGCCGCGTCGACCATGCCGGTGTCGCACTGCGGCGAGGCGTAGCGGGCGTAGTACCAGGACGACTCGACGAAGGTGTCCATGGTGTCGGTTTCGCGCCGGGCGGCGGCACCGCAGCCCGGGCAGGTGGTCTCGTAGAACGACGGCAGCTTCGCCAGCGGCGAGCCGGCGCCGTCCGGCACCACGTCCTCGGGCAGCACCACCGGCAACTGCTCGTCCGGCACCGGCACGTCGCCGCAGGACGGGCAGTGGATAATGGGGATCGGGCAGCCCCAGTAGCGCTGGCGCGAGATGCCCCAGTCGCGCAGGCGGAACTGGGTCTTGCGCGCGCCGAGGTCGGCGGCCTCGAGCGCCGCGACGATGGCGTCGAAGGCGCCAGTGAAGTCCAGGCCATCGTAGCGGCCGCTGTTCACGGTGGTGAGGCCGGCCTTGTCGGCGTACCAGTCCTGCCAAACGTCGCGGTCAAAGGTCGCATCGGCCCTGGCGTAGACCGGCTCGATCGGCAGGTCGTACTTGTGCGCGAAGGCGAAGTCGCGCTCGTCGTGCGCCGGCACCGCCATCACCGCGCCCTCGCCATAGCCCCAGAGCACGTAGTTGGCAACATAGACCGGCAGCTTGCGGCCGTTGAGCGGGTGGATGACGAACTGGCCGGTGGCCATGCCCTTCTTCTCCATCGTCGCCATGTCGGCTTCGGCCACGGAGCCGGCCTTGCATTCGGCGATGAAGGCGGCCAGCGCGGTATTGTCCTGCGCGGCCAGCTGGGCCAGCGGATGCTCGCCGGCGACGGCGACGTAGGTCGCGCCCATGAGCGTGTCCGGGCGCGTCGAGTAGACCTTGAGGCGGCCGGTGGTGCCGATGCTGGCTTCATCGTAGTCGAAGGCGATGTCGGCGCCGAAGCTCTTGCCGATCCAGTTGCGCTGCATGGTCTTGACCTGTTCCGGCCAGCCGTCGAGCTGGTCGAGGTCGTTCAGCAGCTGCTCGGCATACTGCGTGATGCCGAAGTAGTACATCGGGATCTCGCGCTTCTCGACCAGCGCGCCCGAGCGCCAGCCACGACCGTCGATGACCTGTTCGTTGGCGAGCACGGTCTGGTCCACCGGGTCCCAGTTCACCGTGCCCGACTTCTTGTAGATAACGCCCTTGCGGAACAGGCGAGTGAACAGCCACTGCTCCCAGCGGTAGTAGTCCGGACGGCAGGTGGTGACCTCGCGCGACCAGTCGATGGCCAGGCCCAGCGACTTCAGCTGGCCCTTCATGTAGTCGATGTTGGCGTAGGTCCAGGCCGCCGGCGCCACGCCGTTCTTCATGGCGGCGTTCTCGGCGGGCAGGCCGAAGGCGTCCCAGCCCATGGGCTGGAGCACGTTGAAACCGTTCATGGCCTTGTAGCGGCTGAGCACGTCGCCAATGGTGTAGTTGCGCACATGCCCCATGTGCAGCTTGCCGCTGGGGTAGGGGAACATGGACAGGCAGTAGTACTTGGGCTTGTCGCTGCGGTCGTGGGCGAGGAAGGCGTCGGCGCGGTTCCATTCGGACTGGGCGGCGGCTTCGACCGCGCCCGGCAGATACTGTTCTTGCATGGCGGAATGACTCGGCGGGACATCGCCACCACTGGTGGGATCCCGGGAAATGCTCAAGGGCCTGCCGGCGCGGGTGCGCTCCGGCGTCATGGCCGATAGGATACTCCAGCCGCCGCCTTCACGGTATCGGCAGACTGCAACGAGGGCTTCCCATGCTGCTGACCCGTGTCATCGAATTCCTGCTGCTGCCGCCCGGCACGCAGTGCCTGCTCGGCCTGGCCGCGCTGCTGCTGGCCTGGCGCGGACGCCGCCGCCTGGCCGCCGCGCTGGCCGTCTGCGCGCTGGCGTCGCTTTATCTGGCGGCCATTCCGGTCGGCGCCTGGTGGTTGTCGCAGCCGCTGGAGTCCCGTGTGCTGCCTTTGCGTGACCTCAATCAGCTGGGGGCGGCGGGCTATCAGGCGGTGGTCGTGCTGGGTGGCGGGCGCACCCCTGAGGCGCCCGAGTTCGACGGGCAGGATGTTGCCAGTCCGACCGAGCTGGTGCGCCTGCGCTACGCCGCGCGCGTGCAGCGCCAGTCCGGCCTGCCGCTGCTGGTCACCGGTGGCGTGGGCCTGAGCGGCCAGCGCCCCGAGGCCGCGCTGATGGCCGAGTCGCTGCGTGATGACTTCGGCGTGCCGGTGCGCTGGCTGGAGCCCATGGCGCGCACCACGCGCGAGAACGCCGATCTGAGCGCGCGGCTGTTGCTGCCGCAGGGGCTGAGTCGTGTCGTGGTGGTCAGTCACGCCAGTCATCTGCCGCGCGCGCTGGCCGACTTCGGGCGCGCGGGCTTCAGCGCGCTGCCGGCGCCCACGGGCTTCACCGCCGATCCGGCCCGGTTGTCCTTCATCGAGCGCTGGACGCCGCAGCATGATTCGCTGGCCGACAGCCGCCGCGCGCTGCACGAGTGGCTGGGGCTGGCGCGGGACAGCCTGCGCTAGAATACGCGCCGGTAGTCGCCGTCATCATGAGAGGAGCAGGACATGGCATACACGAAGCTGCTGATGGAGAACGCGGACACGGGCGCGCAGAAGGAAGCCCCGGTCGGCGTGTCGTGGACGGTGCTGTTCTTCGGCTTCATCCCGCCGCTGCTGCGCGGTGACGTGAAGTGGGGGCTGATCATCCTGGCGTTCTGGATGTTCAGCGCCGGCCTGACCAACATCATCTTCATGTTCCTCTACAACAAGCTGTTCATCCAGGAGCTGCTCGGGCAGGGCTTCAGGGTGCGCGCGCTCGACGAGGCGCAGCGCCAGCGCGTGGTCAACACGCTGGGCATGAGGCTGCCGATGGTCGGCGAAGGCTGACCGGAGCGGCCGCGCCCGGGGCCGGCCTGAGCGCCGAGCCGGTCCCGGACGGGCATCGCGTCACTGGAAGCGCAGCGCCTCGATGGGCTTGAGCTGGGACGCGCGGTTGGCCGGGTAGAAGCCGAAGAAGATGCCGATGGCGCCGGCGACGCCGAAGGCCAGCAGCATGGAGCTGGCGGTCACGATCACCAGCAGGTCGAAGGCCGTGGCGGCGATGTAGGCGCCGAGCACGCCGAGCATGACGCCGAGCAGGCAGCCCACCAGCGAGATCATCACCGCTTCCAGCAGGAACTGCAGGCGTATCGAGCCGGGCCGCGCGCCGATGGCCATGCGGATGCCGATCTCGCGGGTGCGTTCGGTCACCGACACCAGCATGATGTTCATGATGCCGATGCCGCCGACCAGCAGCGAGATGCTGGCGATGGCGCCGAGCAGCAGCGACATGACGGCGGTGGTCTCGGCGGCGGTGTTGGCGGCGGCGGTGAGGTTCTGCAGGGTGAAGTCGTCCTCGGCGTCGTCGACGAGGCGGTGACGCTGGCGCAGGCTGTCGCGCAGGTCGCGCTCGACCTGCGGCATGGCCTGCTCGCTGGCGGCCTGCACCATGATCATGCGCACCGCGCTGCGGAAGCGGTTGCCGGAGAGCTTGCGCTGCGCCGTGGTGATCGGGATGACGATGGTGTCGTCCTGGTCGCGGCCGTCCAGGCTCTGGCCCTTGGAGCCGAGCACGCCGATGACCTGGAAGGGGATGTTGCGTATGCGCAGGGTTTCCCCGACCGGGTTGTCATCGCCAAACAGGTTGCTGGCGATCTGCTTGCCGATCAGGGCGACCTGGGCGGCGGACTGCTCCTCGGGCTGGTCGAAGGCGTAGCCGCTGGACACGCTCCAGTCGCGCACGGTGAAGTAGTCGGCCGTGCTGCCGATGATGGTCGTGCTCCAGTTCTGCGCGCCGTAGATGACCTGGGCCGTGGACTGCACCACCGGCGCCACCGCGAGCACGTTGCGCGCGCCGGCGAGCGCGCGGGCATCCTCCACGGTCAGGTTCTGGGCGCCGCCGAAGCCGGTGCGCACGCCGTTGGCGCTGGTCGCGCCGGGCAGCACGATGAACAGGTTGGAGCCCATGCTCTTGATCGACGCCTCGACCCGGGCCTGCACGCCCTGGCCGATGGCGAGCATGGCGACGACCGAGCCGACGCCGATGATCATGCCGAGCATGGTCAGGAAGCTGCGCATGCGATTGGCGCGCAGGGCGAGCAGGGCCTCGCGCATCATGACCAGCCACATCAGGCGTTACCTCCCAGCAGCACATGCGCGTTGGCGGCCTGCTCCAGGCCCTGGGCCACGGGGCCGTCGTAGGCCTTGTGGCCGTCGACCAGGCGCACCAGCCGGCGCGCGTGGGCGGCGATGTCGGGTTCGTGCGTGACCAGCACCAGGGTGATGCCATCCTCGCGGTTGAGACGGGTGAACAGGTCCATGATCTCTATGCTGGTCTGCGTGTCGAGGTTGCCCGTGGGCTCGTCGGCGAGGATGAGCGCGGGCCGGTTCACCAGCGCGCGGGCGATGGCCACGCGCTGCTGCTGGCCGCCGGAGATCTGGCTGGGCAGGGCGTCGACGCGGTGCCCCAGGCCGACCTTGGCGAGCATCTCGGCGGCGCGCCGGTTGCGCTCGGCCAGCGGCACGCCGGCGTAGATCAGCGGCAGCGCGACGTTGTCGAGCAGGCTGCTGCGCGCGAGCAGGTTGAAGCCCTGGAAGACGAAGCCGATGTAGCGGTTGCGCAGGTCGGCGAGCGCGTTGGTGTCGAGCGTGGTGACGCTGCGCCCGGCCAGCTCGAAGCGGCCTTCGGTGGGCGTGTCCAGGCAGCCGAGGATGTTCATCATCGTCGACTTGCCGGAGCCGGACGGCCCCATGATGGCGACGAACTCGCCGCTGGCGATGTCCAGGTCTATGCCATGCAGGATGCGCACCGGGCCCACCCCGCTGGCATAGTCCTTGACCAGACCGCGCAGCGCGATGACCTCCGCCATCACGGCGCCATCCTGAACTGCATGCCCTGCTTCGGACCTTCCTTCTCGCCGTCGAGGATCTGCTCGATGACGACCTTGTCGCCGGCCTTGAGGTCGCCGCCAGTGATTTCGGTGTAGCGGCGGTCGGTTATGCCCAGCCGGACCGGAATGGCCTTGAGGCCGCCGTCGGCGAGCACCCAGACCTTGCCGGTGTTGCGGTTGCGTCCGCCGCCCGCGCCGCCGCGACGCCGGCCTTCGCCGGCCTGGGCCTGCGCGTCGCCATTGCCGCCAGCCATGCCGGCGCCGCCGCCCGCGCCGCGCTCGCCGCGTTCCGCGCCACGCCCGGCGGCACCGGCGCCGGCTCCCGCCTCACCGCGGCCGGCGGCCTGCGCCGCGTCCGTGCCGCCATCATCGATGATCTTGGCGTCCTCGGGCGGACGGAAGCGCAGGGCGGCGGTCGGCACGCGCAGCACGTCGCGGCGCTGCTGGGTGTCGATGTTGACGTAGGCGGTCATGCCCGGCAGCAGCTTCTCCTCGCTGTTGTCGACGGCGATGACGACATCGTAGGTGACCACGTTCTGCTCGGTCTTGGGGTTGAGGCGGACCTGCTTGACCTCGCCATGGAAGGACTGGTTCGGATAGGCGTCGACGCGGAAGCGCGCGCGCTGGCCGACGTGGATGTCGCCGATGTCGGACTCGGTGAAGTAGGCGTCGATGTTCATTTCGCGCAGGTCCTGCGCGATCTTGTACAGCTCGGGCGTCTGGAAGCTGGCGGCCACGGTCTGGCCGACATCGACGGCGCGCGAGACGACCACGCCGGACACCGGCGAACGGATCACGGCATAGCCCAGGTTGACCTCGTCACGTTGCACCACGGCGCGGGTCTGCGCCACGCGGGCGGTGGCGTCCTGCAGGGCCTGGCGGGCCTGGTCGACTTCCTGCACGGAGGCGAAGCCGTCCTTGGCCAGCGGCTGGATGCGCTGCCAGTTGTTGCGCGCGAGCGACAGCGAGGCCTCGGCGCTGGCGAGATTGGCGCGCGACTGGGCGATCTGGGCGCGCAGCAGGGAGTCGTCCAGCTGCATGAGCACCTGGCCCTGGGTCACGCGGTCGTTGAAGTCGGCCGAATAGGAGCGAACGATGCCGGACACCTGGGTGCCGACGGAGACCAGGGTGACCGGGCTGAGCTGGCCGTTGGCGGACACGCTCTGCGCGATGTTGCCGCGATCGACCGCCTCGGTGTTGTACCTGGCCTTGTCGCCGCCGGTGCCGCAGGCCTTCACACCCAGCACTGCGATGCCCACGGCGCCCGCCATCAGCAGCAGGGTCTTGCGGGAAATGTCCGGGCGCTTCATGGACGCGGCTCCTGAATCGGTTGGGTGACGAGGATGTTTTCCGGGTTGCGCACCAGCACGCCGCTGGCCTGGGCCAGCTGCAGGCGGGCGGCGGCCCAGTCATAGCGGGCGCGGGCCTGTTGCTGGCGGGCGTCGGCCAGGCTGCTCTGGGCATTGAGCACGTTGAGCAGGCTGCCGAGGCCGGCGCGGTAGCGCGCCAGCGCGGCCCGGCTGGACTCCTGGGCGGAGGCGAGCAGGCTGTCGGTGGCGCCGACGCGGGCGCGGGCGGTGCCCAGCGACTGCCAGGCCTGCCAGACATCCAGGCTGACCTGCTGCTCTATGCGCTGCAGCTCAAGCTTCTGCTGTTCGATCTGCGACTGCGCGGCGCGCTGCTGATAGTGCTGCTGGAAGCCGGTGAAGAGGGGCAGTGTGGCGTTCAGCGCGACCTGGCCGCTGTCGCTGCGGCCGTTGCTGTCGCGGCTCTCGCCGCCGCTGGCGCTGACGCTGATGCGCGGCAGCGCCTGGGCCGCGATGCGGTCGAGGTCGGACTCGGCGGCGGCGATGCTGCGCTGCTGGGCCAGGCGGTCCGGACGCAGGCGCAGGGCCTGCTCCAGCAGGGCATCAAGCGCGGGCGGCGTGGCGCTGGCATCCGGCGCGGGCAGCTTGTCGGCTAGGCGCACGGGCTGGCTGGCGGGATAGCCGGCGACCACGGCGAGCTGGCCATCGGCCGAGGCCAGTTCGCCCTGGCGCTGGATCTGCGTCAGGCGCGCCTGGGCCAGCGCGGTCTCGGCCTGGAGCTCGTCCTCGCGGGTGCCGGCGCCGACGATGACGCGCTGGCGCGCGGCCTTGGCGGTCTCTTCGGCGGCGGACACGGAGGCGGTGGCGGCGTCCAGCGCGGCGCCGGTCGCGAGCCGCTGGAAGTAGGCCTGCACGGCGCTGAGAGCGACCTGCTGGCTGCGCGCGTCATAGCTCGCCTGCAGGGCCGCCAGGGTGGCCTTGGTCTGATTCAGGCTGGCGCGGCGTCCCCCGAAATCCCAGAGCAGCCAGTCCGCGGACAGGCTCAGGCGGGTCTGGTCCGGATCGCTGCCGGGCGTGTTGTCGCGCAGGTCGCGGCTCTGGCTGGCGCTGGCGTTCAGCGTCGGGTAGTAGGACGCGCGGGCGGCGCCGACCTGGGCCGTCTGCGTGCGCACGCGCTGCCAGGCGGCGCGGGTGTCGATGTTGGCGCAGAGCGCGCGGTCGACCAGCTGGGCCAGGCTGACACCGGCCTGGCCGGCGAGATCGGGGCAACTGTCCCCCGGTGTGGCGGTGTCGGCCGCGCGCAGCGGACCGGACACGAGCGCGATGGCCAGTGTCAGCAGGGTCATCGGCATAAGGGTGCGCATCGGTGGGGAGCTCCTGAATGTGACAGGGCAGTGTCATCGGCGAATGTTACCGAATGACGATGCATCGTGACGCCGGCAATTGTGGAGAATCGATGGAACCCGCGCGCGACGGGGCTCAGCCGGACTTGGCCAGGGCCGCGCGCAGGGCCGACTCCAGCGTGGGGTGGACGAAGTGGTACTGCGCCTGCAGCAGCCGGCTGGGCAGCACGCGCTGGCCGTTCACCAGCAGCGTCGCCATTTCGCCCATGGCCATCTTCAGCATGGTCTCGGGCACGCGCAGGAAGGCTGGCCGGCGCAGCAGGCGCGACAGTATCTGGGTGAACTCGGCGTTGCTGACCGGGCGTGGCGCGGTCAGGTTGTAGACGCCGCGCATCTCGCGGTCGCAGATCATGCGCAGCATGACGTGCACGACATCGGTCAGCGACACCCAGGAGATGAACTGCTCGCCGCCGGCCAGGGTGCCGCCCAGGCCCAGGCTGAACACCGGCAGCATGCGCCGCAGCATGCCGCCGCCCGGGCCTATGACCACGCCGGTGCGCAGGATGCAGACGCGCATGCCCAGCGTCTGCGCCGTCAGCGCGGTCCGCTCCCAGTCGTCGCAGAGCTGGTGGGTGAACCCGGGACGGGCGTCGGCGTCCTCTTCCAGCAGGCGGTCGCCCTGATTGCCGTACCAGCCCACAGCCGAGCCGGAGATCAGCACTTCCGGCTTGTGTTTGGCCAGCCGCAGCCAGTCGAGCAGGGCCTCGGTCAGCGCCACCCGGCTGGCGTGCAGCTCGCGCTTGCGCTGGCTGGTCCAGGGCCGGTCGGCGATGCCTTCGCCGGCGAGATTGATGACGGCGTCGAAGCGGGTGTCCCGGCTCATTTCGCCGAAGTGCCCGATCAGCCGCACGCGGCCGTCGGCGATGAGCTCGGGATAGCGCGCGGCGACCCGCTCGGGCTCCCGGGTCAGCAGGGTGACGCGGTCGCCGCGGCCGGCGTCGTCATCGGCGCCGGTCAGGGTGGGCACCAGCAGACTGCCGATGAAGCCGGTGCCGCCCGTGATGAGGATGTCCATGCCCGCGGGCCTCGTGTCATGATCAAACAGACGGGCAGTCTAGCCAGCCCGCTTCACGGTTTGAAGGAGCGCGTTCCCAATTGATTCACATATCCGATGCGCGACAGGCGCGGGGCGGCCCGGCATGGCGCTGCTGACGCATGTCATCACCGGCTTCCTCGGCGCCGGCAAGACCACGCTGATCTCCGCCCTGCTGGCGGGTCGGCCGGCCAGCGAGCGCTGGGCCGTGCTGGTGAACGAGTTCGGCCAGATCGGCATCGATCAGGCGGCCTGGTCGGGTGAGGGCGTGCTGGTCAAGGAGGTCCCGGGGGGCTGCA
>Ga0222424_100614_pt1 | contig 15325 bp, 14 predicted proteins | sample 2B2ome_FD_182468 | JGI IMG/M metagenome (GOLD analysis project Ga0222424, IMG submission 182468) | Enriched microbial communities from leaf-cutter ant dump, University of Wisconsin, Madison, United States - 2B200A (version 2) | ecosystem: Environmental > Terrestrial > Nest > Insects nest > Nest... | reverse complement strand
GAAGGGAATGGCGACCAGCACCAGCACGATGCCGGCGCGCCAGGCCGCGCGGTTCACGCCGAAGAAATAGAGGAGATAGGCGAGCCCCAGGAAGACCGCGAAATACTTGGACAGGAAGGCCAGTCCCAGCCCGGCGCCCGCCAGCGCGGCCCAGCCCAGGCCCTGCCCCCTGCCCTCGGCGCGCGCCTGCGCGGCCTGCCAGGCGCAGAGGAATGACAACCCCGCGAACAGCATGCAGCCGGTGTCGGTGAGCGTGAACACGAAGAGCAGGCTGAGCGGGCTGAAGGTGAACAGCAGCGCCAGCCAGCGCGCCCGCTCGGCATCGCGCCGGCGCAAGGTGGCGTACAGACCCCAGGCGATCAGCAGCTCGGTGAGTATGCCGGGCATGCGCAGCCAGACGCGATGGTCGGACACCAGCAGCTGCAGCCAGGTCATCCAGCCGGCCATGGGCGGATGATCGTAGTAGCCGTAGTCCAGGTGGCGGCCCCAGAGCACGAAATAGGCCTCGTCCCCGGTCATGGGCAGCAGCCAGGCCAGCCACAGCTTGACGAAGAAGGCGACGAGCAGCCCCTGGGCCAGGCTCATGCGGGATATGTAGCTGCCGAGATTCATGCGGACTCCGGTTTGTCAGACTGGCTGTCGGGATGCCCCTGCGAGGGGCTGGCGGGCAGGCCCAGCACGGCGAACAGGCCCAGGATCACGGCGAACCACAGCGTGGCCAGCCGGATGATCACCGTCGCCGCCACCGCCTCGGGCAAGGGCAGGCCCTGCAGCACCAGCAGCCCGGTCATGGTCGCCTCGGTGCCGCCCAGGCCGCCGGGCATGAAGCTCAGCGCCCCGACCAGCATGCCGAAGCCGTAGATGAACAGGGCCATGGCGAGGCTGATGTCCGGCGTCAGCGCGCGCAGGATGAGCCAGGCGCCCACGCCCTCCGCCAGCCAGGCCACGACGCTGAGCGCCATGACCTGCCAGAACAGGCCGCCACGCCACAGCGGCCGGCTGCTCGCCGCGACATCCGCCAGCCAGCGGATGCCCTGGCGCGCGCCGGCCAGACGCAGCAGCACGGTCTCGGGCAGCGTCGTGCGCAGCAGCATGAGGCCGCAGACCAGTGCCGCCACCAGCGCCAGATAGAACGTCTCGCCATTGGGGAAATGTCCCAGCCCGGCCGCGGTCAGGCAGACGATGGCGACCATGTCGGCCAGGCGCTCGCTGAAGAACATGGCGGCGGAGTGGTGGTAGCGCACGCCATGCGGCGCCAGGAACAGGCTGCGTATCATCTCGCCGGCCTTGCCCGGCGTGGTGGTGAGCGCGAAGCCGGCCCAGTAGATGCGCGTGTTCAACCGCCACGGCAGGTGATGCCCGCCGTGGCGCAGATACAGGTGCCAGCGCTCGCCGCGCAGCAGGTAATTGACCAGCGACAGTGCGAACGCGATGGCGATGGTGACGCCACCGATGCGCTGCACGGCGTGCCAGACCTCGCGCCAGCCCGACCAGAGCGCGAAGGCGAGATAGCCCGCCGCGCTGGCCGCCACCGACAGCCAGAGCAGATGCTGCTGGCGCGATGTCAGCGTCATCAGGCCACCATGCACAGGGTCACGATGAGCCAGAGGCCACCGGCGACGAGGATGTGCGGATCGCGCACGAGGTCGCGCGACGGGTCGCCGCCGCTGTCCTGCTGGTGCAGCAGGTAGATGTAGCGGAAGCAGGCGTAGATCACCAGCGGCACGGTGTAGATCAGGTTGTCGGTGTCGTGGATGCGGCGCACGTCGACATCCATGGTGTAGAGGCTGTAGCTGAGGATCATGCCCGCGCAGGTGATGCCGATGAACTTGTCGAGCACGACCGGACCGTAGTCGCCCAGCACCTTGCGGTGGTCGGCGCGGTCATCCGCCAGCGCGATCAGCTCGGCGCGGCGCTTGATGAAGCCCAGGAAGAGCGTGGCCCAGAGGCCGCAGAACAGCAGCCAGTTCGAGGGCGGGATGTCGACGCCGTCGGTGCCCGCCAGGATGCGCAGCATGAAGCCGGCCGAGATGCAGAAGATGTCGAGCAGCACGACCTGCTTGAGGCGCAGCGTGTAGGCGATGTTCAGCACCAGATAGCCGAGCACGTAGCCGGCCACCGGCGGATTGGCGCTCCAGGCCAGCATCAGCGCCGCCACGGCGAGGCCGCCGGCGAGCAGCCAGGCCCGCTCGACCGGCACCTCGCCCGAGGCGATGGGCCGCCTGCACTTGACCGGATGCCGGCGATCCTGCTCGCGGTCGAACAGGTCGTTGAGCACATAGACGCTGCTGGCCGCCAGACAGAACGCGAGGAACGCCATGAGCACGGCCTGGATCAGCGCCGGCTCCTGCCAGCCGTGGCCGAAGACCAGCCCGGTGAAGACGAAGCCGTTCTTGACCCACTGGTGCGGGCGCATCAGACGAATGACAGCAGACACATGACCTCCAGACGGCCTCCCGGCCGCGACAAGACGCGATCCGGCTCAGTGCCAGGGCCGGTAGTGAGCCTGCTCGGCCATGGCCAGCATCTCGCGGTCGCCCGCGCTGTCGCCATAGGCCGCCTTGATCCGCTCCACGCCATATTGCCGGCGCAGGCGGGCCGCCTTTTCAGGACCGTAGCAGTTCGGCGTCGCCAGCTCGCCGGTGACCCGCCCGCCGGCATCCACCGCCAGCTCGGTGGCCAGCACGGCGTCGAAGCCCATGTCCTGCGCCCACGGCCGCAGATAGACCGCCAGCGTGGCGCTGACCAGCACGCAGACATGGCCCTGCTTCTGATGCCCGCGCAGCCGGGCGACCGCCTCCGGACGCAGCGTGCCGGCGATGCGGGTGCGCGCGAAGCGCGCCGCCGCGTCCTCCAGGCCGGCCAGCGGCCGTCCGCGCAGGAAGATGCGCAGCACGCGGACCTTGGCGGACTCATTGTCCATCAGCCGGGTCAGGTACATCAGCAGCACCGGCAGACTGCGCAGGAAGCAGAAGATGAAGCGGTACCAGGGCGTGACGAAGCACAGGAAGCGGAAGAAGGACTCGCCCCGGGTCAGGGTACCGTCGAAATCGAAGGCCACCAGGGTGGGCTGGCGCACGATCACGGTCACAGCTTCAGCCTCTTGAACAGGAACTCGGGCACATGGCGGATGATCAGCATGATCAGGCGCCAGAAGCCCGGCACATAGATCTCGTTGCGCCCGGCGGACTGCGCCGCGACGATGCGCCGCCCCACCCAGAGCGGATCAGCCACCAGGAACAGGCCCGGCAGGCCGAAGGTCATGCGCGTGTCGACGAAGCCCGGCTTCACCGTCAGCACCGGCACGCGCACGGCGTCGAGGCGGTTGCGCAGGCCGGCGAGATAGATCGCCAGGCCGCCCTTGGCGGCGCCGTACAGGTAGTTGCTCTGCCGCCCGCGGTCACCGGCGACCGAGGTGATGCCGACGATGAAGCCGTGCCGGCGCTGCTCGCAGCGGTCGGCGAAGGCGTTGATGAGCGCGACCGGGCCGGTCAGGTTACGTTGCAGAACCTGCAGCGCCGGCTCGCCATGGCGCATGGTCTCGTTGTCCGGCATCCAGCCCGCGGCGCAGAGCAGGCCGTCGATCTGCCCGTGCCGGGCCTCCAGCGCCTCCAGCCAGCCTTCGCGCGGGCCGGTCTCGTCGAGGTCGAGCGCCACCGGCTCGGCCGAGGTCTTGAAGCGCACGCGGATATCCTGCGCGAGACGGGTCAGCTCGGCCTGGTCGCGGCCGGCCAGGAGCAGGCGCTGCCCCTGCGCGGCCCAGGCGAAGGCGGCGCCACGCGCCATGGCGGAAGTCGCACCGACAATCAGGATCTGTGTCATCAGCACATCTCCAGACGCTGGCCCAGGGCCGAGACGAACAGGCCGTCGGGATCGAGCTGGCGGCGGATGTCGCGCCACTCGTTCAGGTGGGGATACATGCGTGGCAGGCTGCTGGCCGACAGGCGGGCATCCTTGGCCAGATAGACGCGGCCGCCATGCTCCATGACCACCGCGTCCAGCGTGTCGAGCAGGCCCAGGGTGTCGTGGCGCAACGGCAGGTCCAGCGCCAGCGTGTAGCCGGGCGCGGGGAAGGACAGCAGGCCGGAGCCGCCCGGCCCGAAGCGCTTGAGCACGGCCAGGAAGCTGGCGTTGCCGGACTTGGACAAGCGCTGCAGCACGGCCTGCAGGCCGGCGGCGGCGGTCTGCGGCGGCAGCAGGAACTGGTACTGCACGAAGCCCGGCTTGCCGTAGAGGCGGTTCCAGTCGCGTATGCCGTCCAGCGGGTAGAAGAACGGCGCGATGTCGCAGTGGAAGGGTTTGCGCTTGCGCCCTTCCCAGCGGTAGTAGAAAGCGTTGAAGGCCTGCACGGAATAGCGGTTCAAGGCCAGCGCGGGCAGGTTGACGGGCAGCTTCAGGCGCGCCTCGCCCGGCCCCGCCGTCAGCGGCCCCTCGGCGTGATGCCCGCGCATGAACACCGAGCGGCCCAGGCGCTTGCCGCCGGCCAGGCAGTCTATCCAGGCCACGGTGTATTCGTCGTCGTGCTCGGGCGCCTCCATGAGCGCCAGCGCGGTGGCCAGGTCCGGCGCCGGCAGGTGCTGCACCTGCATGACACCGGAGTGGATGCGCCGCAGCTGCAGCGTGACCTCGCCGATCAGGCCGGTCATGCCCATGCCGCCGACCGTGGCGTTGAAGGCGTCACGGTTCTCGCTGGCGGAACAGGTCAGCACACCCCTGGGCGTGAACAGGTCGAAGCTGCGCACGAAGGCGCTGAAGCTGCCGACATGGTGGTGATTCTTGCCATGCACATCGGCGGCGATGGCACCGCCCAGCGTGACATGACGCGTGCCCGGCGTAACCGGCAGGAACCAGCCCTGGGGCATGGCGACCTGGAGGATGTCATCGAGCGTGACGCCGGCCTCGGCGCGCACCAGGCCGCTGCCGGCGTCGAATGAGAGGAAGCGGTTGAGGCGGGTCATCAGCACCGTGGTGCCGCCCGCGCTGATGGCGGCGTCACCGTAGGCGCGGCCCATGCCCCGGGCGAGGCAGGCCTCGCGGGCCCAGGCAGCGACCTCGGCGTAGCGCTCGGGTCGCGCCACCTGACTGGCTACCTGCGGATAACGACCCCAGCCCGCCAGGGTCTGCTTGACTGTAGCTGCAGTCATTCACTCATCCTGAATTCTTGTTGTTCTTCAGCGTTTCTTGAAACCGGGAGGCAGGCTGCCCAGCCCGCCCGGCAGCGCGGGACCACCAGGCAGGCCCGGCAGTCCGGGCGGCAACTGGCCCGCCGCGCCCTTGCCAGCCGGGGCGCCCGGCGCCCCGGGCAGGCCGTCGAGCATGCCCGGCGGCAGCTTGCCCTGCAAGCCCTTGAGCATCTTCAGCATGCCGCCCGGGTTGGCGAACTTCTTCATCATCTTTTCCATCTGCCCGTGCTGCTTGAGCACGCGGTTGACGTCCTGGATGGTGGTGCCGGAACCGTTGGCGATGCGGCGCTTGCGCGAGCCGTTGATGAGGTCCGGCTTGCGCCGCTCGGCCGGCGTCATGGACTGGATGATGGCTTCCATGCGTTTCATTTCCTTCTCCGGCGCGCCGCCGGCCATGGCCTGCTGCACCGCCGCCGAGTTCATGCCCGGCAGCTTGTCGAGCAGGCCGCCCATGCCGCCGAGATTGCGCATCTGCTGGAACTGCTCGAGCATGTCCTGCAGGTCGAAACCCTTGCCCTTCTGCAGCTTCTTCGCCAGCTTCTCGGCCTTGTCCTTGTCGATCTTGCGCTCGACCTCCTCGACCAGCGACAGCACGTCGCCCATGCCGAGGATGCGCTGCGCGATGCGCTCGGGATGGAACAGCTCCAGCGCGTCGGTCTTCTCGCCGACGCCGATGAACTTGATCGGCTTGCCGGTGATGGTGCGCACCGACAGCGCCGCGCCGCCACGGGCGTCGCCGTCGGCCTTGGCGAGCACGACACCGGTCAGCGGCAGCGCATCATTGAAGGCCTTGGCGGTGTTGGCGGCGTCCTGGCCGGTCATGGCGTCGACCACGAACAGCGTCTCGATCGGCTTGATGGCCGCGTGCAGGCACTGGATCTCGGCCATCATCTCCTCGTCGATGGCGAGGCGGCCGGCGGTGTCGATGAGCACGACATCGGCGAACTTGACCCGGCCCTCGGCGATGGCGCCACGGGCGATCTCGACCGGATCCTGGCCCGTGTGCGAGGGGAAGAACATGACATCGATGTCCTTCGCCAGCGTCTCCAGCTGGGCGATGGCGGCCGGACGGTAGATGTCGGCCGAGGCGACCAGCACCGACTTCTTCTGGCCCTTCAGCCAGCGCGCCAGCTTGCCCACCGTGGTGGTCTTGCCCGCGCCCTGCAAGCCGGCCATGAGGATGACCGCCGGCGGCGTGGTGGCCAGGTTGAGGCCTTCGTTGGTCTCGCCCAGCGTGCGCACCAGCTCGTCATGGACGATCTTGACGAAGGCCTGCCCGGGCTGGAGCTGGCTGAGCACTTCCTGACCCAGCGCGGCCGTCTTGATGCGCTCGACGAAGTCCTTGACCACCGGCAGCGCGACATCGGCCTCCAGCAGCGCCATGCGCACTTCGCGCAGGGTGTCCTTGATGTTGTCCTCGTTCAGGCGCGCGCCGCCGCTGATGGCGCGCAGGCTGTTGCCAAGGCGTTCGGTCAGGTTGTCAAACATATCGGTATCCGCTGGAGGTCATCGCTGACGACAAATGTGCCTGATTATAGGCATGACGCGCGTCTGGCGCACGGTCGCGGCCTTGTGCCACACTGCCGGTTCGTCCGAATGAGCAACCCACGTCCGCTGTCATGGAAGCCTTGCCCGTCCTGTTCGCGCTGATCGCCATCGCGCTCTACCTGTCGGCCGCCATCGTCGTCGCCCGCGCGCTGACACGCCGGGAACCGCCTGCGCAGGGCCCGCTGCTCGGCCTGCTGCTGAGCGTCGCGCTGCTGCTGCACGGCGTGGTCATGCACGAACTACTGCTGGAGCCCGGCGGACTCAATTTCGGCCTGTTCACCATCACCGTCCTGCACGCCTGGCTGCTCGCCCTGCTCTCGCTGCTGGTCAACATCTACCGCCCCGTGCACGGCATCTATCTCATCGCTATGCCGCTGGTCGCCATCGAGCTGGCCACCGGCGTCGCCGGCCACGAGCACGGCCAGGCCACGACCGGGCTCAGCCTCGCCATGCAGGGCCACATCCTGCTCTCGCTGCTGGCCTACGGGGTGCTCAGCATCGCCGCGCTGCAGGCCATCCTGCTGAGCTGGCAGGAGAGCGCGCTGCGCCGCCACCGGCGCGGCCTGCTGCTGGCCCTGCCCTCGCTGCAGACCATGGAGAAGATGCTGTTCGAGCTGATCGCCATCGGCTTCGTGCTGCTCAGCCTCGCCATCGGCACCGGCTTCGTGGTGCTGGATGACATGCTGGCCCAGCATGTCGCGCACAAGACCCTGTTCTCGCTGATGGCCTGGCTGGTCTTCGCCAGCCTGCTGAGCGGCCGCCACTGGCGTGGCTGGCGCGGCCGCACCGCCGTGCGCTTCACCCTGGCCGGCTTCCTGCTGCTGCTGGTGGGCTTCGTCGGCTCCAAGTTCGTGCTCGAACTGGTGCTGGCCCGGCCGGTCTGAACCATGGCGGCCTGGCTGCTGCTCGCACTCTGCGCGCTACTGCTGGGCCTGCTCCTGCTCATCCGCCGCAACCCGCGCTGGCTGTCGCACCTGGCCTCCCGGCTCGGCCACCGCCAGGTCGTCCGCCTCTGGCTGGCCCGCCTGGTCGGGCAGCTGCTCCTGCCGCCACTGCACCGCCGCCTGCTGCTCGGCCTGCTCTATCTCGACCGCAGCACCGTGAACGACATCATGATCCCGCGCCAGGCAGTCACCGGCATCGACCTGGAAGATGACATCGACGACATCGTGCAGGCCCTGCGCACAACCCAGAACACCCGCCTGCCGGTGTACCGCGGCGACCTCAACCACACCGTCGGCATCCTGCATGTGCGCAATGCCACGCGCTTCCTCGGCCGCGGCACGCTGAACAAGGCCGAACTGCTGCAGTACGCGCGCGCACCCTATTTCCTGCCCGAGCGCACGCCCCTGCCGGCTCAACTGCTGGAATTCCAGAAACACCGGCGCCGCCTGGGACTGGTGGTGGATGAATACGGCGACGTGCAGGGCATCGTCACCCTGGAGGCCATCCTGGAAGAGCTGGTCGGGGAGTTCACCACGCGCGCGGCGGACCGCCACCCGGACATCACCCGGCAGGCCGACGGCAGCGCCCTGATCGACGGCACGGCCAGCCTGCGCACCATCAACCGCACACTGGGCTGGTCACTGCCCACCAACGGCCCGCGCACGCTCAACGGCCTGTTGCTGGAGGCGCTGGAAACCATACCCGAGGCGCCGGTGGGCATCGCCGTCGGCGACTACCGCATCGAGGTGCTGCAGCTGCGCGGGCACCTGATCAAGTCGGCGAAGGTCTGGCTGGCGGACTGAGGCTCAGAGCTCGGACCACTGCCGCAGCAGATTGTGGTAGTGGCTGGTCAGCGCGACCACGTCAGGGCCGTCGCCCAGCCGCTCGCGCAGGCTCGTGATGGTCCGGTCCAGATCGAACAGCATGCCGCGCCGGGCATCGTCACGCACCATGCTCTGCACCCAGAAGAACGAGGCCAGGCGGGCGCCGCGCATCACCGGCGTCACGCAATGCAGGCTGGACGACGGATACAGCACCAGGTCACCGGCGGGCAGCTTGACCTCGTGCTGACCGTAGGTGTCGTTCACGATCAGCTCGCCACCGTCGTATTCCTCCGGCTCCGCCAGGAACAGCGTGCAGGAGATGTCCGTGCGCAGCGCGCCGCCCCCGGGCAGGTTGCGCACCGAGCCATCGACATGGAAGCCGTAGTTCTCTCCGCCTTCATAGCAGTTGAACAGGGGCGGCACGGTACGCAGCGGCAGCGCCGCCGCGAAGTAGAGCGGATGCCGCGCCAGCGCCTGCACGATCACCTGCCCCCAGCGCTGCGCCAGCGGCGAATTCTCGCCCAGCTGCCGGTTGCGCTTCACGCCCGCGCCCTGGGCGCCCACGGTCTGCCGGCCGTCGATCCAGTCGGCGGCGGCCAGGTCGGCGCGTATGGCGCGCAGCTGAGCGGCATCCAGCACCTGGGGAATATGCAGCAGCATGATGCGTTCTCCTGGATCAGCATCCAAATGACAACGCCGCCCCCGAGGGAGCGGCGCTGACATGATGACGCGACCGGATCAGAAGGTGAAGTTCAGACCCAGACGTGCCGTGCGCGGGGTGCCCGGCGTGTAGCGGTAGCCCGACTTGTTGATCGATGCCACGTACTCCTCATCGAGCAGGTTGTACACGTTGAGCTGTAGGCTGAGGTTCTTGTTGACGGCGTAGGACGCCATGGCGTCGTACACGACATAGGACTCGGTGTACTGCGGCGTGCCGATCGCGCCATCCTTGCCGCGCTGCAGGCCGTCGACGTAGCGAGCGCCGCCGCCGATGCTGAGACCGCCACCCAGGTCGTAGGTGGTCCACGACGAGAACGTGTTCTTCGGCGTGTAGTTCAGGTCGGTGCTGCCCAGATTGTTGCCGACGGCGGCGCCTTCCACGACCTTGGTGTCGGTGTAGGCGTAGCCGGCGCTCACATTCCAGCGCTTGGTGATCTTGCCGATAGCCGCCAGTTCGAGCCCCTGCACACGCTTCTCGCCGTTCTGGAAGTACTGGGCCGGGCTGCCACCATCCGATTCGACCTCGTTGGTGATATCGGTGCGGTACACCGCGCCGGTCAGCGCCAGGCGCTCATCCAGCAGGTCCCACTTGGTTCCCAGCTCGACGGTGCGCGCTTCCTGCGGCTCGAAGTCGGTGCGGTTGGCGCTGTTGCCGGTCGCCGCCAGCTGGAAGTTGTTGCCTCCCGGCGGCTGCATGGACGTGGCGTAGTTGACGTACACGCTGCCATAGGAGACCGGCTTGTAGACCACGCCGAGCTTCCAGTTGAACAGGTTGCCCGAGGTGTTGAAGTTGGTCACCACACTGGGCGGCGCCGCGGTCGTCGCGGTCCTGCTCATGTACTCCGTGTCGTAGTGCTCGAGACGCAGACCGGCGTTGACCGACCACTTCGTGGAAAGATCGATGGTGTCGAACAGGTAGGCGGCGATCGTGTCGGTCTTGCCCTCGGTGGCCGCGCCGTTGTACGCCAGCGTCCAGCTGGTCTGGTCCGGATCGGGGTTGTACAGGTTGGCCCACACGGCGCCCGTGGCATCAATACCGCGCGTTTTCTGGCGCTCACGGCTCAGCTCGACGCCGGAGCTGACCTTGTGCACGAAATCACCCGTCTTGAAGGTCGTGCTCAGGTTGGTCTGGTTGGCGGTGATCTCGTTTTCCTGATCCTTGGTCGTGCCGATGCCAGCGCCCGTGCCACGCTTGAGGGTCCAGGTCGACGGATCGTTGATGTTCGGCGTGAGCAGGTTGGCGGACGTGACCATGAAGGCCGTCAGCAGGTATTTCTGCTCGGTCTTGCCATAGCGCAGGGTGTTGCGCAGGACGGTGTCCTTGGAGATGTCATGCTCGACCGTCAGCGTCGCCATGTTGGCGATGACGTCATCGAAATCACCACGGGTGCCGTAGAAGTTGCTGGTGTCGACCTTGGGGGCGTTGCCGATCTCCGGACGCGCGGCGTCGGGGCTGGTGTAGCCCGGCAGGCCGATGGTCGGCACACCGCCATCCGGCGTGTTGCGCTGATCCACATGCAGCACATCGACCCAGGCACGGGTGGCCGACTTCAGACCGAAGCCCAGCGAGGCGGCCGCGCCCCAGCGCTGGTTCTGGACCTCGTCGCGGGCGACGACATCGTCCCTCTGGCCCATCACGTTCACGCGCAGGGCGGTCTCGTCGCCGATGACGCGGTTGACGTCCACGCTCATGCGGCCGAACTGCTCGCCGCCGGTGATGTTGCCGGAGAGGCTGTTGTTCAGCTTGGCGCGCTTGGTCGCCAGGTTGATGGAGCCGGTCGGCGCGCTGCGGCCGTAGTCGGTGCCGGCCGGGCCCTTGGTGACTTCGATCTGCTCGATGTTGAAGATGTCACGCGAGATGGAGCCGATGTCGCGCACGCCATCGACATAGATGCTGTTCGAGGTGTCGAAGCCACGCATGAAGATGGCGTCACCCGTGGTGGTGTTGCCATTCTCGCCGAGATAGAAAGTGCCCACGCCCGGGCTGTTGCGCAGCGCCTCGGTCAGCGTGGTCGCGCCCTGCTCCTTGGCCAGCTGTTCGGTGATGACCTGGATGGTCTGCGGCGTGTCGACCAGCGGCTCGGTGAACTTGGGCGACGACGCGCGCTCGGCCTTGTAGGGCTGGGCAGCGGCGTTCACGTCCACGGTGGCCAGCGTGGTTTCATCGGCACTGGCCAGCGCTGGCGCGGCGATGGCCACGGCGATGGCCAGGGTGTTCAACATGCCCGGAGCCGCGTGCTTGCGGCTCCGCACGTACGTGCGATTCTGAGTCATGACTCTAACTGCTCCTGAGGGCGTGGCTCTCTGAACGCGCCGGATCAGGAAACACCGGCGCCATGGAAATCTTTCAGCGCCGCGGATTAAACAGGAATATTTCTTTTCTGTAAACTCAAATGAGAAGAATTCGTATTAGCAAGGTTGACTGCACGATGGGCAGCCTGCCGCGGCCAGCCATCACAAGCTGACTTGGATGCTTCCAATCACCGCCCGCGCCCTGGCCCGCGCATCCTCGATGTCGGCGCCCTTCGCCAGCGCGACGCCCAGACGGCGCTGGCCGGCGACCTCGGGCTTGCCGAACAGCTTGAGGTCGGTGTCCGGCCCGGCCAGCGCGGCGGCCAGGTTGCCGTAGCGCATCTCGCGGGAGTCCCCTTCGACCAGCAGCACGCAGGAGGCCGTCGGGCCGGACTGGCGTATGACCGGCACCGGCAGGCCGAGGATGGCGCGCGCGTGCAGGGCGAACTCGGACAGGTTCTGCGACAGCAGCGTGACCAGCCCGGTGTCGTGCGGGCGTGGCGAGACCTCGCTGAACCAGACCTCGTCACCCTTCACGAACAGCTCGACGCCGAAGATGCCGCATCCGCCCAGGGCTTCGACGACCTTGCCGGCGACCTCCTGCGCGCGTGCCAGCGCAAGCGGCGACATGGGCTGCGGCTGCCAGGACTCGCGGTAGTCCCCGGCCTCCTGCAAATGCCCGATGGGGTCGCAGAAGGACGTGACCACGCCCCCCTGCCCGCCGTCACTGCGCACACTCATGTGGCGCAGGGTGAGCAGGGTGATCTCGTAGTCGAAGTCGACGAACCCCTCGATGATGACGCGGCCACCGCCGGCGCGGCCGCCCGACTGCGCGTAGTCCCAGGCCGGCCGGACATCATCCTGCGCATGCACGGTGCTCTGGCCCTTGCCCGACGACGACATGACCGGCTTGACCACGCAGGGCATGCCGATCCGCGCGATGCCCGCCTCGAACGCCTCCAGGCTGTCGGCGAAGACATAGGGCGAGGTCGCCAGGCCCAGCTCCTCGGCGGCCAGCCGGCGTATGCCTTCGCGGTTCATGGTCAGCCGCGCGGCACGCGCGGTCGGCACCACCCGCCAGCCCTCGCCCTCCAGCCGCACCAGCTCGTCGGTGGCGATGGCCTCGATCTCGGGCACGATCAGCGCCGGCTGCTCCAGCTCGATGACCCGGCGCAGGGCCGCGCCATCGAGCATGGAGATGACATGGCTGCGGTCGGCGACCTGCATGCCCGGCGCGTGCTCGTAGCGATCCACCGCGATGACCTCGCAGCCGAAGCGCTTGAGCTCGATGATGACCTCTCGGCCAAGCTCGCCGGCGCCCAGCAGCATGACGCGGGTGGCGACGGACGAGAACGGGGTGCCGAGCACGGGCTGGCTCATGACGGAGTCTCCAGGCAAACGGGAAGAAACGGGACGGGTGGCAGGGCTTCAGTCATCCTGCGGCTGCAGCTCGCGGCGGAAACGGCGGGCGTTCTCGACATAGTGCTGCGCGCTGAGCAGCAGGCGCTGCTGCGTGGCCTCGTCGAGCTGGCGCACCACCTTGCCGGGCGAGCCCACCACCAGCGAGCCGTCGGGAATCTCCTTGCCCTCGGCGATCAGCGCGCCGGCGCCGATGATGCAGCCCTTGCCGATCTTCGCGCCGTTCAGGATCACCGCCTGGATGCCGATCAGCGAGCCATCGCCGATGCTGCAGCCATGCAGCATGGCCTGGTGGCCGACGGTGACGTCGCGGCCGATGGTGAGCGGAAAGCCGTAGTCGGTGTGCAGCACGGCGCCATCCTGCACATTGCTGTTCTCGCCGATGGTGATGACATCGCAGTCGCCGCGCACCACGGCGCCGAACCAGACGCTGGCGCAGGGCTCGAGCACCACGGAGCCGATGACCACGGCGTTGTCGGCGATCCAGTGTTCGCCGCGCGCCTCGACCTGACGCTCGCCCAGACGGTATTTCATGACGGATTCTCCGGAAGCGGCGGCTCAGCGCACGCCCGGCGCGAGGATGCCGGGCAGCACGGGCGGCCAGGGATAGTCGATCTCGTGCTGCAGGCCGTGGCGCGCGAACTCGACGAGCATGTGCGCGGTCAGGCCCCAGATGATGTAGCCGCCATGGCGGAAACAGGGCACGAGCAGATCCAGCCCGCGCCAGGTCACGCGGTAGTCGCGCGTCGGCTGCGTCTCCAGGAAGAAACGCAGCGGCACCCGGAACACGCTTTCGACCTCGCAGGGGTTGGCCACCAGCACCGGCGTCTGTCGCACCAGGCCGATGATGGGCACGACCTTGATGCCGCTCTTGGCGCGGCAGGGCCGCAGGGCGCCGAGTATCTCGACCTGTCCGGCCGCCAGGCCGACCTCCTCGTCGCTCTCGCGCAGGGCGGTGGCGACCAGGTCGGCGTCGCCAGTCTCGCGCTTGCCGCCGGGGAAGGCGACCTCGCCGGCATGCGACTTCATGTGCGCCGGACGACGCGTGAGCAGCACCTCGGGCTCCGGTCCGTCGGCCAGGATGGCGATCAGCACGGCGGCGTCGGAACCGTTGTCGGGTGGCGGGCCGCCGGCCAGGTTGCGGCGCAGGGTCTGTATCAATGAATGCTCGGTCATGGGCGGATCATACACAGTCGGCCATGTATACTGCGAACCTGTCCCGGGAGTCCGCGCATGAATTTCTGCAGCCACTGCGGCCACGCCGTCGAGCAACGCATACCGGAGGGCGACAGCCGGCTGCGCCACGTCTGCCCGGACTGCCAGACCATCCACTACCAGAACCCGCGCATCATCGCCGGCTGCCTGCCGGTGTGGGACGGCAAGGTGCTGCTCTGCCGCCGCGCCATCGAGCCGCGCTACGGCTTCTGGACGCTGCCGGCCGGCTTCATGGAGAACGGCGAGACCATCGCCGAGGGCGCGGCGCGCGAGACCTGGGAGGAAGCCGAGGCGAATGTCAGCGACCTGCGGCTCTACACCATCTTCAACATTCCCTACATCAACCAGGTCTACATGCTGCATCGCGGCGAACTGGTCGAGGGGCGCTACGGCGTCGGCGTGGAGTCGCTGGAGTGCCGTCTGTTCACCGAGGACGAGATACCCTGGGACGAGCTGGCCTTCCCGTCCATCCGCAAGACGCTGCGGCACTACTTCGCCGACCGCGCGGGCGGCGAGTTTCCGGTGCGGGTCGAGGATCTGGTCCCGCCAGCCCGCAAGGACTGATGCATCCCTCACAGGCCTGCCGTCCGTCGCCGGATGTGACCACTAGGTCGAATTGACGGAAATTCCCGTCAAACCAGCCAATCACCCGCCGCTTTCCTGTGCATTAATCCAGAGGTCGCCCGCCACCACGCCTCCGGCGCCCGCTCACAGGAGACCAGCAACATGAACGCCAACCAGATCCAGGGTCTGGGCCTGAACGTGCTCAACCGTTTCGCCCAGTCCGACTGGCCCGACCGCCTCAAGGTCCGCAAGCCCATCGAGAAGCTGCTCTACAGTGGCAGCAAGGCCGGCTTCCAGCTGCTCGGCGTCGCCGCCCGCACCTTCCAGCCCGCCGGCGGCGCCGGCAAGCAGCGCCTGCCCTCGGCCGCCAAGGGCGTGTTCGACCTCAACCCGAGCGAAGAACAGCAGATGATGCGCGACACCCTGCAGCGCTTCGCCAGGGATGTGCTGCGCCCGGCCGCGCACGCCGCCGATCACGATGCCCGCCTGCCGGCCGACCTGGTCGCCCAGGCGCAGGAGCTGGGCCTGAATTTCTACGCCGTGCCCGAAGCCATGGGCGGCATGGCCGCCGAGCAGTCGGTGGTGACCAGCGTGCTCGCCGCCGAGGACCTGGGC
>Ga0222424_100613_pt1 | contig 15325 bp, 14 predicted proteins | sample 2B2ome_FD_182468 | JGI IMG/M metagenome (GOLD analysis project Ga0222424, IMG submission 182468) | Enriched microbial communities from leaf-cutter ant dump, University of Wisconsin, Madison, United States - 2B200A (version 2) | ecosystem: Environmental > Terrestrial > Nest > Insects nest > Nest... | reverse complement strand
GTGGTGCAGGCTCGCCGTCGGCGGCCGGTGCGCAAGGTGGTGTTCATGGGCATGGGCGAGCCCGCGCACAACCTCGACAACGTGCTCGAGGCCATCGACATCCTCGGCACGCTGGGCGGCATAGGCCACAAGAACCTGGTGTTCTCGACCGTGGGCGATCCGCGCGTGTTCGAGCGCCTGCCCGAGTCGCGCGTGAAGCCGGGGCTGGCGCTGTCGCTGCACACCACCCGGGCGGATCTGCGCGAGCATCTGCTGCCAAAGGCGCCGCGCATGACGCCGCAGGAGCTGATGGCGCTGGGTGAAGCCTACGCCCGCCGCGTCGGCTATCCCGTGCAGGTGCAGTGGACGCTGCTCAAGGGCGTCAACGACGGCGACGACGAGCTCGAGGCCATCCCGCGCCTGTTCGCCGGCAAGTACGCCGTGCTCAACCTGATTCCCTTCAACGCGCTCGAAGGCGACGACTACACGCGCCCGGACGGTGGCCGCATCGTCGAGATGACGCGCTACCTCAGCCGCCACGGTGTGCTGGTCAAGGTCCGCAACAGCGCCGGGCAGGATGTCGATGGCGGATGCGGCCAGCTGCGCGCGCGGGCGACGACCGGTCTGGTCAACCTGAGCCGGATGCGGCAGGCTGGGGACACCGCCACCTGACACACGAGGCCTGTTCCATGTCCGACGCCCCCGCGCCCGACCTGCTGACCGAACTGCTGGACAGCTACGCCGACCTGCTGGGCGCCGACCGCGAAGGCTATGCCAACCACTGCCGGCGCATGCTGGCCTTCTGCCTGCTGCTGCGCCCGGACGTGACGCCGGAGGAGCACGAGAAGCTGGTCATCGCCGCCGCCTTCCACGACATCGGCATCTGGGTGGATGACACGCTGGACTACCTGCCGCCGTCGGCGGCGCTGGCGGCGACCTATCTGCGCGTGCGCGGACTGGAGGACTGGGTGGAGGAGGTCAGCCTGATGGTGACCGAGCACCACAAGCTGCGGCCGTACCGCGATGCGCGCTTCCCGCTGGTGGAGGTGTTCCGCCGCGCCGACCTGGTTGATTTCTCGCGCGGCGTCTACACCGCCGGCATGTCCCGCGCGCTCATCGACGAGGTCAAGGCGGCCCACCCCAACGCGGGATTCCACGCCATGCTCGCGCGGCGCGGCGTGCAGTGGCTCAAGCGCCACCCGCTGCGGCCGGCGCCGATGATGAAGTGGTGAGCCGGGAGGCCTCCTTCAGGCCGTCCGGCTGGCCGCCTGTATCGCCGTGAGCGCGATGGTGTAGACGATGTCATCCACCAGCGCGCCGCGCGAGAGGTCGTTCACCGGCTTGCGCAGGCCCTGCAGCATGGGGCCGACGCTGAGGCAGCCCGAGCTGCGCTGCACCGCCTTGTAGGTGGTGTTGCCGGTGTTCAGGTCGGGGAAGACGAAGACGGTGGCGCGGCCGGCGACCGGGCTGTTCGGCGCCTTCTGGCGGCCGACCTCGGCCACCGAGGCGGCGTCGTACTGCAGCGGGCCGTCGATGGCCAGCGCCGGGCGGGTCTCGTGCGCGAGCCGGGTGGCTTCGCGCACCTTCTCCACTTCCTCGCCGCTGCCGGAGTCGCCGGTGGAGTAGCTGAGCATGGCCACGCGCGGCGGAATGCCGAAGGACTCGGCGGAGGCGGCGCTCTGCAACGCGATCTCGGCCAGCTCCTCGGCCTTGGGGTCGGGGTTCACGGCGCAGTCGCCGTAGACCACGACCTGGTCCGGCAGCAGCATGAAGAACACCGACGACACCAGCTTGTAGCCGGGCGCGGTCTTGATCAGCTGCAGGGCCGGTCGGATGGTGTTGGCGGTGGTGTGCACGGCGCCCGAGACTAGGCCATCGACCTCGTCCAGGGCCAGCATCATGGTGCCCATGACCACGGTGTCTTCCAGCTGCGCGGCGGCCATGGGCGCGTTCAGGCCCTTGCCCTTGCGCAGCTCCACCATGGGCTCGACATAGCGTTCGCGGATCAGCTCGGGGTCGAGTATCTCCAGGTCCGGCGGCAGAGCTATGCCCTGCACGCGCGCGACCTCGTGCACTTCCTCCGGCTTGGCCAGCAGCACGCAGCGGGCGATGCCCTTGCTCTGGGCGATGGCGGCGGCCTGCACGGTGCGCGGCTCGGCGCCTTCGGGCAGGACGATGCGCTTGTTGGCGGCCTGCGCCTGCTTGACCAGCTGGTAGCGGAAGGCGGCTGGTGTCAGGCGGATCTCGTGCGGCGTGCCGCACTGCGCCTGCAGCCAGTCCTGATCAAGATGCCCGGCGACGAACTCGGTGACTTTCTCGGCGCGCTCGCGGTCGTCCAGCGGGATCTCCTTGTTCATGCGGTCGAGCGCGGTGACGGTGTCGTAGGAGCGCGTGGCGATGGTCAGCACCGGCAGGCCGGACTGCAGGGCGCCCCGGCAGAGTTCGAGGATGCGCGGGTCGGGCTGGTAGTCGGTGCACAGCAGCAGGCCGGCCAGCGGCACGCCGTTCATGGCCGCCAGGCAGGCGGCAACGATGATGTCGTCGCGGTCGCCGGGCGTGACCACGAGCACGCCCGGCCTGAGCAGGTGCACGGTGTTGGGCATGGCGCGCGCGCACAGCACGACATCCTGCACGCGGCGTTGCTCGTAGTGGCCGGCGTTGAGCACGGTGGCGCCCAGCAGCGTGGCGACATCGCTGGTGCGCGCGGCGTTGAGGTCGCTCTGCCAGGGGATGGCGCCGAGCAGGTGCAGGCGCTCATCCGAGAACAGCGGCGTGGCGCGCAGCGCGCGGGCGTAGTCATCGTCGCCGGCCTTGTTGACCACGACGCCGGTGATGTGGGCCTGGCGCGGGCCGCCGAACTGCTGCAGGTAAAGCTCGATGCGGTCGGCCAGCGCCTGCGGCGTCTCTTCATGCGGCGCGGTGACGAGGATGGCGTCGGCGTTCAGGCTGCGCGCCAGTTCGACATTGATCTGGGTGGCGTAGTTGGCCTGGCGGGTCGGCACCATGCCCTCGATGATGACCACGTCGTTGCCGTCGGCGGCCTGCTGGTGCAGGGCGATGATCTCCTCCAGCAGGTCGTCCATGTTGTCTTCGCCAAGCAGCTGCTCGACATGCGCCAGCGACATGGGCGCCGGCGACTTGATGCCGTGCGTGCCTTCGATCAGGCCGGTGGAGCGTTCCTGGCCGGCGTCATCGCGGTGGTACTGGGCGACCGGCTTGCAGAAGCCGACCTTGAGGCCGGCGCGGGCGAGCGCGCGGATCAGGCCCAGGCTGGTGGAGGTGAGGCCGACGCCGAAGCCGGTGGGGGCGAGCAGGAAGGTGTGCATGTCGTGTCCTCAGGAAGGCTGGGCGTTGGCCCGGGCCAGCGCGTCGAGCTGGGCGAGGGTGTCGAGGGCGATCTGGCGTTCCTCGTTGGTCGGCACGACCAGGATGCGCGGCCCGCCCGACTGGATGGCGCCGGCCTGGCCGCGCACGCAGCGGGCGTTGGCCTCGTGGTCGAGACGCAGGCCGAGCAGGCCGAGGTGGGTCACGGTCTTGCTGCGGATCAGCGCCGAGTTCTCGCCGATGCCGCCGGTGAAGATCAGGCCGTCGAGGCGGGGCAGGGCGCAGCTGAGCGCCGCCAGCGACTTGGCCAGGCGGTAGCAGAACACCTCGATGGCCAGGGTCGCGCCGGCATGGCCCTGGTCGCGCGCCTGTTCCAGGCTGCGCATGTCGTTGGACAGGCCGGACAGGCCGAGCAGGCCGCTTTCCTTGTTGAGCAGGGTATCGATCTTGTCCAGGCTCCAGCCCAGCGTGCGCGCGAGATGCGCGTGCAGGCCGGGATCGATGTCGCCGCTGCGCGTGCCCATGACCAGGCCTTCCAGCGGTGTCATGCCCATGCTGGTGTCGCGGCTCTGGCCGTTGACGATGGCGCAGGTCGAGCAGCCGTTGCCGAGGTGCGCGGTCAGCCAGCTGCTGTCACCGATGGCCAGGCCGGACATCTCGGTGGCGCGGTGGCTGACATAGCGGTGGCTGGTGCCGTGGAAGCCATAGCGGCGTACGCCATGCTCGCGGTAGAGCGCTTCCGGCACGGCGTAGCGGTAGGCGTGCGGCGGTAGGGTCTGGTGGAAGGCGGTGTCGAACACGGCCACCTGCGGCAGCTGCGGGAAGACGGCCATGGCGGCCTCGATGCCGACCAGGTTGGCCGGGTTGTGCAGCGGCGCCAGCGGCGAGGTCGCGCGTATGGCATCCAGCGTCTCGTCGGTGATCAGGCCGGCGGCGGTGAAGCGCTCGCCGCCATGCACCACGCGATGACCTATGCCATGCAGCGCGCCGCCGGCGGCATCCTCGACCAGCGGCAGCAGCGCCGCCAGCGCGGCGCGGTGATCGCCGCCGGACAGGCTCAGCGTGTGCTTCTCGCCATCACGCTGCCAGTGCAGCACGGCCTCATCCTGTCCCAGGCGCTCGGCCAGGCCGTGCAGCGGAAAGCTGTCGCTGTCTTCGCCGACCAGGGCGAACTTGAGGGAGGAACTGCCGCAATTGATGACCAGTACATTCCGTGACGTCATGTGTCGCTATCCCGCCATATCGAAAGCAAACCGCCATGAAAGCGGGTGCGGAGACCGTTGTCAAAGCCGACCGGATCAGCTGCCGGAAATGAACTCGCGAGCGGCGCCGGGCAGGCGCCGCAGCGCCTCCGTCATGTCCGCCTCGCCACCCGCGCGGTCGCCCAGGCGGGTCCGGGCCAGGCCCTTGCCGTACAAGGCGCGCATGTGGCCCGGGTGGTCGGCGAGGGCGGCGTTGAAGTCGGCCAGGGCCTCCTGGTCGCGGCCCAGCAGCAGGTGCGCCATGCCGCGGGCGGTGTAGGCATTGGCCGGGCGCGGTCGGGCCAGCGCCTGTTCGCAGAAGGCCAGCGCGGCGCCGGCGGGCTCCCCGCGCGCGACGCCGATGACGCAGCGGCCGCCCAGCAGGCGGGCATCGTCCGGCTTGAGTGTGATGGCGCGGTCGCTGTCGGCCTGGGCGGCATCGAACTGGCGGCGGGCGAGCAGGATCATGCTGCGGTTGAAGAGGCCCCAGGCGTCATCCGGTGTTTCCGCCAGCGCCTGGTCGAAATCCGCCATGGCCCGGTCGGGCAGGTTCAATTCGGCGAGGACATGTCCGCGCGCGATCAGGTATTCCGGCCGGGCGTCCAGCGCGATGGCCAGGCGCAGTTCGGCCAGCCCCAGCGTGCGGTCGCCCCGGGCCAGATAGGTGCGGGCGTTGGCGTAGTGGGCGCGGGCCTGCGCCGCGTGGTCCGCCGGCGGTGGCGCGGGCAGCTGGCTGCAGCCGGCGATGGCGAGCAGCAGGCAGGCGGCTAGGGCCTTGATCATGGTCACGGATCCTTGTGTACGGAAGTGGTCACGGCGGGCGCCACTTTAGATGAAAATGAGAATCCCTGTCATCTTCGAGGCATGAAAAAGCCCGCGCAGGGCGGGCTTCTCCGGGAGCTTGCGGGGCTCAGTGGACGACCTTGCCCTTGAGCAGGTGGTTGACCTCGCCGTTGGCGCCGAACAGACGCTCGCGCCACTCGGCGACCAGCGCCTTGGTGTCGTGGTCGTTCGGGTGGAAGTCCGGACGGAAGAAGTCCAGGAACTTCGGCAGCAGGCGGGTCATGCGGCCCTGGCGCCCGAACAGCGACTTGAAGCCGCGCCAGTTGTTGCGCACGTCCAGCAGCCTGCCGTCGGCGTGCAGCAGACGGGCGGTGGAGTAAGCCATGACCGCGCCGAGGATGGCGGTGGTCAGCACCATGGTGCCGGCGCGCACGGCGTAGCTGCCGCCGGTCTGCTCGTAGACATCCCAGGCCACGGCCTTGTGCTCGGTCTCTTCCAGCGCGTGCCACATCCACAGCGGCTTGATGTCGGCGGCGATGGCCTCGTGGTGGTCGACTTCGCGCAGCAGCTGCTCGCCGAGCAGGGCGGTGAAGTGCTCGAGGCAGATGGTGGCGGCCAGGTTCAGACGCGGATGGATCTTGGCGGCGGTGTCGAGCAGCAGCTTGAGCTGGCCTTCCAGTTCGGCGGCCGGCAGCTGCTTGGCGTTGATGAAGCCGTTCAGCACCTGATGGCCTTGCGTGTGCAGGGCTTCCTGGCCGATGAAGCCGGCGATGCCCGCCTTCAGGTCCTCGTCGGTGATCTGGTCGCGGTAGTGGCGCACGGCGTTGACGAAGAACTGCTCGCCTTCCGGCAGCAGGATCGAGAAGGCCGACCAGTAGTAGGTCAGGAAGGCGTCGTCGGCGTACCAGTAGCCGGCGTCGGACTGGTCGAGATTCAGGGCGACGCGGCGCGGCGGAATGCCGACGCGGGCGCCGAGCGGCTGACGTGAGGCAGCAGACTGAGTGGAAGTCGTCACGGCAGCGTTGACTATGGCGTTCATCATGCCCCTCCGGAAAATGTCATATCGGGCATGACGGAATGTGCGCGTGACCGGGCGTTCGCGGCAGGTCATGTCGGGACATTTTCTTGTCATAACGTGCCATTGTTCAATGTCACGTTATCACTAGAGATGTCGTCAAAGCCTGTGTCTACGCGGTTTTCAGGCTGCGGACGAAGAGGCCGATCTCGTCCAGGGCTTCGCCGGCGGTGGGGATGAGCGCGTTGAACATCTGGAAGTTGTGCCACATGCCCGGGTAGACATGGCTGCGCACCTTCACGCCGGCGGCGCGCGCGCGGTCGCTGAAGCCCAGCGCGTCGTCGAGCAGTATCTCGTCGCCGCCGGCCTGCACCAGCACCGGCGGCAGGCCGCGCAGGTCGGCGAACAGCGGTGACACGCGCGGGTCGTCGGCGGGGATGTCGCGGCGCCAGGCATCGCCGCCCCGGCGCAGCGAGAGGGCGGTGATCATGGGGTCGCGGCGGGCGTTGGCGGTCACCGAAGGCAGGCTGAGCGTGAGGTCGAGATAGGGCGAGATCATCACCAGCCCGGCCGGCAGGGTCTGGCCCTGTTCGCGCAGGGCGACGGCGAGCGCGAGGATGAGCGCGCAGCCGCCGGAGTCGCCGCCAAGCACGATCTGGCACGGCGACCAGCCCTGGGCGAGCAGGGCGCGGTGGGCCTGCAGGCCATCCTCCAGCGCCGCCGGGTAGGGGTGCTCCGGCGCCCGCCGGTAGTCAAGCAGATAGACCACCGCCTGCCCGCGCGCGGCCAGCTCGCTGCCCAGCGCGCGGTGCGAGCGTGCCGAGCCGGCGAAGAAGGCACCGCCATGGAAATGCAGCAGCACGCGCTTCGGCTGGCCCGGCGGCGTGATGCGCTCGACCGGCAGGCCACCCAGCGTGGTCTGCTCGATGAGCACGTCGGCGCGCGGCTGGAAAATGCCCGCGGCCCTGTCCAGCAGGCTGCGCATGAGCGGCAAGGGCAGGGGCAGCAGGCTGGGCAGCTTGAAGCTGGCGCGCAGGGCGGCGCGGGTCAGCATGCGGGCGAGTGGAGCGGGTTGTCTCATGCAGTCTTTTCCTTGGCGGCGCGCCGGCGCGGGGGTGTGGCGGCAGCCGGCTGCGCCAGGCGGTTGATGCGCTGTTCATAACCGGAATGGGCGGCGCGGTCCAGCTTGCTGATGATGCGGTTGTCGTCGATCAGCTGCCGGCCCTTCTGCTGCAGCCAGCCCGGAATCAGCGTGTAGGCGGCGTGCGCGATCTGCAGGTAGTCCGGCACCGCCACCATCAGGCGCGGTTTGAGCAGGGCCGAGACGACCGCGTCGGCGACTTGCTGCGGCGTCACCGAGGGGATGATGCTGGCGGCTTCCTCGGTGCCCGAGGTCAGTTCGGTCAGCACCTTGGAGGGCATGACGCAGGTGAAGCGCACGCCGCTGTCGCGGTGCTCGCCGGCCACCGCCTCGGTCAGTCCGACCACGGCGAACTTGGTGCCGCTGTAGATGGCCGAGCCGGGCAGCGCGAAGCGCCCGGCCAGCGAGGCAATGTTGACGATGTGGCCTTCACCGCGCGCTAGCAGCCCCGGCAGGGCGGCGCGCATGCCGTGGATGACGCCGCGGAAGTTGATGTCGATCTGGGCGTCGGCGAGCGCCGGGTCCTCGTCCAGGAAGCGGCCCATGGGCATGATGCCGGCGTTGTTGACGAGGGCGTACAGTGGCCCCAGCACGGCCTCGGCCTCGGCCACGAAAGTGCGGAACGAGGCCGGGTCGCGCACGTCCAGCCGGCCGGCGTGGGCGCCGATGCGCGCGGCCTCGCGCGCCGCCACCTCCGCGTCGATGTCGCCGATGGCCACGCGCGCACCCTGCGCGATCAGCGCCTCGGCGATGGCCAGGCCGATGCCGCGTCCGCCGCCGGTGACGGCGACGACCTTGTCCTGCAGCGGAGAGCCCCGCCGTGAAGATGCCTTGTTCATGTCCTGCTCCTTGATCGGGTCTGATGCTGATCGCGTTATCGCGTCTGATAGTCGGCCAGTTCGAAATGCGTGAGCCGCTGCTTGATCCGGAGGCCGTACTCCGGCCACACGAACTGGTTGCGCCCGGCGGCATCCAGGTAATAGCTGGAGCAGACATCCGGGCGGATCGGCATGCGTGCCAGGCGCGGTTCGATGCGGGCATTGAAGCCGTCCTGCACGTCCTTGCGCACCTCGAAGCGGCGCAGCCCCCGCGACAGGATCTGCCGGATGCCCTGCGCGACATAGATGGCCTGGTACTCGCAGGTCCACATGACCGAGCCCTGCACGCCGTGGGAGTTCGGCCCCAGCATCAGGAACAGGTTGGGGAAGCCGTGGATGGACACGCCCTGATAGGCGCGCGGCGAACCCTGCCAGTGCTGGTTCAGCGTGCGGCCGTCGGCGCCGTGCAGGACAGAATAGATGCCCGGTTCTGCCGCCGCGTAGCCGGTGCCGAAAATGATGGTGTCCACCGGGGTTTCGACGCCGTCGTCGGTGACGATGCCGGTTTCCGTGATGCGCTCCAGACCCTGGAAGATCACCCGCACATTGGGCTTGGCCAGCGCCGCATACCAGTCGTTGGAGAACAGCGGGCGCTTGCAGCCCAGCGTGTGCTTCGGCGTCAGCCGCTCGCGCATGACCGGATCCTTGATGGCGCGATGGATGTTCCAGATGCCCAGCGGATGCGTGATGCGGCGCAGCAGGGCCTCATTCATGAAAACCGGCAATGACGGCTCCAGGCCCAGCAGGCCGCCTTCGCGCACCAGTCGCTGCACGCCGGGGACGCGCCGGAAAACCCGGCTGACGGCCTGGGGCATGGCGAAGTCCGGCTTGGGCAACACCCACGACGGCGTGCGCTGCACGCTGATGACCTCTTTGGCGAGCGGCTGTATGGCGGGCAGGAACTGGATAGCGGAGGCGCCGCAGCCGATCACGGCCACGCGCTCGCCGCGCAGGTCGTGCCCGTGGTTCCACAGGCCGGAATGAAAGATGGTGCCGCGAAAGCTGTCCTGCCCGGGGAAGCGCGGCATCAGCGCCTCGCCGAGGAAGCCGGGGGCGGCCACCAGCACGCGTGCGCTGTAGCGGTCGCCCGTGGCGGTGGTGACTTCCCAGCGCGCCTGCGCTTCCTGCCAGTGCGCGGCGCTGACCTCGGTGTTCAGGCGGATCTGTCCGACGATGCCGAAGCGCTGCGCGACCTGCTCAAGGTAGTCGCGGATCTCCGCCTGCGGCGCGTAGGTCCGGCTCCAGTCCGGCTTGGGCGCGTAACCCAGCGAATACAGTTCGCTGGGCACGTCGCAGTGCAGGCCGGGATAGTCGTTCACGGCCCAGGTGCCGCCGATGCGCGCGGCGCGGTCGAGGATCACGACATGGGTGATGCCGGCCTCCCTGAGCTTGATGCAGGCGCTCAGGCCGGATGGCCCGGCGCCGATGATCAGGGTATCGACCTCGGTCGGGCGAAGGCTGGCGGGGGAGGTCTGGTCCTGGGCGGCGGGCATGCCATGGTCTCCGTGACTGTGACCGGTCGGCCACTTACGGAACAAGTTGTCATTTTCGGAATTAAATGTCAATTTCTGGCGTGATCGTCATTTGTGACCGCGTCGGCTACCATGGCTGCCATGAGCGAAGAACAGACACTCTCCCGCGCCGAACGCAACCGCCTGCAGCTGCGCGCCGACATCGTCGAGGCGGCGTTCATCGAGTTCTCCGAGCGGGGCTACCACCAGACGGCCATCGCCGACATCGCGCGCCGGCTGGGCATAGGCCACGGCACCTTCTACCGCTACTTCGAGAACAAGCGCGACATCCTCGACCACGTCATCTCCGAAACCCTGCGCCGGCTCACCGACCTGCTCACCGGAGAGAACGCGCCGACCGCCGTGGCCACGCTGGAGGAGTACCGCGAGCAGTGCCGGCGCATCGCCGCGCGCTTCCGCGAGTTCGCCGCCGCCAACCCGGGCGCGCTGCGGCTGGTGCTGATGGAGGCCACTTCCATCGACGATGACATGACGCAGCGCCTGTTCGGCCTGATCGAGATGCTCGGGCAGGTGGTCGCCAGCTACATGGCCAACGGCGTGCAGCGCGGCTTCTTCCGCGCCGACCTCGACTGCCAGGCCACCGGGCAGGCCATCATCGGCATGATCATGGGCGGCATGATGCTGTTCCTGTCGCGACCGGATGATCCGGCCGCGCTGGAGCGCTACAGCGAGGCCATCGTCAGCCTGCTGGTCGGCGGCATGGCGGCTACGGCCGCCTGAACGGCGCGCCTGCCGCGCTTTCGCCAAGAACACCATCCAGCACCTCCCGCCAGGCCGCCAGCTTGCGCTCGTAGCTCATGCCCGCGTGCGCCGGGCTGGTCGAGGGCAGGCGCGTCAGCGTCAGCCGCCCGCGCACACCGGCGCTCAGCCCCGGCAGCACATGGCGGCGGAAACTCTGCTCGGCGATGGCGCCGTTGAAGGCGATCAGGCGTATCTGCGGATGCCGCGCGAGGAAGCCGGCGAAGTCGTTGGCGACCACGGAGGCCGGGTCGATGTCGGCGTCCAGGCTGCCGGGACGATGACAGCTGGCGAGCACGTCCCAGAGCGCCAGGCCGTGCGCGCGCAGGCACGCCAGTCGCTGTTCGTAGGGCAGGTCGGGGCGGGCCCCGGCGATGTCGCCCATGAGCCGCCAGAAGGCGTTGCGCGGGTGGGCGTAGTACCGGCCGGCGGTCAGCGAGGCCACGCCGGGCATGCTGCCGAGGATCAGCGCCCGCGCCTGCGGGTTCTCCACCGGCGCGAAGCTGCTGACATGATCCGGGCTGGCGTCCGGTTTCACAGCACCTTGTCGAAGAAGGCGAACACGCGCTGCCAGCTGTCCTCGGCGGCGGCCTCGTCGTACTTCGCGCGCAGCGGGCTGTAGTCACCGAGATCGCGGAAGAACACGGTGTCGTGGTTGTTCATGTAGGAGTGGCCGCAGGCGTAGGTCTTGATGTCATGCTCGACACCGAGCTGGTCCAGATGCTTCTCCAGGCGCTTGCCATGCGCGCCCATGACCAGATCCTTCCTGCCCCAGCCGCCGACCACCGGGCCTATGCCCTCCAGCGCCTCGGCCTTCGCCGGCACCATGCCGTAGAACGGCGCCACCACCGAGATCGGCGCCTTGGCGCTGTAGAGCAGGGCGAAGCGGCCGCCCATGCAGAAGCCCATGACGCCGACCTGCGTCGCGCCCAGATCCGGCTGCTCCAGCAGCCACAGGCGGGCCATCTCCAGCTGCTCGAAGGCCATGCCCTTGCCGGTCTCGTGCGCCATCAGCGTCTTGGTCACGCACAGCGGCATGACGGTGCCGTTGTCATAGAGGTCGGGCACCACCGTCGGATAGCCGGCGTCGGCCAGCCGGCCGGCGATGCGGCGGATGTCGTCGGTCAGGCCGAAGATGTCGTGGATGGCGATGATGGCGGCCTGCTTGTCGTTCTGCCGCGCGGGCAGGAACAGCTCGCACTGCATGCTGTGGCCGTTGCTGAGCGGCAGGCTGAAGCGGCGGTCGGCGGCGCGGGTGGTCATGATGCGTTCCTCAGAGCTTGCCGGTCAGGAAGCGGTTGTAGAGGTCGGCGCTCTCGGCCGGGCGCTCCAGCTGCGGCATGTGGCCGACACCCTTGAAGATGAATACGCGTGAGCCCGGAATCTTGCGCCAGACCTGGGTCATGCTGACATCCAGCAGCTTGTCCTGGTCGCCCCAGACGATGAGCGTCGGCACCGTGATCTTGCCCAGCTGGTCATCCAGGCGCGGTGTCCGGATCTGCTCGAAGATGTAGGCGTGGCGCGGATTGCGCGCCATGGCCTCTTCGCCGATGGCGTCGATGACGAAGCCCGGCACGTAGGGCGGCTCACTCATGGTGGTGGCGTAGAACTTGCGGAAGCCGTCCAGATCGGTGGCGAAGAAGGGATTGCTGCCGGCCTCGATCTGGCGGAACAGCGGGCTGGGCGTGGGCTGGGTCACGCCGGCGGCGTCGAACAGGGCGATGGAGCTGGTCTGGTCGGGGTGGCGCAGGGCGAACTCGGCGGTGATGTAGCCGCCCATGGAGTTGCCGATCATGTCCACTTTCGCGTTGGTCAGCGGCAGGGCCTTGAGCAGGCTGCTCAGGCGGTCGGCCTGGACTTCCGGCTTGTAGGACGCGGTCGGCTTGAAGGTGGAGTCACCGAAGCCGGGCAGGTCGATGGCGATGACGCAGCGTTCCTTGGGCAGCTTGCGCGCCATGCGGAACCAGTGCGCGGCGCGGGCGGTGAAGCCGTGGACCATGACGATGCAGGGCTGCTCGCTGTCCAGGTGGCGGGTGAAGATCTGCAGCTCGTGATCGCCGACCGTGACGCGGCGGGTTTCCAGGCCGGCGAGCCGCTGCTCCAGGCCCATGGCCTTGGCCTCGGTCCACGAGCCCAGCGAGGCGTGGGCGGAGGTGTTGATCATCAGGCCGGCCATGAACAGGCTGGCGCCCAGCAGCGATCGCATGCGCATTCTTCTTCCCCTCGTGAACGGCGGCGGATGGAGCGGGCGCCGCGTTCTGGCTTTGTTTGTTGTCAGAGGGCGAGCCTAGCCGACGCGCGAGGCCGCTGCCAAGTCTTTCCGGGCGCCGGGGCCGCCGGCATATGACATGAAATTGGCCTGCTTCGTGCATGCACTTTGTTGGGGCGGTCTGCTGGTGACTGCCCCGATGTGGTTCGTGGTGTGAGAGGGTGGGCTTGGGCCTTCCGGATCGCTATGCTGTGGGCAGCTTGCTGCGCATCCTGCCTCCTCAGCGGTGACCAGACAGCACTCTCCAATGTAAACAAGGGGTTGTATATGAAAATGATCACCGCCGTGATCAAGCCGTTCAAGCTTGACGATGTCCGCGAGGCGCTCTCCGAGATCGGCGTCACCGGCCTGACCGTGACCGAGGTCAAGGGTTTTGGTCGACAGAAGGGCCATACCGAGCTCTATCGTGGTGCGGAGTATGTCGTCGACTTCGTGCCCAAGGCCCGTCTCGACCTGGCTGTCAGCGACGACCAGGCCGACCAGGTCATCGAAGTCATCGCCCAGGCGGCCGGCACCGGCAAGATCGGCGACGGCAAGATCTTCGTGACCGACCTGCTGCATGTCGTGCGCATCCGCACGGGCGAAACCAACGACGACGCCATCTGACGCGTCGCGCATCATCACTGCTGAGGAGATCAAGCCCATGCTCAAGCGCGTGGCGGGCGGCCTGTTGCCGCTCTGGATGCTGTCCGGACTGGCCCAGGCCGGTGAAACAGCACAGCTCAATGGCGGCAACACCGCCTGGATACTGACCGCGACGGCCCTGGTGCTGTTCATGACGCTGCCCGGCCTGGCGCTGTTCTACGGCGGCCTGGTGCGCAGCAAGAACGTGCTGTCGGTGCTCATGTCCTGCTTCGCCATCGCCGGCGGCGTCAGCATCCTCTGGCTGCTCGGCCTGTACTCGCTGACCTTCAGCGACGGCGGCGCGGCCCAGGACTGGATCGGCGGCCTGTCCAAGGCCTTCATGGCTGGCGTCGGCACCGGCAGCCTGCAGGGCGACATCCCGGAAATCCTTTTCGCGGCCTTCCAGATGACTTTCGCCATCATCACCCCGGCGCTGATCATCGGCGCCTTCGCCGAGCGCATGAAATTCTCGGCGGTGCTGATCTTCTCGCTGCTGTGGACCATCGCGGTCTACGTGCCGGTGGCGCACTGGGTCTGGGGTGGCGGCTTCCTGGCGCAGCGCGGCGTGATCGACTTCGCCGGCGGCATCACCGTGCACATCACCGCCGGCGTGGCGGCGCTGGTCGCGGCCATCGTCATCGGCCCGCGCCGCGGCTTCCCGCGCCAGGCCATGCCGCCGCACAACCTGACCATGACGGTGATCGGCGCCGGCATGCTCTGGGTGGGCTGGTTCGGCTTCAACGCCGGCTCCGCCCTGGCCGCCAGCGGCAACGCCGGCATGGCGCTGTTCGTGACCCATATCTCGGCCTCGGCCGGCGCCCTGGTCTGGATGCTCTGCGAGTGGAAGCGCTTCGGCAAGCCGTCGGTGCTGGGCATCGTCACCGGCATGGTCGCCGGCCTCGGCACCATCACCCCGGCGTCGGGCAATGTCGGCCCCATGGGCGCCCTGGTGATCGGTGTGCTCGCCGGCTTCGTCTGCTTCAGCATGACCCAGTTCATCAAGCGCAAGCTGGAGATCGACGACTCCCTGGACGTCTTCCCGGTTCACGGCGTGGGCGGCATCCTCGGCACCCTGGCGGTCGGCGTGCTCGCCAGCCCGGATCTCGGCCTGTTCTCCGGCCAGGGGTTCGGCGCCGGCAACAGCAGCATCGCCGAGCAGTTTGGCGCCCAGCTGCTGGGCGTGACCGTGGGCATCGTCTACACCGCGGTGGCGACCTGGGTGCTGCTCAAGGTCACCGGCAGGCTGACTGGCGGCCTGCGTGTCTCGGCCGAGCAGGAGACGGAGGGTCTGGATCTGGTGCTGCACGACGAGCGTGGCTACGACATCCATTAATGCACTGTTTCGGTGCTTGCGCACCGTGATTCGCCCTAAAAACGGGCGCGTCACGGTGCGTGACCGGCCGGTTGCAAGGCTCCATGCCATCGTGTAGGGTCAGCTTCCGGTCGACGTTGCTACCGGCGTTTCATGACTTCATCCCTATTTCTGGAGAACAACAAATGGCAGCTTTCCTGTCCCAAGAGTGGTTTGCAAAGGTTGACGAACTGACGGCTGCTGCCGGTGACCTGAACATCCCGTCTACCCTCGCCAACCTGGTGCTCAACGTCACCGTCAACGGCGCCCCGGAAGGCTCGGTGGACCTCGCCCTGAACGGCGGCAAGTTCGAGCGCGGCCACAACGCCGCCGCCCCGACCAAGCTGACCCTGCCGGCCGACCTGCTGCGCAAGGTCTTCCTGGAAGGTGACGCCGGCGCTGGCATGCAGGGTTTCATGACCGGCCAGATCAAGGTCGAAGGCGACATGA
>Ga0222424_100612_pt1 | contig 15377 bp, 13 predicted proteins | sample 2B2ome_FD_182468 | JGI IMG/M metagenome (GOLD analysis project Ga0222424, IMG submission 182468) | Enriched microbial communities from leaf-cutter ant dump, University of Wisconsin, Madison, United States - 2B200A (version 2) | ecosystem: Environmental > Terrestrial > Nest > Insects nest > Nest... | reverse complement strand
CGCTTCGGCCTTGAATTCTTCCGGATATCTCTGCTTACTCATGGCACCTCCTATTGGGCCTCAGGTTTGAGGCTCGAAGGTGTCTAGAAAACCCGGGGCGATTCACCCTGAGTCGCCTTCGGCGCCTTCCCCCTCTCTAACGCTACGCGTGGGAGGGGGACGCAGCCAGTGCGGCGGGGCGGCCCTTGCACGGCTGCCCGCGCATGGGGCCGCGCCGGTTTTAGGCTCAGTGCTCTTGCGCGCCGTGCGCGGCGCTCAGGAGGCGGTCGGTCAGTGCGATGGCGAGCGCGCTCAGCAGGAAGGTGATGTGGATGATCGACTGCCACATCAGCACCTTCTCGTCGTAGTTGCCGGCGTTGATGAAGGTCTTGAGCAGGTGGATCGAGCTGATGCCGATGATTGCCGTGGCCAGCTTGACCTTGAGCACCGAGGCATTGACGTGGCTGAGCCACTCGGGCTGGTCGGGGTGGTCTTCCAGGTTCATGCGGCTGACGAAGGTCTCGTAACCGCCGACGATGACCATGATGAGCAGGTTGGAGATCATGACCACGTCGATCAGCGCCAGCACGACGAGCATGATCACGGTCTCGTTCAGGCTGGTGATGGGGGCGTCGGCCTTGTAGCCGATGCTCGTCACCAGCGCCTGCAAGGCCTTCTCGCTGCCGAACACGGCCTCCAGCAGATGCACCAGTTCCACCCAGAAATGGAACACGTACACCGCCTGGGCGGCGATCAGCCCCAGGTAAAGGGGCAGTTGCAGCCAGCGGCTGGCGAAGATCAGCGAAGGCAGGGTGCTCAGGGCCGAGCCACGACGGATGTTTTCTTTCATGGATGTGTGCGGGAAAAAGCCGGGCGCGAATTTTAGAAGAGCGCCCGCACCGGCGCCTTGCTCCCCGCAGGCCTGGCGGCCCACAGAAAAAACAGCCAAAATGGCCTCCAGCCCTTTCCTATCAAGCGCCAGCAGCTATTAAAGGAAGAGCAAAAAAGAACCGCCGCCGGTCACGGCAAGCGAACAGCGGCGGTGCACGAGACGCTCAGAAGCTTTCCCATTCATCCTCCGCCGCCGCGCTGGGGCGCGGCGCCGGGGCCTTGGCGGGTGCGGCGGCCAGCCGCGGCGCGGGCTTGGCCTGCGGTTTGCTCGCCGCCACTTGGCGCGGGGCGGCCGGCGCCTTGGGCGCGGCCACCGCGGGTGTGGGGGCCTTGGCACGCGGCGCGGCGGGCACACGCGCAGGCGCGGGTGCCGGTGCGCGCGCCGGTGCCGCGGCGCGCACGGCGGCGCCCGCCCCGACGTTGAAGACCGACACCACCTCCGCCAGGCGCCGGGCCTGGTCGTGCATGGCGGTGGCGGCGGCGCTGGACTCTTCCACCAGCGCGGCGTTCTGCTGCGTCATCTGGTCCAGGTTGGTCACCGCCTGGTTCACCTGGCCGATGCCGTCGCGCTGCTCGCTGGTCGATGCCGTGATCTCGGCGATCAGGTCGCTCACGCGGCGCACGCCCTGCACGATCTCCTCCATGCTCTGGCCGGCCTGGCCGACCTGCTGCGAGCCGGATTCGACGCTCTCCACGCTGGCCGTGATCAGGCCCTTGATCTCCTTGGCCGCCTCGGCGCTGCGCTGCGCCAGCGAACGCACCTCGCCTGCCACCACGGCAAAGCCCCGGCCCTGCTCGCCGGCGCGTGCCGCTTCCACGGCGGCGTTCAGCGCCAGGATGTTGGTCTGGAAGGCAATGGAGTCGATCACGCCGATGATGTCGGCGATCTTGCGGCTCGAATCGGTGATGTGCTGCATGCTGGAGACCACCTGGCCCACCACCTCGCCGCCGCGCTGCGCCGCCTGCGCGGCCTGGCCCGCCAGCAGGTTGGCCTGGCGCGCGGTTTCGGCGGACTGCGTCACCGTGGCCGTGAGTTCTTCCATGCTGGCGGCCGTTTCCTCTAGGTTGGCGGCGGTCTGCTCGGTGCGTGCCGACAGGTCGTGGTTGCCGGTGGCGATCTGGCTCGACGCCGACGACACCGACTCCACGCCCGTGCGCACCTCGCCTACCACGGCGCGCAGGCGCGCGGCCATGGCCGAGAGCGAGCGCAGCAGGTGGCCCAACTCATCCTTGCGGTCGTCGTGGATGTCGGCGGTCAGGTCGCCCGCGGCGATCTGGTCGGCCAGCCCAACGGCACGCTCCAACGGCACGGTGACGCTGCGCACCGTGAGCCAGGCCAGCACCAGGCCCACCGCCAGGACCAGCATCGACACACCCATGCCGCTCCATTGCGCCACGGCGCGGGCCTGCGCGCCCTGGGCCTTGGCCTGGTCGCGCGCCTGCTGCTGGATCTCCACAAAGGCATCCTGCGCCGCGATGTACGTGGCAATGGCGGGGTTCAGGCGCTCCTGCACCAGGCGCTGCGCGCCCGCGAGGTCGCCATCGGCGCGCAGCTTCTGCCCCTCGGCGGTGAGCTTGAGCACCGCTGCGCGCTCGGCGGCGATGCGCTCCAGCCCTTGCTTGCCCGCGTCCGAGACCGTGAGCTGCGTCACCTGCTTCTGGATCTCGGAAATGGCGGAGATGCCGGCCTTGACCTGGGCCTGCAGGCTTTCGGTCAGGCTGTCGTCGGTCGTGACGAGCCCGCTGACCAGCCGGTTGGCGGTCAATTCCGTCCCGCCCTTCCAGCGCAGGGCCAAGGTGATGCGGTCCTCGTTGAACTGCACGGTGCGGGCCGTCTCGTCATCGACGGAGGCCACATACGACTGCATCCCGTACACCAGTCCCATCATCACGGCCATCAAGCCGATGACGATGGCCCACAGCTTGCGGCCCACGGAAATATGGTTGAAATTCATGTTGTTACCCAAGGGATTCTGAAGGGCCGCTGCACAGCGGACAGGCGGCATGGCGACGGTGAAGTACAGCACGCCGGATGATTTTCCGGGCGAGGACTTTACTTTTTCTTACATTCCTTGGTAGAACACTCAACAACGTAGCGCAACGGCCCAGGTGGCACGTATCCGTCCCCATGCCGCCCACGGCCGGGGCGGCGCGCCCCACGAAAAAGGCAGCCCGTGCTGCCTTTTTCGTTGAATGCTCCATGGCGCCTCAGGCCGCGGCCAGCCGGGCCACCGGCCGGGCGCCCGCCAGGGCGGCCCGGGACGCCACGGGCGCGGAGGCCGCCGCCCCCACGTTGAACACGGCCACCGCTTCGGCCAGACGCCCGGCCTGCTCGCGCATGGCTGCGGCGGCCGCGCTGGACTGCTCCACCAGCGCCGCGTTCTGCTGCGTCATCTGGTCGAGCTGCGTCACGGCCTGGCTGACCTGGGCAATGCCGTCGCGCTGCTCGCCGCTGGAGGCGGTGATCTCACCGATCAGGTCGCTCACGCGGCGCACGCTGGCCACGATGTCCTGCATGCTCTGCCCGGCCTGGGCCACCTGCGCCGATCCGTTCTCCACGCTCTGCACCGACTGGCCAATGAGCTGCTTGATCTCCTTGGCCGCCTCGGCGCTGCGTTGCGCCAGACTGCGCACCTCGCCCGCCACCACGGCGAAGCCCCGGCCCTGTTCGCCGGCGCGTGCTGCTTCCACGGCGGCGTTCAGCGCCAGGATGTTGGTCTGGAACGCGATGCCGTCGATCACGCCGATGATGTCGCCGATCCTGCGCGAGCTTTCGGTGATGTGCTGCATGCTGCTCACCACCTGCTCCACCACCACGCCGCCGCGCTCGGCCGCCTGGGCGGCATGGGACGCGAGCTGATTGGCCTGGCGCGCGGTGTCGGCGGACTGCGTCACCGTGGCCGTGAGCTCTTCCATGCTGGCGGCCGTTTCCTCCAGGTTGGCGGCCGTTTGCTCGGTGCGCGCCGACAGGTCCTGGTTGCCCAAGGCGATCTCCCCGGACGCCGCTGATACCGACTCCACGCCCGCGCGCACGTTGCCCACCACGCCGCGCAGGCGCGCCGCCATGGCCGAGAGCGCACGCAGCATGTGGCCGAATTCGTCCTTGCGCTCACTGCGCAGGTCCTGCGTGAGATCGCCCGCGGCAATCGCGTCGATCAACTGGCCGGCCTGCTGCAACGGCGTGGTGATCGAGCGCACCAGCCGCCAGGCCATGAAGAGGAACAACGCCATCAGCAAGGCCGCAACGGCCAACCCCTCGGCCATGTATTGCATGCGGCGCTCGCCGGCGGTGGCGACGACCGTCTCACGGCTTTTCTCCAGTGTGGCGACGAAAGCGTCCTGCGCCTGCAGGAAGCGCGCCACCTGCGGCGCCAGTTGCTCGTCGGCGAAGCGCTGGGTCTCCACCACATCCCCCTCGCCCTTGAGGTCCCACGTCCTGGCCGTGGCCGTCTGCACGGCGCGGTGCTGGACCAGGACCTGGTCGAGCACGGCCTTTTCCCCGGGCGCGCGGGTGCGCGCCACGATGGCCTCCTGCATCTTGCCAATGGCCGCGTTCAGTTCCTTGACCTTGGCGTCGTACTGCTGCGCCAGCACCGCGTCGGAAGTGACCGCGGCGCCCATCAGCATGCTGACCGTGGTTTCCGAATCGCCGCGCCAGCGCACGGACTGGGTGATGCGCGATTCGATGTCCATGACATCGTGCATGGCCTGCGCCATGGAACTGTTGGCGCGGTACTGCTGGAATCCAGCCACCACGAGCATCGCCAGCATGAGCAGCAGGAACATGCCCCATAGCTTGCGAAACACCGGAATATTGTCTAACTGCATGGCATTGAGTCTGAGTGAATCACTGGGTCTTTGGCCCAGCGCGAAAGATACATTCAATTACCCACAATCCGGCGGGTGAAGGGCTGCGATTAAAGGAATTCACCTACGCTGCACCCTCTAGGACAAACCCGTAGAATGGATCGGTGACCTTTCCCCTGAACGCCGACCTCCATTGCCATTCCGTGGTCTCCGACGGGACGCTCACGCCCGAAGCCCTGGCCGCACGCGCGCACGCCAACGACGTGGACCTCTGGGCGCTGACCGACCACGACGAGATCGGTGGCCAGCACCGCGCAGCCCAGGCGGCACGCAGCCTGGGCCTGGCCTATCTCACGGGGGTCGAGATTTCCGTGACCTTCATCGGCACCACCGTGCACATCGTCGGTCTGGGCTTCGACGCCGACGATGCGCAACTGGCGCAAGGCCTGCGCGCCACGCGCGGCGGCCGGGGCGAACGCGCGCAGGAGATCGCCCAGCAACTCGCCGCCGCCGGCATTGCCGGCGCCTACGAGGGCGCGCTACGCTACGTGGGCAACCCCGAGCTGATCTCGCGCACGCATTTCGCGCGCTACCTCGTGGAAATCGGGGTATGCCACGACACACCGGAAGTCTTTCGCCGTTTCCTGACCGAAGGCCGGCCCGGGTACGTGCCGCACCGCTGGGCGGCGCTGGGCGACGCCGTACGCTGGATCCGCGAAGCGGGCGGCCTGGCCGTGATCGCCCACCCGGCGCGCTACGGCTTCAGCCCCAATGAGGAATACGCGCTGTTCACCGAGTTCAAGCATCACGGCGGCCAGGGCGTGGAAGTGGTCACCGGCAGCCACACGAGCGCCGAGTACCTGACCTACGCGGCCATGGCGCAGGAATTCGGCCTGGCCGCGTCGCGCGGCAGCGACTTCCACAGCCCGGAGGAGTCGCGCACGGACCTCGGGGCCCTCCCACCGCTGCCGTCCAGCCTGCAGCCCGTGTGGGAATTGCTGGCCGGCCGCATACTGCCCGCCCCGGACCCACGCTCCTAGTCCCATGGCCCAGTACTTCGAAGTCCACCCCGACAACCCGCAGCCGCGCCTGCTCAAGCAGGCGGCGGCACTGCTGGGCCGGGGCGGCGTGCTGGCGGTGCCCACGGATTCCAGCTACGCCCTGGTGTGCCAGCTCGACGACAAGACCGCCGTGGACCGGCTGCGGCGCATCCGCCAGGTGGACGAAAAGCACCACCTCACCGTGCTGTGCCGCGACCTGTCGGAGCTGGCCAGCTATGCCATCGTGGACAACCGCCAGTACCGCCTGCTCAAGCTGGCCACGCCGGGCGCCTACACCTTCATCCTCGACGCGACCAAGGAAGTGCCACGGCGCGTCAGCCATCCGCAGCGCAAGACCATCGGGCTACGCGTGCCCACGCACAAAAGCCTGCAGACGCTGCTGGAACTGGTCGGCGCCCCCCTGCTGGCCACGACGCTGATCCCCGCCGGGGAGACGGAGCCCCTGAACGACCCGCAGGACATCCGCGAACGCTACGAAAAACAGCTCGACGGCATCGTGGATGCCGGCGCCTGCCCGCAAGCGCCGACCACGGTGCTGGATCTCGTCCCCATGGCCACGGGCGGCGAGCCCGTGGTGGTGCGCGAAGGCCGGGGCAGCCTGCAGGCGCTGGGCCTGTAACCACCGTGAGCGGCAGGACCCGCCTGCCGCCGTCTGACACAATCGCGCCGTGGACATCAACAATCTCATCCAGACCGTTCTCATCTACGCGCTGCCGGTGCTGTTCTCCATCACCGTGCACGAAGCGGCCCATGGCTACGCGGCGCGCCACTTCGGCGACAATACCGCCTACATGCTGGGGCGCTGCACGCTCAACCCGCTCAAGCACATCGACCCGGTCGGCACCATCCTGATGCCGCTGCTGTTGTACTTCGCCACGTCGGGCGCGTTTCTGTTCGGCTACGCCAAGCCGGTTCCGGTGCAGTTCGGGCGGCTGCGCAACCCCAAGCACGACATGGTGTGGGTGGCCCTGGCCGGCCCGGCCTCAAACTTCGTGCAGGCCATCTTCTGGGCCCTCCTGTGGGTGGCCCTGCCAGGCCTGGGCGTGGAAGAGCCTTTCTTCGTCGAGATGGCGCAGGCCGGCGTGCTCGTCAACCTGGTGATGTGGGCGTTCAACCTGTTCCCGCTACCCCCCCTCGATGGCGGACGCATCCTCGTCGGCCTGCTGCCGTGGAAACAGGCCCATTTCGTGGCACGCATTGAGCCCTGGGGGTTCTTCATCGTCATGGGCCTGGTCATCGCCGGGGTCGTGGGCACGCTGTGGCTGCGCCCGCTGATGAGCCTGGGCTACGGCGTCATCCATCTCTTGATCACGCCCCTGGCCGCACTCTTGCGCTAGGGCCTTTGCATTTTTTTCACATGAGCACCACGCGCTTTCTCACTGGCATCACGCCCTCCGGCGCCCCCCACCTGGGCAACTACGCGGGGATGATGCGCCCGGCCATCGAGGCCACGCGCACCCCGGCGGTCGAGAACTTCTACTTCCTGGCCGACTACCACGCGCTCATCAAGTGCCAGGACCCGGAGCGCGTGCACCGCTCGACCCTGGAAATCGCGGCAAGCTGGCTGGCGGCGGGCCTGGACCCCGAGCGGGTCACGTTCTACCGGCAGTCCGATATTCCCGAGATTCCGGAACTGCACTGGCTGCTGTCCTGCGTCACCGGCAAGGGCCTGCTCAACCGCGCGCACGCCTACAAGGCGGCCCAGGACAAGAACCAGGAAGCCGGCCGCGAGCAGGACGAAGGCGTGACCGCAGGCCTGTTCATGTACCCCGTGCTCATGGGCGCCGACATCCTGCTATTCAACGCCCACAAGGTGCCCGTGGGGCGCGACCAGATCCAGCACATCGAGATGGCGCGCGACATGGCCGCGAGCTTCAACCACCTCTACGGCGAGCACTTCGTGCTGCCCGAGGCCGCGGTGGACGACCAGGTGGCCACCCTGCCCGGGCTTGACGGCCGCAAGATGAGCAAGAGCTACGACAACACGATCGCCTTGTTCACGCCGCGCGAGCAACTGCGCAAGCTGATCGGCGGCATCCTGACCGACTCGCGCGCCCCCGGCGAGCCCAAGGACACCGAGGGCTCGGCGCTGTTCCAGATCTACCAGGCGTTCGCCAGCGAGGAAGAAACCGCCGCGCTGCGCCGCGCCTATGCCGATGGCATCGCATGGGGCGACGCCAAGCAGATGCTGTTCGACCGCATCGACCGGGAGATCGCGCCGCTGCGCGAGCGCTACGACGATTTGCTGGCCCACCCCGAGCACGTCGAACACATCCTGCAGGCCGGTGCGGAGCGTGCGCGCAAGATCGCCACGCCCTTCATGCGCGCGCTGCGCGCCGCCGTGGGCCTGCGCAGCCTGGCCCAGAGCGCTGGCAGCGGCAAGCCCGCCGTCAAGGCCGCCAAGGCCGCGCTTCCCAGTTTCAAGCAGTACCGCGAAGCCGATGGCAAGTTCTATTTCAAGCTCGTGGCGGCCGATGGCCGCATGCTGCTGCAAAGCAAGGGTTTCGACGTGCCGAAGGACGCGGGCCAGGCCATCGCGCGCCTGCAGCAGCAAGGGCTTGACGCAGCCATCGACCTGCTGGAGCCGCTGGAGCCAGAGGCCCGCGCCAAGGCTGCCGCTGCGCTGCAGGCCCTGGCAACGGCCTGACCAAAGATCAACATTTGTCAAACCACCTTGAGCGGCGAATGGGCCTGCGCATAGGATCACCCCCCAGAAAGGAGCGAATCTATGCGCATTGCTGCATTGGATGACGATGCGCTGCAACTGGAGCTGATCCAGCGTGCCACCGCAGCCATGGGCCATATGTGCCACACCTATCAAAGTGGGGCCACTTTGCTCAAGGCGTTGCGCCGCGAGACCTTCGACCTGCTGGTCGTTGACTGGGAGCTTCCCGACATCCCGGGGCCGGAAATCGTCCGCTGGGTGCGCGAGAACCTGGGAACCGAGCTGCCGATCCTGTTCGTCACGCACCGCCGGGAGGAACGCGACATCGTCGAGGGGCTGGGCAGCGGTGCCGACGACTTCATGGTCAAGCCCGTGCGCGTCGGCGAGCTCACGGCGCGCGTGACGGCACTGCTGCGCCGGGCCTACCCGGCGGCCACGCAAAGCGTGCTGGAGTTCGGGCGCTACAGGTTCGTTCCCGATGCGCATGCGCTGGAAGTTGACGGGCAGCGCGTGGAGCTGAAAAACCGGGAGTACGACCTAGCGCTGTTCCTGTTCCAGAACATGGGCAGGCTGCTGTCGCGCGACCACTTGCGCGAAATCATCTGGGGACAGAATTCCGACGTGATGTCCCGCTCCCTGGACACGCACATTTCCCGGCTGCGTACACTGTTGGATCTGCGCCCTGCCAATGGCTTCATCGTTTCCGCCGTCTACGGCGTGGGTTACCGTTTTGAAGCCGTGGCCCCCCTTCCATCCAGCCCTGCACCGAACTGAACCGCTTCTCCATGTTTTGTCCCTCGCAGCCAGCCGTCGCCCCGTTCCACACCGCAATCCGCCTGGCACTGTGGGGAACGCTGGCCTGCGCCGCGACGGCGCAGGCGGCCCCTCCCGTAGGCCTGCAAAGCATTGCCCATACCGTGGTGCTGGGCGACACGCTTGAACGCCTGGCCTTGCACTACCTGGGCGATGCGCGCCGCTGGCATCTGCTGCAGACCAGCAACCGCGTCACCGATCCCCGCCGCCTGCAGCCAGGCTCGGTGCTGCGTATCCCCACACGGCTGCTGCCCACCAGCAGCGCCACCGTGGAGTTCGTGCACGGCGCCGTCACGCGCAAGACGCCGGACGGCACCACCGCCGTGCAGCCAGGGCAGACATTGGAAGAAGGCACAGCGCTTGAGTCCGGCCAGGACTCTTTCGTCGCCGTGCGCTTGGCCGATGGTTCGGTCGTGCGCGTGCAGGCGCAGTCCGAGGTGCAGTTGCAGCAACTGCGGCGCCGAGGCCGGGCCGGCAGCCTTCAGTCTGTGCTCGAAATGCACCGGGGCAGCGTGGAAACGTCGGTTCCCAACCAGGACAGGACACCACGCTATCTTGAGATCCGCACGCCCTCGGCATCGACCAGCGTGCGCGGCACGCACTTCGACGTACGCCTGACGCCAGAGGGTAAAACCGCCACGGCCGTGGTCGAGGGATCGGTGGCCGTGCAAGCGCGCGATGCAGGCCAAGGTTCTGCAGCGGCATTGCTCAAACCCGGCCAGGGTGTCGCAGTGAGTGCGCAGGGCCAGGTCGGCACCCCGCGCACACTGTTGCCCGCGCCCGACCTCTCCGGCGTGCCCGAGGCCCTGCACGACGCCGCCTTGCTGAATCTGCCGCTGCCGGCCTTGGGCGAGGCCACCAAGTGGCAGGTGGAGGTTGCGCAAGATCCACAGTTCACCCAGGTGCTTCGCCAAGGCAGTTTCAGCGCCCCCATGGCGACCTGGCCTGTATTGGCCGATGGTCTCTACCAGCTCCGTGTACGCGGGGTGGATGCGGACGGGATTCCAGGCTACGCCGCCCAGCGCCCGTTGCGCATCAAGACACGGCCGATTCCTCCGCTGGCGCAGTCTCCCGCGCCAGGCGCCACCCTCGCGCAAGACCAGGACGAATTGCGTTGCACCGAGGTGCCCGGCGTGCGTTGGTACCACCTGCAAGTGGCCCGGGAAGAAGGATTCCAGGACGTACAGGCATCCGCAGAACGCCAGGACGAATGCCGCCTGCCCTTGGCCGGGCTTGCCCCGGGCCGCTACTACTGGCGAGCGGCCAGCGTGCAGCAGCTCGCGGACGGCTCAGCCGACCACGGCCCGTTCTCGCCCGTTCAGCCCTTCTCCCTCGAAACGCGCCCTGCCGCAGTGACTGCCCTGGAGGAGCAAGGAGGGGGCGCGAACCCGGCGCTGCACTGGTCCGCGCTGCCCGGACAAACATTCCGGCTGCAGCTCACACGCGATCCGGAAGGTACGCTGGTCGTTGTCGATGAAGTCCTGGAACGCCCGGCCTGGTCCGCCCAGGGGTTGCCCCCGGGCACCTATTACGTGCGCATCCAGGTTAAGTCCGCTTCCGGGCTGCAAAGCGAATTCTCGCCACCACGAAAAATCAGCGTGAACCATTCAGTGCTTGACGGTTCCGGCCTGCCGCTGCGCACCCTGTCGGGTACGGCTATCCAAAGCCCCTGAGCCAACCGCCACCATGCAGGCGCAACCCGCCAGCCGCCCTGTACGCCGTCTCGAATGGGGTGCACTCGCGGCAGTGTTGCTGGGTTTCGTATTGTGGTTCAGTGGCCCGGAGCACATGCCCCGTGTCAACCATTTGGTCCAGGACACGGTTTCCTGGCTCTATCCACGCCGCGCCAGCCCTGACATCATCATCGTGTCCATCGACGCCCGAAGCATCCAGGCGATTGGACGCTGGCCATGGCGCCGCGCACTGCATGCAGAACTGATCCATCGGATTTCGGCGCAGGCGCCACGCGCCATCGGCATGGACATCCTGTTTGGTGAGGAAGACCTCGACTACCCCGGAGACGACCTGCTGTTGGCCCAAGCCATGCGCAGCAACGGGCGTGTCGTTCTCCCAGTCATCAGGCGTGAAGCCACGCCTGGTGGACGCCCGGGTACCGAACGTCCCTTCTCACCATTCGTACAGGCTGCGGCAGAACTCGGCCACGTACATGTACACATGGACAGCGACGGCGTCATGCGCAGCATTTACCGGCAAGAAGGACCTGCGTCTGCGCCATGGCCGCACCTGAGCTTGGCAATGGCCTGCGTTGCCGGGCCCGCCCAGTCGGCGTGCCAGCACGATGCCGCCATGCCCCGTCGCGGCCCTTGGGTGCGGAAAGACCCGCAAATCATCGCCTTCGCCAATGGCACAGCCCCGTTCACCAGTTACTCCTACATCGACGTACTGCGCGGCCAAGTGCCTGCTACCGCCTTCCGGGACAAATACGTACTCGTAGGGGCAACAGCACCTGGGCTGGGCGACCTGCTGCCAGCGCCCGTCGGCCTTCAGGTTCGCCACATGCCCAATGTGGAACTCGTGGCCCACATACTGAACAACGAGCTGACCCACGTGCGCATCCAGCCGGCCTCGGGCCTGGCCAACAGCACCTTCAATCTGGTTCCCGTCGGGCTCGCCCTTTGGGCTCTCGCGGCACTGGGGCCTTCCGCCGCGCTCATGGGCTGTATCGCTCTTGCCATTGCCATGCTGGCATTCGCTGGGCTCGCCCCCTGGATATGGGAGATCATGCTGTCCCCAGCCGCAGGGCTTGTCGGCATCGCCATGGCATACCCTCTGTGGAGTTGGCGCCGCTTGAGTGCTGCGACCCGCTTCCTTGAATTGGAAATGCAAACCCTGCGGCGCGAAGGGCTACCCATTTCCCTTGCTGGCGATGGCCATCCCGGCGACTTCCTGGAGCGCCGGATCAGGGCCGTGGAGCACGCCTCCGAACATCTGCGCAACCTGCACCATTTCGTGAGCACCAGCCTGCAGCAATTGCCGTCTCCCACCTTTGTGTGCGATGCCCAGGGCCGCGTGCTGCTTGCCAATGCCGCCGCAGCACTCCACCTCGGGACCAAGATCCAAGACATCCACGGTGCCTTTCTGCCGGCACTGCTGCAAACCTTGGTGGCGGACGACAACGGACAGCCTTTGCTGCAAGGACCACAATTCCAGGCAGGCACACTCCCCCCGCAATCCGAGGGACGCGACGCCGATGGCCGCAGCATGTTGCTGCTGGCCAAACCGTTCTCGGCCTCCCCCGCGAAAGGGTGGCTCATCACCCTGGTCGATTTGACAGACATGCGCCAAGCGCAGAAGCAGCGCGACCAGGCCATGCACTTCATCTCGCACGACATCCGTGCCCCCATCGGTTCCATCCTGACATTGCTGGAAATGCAGCGCGAGTATCCCGGCCAGATGCCGGCATCCGAACTGATGGCGCGCATAGAGCGCTACGCCCAAGCCTCCCTGGCTCTGGCCGAGAATTTCGTGCATTTGGCCAGCGCCAAGTACCACGCCTACCAGTTCGCGCCCGTGGACCTCGCAGTGCTGCTTGAGGAAGCGGTGGACGACGCCTGGGCGGCCTTGCGCGAGCACCAGCTCGCCATTGATATCGTGCTGAACGAGGACCCCGCCTATTGCCAGGGGGATCGCGCATTGCTGAGCCGCGCCATCACGAACATTCTGGGCAACGCCATCAAATTCAGCCCCAAAGGCAGCAAACTGCGCTGCACACTCTCCCCTCGCGCCGAAAGCTGGGTCCTTGCCGTGCGAGACCAAGGCCCCGGGATCAGCACCAAGGACCAGCAACGGCTTTTCCTTCCGTTTGAACGCATGCACAGCCACAGCCACCCTTCAGTCGCTGGAGCAGGCTTGGGCCTTGCCTTCGTGCATACGGTACTGCTGCGCCATGGAGGCAGCGTCGAGGTGGAAAGCCAAGAAGGACAGGGCGCGGAATTCAGGCTGGTGCTGCCACGTGCCGAGGTGGCGCACCCCGAAGACCTCACCGACACCGCAGGCTAACAGCCGGGCGTTTGGTCGGACCGCCCCAAAAATCTGTTACAACCCCCGACAAGCCAAGCGCACACCTGTGCACCTGCCCTTCCCCATCACCACAGCAAACCCATGAGCGAGTACCAACCGCAGGTGGCCTACGGCACCGAAGACCTCTTGATCAGCCTGTGCAATTCGGTCACCCATGTGCTGGGGGTAGCCACGCACAGCCAAATCCACTACTCAGCCATGGTTCAGCGCATCACCAAGACCTGCCTGCGGCCGGATATCGGCTGTTTCGTGCTCTTTGACGGTGGTTTTTCCGGGTTGGTGATCATCAACTTCACCGCACACGCGGCCATGGAGCTGTACGAACGCTACCTGCTGAACATGGGCATGTCGCGTGAAGACTTGGCCACGTCCTATACCTCGGATGAGGTCGCGAACGTGATGGGAGAACTGATGAACCAGGTCGCGGGCGACTTTACCAGCAAGGTGCGTCGCGAACTCCAGACACACATTACGCAAAACCAGCCCAAGATGCTGGTTCTAAACCGGCAGGTCATGCTCAGCGTGGACGCCAATTTGGACAAACCGGAAGCACGCCGTGTCACGTTCTACACCAGCAATAACAATATTTTCTACTTGGAGCTAGCCATCGACCGCACGGAGTTTGTGAAGCTCTACGATTTCGAGCCCCAAGAACGCCCAGATCCTGACGCGCTAATGGCACAAAACCACGAACCCACCCCCAACGCACCAAGTGCCACCAGCAACAATGAGACGGAAGAGCTTCTGCGTTCCCTTGGCATGTAATACACGCACGGCTTTGTTGCACAAACCGAATTGAGCCCAGCATGACCCCAGCCCCAGACGCACTCATGCCACAGCCGCCACAGCGACGGAGTCAGGCCTTCCCAGCTGGCTGAACCGGTTCAGCAGCGCAACCCGAACATGCAGTTCCACCACTTGGCGCTCGAACGTACGTGCCATGACCCGCTCACCCAGGCGCTTGAAGCAGTGCATCTTGGCCTCCACCAGGCTGCGTCGGTGATAGTCGCCTCAGCTCTTCCTGATGCGCCAGCCCAGGCGCTTGCACGCCCGTACGGCTTCGTTTCGACTGGCTGATCCGGGGCTGGCCTGTTTCCAGGCTCTGGCATTCTTGCGCGGCGGGATCACGGCCTGTGCTCCCCGTCTGACAATGGCATCAAGACAGGCTCGTGTGTCATAAGCCCCGTCAGCACTGACGCTGGTGATCGGTTCCGCTGATCTGCCCCCAGAACCCGTACCAGTCGATTTGAGGAATCCGCTGGGTTGAAGGAGATTACTCCTGGGTTTGCAGCGGCGCCGGGCCACCTGGATGGCCAGGGCCCCGCAGTTGGCCTCGTCGATCACGTTGAGGGTGCGGAACCGCCGGCCGTCGTAGAGCACGTCGTGCATGAAGTCCAGCGCCCAGCCCTGATTGACGAACGATCCCGCGGCCAGCGGCACCGGCTCGCGTTTGGGGACGCGACGCTTCGTTCTGCGAGGAATGTTCAGCCCCAGCTCGCAGTACACCCGCCAAACCCGTTTGTGATTCCAAGGCCGACCATCCAGACGCAGCCGGTCAAAACACTTCCAGAAGCCCCAACGGGCGTTGCGCTCGACGACGCCGTTGAGCGCGTCAATGACCTCGGCATCTTTCTCCTGAGGCAACCGCGGCGCCTTGTAGTACGCCGCCCGCGACAAGCCAGCAGTCCTGCAGGCTCGCGTGATCGACAGCCGGTGCTCGGTCACCATGACCTCAACCACCTGCCGCTTCGCGGACGGCGTCAGAATTTTTTTGTCAGCACGTCCTTGATGATGTCGTGCTTGCGGCACACCTCGGCCACCGGTATGCCAGCTTCACCTTCCTTGAGGATCGCCACGATCTGGCTCTCCGTAACCCCATCGTCCGGCAGACCGTCTTCACTGGTCTTCCCCGGGCAACAAGGGCGAGCGCGCAATCCACTTTTTTTCTGCGGCGTACTCCACCGCTTCCTTGAGGATTTCGTTCTCCAAGGTCTTTGATTTTGCCCCCGTAGTTCCGGACACCGTCCAGTCGCTAAGTTAGCCCTGATGGGCGGGGTGATTCTGCCGTCGTCGGAACTCCCTGGGCGACATCATCTTCAAACTCGAATGTGGGTGGATTT
>Ga0222424_100611_pt1 | contig 15420 bp, 13 predicted proteins | sample 2B2ome_FD_182468 | JGI IMG/M metagenome (GOLD analysis project Ga0222424, IMG submission 182468) | Enriched microbial communities from leaf-cutter ant dump, University of Wisconsin, Madison, United States - 2B200A (version 2) | ecosystem: Environmental > Terrestrial > Nest > Insects nest > Nest... | reverse complement strand
TCAATGACAGCCATTTTGCATTTTTACATCATGATCTTAAAAAGGGAACGGATACGGCCCTTTTTTCGGCCGGAGGAGGCGCCTATACCCTTAAGGACAGCACCTATACGGAGCACCTGGAATACTGCAATGCAAGGGACTGGGAAGGTCATGACTTCAGCTTTACCGTTTCCATTCATAACGATACACTAGTGCAGCGGGGAGTTGAAAAAATTGCGGGTAGCAATGTGAACCGGTACAACCTTGAGCAATATGTACGGGTAAAGAAAGCGGTTGCAAACGCAGCAAGATAATAACCCGTACCGGCTAGTTCAGCAATATCTCATCCAAAAATACCCAGGCTTTTTGCCCCTTACCGTTATGCCAGGATGGAAGACGGCTCACCGGCCTTGCAACCAGTTTGATAACATGTACAGGCTGTGGTGTAACACTACATTCATAACCCGTGGTGTAGGCCGGCATTGCTGACGCCGGTTGTGGTGGCTGTAATTTGCCCAGCAGGTGCAGCGATTGAATGTTGGGGCCGCCCCAAACCTGGAATTCATGTGCCGGCATGATATAGCTGTTAATAGAAATGAGGGTGCCAAAAGTAACAGCGCGCAGTGTTGCCGGCTGTTTAAAAAACAGATAGGCTTCAAAGGGCACCTCCTTATATCCGACCCACTCTTTTGTACCAAAGTTTTCAGTTCCTAACTGCGCATCAATAAGTGTCTTTCCATCGCGGGCCCTTGCCACATATTCTTTTTCGGGGGAGGTGATCAGTTGTATGCTATCCGGTTTGATACTGCTTTTGTAAAAACTTTCTTTTGCCAGGTCGCTGGTGATCCATCCCGGAAGGTAGGAGCGGGCCTTAATGGTAGTGGCTTTACCGATCGTAACGGGTTGTTTATATACAGGTGAGGTAAGACTGTCCGGCTCCGTGCCATCCAGTGTATAGCGGATCACCGCGCCTTTCACCGGGTTCTTTATTTCAAGCGAAAGGTTGTCTTTAAAGATCCGTTGCTCTGTTTTAAAGACGGGTGGGGGTAGTTTGGCCACCACCGTGTCGCCTTTATAGCCGATATCAAATGCTGTTTTTGGAAACCGGGTCTTCAGTGCCACCAGGTCCTTATCGGTAAAAGAGGTGTTCCAGATCTGCACGGACCGGAGCGCTTTCAGGGGAGCAAGCACATTCAGCTGGCCTGGCCGGACGCCGGTTCCGGAAAGTGACAGTTGCTTCAGATGTGGCAACCCGGTAAAATACCGGAGCCCCTCACCCCGGACGGATGTAAACGACAAATTGAGCATTCTTAAATTATGAAAGGTACCGATCGTTTTAAGATCCTCATCTGTTACCGGCATTTTGCTCAGCTGCAGGGATATGATATTATTTTTGATCTTTTCGAGATCTTTTAATTGTTCCGGCCGGAACCGCGCTATCCCGTAAAAATTTACAACAAGGGCAGGCGAACCCTGGGCAAGGGGCGCAATTACCCGGTATTCCGTATTCAGACCGGCAATCGTTTTTTCGTCCGCAGCTGCAAAATCATAGGTATCCGTATCCTGGCTTTTAAAGAAAGTGGCTGCCATCATCCGCAGCGAATCGCCGCCGGCCAGGTCCGTGACCTTTTTTGTAAAACTGGCGCCATCTTTTATCCATAAGTAAAGGATGCTGGTTTCTTCCGGTGTAAGCTGAGGCTTTCCTTTTGGCGGCATATGCTCTTTTACATCGGCCGGTAAATGGATCCGCTGCATCATAAGTCCAAGATCGGCTGCGGTGGTATCCCATAGTTTTCCGTTCTTTCCGCCTTTGAGCAGGAGCTGGGTCGTTTCCATGATGAGTTCGCCTTTCGCTTTGTTGCGGTTATGGCATCCCATGCATTTATTTTCAAGAATGGGTTGTATCAGGTGTGCATAGATCACCGCATCTTCCAGGGGAACCGTGGGCCCGGCATCTTTATGCATTACAGGCGCAAGAAGAAAATCATCTCCATGTGTGATGGTGGCACCTTTATGGCCGGCAATAAGCAACACAATGCCGCATAAAAGCCCGGCGGCCAGCGTAGTACTCCTGTATTTCCGGATCCGGTCCCGGAACGCATACCAGGCAATGCTTAACACAGAACAGGCCGTGCCCATCCATTTATGCATCGCAATGGAACCGCTGTCGTATCCGTCTTCCTTTGACAGGAGCAATCCCATCAGTGCTGCGATGACCGTGGTAAGTGCAGCGGTCAATAACAGGGTATCGGCAAAGTTTTTAAGCGATTGCTGCGCGGGGGAACGCAACTGGAGCTCAAATAAAAAAGCAACCAGCAACAGTACAATCGGGAAGTGCAGGACCAGGGGATGTGCTCTTCCGATAACCTGCATAAATGCCGGCACGCGGAGGTAGTGGTCAAAAAATAATAAAAATAACAGCAGGCCGTTGAGGGCAATACACCCGTTAAAAAAGAGCTCCCGCCATTTCAGTTGCTTCATAATCGATATGGTTTGCACGCTTCTACAATACCGGATGCCCTTTAAACGACCGGTTCTAATTTATAAGGATATACGTTGCCCGAATTCCACTGGGCTACATAAAGATTCTCTTCATCATCAATGCACACATCGTGCGGGTACCGGAAAACAGGTTCTGTCTGGTACAGTTCCTGCAGCTTGCCATCTGTATATTGAGGAGCGCAGCCCGCAAGGTTGGATACCACCTGGTTTTGTTTGTTGAGGATCGTTACAAAACCGGATTGCCGGTCCTGTTTACTGTTACTCTGCAGCACTGCGGCATATAAATGATCGCCCTTTATAACCGGGCGGCACACCCAGGCACCGGGCATGGCAATGGTATCGATATATACCCCGTTCATCGTGTAGCGTTTAAAAGCATTTTGCTTCCTGGAGGTTACGATCAGTACCGGTTTTTTGTTGCGGTGGTCGATGCAGATGCCATGTGCATTCAGCAGGTGTTCCGGTCCATTGCCCCGGCCGCCGAAATGCCGGATATAACGGCCTTTGGAGTCATACTGGATCACGTAATCCTTCCCATATCCGTCCACCACATAGATATCGCCGTTGGACGCAATAGCGGTTTCGGTTGGGATATATTCGTCTGCCTTGCTGTACACACCGGTTTCTTTTGGATAATCCAGTACCAGCAATACCCGTCCGTCGATGGTGGTTTTAATGACCTGGTGCCGGTTGTTGTCGCAAATAAATAGCATATCCGTTCCGTTCTCATTGAAGAGCGTCAGTCCGTGGGCGCCGGGATATTCGGTGCCCCAGGCGTTCAGGAATTTCCCGCTTTTATCATAAATGATCACATTATTCTTTGTTTCATTGGTCAGCAGTAGGATGCGGCCTTTCTGGTCCTGTATCATTTCATGACAGTCCTTTACCGGGTACCGGGCAACATCCGCACGGCTCCAGTTCGTATTTAAACGGTACCGTTTGTTATCCTGCCCCAGGACAACCTTGTTTTTGATCAGCCACTCCGGAGTATAGAGGAAACCGGTAATGCCCAATGCTGTATTCTGAAGGAATTTTTTTCTGTTCATTTTTTTACTGATGTGATCTGTTTGAAGTGAGATATTAGAAGTTTGAAATGAGGCATTCATATCTGATTCCGGGTTCATTCTGAAAAACTCCCGTGTTTGTTTCCCGGACTCTTCATGATGGCTGTTGCCTCCGGTTTGATAGTGGAGCTGAATACTAAAAATCCAAGTACGGCCACCGGGCCCGGGAACAAAAACCTGGCAGCAGGCAGTACTTTGCCGTTCCTTGTTTTAAATCGTTTTTTCATTTCCCCTCCCGGTATTTGAGTACATTGTTCATTCCGTTTACGCCATCAGCCCCGTTACAATTTTGCCCGCTACATCGGTAAGCCGGTAACGGCGTCCGAGGTGTTTGTACACCAAACGCTCATGATCGAGTCCCATCAAATGCAAGGCAGTAGCATGAAAGTCGTGAACATGCACGGGATCGGAAACAATGTTGTACCCGAATTCATCGGTCTCGCCGTAAACACCGGGCTTAACACCGCCTCCGGCCATCCACATGGTAAAACAGCGGGGATGGTGATCGCGGCCGTAATTGTCTTTTGAGAGTGCTCCCTGACAATAATTGGTGCGTCCGAATTCCCCGCCCCAGATAACCAGCGTTTCATCCAGCATGCCCCGTTGCTTCAGATCGGTGACCAGTGCGGCAGATGCCTGGTCGGTATCCCGGCACTGACCTGCCAGCTCGTTGGGCAGGTTGCCATGGCTGTCCCATCCCTGGTGATACAGCTGCACAAAGCGCACCCCACTCTCGGAGAGCTTGCGGGCCAGCAGGCAGTTGGCGGCATAAGTGCCGGGCACGAGGCAATCGGGGCCATACAATTTGATAATAGATTCCGGTTCTTTGCTCAGGTCGGTCACTTCCGGTACGGCGGTCTGCATCCGGAAGGCCATTTCATATTGCTGTACCTTGGCCTTTATTTCCGGATCGCCCACCACACCATAGCTTTCATTGTTCAATTCTGAAAGATGATCCAGCATTTTCCGCCGCTCCGTTTTATCCATGCCATCGGGATCGTTCAGGTACAGCACCGGGTTTTCTCCATTGCTGAATTGAACCCCCTGGTGGATGGAATCCAGGAAGCCATTGGTCCAGAGTTTTGAATATACCCCTTGTCCGTTGCCTTTTCCCTTGGAGAGCAGTACGCAAAAAGCCGGCAGGTTCTTGTTTTCACTGCCAAGCCCGTAGCTGAGCCAGGCCCCCATGCTGGGGCGGTTGCCAACCTGGGCCCCCGTTTGAAAAAAGGTCAGGGCCGGATCGTGATTAATGGCTTCTGTATAGAGGCTTTTTACAATACAAAGGTCATCCACAATGCGGGAAGTATAGGGCAGTAACGCACTGATCCATGCCCGGTGCTCCCCGTATTGGTCAAATTTAAAAACCGTGCCGGCCAATGGAAATTTGGATTGATTGGCCGTCATACCGGTAAGGCGCTGGCCCTGGCGTATGGACTCAGGCAGGTCCTGGCCCTGCATCTCGTTCAGCTTCGGTTTATAGTCAAACAGGTCCAGCTGGGAGGGCGCGCCATTCTGAAAAAGATAGATGATCCGTTTGGCCTTCGGCGCAAAATGGGGCAGGCCGGATACGATGGCTTCCTCTACATCTTTGCTGCTGAAAAGGTCTGGTATGAGCAGGGTGCCCAGTGCCGCACCGCCAATACCCATACCCAGCTTTGTAAGAAAGCGGCGGCGGTTGTGGTTGAGACCGTGCTCCAGTACTTCTTTTTCCATATCATTATTTTTTAAATATTCAGCCGGGCTTACGCTTTCACGATCGCCTCTTCCATGTTATAGATCATATTGATCACCCGCATCAATGCAGCAGCTTTTGTTATATTGGCAGCCGTTCCGCTATGCGGGTATTCGCCTGTGGCCATCGTTTTTTCTGCCGCTGCTTTTTTGTTTTTAAATACGGTAAACTGGTCTGAGTAGTATTTTTTGAGAATGTCCAGTTCCCGGGCAGCGGGCTTGCGGCACAGGATGCTTTCAAAAGCGATGCTGATGGCCTGGTCCGCGCTGTTTTCCTTTTCCGACAGCTTTTCTGCAAAAACCCTCGATGCTTCAAGTACCGTTGGATCATTCATCATAATCAATGCCTGCAGGGGGGTGTTGGTGGTTAACCGGTTTACCTCACACTGATCCCGGTTGCTGGCATCAAAAATGATCATGGAGGGTGGGGGAACAGTGAGCTTTATAAAGGTGTAGATGCCCCTGCGGTAAAGATCCTCACCATTATCCTGGTTATAGCTGGTAAGGGCACCCCTCCCAGAGGTGGCAGCCTCCCAAAGCCCTTTGGGCTGATACGGTTTTACGCTGGGACCGCCGATCGTTTTGTTCAGCAGGCCGCTGCTGCCCAATACCATATCCCGGATACTTTCTGCCGGCAGCCGGATGCGGGGTGCACGCGCATAGTATACATTATCCGGATCTTTTTCAAGATTACCAGTGCCGATGGCGGACGATTGCCGGTAGGTGGCAGAAAGCAGCATTTTTTTGATCAGCCCTTTAATGTTCCACCCATGCTCCATAAAGTCGGCGGCCAGCCAGTCGAGCAGTTCCGGGTGTGTGGGCAGGTTGCCCTGCATGCCAAAATCACCAACTGTTTTTACAATGCCTTTACCAAACAGCTGTTCCCATAGCTGGTTTACGAATACCCGGGCTGTAAGCGGGTTTTGTTTATTTACGGTCCATTGGGCAAGCCCAAGCCTGTTGGGCGGGTAAACCGTTGTATCAAAATTCATAACAGACCGCAGGGCACCCGCCGTTACTACTTCGCCATGCTGATCGTAAACACCACGGTTGAGCACATAGGTGGTACGCAGAGTGTCCAGTTCCCCCATTACAGATACCCGGATACCGGCGGTATCTTTTTTGTTAATAAACGAGAGCAGGTTCTTTGTGTCATCCGTCGTTAAGGTCAATACCGGGGTTTTGGCCGGGCCGGAGTTTACCAGGCCCTCCAGCCCCAGTTCCTTACTGGTATTGAAAAAAGCAAAAAGCCGGTAATAATCCTTTTGGGAAATGGGGTCGTATTTATGGTCATGACACTGGGCACATTCTGCAGTCATTGCCAATATGCCTTTTGAAAAGGTCTTAACCTTGTCAATAGCGTACTCCACGCGGTATTCTTCGGGTATAACGCCGCCTTCTTCGGTTATTTTATGATTGCGTAAAAATGCAGTAGCCAGCAACTGTTCCTTGCCGGCATCGGGCAGCAGATCGCCGGCAAGCTGCCAGGTGAGAAACCGGTCATAAGGCATATTCGTATTAAATGCATGGATGACCCAGTCCCGGTAGGGCCATTGGGTGCGGATGTCGTCATCCTGGTACCCATAACTGTCGGCATACCGCGAAATATCCAGCCAGTGAATGGCCATTTTTTCCCCAAACTGCGGACTGGCCAGCAGGCGGTCCACGGCTTTTTCATAAGCTGTTGCAGTTTGATCTGCTTCAAATGCGCGCTGCATTTCAAGGGTCGGGAGCAAACCGGTAAGATCCAGCGATATGCGTTTCAAAAGCGTACTTTTATCAGCTTCCGCATTCGGATCAAGCCCGTGCTCCTGCATTTTTTCCGCTGTAAAATAATCGATCTCATTTTTTGCCCATTCCTTACGATCGATTTCGGGCAGCACTGTTTTTTCAGGTGGAATAAACGCCCAGTGTCTTTCATAATGAGCGCCCTGCCGGATCCATCGTGTAAGGATATCAATTTCGTCGTTATTCAATGCGCCCAGGTGCGACTCGGGTACCGGCATTTGGTAGGATGGGTCTGTGGAAGTAATCCGTTTGATCAATTCGGATGCTTCCGGTTTCCCGGGCATAATCGCATAAGCCCCCCTGGTTTCCCGCAGCGGGGCCTTGGCATTGGCTTCAATATCCAGGCGCAGCCCTGCTTCCTGTTTGTTCTTATCCGGTCCGTGACAGGCAAAACACTTGTCGGAAAGAATGGGCCGTACATCGTAGTTATAACTGACCGTGTCCTTTTTACGGCGGCTTTTATTTTTACAGCCGGCAATCACACAAACAAGAACAATGATCACAGCTATAATGCTGGCAAACGTTGTCGTTATTTTCATCTTTCTGAAGATAAAAAGTAAAGTTCCTGAAAACCGTTCTCAGTCAGGTAAATTTAAGTATAAAGTATCGTATGGAGCAGCTTTTGAGCCATTGATGCGCAAAAAAACATCGGCATGCATACATAGCATGTAAACATACGGAGCGCATTGTTTTTTTCAATTGTTTGTTGATGGGATGCTGCGGCAGGCGCGTACTACCCGGTCCCGGGCCCGCTGGTTCTGTTACCGCTATGGCGCTCTAATGGGGTATTTTATTCGTTTAAATGCCTTGTCCGGATTAATTTTTAATTGCAAAACCCTGTATTTCTTTATCTTTAAAAATATCCGGTCAACCGGCGTTTATTATTATTTTAATGGAATCTTCAGAACAAAAGAAACACGATAGTTATCGTTACGAGGCTCTTTTTAACCAGGCATCGATGGGGATCATCGTGGTGGATAGTAAGGCGGCGATCCAGTCTGCAAACCCTTTTGCGCTGAAGCTGTTTGGTTATACGGAGGAAGAGGTGCTGGGCAAGCCAATCGAAATGCTGATCCCAAACCGTTATCATTCCCGGCATGTTACCCACCGGGATGTATATTCGCACAATCCCAAAACCCGGCCCATGGGGGTGGGAATGGACCTGTTTGCCATAAAAAAGGATGGCAGCGAATTTCCGGTAGAAGTGAGCCTGAGCAATTATCAGGATCAGGACAATCAGTATGTTATTGCCTTTATCAGTGATATCTCTATCCGCAAAAAGGCCGAGGCAGAGATCGAAGAACTCAACAATAAGCTGGAGTATACCGTAGAACAACGGACAAAAGAGCTCCGGGTAGCCATGAGCGACCTGGAACAATCAAAGGACGAACTGTCAAAGTTACTGGAACGGGAAATGGAACTGGGCGAACTGAAGTCGCGGTTCGTTACCATTGCTTCCCATGAGTTCCGCACCCCGCTAAGTACCATTCTTTCCTCTACCTACCTGATTGAGCGGTATACCACTACCGAAGAGCAGCACCGGAGGGAAAAGCATCTGCAGCGTATTGTTTCATCGGTGCAGCTGCTGACCGATATTCTGAACGACTTTTTAAGTGTAGGCAAAATTGAAGAAGGAAAGATCCAGGTGCGGTACACGAGTTTCGATATTGAGCAGCTGGTATCCGATATTACCCGTGAAATGGAAGTGACCCTGAGGAAAGAGCAAACGCTTGTATACCGTCATGAGGGCGATCGGGTGGTGGAGCTGGATGCATCGCTGCTCAAACACATCGTGATCAACCTGGTATCCAACGCCAGCAAATTTTCGCCGGAGAACGGCCGTATTGAGGTACGCACTTCCGGTGGTGCAGAGGGTTTGCAGCTGTCTGTAAAGGACAACGGGATCGGTATTTCCCGTGAAGACCAGAAGCATTTGATGGAGCGTTTTTTCAGGGCGGCCAATGCCGGCAATATCCAGGGAACCGGGCTGGGCCTCCATATTATTTCAAAATATACAGAGCTGATGAACGGCCGTATCGAATGTATCAGTGAATTGGAGCAGGGGACGAAGTTTATGATTACATTTGGCAATACAGAAGCCCATCCGCTAAAACAGGATGCCCCGGTGCCTGGCTGAAAAAGATACAAACCCTCCTGTAAACGGCGGTTTATTTGCAAACGAATACTGAAGTACTGATGAAGAAAATATTGCTTATTGAAGACAATGATGATATCCGGAATAATACCGCGGAAATTCTGGAGTTATCCAACTATACCGTAATTACGGCAGAGAACGGGAAAGAGGGCGTGGAGATGGCAATGGCACATGTTCCGGACCTGATCATCTGCGATATTATGATGCCGGTACTGGATGGTTATGGAGTGTTGCATGCTGTACAGCGGAATGAGGCCATCAAAAATGTACCCTTCATTTTCCTTACGGCAAAAACAGAGCGGAGCGACTTTCGTAAAGGGATGGAACTGGGTGCGGATGATTACATTACCAAACCCTTTAGCGGAACGGAGCTGCTCAATGCCGTGGACGGGCGATTGAAAAAAATAGACCTGCTGAAACAGGAATTTTCCCCGGACCTGGAAGGCCTTGCACAGTTGCTGAAACTTTCCGACAGTAAAACGGCGCTGACGGCCCTGACCGAGGACCGGGATATCAATAAATACAAAAGAAAACAGATCATCTATTCGGAGGGCAATCATCCTGCGCGGCTTTATTATGTACTCAAAGGGAAAGTAAAAACGTACCGGACCAATGATGACGGCAAGGAGCTGACAACGGCGCTTTTTAGTGCCGGTGATTTTTTGGGTTATATTGCCCTGCTGGAAGGTACTCCTTATAAAGATACGGCTGAAGCGCTGGATGAAACAGAACTGGCGATCATACCGAAAGAAGAGTTTACCGAGCTCATCGACAACAACCGGATCGTAGCACAGAAATTCATCCGGTTACTTGCCGGGAACATCTCTGCCCGGGAAGAGCAGTTGCTGGGACTGGCATATAATTCACTACGTAAAAAGGTGGCGGATGCGCTGATCCTGCTGGAGAATAAATATCGCAGGGAGGAGGATACACAGTTTGCAATTACCATCAGCCGTGAAGGGCTTGCGGCCATTGCCGGAACGGCCACCGAGTCGCTGATCCGCACCCTGAGTGATTTCCGGACCGAAAAACTGATCGATATCCGCGAAGGCAATATCGTTATTTTAAACCGGAAGAAACTGGAAAACCTGCTAAACTGATCTACCGGTGGCCGCGGGAGGGGAGCCGGCTCTCAGAAAAATTCTTCTTCAGCAATAAAAGCCGGTACCGGATATCGCTGTAAATGATCCCAATAAACAGGCAGATGACCGCCAGGAAAAGAATGCGGACATCCAGCCAGGTAAAACCAATTCCCCCGGTAACGCAGCCCAGGAAGAAAAAACTGATAATCGCAAAACGGAGTTTCACCGAGGCTTTTAATTTTTTTTGCTGTTCCGGCCTGCGGTAGAAAAGCAACTGCGAAAGCTCGATCCCCAGGTCGGTAAAAAGGCCGGTAAGATGGGTGGTGCGGACCACGGCGTTTGAGATCCTTGTTACCATGGCATTCTGAAGTCCCATTGCAAACAACAGGATACATGCAACTTCCGGTGCAAAATGATGAATGACCGGGGGGGCAAGGAGGGCCACGCCCGTCAGCAGCAGGATCTCTGTAAATACCGGCAGGGCGTTGGCATAACGCGGGTTAAATTGCTGGGCCCATTCGGCCATGGTGTTTGATATGAAGGCCCCTGAAAGATACGCTAAAATGTACAGGAGAAAATACAGCGCATTTGCCGGATCCTGCTTTACGACTCCGTCCGCAAAGTAAGCAAAATGCCCGGTCACATTGGTCGTCAGTATCTGTATCGAAAAAAAGCCGGTTACATTTACCACCCCGGCAACAAATGAAAGCAATGAAGCTAACTTAAGGTTATGAACAAGTCTTCTGGATTTTCCCTTGTGTCTGAACATAGCACCATCCTGTAAACGGGTTTAAAAAATAAGAAAAGGGCTGCCTGGGATCCGGGTACACCGGCGGAGCCTTAAGGATCTTTTTGCGGAGTCCCGGATCGCTGCATATTGTCGAGCAGGTAATGATTGAACTCCGACTTCAGTTTGGCAAACTGCTTTTCCATTAAAAGCAGGTCATTGTGTAAAAGACGGATCCGTGTTTCAAATAGTTTTTCATCCTGCTCACTGAGCCTCGCGGAGCCCGGGCCGTTGAGGCGGGTCAGGTCGTCCCGGAAAATGCCGATCCGTTCATCGTTCCGGATCAGTTTGTTTTGCAAAAATTCAATCCCTTCCAGCAGGTTCTTGTTGAAATGCGTTTTCAGGACTTCGGACAGCCTGTTTTTCATGATAACGGATTCCTCCATCATGAAATTTACGGCCCTTCTCCAGGTCTCGCATTCGTATTGTATCTGTTGAAATTTCGGCTCGTCCATATCTGGTATAAATACTTTTTACTGGTAAAAGCCATGTTTACGAAGAAACATGGCTTGGTGAAGCAGGAGTGACCCACTTACATATGGGCAATTGGTCTGGCTGCAGATCCCCGTACTCCCCGGAAGGATCGGGAATATTGTTGATAAAATTTCATAAAGTATCTGTTCTATATACTGTTTAAATAAACCGGCACCCGCAGATCAATAAACCCGGGCTACAGTACGCAGATCATCCGGGTGGTGCTGCATTTTACCGAGGTAAATGGTCAGGATACCCGCCTGGTATTCTGTATGGGTAAACAGGGTATTCACATCCGGTGGCAAAACAATATCCCGGCGCAGATAGCGGTGCGTGAACTCGTGCAGCAGGTAGCATTCACCTGCTGCCAGTTCCCCGTGCCGGTTGTCTGCAAAAATGCTCAGGATATTTTGATCTGCCTGTATGATAAAATCTTCCTTTCTCTGCCCGGGCGCCTCCAGCTCAATTTTGTATCCGTCCCTGGTTTCTGTTATATTAACACGGGGGGGGATCGTTTCGGTGCCGGCAGCCTGTATGATCTCTGCAATACGGTCTGTTCCCTCAGCGGGCACATAGCCTCCCGGGTAGGGGATACCTTCATGCTCCAAATGATCTGTTTCCATTACTGTTTAATTTACATGAACTGCTAAAATAGAACGATTGGGCCGGTAGCTGTATGAGCAGGGTTAGGAGCGGAACTGATTGATGTCATTACCCCGAAACCATTAACGGGCCACGAAAACCGGTGCCAGGTGGTGATCGATGATTTTTTTGACGAAACTGCCCCTCAGCGAGGTAGACAATGCAGAACGGCCAAACGCCCCGGTGATCAGCAACGGGTTTTTAAAACATCCGATCCAGGTGCCAAAATGTTTGTCGGAATCCCAGCGAAGCTTTAGGATCTTTACGCTTTTAAAATGGGCATGGGCATATTCGGTCAATAATCCGAGTTGGGGAATGGAGTCATCGCTTTCATCCTTTATATACACGATCTGGGCCGGAAGCTCTTTGTACCCGGGAAACATATTACAAAAGGTTTTCAGCGCCTGCATACTTTGGTCGCTGCCATCATAGGCAACAATGAGATGCTCCGGAGGGTGCACTTCTTCAGGTACGGCGATCACCGGGCAGGTAGCCCAACGCAGCAGATCCTGCATGCGGGCATTGGGTTGTGCCGCTGCCGTATCGGCATAAAGCAGTTCCTGGCTAAAAAGCAGGAGGTCTGCATAACGGGTTTCCTGTTCCCAAAATGCTTTTTGCCACGCTGTATGGTTCTTTTCAACAATATAGTATTGAATGCCGTTGTTCCTGCATTGATTGATCAAACGTTCCGGACCGGCGCCCTTATATTGTATGGCCGCTGCGGGATGCCCGGAAACGGCTTCCGGATGGGGGAGTGCCAGCTCCCCGTCCTGGGCGGCAGCGGTAAAGAACAGGCCTTTTATAACACAGGGAACCTGTTGATGCAGGTGTTTAATAAACTCAAAACCCCCATGCGGATAATGGTCTTCATCACACACAAAAAGTATCTTCTTCATAATATTGCTGTTTGAACGGCAGGCTAAAACATAGCGCCTTCTGCCTGTTGCAAGATACATCCCGGAGCAGGGGCGCAGCAATGACCATGGTTAATGCCCGGGATGATCTCCGTCAAGAGAACAGACCCGTTGCCGGTTATAGATAAAAGCAGATTTTTAAAAAAAAAGTGCTGCATTTATTTCTTTGTATTTCAATTTTTCACCTATATTTGCACCCCTGTTGGGCAGGTTGCCCTGCAGAGATAGAAAGAAAATAGCTCTTTTGTTTATTCAAAGCCCGGGTGGCGAAATTGGTAGACGCACTGTCTTCAGGTGGCAGCGTTCGCAAGGATGTGCTGGTTCGAATCCAGTCCCGGGCACAAAAAAAGCTTTGTAAGTCTTTGATTTGCAAAGCTTTTTTTATTTTATGCTTGTCGGATTTTGACACTTTTTTGGGCATGATCCGGAGAAAACTGTTTGTAGGCAGGTATCTGTTTAAGCTTTGGTTCATTCGCTATAATTAATTGGACTGCTTTTCAGCGGCTTTACCGGTCTGTTATTTTCGCTTTACAATGATCAGATTCATTGTCCACCTTTTGTATCAATATATCCGTTACGCTCCACAAAAGAGACGTTGTTTATTTTATAGCTGATAATATAAGGATCGCCCGGAGACTGGACCTTTCGCTTTTGAAAATCACTCACAATATATTCGCCTCCGCTAAGGTTAAACCGGATGTTATCATTGCGATACAATGTGTCTGTTTTATTGAGTTTAAACTGAACGTCAATATTGTTCCCGCTTATCGAATAAAGAAAGAGTTTCCCCGTATCAATAACGGTGTTATTTCTTTTTAAATAAATAGAAATTTGTTTTATTTCGGCCTCCTGCGCATTCTTTATTATGATGGGCGGAAATTCAGCCAGTAAGACATAAGGCTGTTCTTTTGCCGGGTTGCACTGAGCAAAAAGGAAGAGACAAAATGTGATAGCAACTAATTCTTTCATCCCTTAATTTTATAGGAATAAGCAATGTTTGCTTTATATGGAGGCTTGCCGATACTTGGTTTGATTACAAATTCAAATGTCGGTTCAAACCCCGATGGCTGAACGGTGAGACCGCCCAATACAGAAACCGCATACCACCCATTTGCCAATTTGATTGTTGCAGTTCTGAATTTCTTCAAATCTTCGATCCTGCTCTCCGTAAACTTTCTTAAATAGGGCATCGTAAACAGGTATATGGCTTCATTTTCAACTTTCAGGCAATAACCTTCTTGTTGAACCTGTAATTCATTCCCCTCTTTTAATAATTCCGGTGTAGTACCGGAAAGGTTAAAATAGATCGTATAGGGGTAATTTTCTACCCCGGAAAGCGGAACAATAATGCCCTCTTCAACGACTTTATCGCCTGTTTCATTTGTCGTAAACTCTGTAAGAAGATCATCGGGTAGCTTGTTGTCTTGTTTATAACGCAGCAAACAATCCGGGTCGCCCAGAATGAAATAGTCCATCAGGTCATTGAGTATCTCGTTAAATTGATATGTGTTTTTCATAGCGTGTCATTTTGTATGCTATTTCATCTTTTATTTATATCTTAAATTCTATTGATCATAAAGATCTTCTATTTCATCAAATAAATGTTCAGGCATGCCCTCAATAAATTTTTCAGGATATGGAATATATTCCCCATGCAGTTTTTGATACATTATCTGCGGAATTAAATGTTCCTGACCGGCAGAAACATAAGATGTCCAATCATCACCTTCATCATTTTTCGGATCAAAAGAAAACAGCTGCTGCGGATAGTAGCCTTTGATGTAATGTTTTTCTAACCGCTTTTTACCGGGAAAACCGCTCCCGGGGTCCGACTTCCAGTAAATCATCAGGATCGTGCCTTTATCGGTATCAGGGTTATCAATTAACCAATCAATAAAAGGCCTGTAATTGTCCCAGTTCCAATCCATCATCATTTGATGCCAAACTTTACCTGAATGCGTCTTAGCAAAATCAATGATCTTATTTACAGCTATTTTTTCAATCTCCTTTTCTTCCATAAACGTATTTCAATCTTTTTTCTTTGCATTAGTCTAATTCTGCCCGTGAAAATAAATCCTGTATCAATGTTTCGTTTTCACACGCTTCCTTAAATGCGACGATAAATGTTTTTAACGCATCGGCATCGGAAGAATAGGCGCAAAACATTCCTGCTTCAGGGTCGAACTTAACGACATCTGTCAATTCAGGTTTTTGCTCTTCTACAAATACTGTTGCCAATGAAGCCCAATCGTATCCATTACCCTCAAATCCCTCGTCTTCTCTTGTTTGAAAAATTTCAGAT
>Ga0222424_100610_pt1 | contig 15423 bp, 12 predicted proteins | sample 2B2ome_FD_182468 | JGI IMG/M metagenome (GOLD analysis project Ga0222424, IMG submission 182468) | Enriched microbial communities from leaf-cutter ant dump, University of Wisconsin, Madison, United States - 2B200A (version 2) | ecosystem: Environmental > Terrestrial > Nest > Insects nest > Nest... | reverse complement strand
GACGCCGACGTGATCGGCCACATCAACGGCGGCCACACCGCGCTGCCCTGGAAGCATGTGTGCGAACTGTGCGAGAAGTCGTCCCGCGCGATCGAGATCGTGCACAACGGCAACGAGAAGATCGCCATCCAGGCCGCGCGCGCGGCCCTCGAACTCAAGTGCCCGCACCGCGTGATCCTGGGTACCGACGGCCCGGCCGGCTCGGGCGTGCAGCCGCTGGGCATGCTGCGCATGATCGCGCTGCTCTCCAGTCTGGCCGACATCCCGGCGGAACTCGTCTTCTGCTTTGCCACGGGCAACACGGCACGCATCCGCAACCTGAACTGCGGCCTGATCGAAGCGGGCCGCGCGGCGGATTTCGTCTTCATGGACCGCGCGCAGCACACGGCCGGCGCTACGCTGCTGGAGAGCGTTCAGCTCGGGGACATTCCCGGCATCGGCATGGTCATGATCGACGGCCTGGTGCGCTGCGGCCGCAGCCGCAACACGCCGCCGGCCACCGAGATCCCGGTGGTCCTGTAACCCTAGAAACGGCAGTTGACCGCTCGCGACCTTGTGGGAAGCCGCATGGATATTGACGTTCGCTGCTTCGTTGTCGGTCACCTGTTGGGTGAGAGCGCTACGCACTCGCCAGCACCGCGCTCGGCGCGCCATGCGGCGTTGCTCCTCCTTGCGGGCAGTAGCCCGCTGCATCGTCACGCCTTGCCTGGCGCACCGATCACGGCACTGGCGAGCGCGTTCAACTACCGTTTCTAGGGTAACCGGCGCGCCGGCCTGCCGGCTCAGTAGGAATCCGCCACGCGCACCGTGCCGGGCTGCGGGCGCGCAGACGGCTCGGCGGCCCGCGCGGCCGCACCGCCGTCATCCACGCGGAAGCCCTTGCCCTGCAGCACCACAGGCGTGCCCACGGCCGTGGGCTGGGCGCGCGTGAAGCGCCGCACCGAGCCGTCGTCCATGCGCACCGCGATCTGGTAGACCGTCCGCGTGCGGGTGCGCTCTTCCACCTTGTGGCCCACGTAGCCGCCGCCGACGGCGCCCAGCACCGTCGCGGCCGCCCGGCCGGAACCCTTGCCCACCTGGTTGCCGACCACGGCGCCGAGCACCCCGCCGGCCACCGCGCCCACACCGGTCGCGGGCGCGGCCTGCTGCACCGCCTGCACCGACTCCACCCGGCCGCAGGTGGCGCACAGGGGCGCCTGCGCGGCGGTGCGCAGCGGCGGCTCCTGCGGCAGCCCCGGCTGGGATTCGGCATGGCCTTGCGGCGGGGCCGGGTTAGCTCCACTATTCATAGCTACTCGCGCTTGATTGGTAAGCACTGGAGGCTGATTTTGCTGAATATTTGCAGCGGCAGGCGCGCCCGCCGCGGGTGGCACGGCCGCGGCAACGGCAGGAGCCTCCACCGCGGATGGACCCGCGTTCTGCACCACCAGGGTCGTGCCCAGCGCCACCACGCACACGCCCAGCACGCCGATGGCTGCCCACAGCCACTTCAGGTGCGGGCCGGGTGCAGCCCCGGCCTGGGCGGCGGGCAATGCGGGGGCGGAAGATGAAACGATGAGGCTCATGGAGGTTCTCCGAAAGGTCCAGGGACGGCCCCGGACGATGACTGGCAGCAGCGTACCTGCCGGCACCGCGAATCCAGGCATGGCGCCTGTAAAGGACGTAAGAAGCTGTTTACTGCGGCCTCGCCTCCCAGGCCGCCGCCTATGCTGCCAGGACGCTCCGGTTGCCGAGCGGGAAAGGACAGCAGGTCGATGGCTATGACGGCGGCGCAGATCCGCATCGGAATATCCGGCTGGCGCTATGCGCCCTGGCGCGGCGGCTTCTATCCCAAAGGCCTGGCACAGGCCCGCGAGCTGGAATTCGCGTCGCGCCAGTTTCCGGCCATCGAGCTCAATGGCTCGTTCTACGCACTGCAGCGCCCCTCCAGCTACCAGCGGTGGGCGGCCGACACGCCGGACGGATTCGTCTTCACGGTTAAGGCCCCGCGCTACATCACGCACATCCTGCGGCTGCGCGGTGCGCGCGCGGCCGTGGCCAACTTCATGGCTTCGGGCTTGCTGGCCCTGGGGCCGAAGCTGGGCCCCATCCTGTGGCAACTGCCGCCCAGCCTGGCCTGGGACGCGGAACTCCTCGACACCTTCCTGTCGCACCTGCCTCACGACACCGAAGCCGCCCTGCGGCTGGCCCGGGAGCGCGAGGAACGCATGCACGGCCGGGAATGGCTGGGCCCCGTGGTCCCGATGCGCCTGCGCCATGCCCTGGAGGTGCGCCACGCAAGCTTCTGCCAGCCCGACACCGTGGCGCTGCTGCGCCGCCACCGCGTGGCCCTGGTGGTGGCCGACACCGGCGGCCGCTGGCCCGAAGTGGGCGACGTGACGGCGGGCTTCATGTATCTGCGCCTGCACGGCGCCCAGCAGCTGTACGCCAGCGGCTACAGCGGCGCCCAACTGGCCGGCTGGGGCGAGCGCATCCGCGCCTGGTCCGCCGGCGGCATGCCGGACGGCGTGGCCACGCTCTCCACCGACCCGCCGCCCGCTGCCGCATCACGCAACGTGTTCTGCTTCTTCGACAACACCATGAAGGTCCATGCGCCAGAGAACGCGCTGAAGCTGGCCCGCTGGCTGCGGCTCGACGAAGCGCTGCGGATTCCCGACTGAAGGCGCCCTTCGCCTACTGCGGTGCGGCGCCGGAAACGGGCGCAGGCCCGCTCTCCGGGCGCAGGGCGCCGTGCTCCTGGAACGCACGGGCGCAACTCGCGGAAAACAGCAGGACGGCCGACGAGAAATAGATCCACATCAGCAGCACCACCAGCGAGCCCGCCGCGCCATAGGCCGACACCACGGCGGCGGTGGACAGGTACCAGGCCAGCAGCTGCTTGCCCACCGTGAACAGCGTGGCGCCCACCACGGCCCCGGCCACGATGCAGCGCGCCGGCGGCTTGGCCCCCGCGCCGATGCGCATCAGCCCCACGAACAGGGCCACGGCGAAGCCGAAGGCCACAGCCTCGTTGACGACCTGCATGGCCGGCGCCAGCGGCGCGAACGGCAGGTGCGCGCCCGCCCAGCCCGCCAGCAAGTGGATCAGCGTGGACATGGCCAAGGAGACCAGCAGCAGGAAGCCCAGCGCCAGCACATAGGCCAGGCCGCGCAGGCGCAGCGACGCCATGCGCCACCAGGCGGCGCGCTGCGGCGCCGGCGCATCGCCGCGCCACAGGCGCTCCAGCGCCGACTGCAGCTCCACGAACACCCCGGTGGCGCCCGACACCAGCACCACGAAGCCCACCAGCGACGCCAGCCGCCCTTCGGCCGGGGCCTGGGCGCTGGCCAGAGCCTGGCGCACCACGTCGGCCACCTGCTGGCCCATGACGCCCTGCACCTGGGCGATGAGGTTGTTTTCGAGGTAGCTGCGGTCCATCCACCAGCCCAACACGCCCACGAGCAGCAGCAGCAGCGGCGCCAGGCTCAGCATGCCGTAGAACGACATGGCCGCGCTCATGCGCAGCCCGTCGGCGTCCAGCCACAGGCTGGTGGCGCGCCAGAACGGCAGGAACGGTTTCCACAGGGGCTCGACGAGGCGCAGGGCGCGGTTCACCAGGGTCGGGTCGGTCATGCGGCAAGCCTACGGGGCAAACGCCCGCGCGTCCATCCGCGAACGGCTGGAACCAGGGTAGGCCCGCTCCCACACCCCCTTTACACTCGCTCCAACCAAAGCGGAAAGCGCAGCCGCGACGACAGGACATTTATGAAGATTCGCTGTGCACTGGTCGGCATGCCCGGCTCGGGCAAATCCACCGTGGGCCGGCAGCTCGCCCACCGCACCGGCGTGCCGTTCGTCGATCTGGACCACCGGCTGGAGCAGATCATCGGCACCAGCATCCGCAGCTTTTTCGAGACGGAGGGCGAGGCGCGATTCCGCGACCTGGAGGCCGAGGTCCTGGCCGAGGTGGCCGGCGGAAGCGGCGGCCTGGTGCTCTCCACCGGCGGCGGCGCGGTGCTGCGCGCGGAGAACCGGGCGGTGCTGCGCCAGTTCGGCACCGTGCTCTACCTGCGCGCCGCGCCCGAGGAAATCTACAAGCGCGTAAAGCACGACAAGACGCGCCCGCTGCTGCAAGGCGGCAACCCCATGGACAAGCTGCGCGACCTGTACGCCCAGCGCGACGGCCTGTACCGCGAAACGGCCCACTACGTGATCGAGACAGGCCGCCCCACGGTGCACACGCTGGTCAACATGATCATGATGCAGCTGGAGATGGCGGGCCACGCGCCGGTGGATGGCACGGCGGCGGTTTAAAGCAAAATTGGCCTCCAGCGCTTGCTGGACAAGCGCTGGCAGCTCACTTTTTTGCAGCAATCAGAGATTCGGCCCCAGCAACCGCCGCAGCGCATCCTCGTCCATGCCGCGCCGCGCGGCCATGTCCGCGACCTGGTCCTCGCCGATGCGGCCCACGTTGAAATAGGTGCTCTCGGGGTGGCCGATGTAGAAGCCGCTCACGCTGGCGGCGGGCATCATGGCCAGGCTTTCGGTGAGGGTCATGCCGATTTCCTCGGCTTGCAGCACGCGGAACAGGTCGGTCTTGGCGCTGTGGTCCGGGCAGGCGGGGTAGCCGGGCGCGGGGCGGATGCCGCGGTACTTCTCGGCGATCATGTCCTCGTTGCTCAGTGACTCATCCGCCGCGTAGCCCCACAGGTCGGTGCGCACGCGCTGGTGCAGGCATTCGGCGAAGGCCTCGGCCAGGCGGTCGGCCAGGCTCTTGAGCATGATGGCGGAGTAGTCGTCCAGCGCGTCGATGAAGGCTTTTTCCTTCTTCTCCACGCCCAGGCCGGCCGTCACGGCGAAGAGGCCAGCGTAGTCGGCGATGCCGCTGTCCTTGGGCGCCACGAAGTCGGCCAGGCAACGGCTGGGGCGCATCACGCCGTCGATCACCTGCTTTTCGGTCTGCTGGCGCAGGCCGTACCAGGTCATGAGCACTTCGGTGCGCGTCTCGTCGGTGTAGAACTCGATGTCGTCGCCCACGCTGTTGGCGGGGTACAGGGCCAGCACGCCGCTCGCGCTGAGCCAGCGGCCTTCGATGAGCTTTTTCAGCATCTCCCTGCCGTCGGCGAACACGCGCGTGGCCTGTTCGCCCACGATCTCGTCGGTGAGGATGGCGGGGTACGGGCCGGCCAGGTCCCAGGTCTGGAAGAACGGGCCCCAGTCGATGTACCGGGCCAGTTCGTTCAGGTCGAAGTTCCTGAACACGCGGCGGCCCAGCAGGCGCGGCGCGGGCGGCACGTGGGCGCTGAAGTCGACGGGCGTGCGGTTGGCGCGGGCCTGGGCCAGCGGCCACAGGGGCGTCTGCTTCTTGTTGGCGTGCTGCTGGCGCACCTTGTCGTAGTCGGCGTTGACCTCCTGCACGTAGCTGTCCACGTCGTCGCCCAGCAGGCTCTGCGCCACGCTCACGCTGCGCGAGGCGTCGGGTACGTAGACCACGGGGCCTTCGTACTTGGGCGCGATCTTGACGGCGGTGTGCACGCGCGAGCAGGTGGCGCCGCCGATCAGCAGCGGGATCTTCTTGATGCGGAAGTACTCGTCCTTGTCCATCTCGCCCGCCACGTACTGCATCTCTTCGAGGCTGGGCGTGATCAGGCCCGACAGGCCGATGATGTCCGCGTTCTCCGATTTGGCGCGGGCCAGGATCTCGTGGCAGGGCACCATCACGCCCATGTTCACCACTTCGAAGTTGTTGCACTGCAGAACCACGGTGACGATGTTCTTGCCGATGTCGTGCACGTCGCCCTTCACCGTGGCGATGACGATCTTGCCCTTGCTGCGCACGTCGCGGCCGGCAAGTTCGTCCTGGCGCTTTTCCTCCTCGATGTAGGGGATGAGGTGGGCCACGGCGGACTTCATCACGCGCGCGCTCTTGACCACCTGGGGCAGGAACATCTTGCCCGCCCCGAACAGGTCGCCCACCACGTTCATGCCGTCCATGAGCGGGCCTTCGATCACGTGCAGCGGGCGGCCGCCCTTGGCGAGGATCTCCTGGTAGGCCTCTTCCGTGTCTTCCACGATGAAGTCGGTGATGCCATGCACCAGCGCGTGCGACAGGCGCTCGCCCACGGTCTTCGGGTGCTCAGGCGTGCCGCGCCATTCGAGCTTCTTGCTTTCGTCCTTGGCGCCGCTCTTGGCCGTTTCGGCGATCTCCACCAGGCGCTCGCCCGCGTCGGGGCGGCGGTTGAGCACCACGTCCTCCACGCGCTCGCGCAGGGCGGGCTCCAGGTCGTCGTACACCCCCACCATGCCCGCGTTGACGATGCCCATGTCCATGCCCGCTGAAATAGCGTGGTACAGGAACACGGTGTGGATGGCCTCGCGCACCGGGTCGTTGCCGCGGAAGCTGAACGACACGTTGGAGACGCCGCCCGAGACCTTGGCGCCCGGCAGGTGCGTCTTGATCCAGCGCACCGCCTCGATGAAATCGACGGCGTAATTGTTGTGCTCTTCGATGCCCGTGGCGATGGCGAAGATGTTGGGGTCGAAGATGATGTCCTCGGGCGCGAAGCCCACCTCGTCGACCAGCACGCGGTAGGCGCGCTCGCAGATCTCGATCTTGCGCGCGAAGGTGTCGGCCTGGCCTTGCTCGTCGAAGGCCATGACCACGGCGGCGGCGCCGTAGCGCTTGACGAGCTTGGCCTCGTGCTTGAACTTCAGGGCGCCCTCCTTCATGCTGATCGAGTTGACGATGCCCTTGCCCTGGATGCAGCGCAGCCCGGCCTCGATCACCTCCCACTTGGAGGAGTCCACCATGATCGGCACGCGCGCGATGTCGGGTTCGCTGGCGATCAGGTTCAGGAAGCGCACCATGGCCGCCTTGCTGTCGAGCATGGCCTCGTCCATGTTCACGTCGATCACCTGCGCGCCGTTCTCGACCTGCTGGCGCGCCACGGCCAGGGCCTCTTCGTACTGGCCGTTGAGGATCATGCGCGCGAAGGCCTTGGAGCCCGTGACGTTGGTGCGCTCGCCGATGTTGACGAACAGCGTGCCCTCGCCGATGGAGACCGGCTCCAGGCCGGAGAGCTTCATGGGGGGGATGGAGATAGCGGCGGACATGGGCTCACTCACCTGTGCAATGGGTTGTCGTCTGGAACAGGTGAGCGTCGTTGGCATGCATCGGGGGCAAAGTCCGGCCCGAGCCTGACGCCGCCGCCGACGGCTGTAGTCGGCGGGCGCGCTGCAACGCTCCTCGGGGGAACCTGCGATTTTAGAACCTGTTCAATGTCTTTTTGGAGTCGCGCAAGCGCCTTTTCGGGATGGGATGCAAGGCGCGGTGCGCAGTGGATAGCCCGGCTATCCACAAGCGCCGCAACGCCGCAGACCGCCCGAAAAGGCACTTGCCCGAAGGGTTGGAGTGAAATCGGGCGATTGGACGCCCCGGCTGCTTGCATGGGCATGAGCCCATGCGGCGCATCCGGAGCATTCACTCATCCCGATTGCACTCCAACGCGATCTCCAAAAAGACATTGAACAGGTTCTTGGTCGCCCTGCTCCAGGGCGCGCAGCTTGCGGTACAGCGTGCGGGTGCTGATGCCCAGCGCCTGGGCCAGTTCGCGGCGCGTGGCGGCGGGGGTCTGCAGCGCCATGCGCAGGGCGGCGGCCTCGATGCCGCGCAGACTGGCGCGCGGCGCCGGCGCAGCGGGGGCGGCGGCCGGGCCGTCGAAGGCCAGGGCGCGCTCGATGGTGGCGGCCGCCACGACGGTGCCGTCGGTCAGCAGCGCCGCGCGCTCCAGCACGTTGCGCAGCTCGCGCACGTTGCCCGGAAACGGGTGCTGCGCCAGGCGCCGCATGGCCGCCGGCGCCGGGGCCAGCGTGCGCCCGGGCGCCACGCGCGCGAGCAGGGCCTGGGCCAGCAGGGGAATGTCCTGCGCGCGCTCGCGCAGCGCGGGCAGCACGATGGGGAAGGTGCCCAGGCGGTAGTACAGGTCTTCGCGGAAGCGGCCGTCGGCCACCATGGCACGCAGGTCACGGTGCGTGGCGGCCACCAGGCGGATGTCGGCGCGGCGCAGCTCGGTCTGGCCCACGCGGCGGTAGGTGCCGCTCTCGATCAGGCGCAGCAGCTTGACCTGCATGGTCAGCGGGATGTCGCCCACCTCGTCCAGGAACAGCGTGCCGCCGTGCGCGGCCTCCACCAGCCCGGCCCGGGCGGCATGCGCGCCGGTGAAGGCGCCCTTCTCGTGGCCGAACAGCTCGCTCTCGAACAGCGTCTCGGGCAGGCTGGCGCAGTCCACCGCCACCAGCGGGCGCCCCGCGCGGGCGCTGGCCTCGTGCACGGCGCGGGCGGCCAACTCCTTGCCGGTGCCCGATTCGCCCAGCAGCAGCACGCTGGCCTGCGACGGGCCCACGCGCGCGATCAGCTCCAGGACCGCCTGGAAGGGCGGCGAGCGCCCGATCATTCCCGTGGCGTCCGCGCCGCGCTGGCCTCCGTGCGCGATGGGCAGGGGCTCCATCTTTTCCACGAAGTAATTCGGCTGCCCGTCGGCACCGCGCAGCGGTACCAGCTCGATCTGCACATAGTCCTCGCCGCGCGGCGTGTGGTGCAGGTGCAGCACGCGCTCGCGCTGGCCGCTGTGCAGCGAGCGGGCCAGCGGGCAGGCCTCACCGGCCTGGTCGCAGGGCACGGGCGAGTGGTGCGAGACCTCGTGGCAGGTGCGCCCGAGCACGGGCGTGCCCTGGCCGAACTGGCGCCGGTAGGCGGCGTTGGCGGCCACGATGCGGTACTGGCGGTCGAACAGGATGTGGGGCTCGGGCAGGGCGTCGAGGTAGGCGGCCAGCGCGGGCAGGTCGGTGCCGGTCATGGAGAAGAAGGCGGAGAGGGTGTATGCCGTATGGTGACACCGATGGCACCTTGTGCCATTTGACTGGCATCAAACCGGTAGCGTTTCTCGCCGGCCCGTGTTCGCAAGTCCTTGATTTATCGGTCTTTTTCTGCGCCGCGCAGGCCGCGCGGCGCTGGCACGGGTCTTGAGTTGCAACAAGGCACGCGCGGCCCGCCGCGCCCCCTTTTCCACCTCTAAGGAACCGCCATGAACACCCCTGTCCTGCCGCTGCCCCCGCAAGCCGACACCCCGGACGCCCTGCGCCGCCGCGCGCTGGTCCAGGCCACGGCGGCGGCGGGCGGCATTGCCGCCGTGGCGGCGGCCGTGCCCTTCGCCACCAGCCTGGCGCCGAGCGAACGCGCGCGCTCCCTGGGCGCGGCCATGGAGGTGGACATCGCCGACCTGGCGCCCGGCGAAACCCGCACGGTGGAGTGGCGGGGCAAGCCCGTCTGGATCGTGCGGCGCACGCCGCAGATGCTGGACGCCCTGCAGGGGCACGACGCCGAACTGGCCGACCCGGATTCCGCCCGCGACCAGCAGCCGCCCTACGCGCGCAACGCGCACCGCTCGATCCGGCCCGAGGTCTTCGTGGCCGTCGGCATCTGCACGCACCTGGGCTGCTCGCCCACCCAGGTGCCCCGCGGCGCTGGGCAGGCCGGGCTGGGCGCGGACTGGCCGGGCGGCTTCTTCTGCCCCTGCCACGGCTCCACCTTCGACCACGCCGGGCGGGTGTACCGCAGCAAGCCCGCGCCCACCAACCTGGAGGTGCCGCCGCACCGCTTCGTCTCCGCCACGCGCCTGCGCATCGGCGATGACGATGGCGGCGGCGACAGCGCCTGACTCCCCAACACATCCCCCACGACCCGAGCCCCGCATGCCCACGCCCCCGCCCGCCGCCGACCACGACATCGCCCTGTACGAGGCGCGCCAGAAGATCTACCCCCGCGCCGTGGACGGCAGGTTCGCGCGCTGGCGCTGGGCGCTGGTGTTCCTCACGCAGGCCGTGTTCTACGGCCTGCCCTGGCTCGAATGGGGCCAGCGCCAGATGGTGCTGTTCGACCTGGGCGCGCGGCGCTTCTACCTGTTCGGGCTGGTGCTGTACCCACAGGACTTCATCTACCTCACGGGCCTGCTCGTGATCTCGGCGCTGTCGCTGTTCCTGTTCACCGCCGTCGCCGGGCGGCTGTGGTGCGGCTTTGCCTGCCCGCAGACGGTCTATACCGAGATCTTCCTGTGGATCGAGCGCCGCATCGAGGGCGACCGCAGCGCCCGCATCCGGCTGGACAAGGGCCCGTGGAGCCTGGACAAGCTCTGGCGCAAGGCCGCCAAGCAGGCGGCCTGGCTGGCCGTGGCGCTCTGGACGGGCTTCACCTTCGTGGGCTACTTCGTGCCCATCCGGCAGCTCGGCGGCGAACTGCTGGCGCTGCAGGGCTCGTGGCAGCTCTTCTGGGCGGGGTTCTACGGCTTCGCCACCTACGGCAACGCGGGCTACATGCGCGAGCAGGTGTGCAAGTACATGTGCCCGTACGCGCGCTTCCAGAGCGCGATGTTCGACAAGGACACGCTCATCGTCACCTACGACGCCGGGCGCGGCGAAGCGCGCGGCCCGCGCGGCAAAAAGGCCGAACCGAAGGCCCTGGGCCTGGGCGACTGCATCGACTGCGCGCTGTGCGTGCAGGTCTGCCCCACGGGCATCGACATCCGCAACGGCCTGCAGTACGAGTGCATCGGCTGCGGTCAGTGCGTGGACGCCTGCAACTCCGTAATGGACAAGGTGGCCTACCCGCGCGGGCTGATCCGCTACGCCACGCAGAACGCCGCCGCCCAGGGCTGGAGCCAGCGGCAGATGCTGCGGCGGGTGGCACGCCCGCGCGTGCTGGCGTATGGCGCGGTGCTGCTGGCGCTGAGCACCGCCCTGCTGCTCAGCCTGGCGACGCGCACGCCGCTGAAGGTGGACGTGGTGCGCGACCGCGCGGCGCTGGCGCGCACCGTGGCCGCCGGGCAGCTGGAAAACGTCTACCGCCTGCAGATCATGAACGCCACCGAGCGCCCAGCGCGCTACCGCATCGCCGCCCACGGGCTGGAGGGGCTGCAGGTGGCGTCCGAACTCGAGGTGGAGGTCGGCCCCGCCGAGTCGCGCTGGGTGCCGGTGCAGCTGCGGGCGCCCTACGGCGCGGCCCCGCCGGGCTCGCACGCCGTGCACTTCGAGGTGCAGGCGCTGGACGGCGGCGCGCGGGTGTCGGAGAAATCGGTGTTCCTCGTGCCCCGCTGACGAGTGGATACAAGCAAAAAGTGCCTCCAGCGCTTGCTGGTCAAGCGCTGGCAGCTACTTTTTTCAGAGCACTGCGCGGTGCCAGCTCAGGCCACCGCCTGGGCCGACGCAGGCAGCCCGAACACCCGGTCGAACCCCCAGTTGAAGGCGAAGGTGTAGCAGAGGAAGAACACGATCAGCCCCAGGTCCATCACGAAGGCCTGCCACAAGCTCACGCCGAACCACCAGGCGAACAGCGGCACCAGCGTGAAGACCAGCCCGCCCTCGAAGCCGATGGCGTGGGCCACGCGCCGCGCCACGCTGCGCCCGCGCACCGCCTGGCGGGACTCCCAGCGCTCGAAAGCCCAGTTGAACACCAGGTTCCAGACCACCGCGATGGCCGACGCCGCGATGGAGGCCACGCTGGCATGCGCGGCGCTCTGCCCCGTGAGCAGGGCCAGGCCCAGCGTGGCCGCCGCGATGGCGATGAGTTCATACAGCGCGACATACAGCACGCGGCGCTTGGGGCCTTGCAGGCTCACGAGGAGGGGCGAATCGGACAGAGACATGGGCGCCACTGTATGTGCCTGTGGCTGATATATAAAGTCAGCTTATTTCAGAATTTCTGACAGATCGACACCCATGGCCTTTTCCTCCGACAGCGTGCAGGTGTTCCTGGCGGCGCTGGACCACGGCTCCTTCTCGGCGGCGGCGCGGGCCCTGTCGCGCGTGCCCTCGGCCGTCAGCATGACCATCGCCCACCTGGAGGCGGAGCTCGACGTGCAGCTGTTCGACCGCAGCGGCCGCGAACCCCGCCCCACGGCTGCGGCCCGCGCGCTGGAGCCCCAGGCGCGGCTGCTGGCCGGGCAGCTGCAGCAGCTCAACGCCCAGGCCCTCGCGCTCACGCAGGGGCTGGAGGAGCGCCTGACGCTGGCGATCGCGCCCGAGCTGCTCGCCGCGCACTGGACGGCGCCGCTGGCGGCCCTGGCGCAGGAATACCCGCTGCTGCAGGTGGAGGTGCTGGCGGCCCCGCAGGCGGATGCGCTGGCGCTGCTGCACAGCGGCCGCGCACAGCTGGCGCTGGTGTTCGAGCGGCCCAGCATCGACGGGCGCGAGGGCTTCCAGGAAGTGGGCACCGAAACGCTGGTGGCGGTGATCGCGCTCGACCACCCCCTGCTGGCCGGCACTGACGCGGGCCCCGGCGCCCGGCTGCGCGAGGAGCACCTGACCACCACGCGCCAGGTCGTGGTGGCCAGCCGCGACCTGGCGCAGACCGACCCGCGCTTCGTCTTCGCGCGCCACCACTGGCGCACCGACAACCACCTGGCCGCGCTGGGCCTGATCGAGGCCGGACTGGGCTGGGGCTGGCAGCCGCGCGCGCTGGTGCAGCCGCGCATCGAGGCCGGGCGGCTGGTGGAGATGCCGTTCGACAACCTCACCAACGGCACGGCGCTGTGGGTGGACGTGGTGTGGTCCAAGGAGCGGCCCCTGGGCCTGGGCGCGGCGCGCTTCGTGGCGCTGATGCGCGAGAGCGCGGGGGTGGGCTCGGGGCCGCAGGAATGCAGCACCGAAAAAGCCTCCAGCGCTTGACCAGCAAGCGCCAGCAGCTCCCGATTCAATAGCATCCACAGGCCATCCACCTGGATGATGCGCTGCGGCGCGGAGTCTGCGATCATCGCCGCCACCGTCCCCGCAGGAGAACGCATGCCCTCGACCTATACCGCCGCCTGCCACTGCGGCGCCGTGCAAGTGCAAGCCGAGCTGGACCTGGGCCAGCCCACCTTCCGCTGCAACTGCAGCATCTGCCGCCGCACGCGCTTCTGGGCCGCCGTGGCCCTGCCCGGGGGCTTTCGCATCATGCAGGGCCAGGGCGAGCTCACGCGCTACACCTTCGGCACGGGCAAGAACCACCACTACTTCTGCCGGCACTGCGGCGTGCGTGTCTTCGGCCACGGCACCGACACGCCGATGGGCGAGATGTACGGCGTGAACGTGGGCTGCATCACGGCGCTGGCCGATGAAGACCTGGAGCGGCTGGCCATCGTGCGCGTGGACGGGCTCCACGGCCAGTGGCAGCAGGCGCCCGCGCACGCGGGGCACCTCTGACGCGCGCAGCGGCCCGGGCATGCGCTGCGGGCGGCGCGGTGTTCCAATAGATCGTCGCCCTTTGCCGGAGCCTCTTCCATGCCCCTTGCCTACGACTTCGCCTCCGCCGCCAGGCGCTCCCCGGTCTGGCAGCGCTGCGCGCCCTGGCAGCCCGGCGCCGCCGCCGAACCTGCACGCGGGGACGCCACCCAGCGGCCGGCCGTCTCGCTGGCCAGCTTCGACCCCGGCGCCAAGCCCTTATCCCTGGGCCGCGGCAAGGCCGAGGACAAGGCCGCCGTCGAGGCCCTGGCCGTGGAGCTGGACGCGCTGCAGAACCTGTTCTACGCCGACAAGCGCTACCGGCTGCTCGTGGTGCTGCAGGGCACCGACACCTCGGGCAAGGACGGCACCATCCGCGGCGTGTTCGGCCGCATGAGCGCCCTGGGCGTGCACGCCGTGGGCTGGAAGGCGCCGACCGAGACGGAGCGCGCGCACGACTACCTCTGGCGCATCCACCAGCAGGTGCCGCAGGACGGGGACATCACCGTGTTCAACCGAAGCCACTACGAGGACGTGCTGGTGCCCGTGGTCAACGGCTGGATCACGCCCGAACAGCACCAGCAGCGCCTGGCGCACATCAACGACTTCGAGCGCATGCTCAGCGAGACGGGCACCATCGTGCTCAAGTTCCTGCTGCACATCAGCGCGGACGAGCAGCGCGAGCGCCTGCAGGAGCGCCTGGACGACCCGGCCAAGCACTGGAAGTTCAGCATGGGCGACATCGCGGTGCGCAAGCAGTGGGCCGAGTACCAGCGCGCCTACGACGCCCTGCTCGCCGCCACGCACACGCCCTGGGCGCCCTGGACCATCGTGCCCGCCGACTCCAAGACGCACCGCAACCTGATGATCGCCACGGTGTTGCGCGAGGTGCTGCAGGGCCTGGACCTGCGCTACCCCACGGGCGACCCGAAGCTGGCGCATTTCCAGGTCGAATGAGGGCCATGGCAGGTTATGCATCAAACGCATAATATGCAAACACTCCGGCCTTAGACAGCCCGCAGGCGCAGGCATAAGCTTCGCGGCTTGAACAGACTTCCCACAAGGAACCTCCCATGTCTTCACACGCTTCCACGCCCGCCGCAGGCTCCGTGCATACCCTGCCCTCGTACCTGCAGGCCGACAACCTCGGCCCCTGGGGCATCTACCTGCAGCAGGTCGATCGCGTCACGCCCTACTTGGGTCACCTGGCCCGCTGGGTCGAGACCTTGAAGCGCCCCAAGCGCGCGCTGATCGTGGACGTGCCCATCGAGCTGGACAACGGCACCATCGCCCACTTCGAGGGCTACCGCGTGCAGCACAACACCTCGCGCGGCCCGGGCAAGGGCGGCGTGCGCTTCCACCAGGACGTGACGCTGTCGGAAGTGATGGCCCTGTCGGCCTGGATGAGCATCAAGAACGCCGCCGTGAACGTGCCCTACGGCGGCGCCAAGGGCGGCATCCGCGTGGACCCCAAGAAGCTCTCGATGGGCGAGCTGGAGCGCCTGACGCGCCGCTACACCAGCGAGATCGGCATCATCATCGGCCCCTCCAAGGACATCCCCGCGCCGGACGTGAACACCAACGGCCAGATCATGGCCTGGATGATGGACACCTACTCCATGAACGTGGGCTCCACCGCCACCGGCGTGGTTACCGGCAAGCCCGTGGACCTGGGCGGCTCGCTGGGCCGCATCGAAGCCACGGGACGCGGCGTGTTCACCGTGGGCGTGGAGGCGGCCAAGCTCACCGGCCTGGCCATCGAAGGCGCGCGCGTCGCGGTGCAGGGCTTCGGCAACGTGGGCGGCACGGCGGGCAAGCTGTTCGCCGAGGCCGGCGCCAAGGTGGTGGCGGTGCAGGACCACACCGGCACCATCTTCAACGGCAACGGCCTGGACGTGGCAGCGCTGCTGGCGCACGTGAAGGCACGCGGCGGCGTGGGCGGCTTCGCCGGCGCCGACAGCATGAACGCCGACGAGTTCTGGGGCGTGGACTGCGAGATCCTGATCCCCGCCGCGCTCGAAGGCCAGATCACAAAGGACAACGCGGGCCAGATCAAGGCCAAGCTCGTGATCGAAGGCGCCAACGGTCCCACCACCCCCGAGGCCGACGACATCCTGCACGACAAGGGCGTGCTGGTGCTGCCCGACGTGATCGCCAACGCCGGCGGCGTGACGGTGAGCTACTTCGAATGGG
>Ga0222424_100609_pt1 | contig 15426 bp, 14 predicted proteins | sample 2B2ome_FD_182468 | JGI IMG/M metagenome (GOLD analysis project Ga0222424, IMG submission 182468) | Enriched microbial communities from leaf-cutter ant dump, University of Wisconsin, Madison, United States - 2B200A (version 2) | ecosystem: Environmental > Terrestrial > Nest > Insects nest > Nest... | reverse complement strand
ATCGTTCAAGGGGTAAACATCAAATAAATTCATTCTTCGGTTGGTTTAAAAAAAATATGCCTGTAAACAGGCAATCAAGGCTATAAAATTAGGTAAAAATATTTATAGTTCAGGTTTATCGTTCCTGCGTCCGGTATCGGCAATCCGTTTTTATTGCCACCTGAAAGCCGGGTTCCCTATCCGGAAATCTGTTGGCCGCGGCATAAGCTGGGTGCCCGGCCTTTAATTCAGCATCCCGGGTTCTTTTACAATTGCTGCACGGGGTTCTTCCTTGATTTTCTTCCATCCACCGGCCACATTCCGCAGGTTATGGAGGCCCTGTCTTTTCAGAACGGATGCCGCGATCACACTGCGTGTACCGCCACCGCAATGCAGGTACAGGTTGTCTTTTTCCTCAATGGCGGAAATGCGCAACGGATCCTTTAGCTCATTCAACGGCAGGTTAACGGCATCTTTCAGATGTCCTTCCGCATACTCCATGGGTTTGCGAACATCCATAACGATCAGGTGTTCATCAAACGGGATGTCCATCATCAGTTCGTCGGATTCTACGTCAATGATCATGTCCAGCGGCTTCCCGGAGCCGGTGTATGCAGCAAATCCGCCTTCCAGGCTTGCGGCAATATTGTAACCCAGCTGCTGAAGCCGCTCTGCCGCCTGCGCCGCCGCATCGTCTTCCGTTATCAGCAAAACCGGGGTTGCTTTTTCCAGTACTGCGATGGTCCATTCATCAAATTGCTTGGCTCCAAACGGCACATGGATGCTTCCGGGTATAAAGCCCTGTTTAAATACTTCTGTTGGCCTTGCATCCAGGATCACCATACCGTTTTCGGCGGCCTGCAAAAAATCATTTAACGCTAACGTCTTCATGTATTCCTTCTGTTTTAGATGGGCAAAGTTATGGGTAAAAAAAAAGTACCGCTCTTATAAAAAGACGGTACTTCGGAAAGATCTTAAAAGTCCTTGTGATTTAACCAAGAAGATCGGACACAAAGCGGTTTAAATCCTTCATGCGATCGGTATTTACTGTGTAGTAAATAAATTTTCCGTCGCGCTCTGTGTTAACAAATTCGGCCTTGCGCAGGATGGCAAGGTGTTGTGAGGCTACCGACTGCTCAATACGTAGTTTTACGTAGATCTCAGTGACGGTGATTTTGTCCTGGGTGTCGATCAGCTTCAGAATTTGCTGTCTCAATTTGTGGTTAAAGGCTCTCAGGATCAGGGCGGCTTTTTTTACATTGAGAGTGTCAACAGTGATGTGGCTACTGTTTTCTTTTTTTAACGTAAAAGAAATCTGGTAATTGCTCATTGTTCTGTATAAATAGAGTTTATTTGAATGGCCAACAAAGGTATACATCCGTTTAAATTATTTGATATTTGCTGGTCCGAAAAACGTATATAAATTTCCCTAATTTAATTTTTGTTAAAATGTACCGCTTTTAAATAAAAAGGTTCCGAATAAGAAAGGTTGGTGAATTGATTTTCCCGGAAGTGCTTAATCGTTAAATACGGCATATCCGCTGCACTATACCGGGTACTGTTAAAGACTGCGTTTGAATGCTTTATAACCGGCTGTAATTTATTGACCGCATTACCTGTAAATATTAAAGAGTGAGCTGCCAGAAGGTCCTGAAAACTGTGCGCATCTGTAATAAGGGCCTCGGGGGGGCGAACGATTGTTAAATCTTTTTTATACACAGCTGTGTAAATTTCCATCCTCCGGGCATCGATAACCGGGCAAATCAGGTCTGTAGCGGCTTCTTTTACGGCATTGGCCATGATCTGCAGGGTGCTCAGGCAGATCAGTGGTTTGTTCAGGGCAAAGCATAGCCCCTTTGCGGTTGCCAGGCCAATACGCAACCCGGTGTAGGAGCCCGGGCCATTGCTTACGGAGATGGCGTCTAAGTCATTCATTGAGAGCTGGTTTGAGGTAAAGAGTTCCCGGATGGCATTATTGATCCAGGAGGCGTGGGCGGTGGTGGTGGCATTTTCGGTAGAGGCAATGATTGCTTCATTTTCTGATATGCAAAGTGATGCATAATCCACTGCGGTATCAATATTCAAAAACAAAGCCATTCCACAAAAATAACACAAACAGCTTTTTGTGCATACAATCCTTTAAAACTATATTCGTTTTCCAAAAAATCAGCAATGGAAAAAAAGATCATAACCACCGGCAACGCCCCGGCACCCATCGGCCCTTACAACCAGGCCGTTTTTGCAGGAGACACGCTGTATATTTCAGGCCAGGTATGTATTGACCCCCAAACCGGGGCGCTGAACAACGGAAGCCTTGAGGATGAAACAAACCAGTGTATGCGCAACCTGAAGGCGATCCTTGAGGAAGCGGGTCTGGACTTTTCAAACGTGATAAAATCAACCATTTTTATTACAGATATGAACCGCTTTGCCGAAATCAATAACGTTTACGGTCAATATTTTACAACAGATTTTCCGGCCCGCGAAACCGTTCAGGTGGCAGCGCTCCCGAAATTTGTAAATGTGGAGATCAGTATGATCGCCGTGCGGTAGGGGCTATGAGCCATCAGATTTCAGTGGTCAGGTATCAGCTACCAGGCGACGGGAGGGCCTGTTCACTGAAGGGGGTGGCTGATAACTGATAGCTGACTGCTATAAGCTGCCCGTTACCCGTCATTTTACAAATTCGTGGTAGAACCTCCGGGCAAACTGTTGTACCTTTGCATCCCAATAATTTTTGATATGGTTCGAAATCAGGAGGTGCTACAGGATGTAGTCATCAAATTTGCAGGAGACAGCGGCGATGGTATGCAATTGACCGGAACACAGTTTACCAACAATACAGCTTTATTAGGAAATGACCTTTCCACCTTTCCGGATTTTCCGGCGGAGATACGGGCGCCGCAGGGCACCCTGCCCGGCGTAAGCGGGTACCAGCTCCGCTTTTCATCGGATAGCATTTATACACCCGGCGATAATTATGACGTGCTGGTAGCTATGAATGCCGCTGCTTTAAAGGCCAACCTCGGTACCCTGAAAAAGGGCGGTAAGATCATCGTAAACACAGACGGGTTTGACTCCAAGAACCTGCGGCTGGCCAACTACCCCGAAGGGGAAAACCCCGTTGCCGACGACAGTTTACAGAGCTACGAGGTCATTAAAATGGATGTGACCAAAATGACCCGCGAGGCGCTGAAGGAATATACCATGGGTACCAAGGAGAAAGACCGGGCAAAAAACATGTTTGTACTGGGCTTTTTATACTGGATGTACGGCCGGAATATGGAAAGTTCCATCGATTTTTTAAAGGAAAAATTTGGCAAACGCCCGGAGATCCTGGATAGTAACATAAAAGTGCTGCAGGCCGGTTATAACTACGGGGAAACCACAGAAACCTTTACCACCACCTATAAAGTAGAGAAAGCGCGCATGGCCCCCGGAACCTACCGTTCCATCATGGGAAACCAGGCCCTGGCCCTGGGGCTGATTGCAGCGGCGCAAAAAAGCGGGCTGCCGATGTTCCTGGGAACCTACCCCATTACCCCGGCATCCGATATCCTGCATGAGTTAAGCCGGCATAAAAATTTTGGGATCCGCACTTACCAGGCGGAGGATGAAATAGCGGCAATAAGTGCGGCTATAGGCGCCTCCTATGGCGGATCGCTGGGGGTTACTACTACATCCGGACCGGGAATGGCGCTGAAAACGGAAGCCATGGGGCTGGCGGTGATGCTGGAAATTCCCCTGCTCATCATCGATGTGCAACGGGGTGGTCCTTCTACAGGGTTGCCTACAAAAACGGAGCAATCGGACCTGCTGCAGGCCTATTACGGCCGCAACGGAGAGTGCCCCATGCCGGTAATTGCGGCTTCTTCCCCGGCCGATTGTTTTGATGCGGTATACGAGGCGGCAAAGATCAGTATACAACATATGGTGCCCGTGATCTTTTTGAGCGACGGATATATTGCCAATGGCGCGGAGCCCTGGAAGTTCCCTACAGAAGAATCGCTGCATCCCATCCATGTGAAATTTAAAAAAGAACTGGGTCATCACGAAGATAAATTTCAGCCCTATATCCGGGATGAGAACCTGGTGCGCCCGTGGGTGGTGCCCGGTACAAAAGGACTGGAACATCGTATCGGGGGCATTGAAAAACAGAACATCACCGGGAATATCAGCTATGATCCGGCCAACCACCAGCAGATGGTGAAGATCCGCCAGGAAAAAGTGGATAAGATCGCTGAGTTTATCCCTGAGCAAAAAATTGACACCGGCAGCGCGGAAGGTGATGTGCTGATACTGGGATGGGGATCTACCTATGGTGTGATCAAATCGGCGGTGCTTGAGCTGCAGGCACAGGGAAGATCTGTAAGCCATGCGCATTTGCGCCACCTGCGCCCCTTTCCAAAAAACCTTGGCGAGCTGCTGCGGCGGTTTAAAACCGTGCTGATCCCTGAGATCAACAATGGCCAGCTGATAAAGATCATCCGTGACCAGTACCTGATCGACGCAAAGGGCTATCATAAAATTATGGGGGTACCTATTACCAAGCAGGAGCTGATCGAGGAGATCGAGAATTATTTATAAGCATCTGTAGTAAAGAGGGGGGAGCTGATCATCAGCTCCCCCCTTTATTATGCGCCCGGATTAACGATACCGGAGCAGTGATAGCTCTTTTAAAGGGTTACCGCCATCGATAAACAAACGTCCCTTTTTTGTTAGTGCTTTTGCAATGTTTGCCAGCGCCTGTTGCTCCAACCGGGGATGCCGCCCGTCCAGGGCCCCTACGCGGACGGCAAAGGCCAGATCGAATACCGGATCGCCGGCTGGCAGTTCAAAGTCTTCGATGGCGATCTGCCGAAATCCCAGTACCCCAGAAGCCACTTCCCCCGGGGCGCTTTTCAGGGCCTGCAGAATGGCTTTTAACGAGCGGTCGATACCCAGAACATAACCACTGCCAATACGTTTTGCAATTTCCCGGGCTGCTACGCCCGGCCCGCACCCGATCTCCAGCACACGGATGCCTTCCCAAAGCGGCAGGGTATTTACTATTGCGGCCAGTCGGGGAGAAAGCTGCATAATGGGCGTATTATTAAAGGATCAGGCCGGTAAAAGCGGTTTCCGGAAAAACGGGTCCGAAACCACCCGGGCCGTAACGGCTCAAAGGTATAAAAGAAAATACCAGAACAGCGCTGCAGCCGTCAGGGCCTTACAGATACCCTGTAAATGCTGCCGCCCCTGGTGGTAAGAAACTGGTTGGGGTGAATGGTTGCAAGGTCAAAAAAATGGTCGCCGTTCCCCAGTATTTTAAATTTCCCGGAGGTCTTACCCAGATGAAATTCATAATAGTAATACCCGTACTCAGCAAAACCGGGAGCGCGCCTACATAATGATTGCTTCCCCCGCCTGAGGTCCAGTGTTTACGCATCATTGCATAATCAACGTTTTTGAACCTGCTGTTGGGTGGGCCTCCTGTAAGCACTTTCTGCAATAGGGGCTTAACGGCAGGTAGTACCCGGGGTTTTCTTATTACGGAAGGACTGATGGCGGTTTCCAGGCAGTAGGGTATATTCAAAAAAATACAGAACCCCTCCGGTGTTTTTATATAAAAATCATCTGCATCCACCTGCACGTTAAAGGGTATGGAGTCTTTATGCAGTCCGTACCGGGTGTAAAAATAATGATTGAATAAAGCGTCGGCGATAGGACCCCCGTAAAGCCCTTTTTTTACATAAACAGCGGCAATACTGTCTGTGATGGACCGGAACCGGGGACCTTCATCGATCACCCGGACCGCGTGATCTTCAAAACGGACCTGGTCCCATCCTTTATAAATGTTTCCCGTGTCCTTTGTAACAAAATAACCTTCTATATACGTAAAACTTCCTGCCGGGATGCGCTTTGTTCGATCATTTTTGAAATCATAAATGATCATCGTGTCTCCTGTATAGGCAACCATTGCAGCATCATTGTAATAGATCTCCTGGCAATGGTCAAACAGCTTTTGGACCACGAGGCCGGAAGCGGTGGTTTGGGGAAACTCGGGGAGTTCCGGATGTGCGTCCTTCCCTGTTTGATTGATACAGGCTATAAGAAAGGCCATCGGTAAAATGAAAAGCCATTTTGTAAGTGTTGAAACCGGTGAATGCATCTTGTGGTCTGTACCCGAAAATAGCGATTTTAAAGTAAAAGCAGTTTACATCAACTATCTTTATAAAGGATTCGTTTGTTCTAAAATCTGGAAGATGCCCGCCTCTAAAAAATTAACCGTAAATGATTTTCTGCAAAGCCCCGGAGTGCAGGAGCAGCTGCGCATATTAAAAGACCGGTTTGGTGAAAACGGCGAGCGGCTGATCATTTCTGATACGCTGGATAAGGAGGGCCATCAGTATGTGAACCTGGTTCAGAAAGGAGGAGGCGTGCTGGGAGTGGCCCTGGTGGGGTATACCTATATTCTGGAACAGATGGGTATCCGGTTTATGCGGCTTGCCGGAACCAGCGCCGGAGCGATCAATACAGCCTTACTGGCCATCGTTGGAAAAAAGGAATCAGAAAAGTCGGCCGGTATTCTTGAAGCGATTACACAACTCAATTTCTTTAACCTGGTAGACGGGCATCCGGCAGCCCGCTGGCTGATCAAAAAGTTTATTACAAAAACAGGGTTTTTAAAAAAACTCAAAAACTGGGCGAACGGACTTGGCATCTTTTATTCCGTTCTGCTGGCGGTAACCTTTGTATGCCTGTGGCTGCTGCCTCATAATGCGCCGATGCGGCAATTTACGCAAACGCTGGTGGTCCTTCTCCTGGTCATTACCTTGCTGCTGGGCGTACTGGCCTGGTATATCAGCCGGCTGTTAAAGCGGCTGCGGTCCAGCGGCTATGGCATCAATCCCGGCGATTTTTTTTATGATTGGTTAAAGCAATTAATGAAAGATAACGGTGTGGCTAATGTGGAGGATTTTCGTAAAAAGGCCGGTCAGCCGGTTGAAGGGCTCCATCTGAGGTATGAGCACCCGGATGGGTTGGAGGGGCTGGGGCCGGATGTAACGGTCATTGCCTCCGAGCTGATCACCGAAAACAAGATCGAGTTCCCGAAAATGTGCAACCTTTTCCGGACCAGCGACCGGATGGATGAACTACACCCGGCGGGTCTGGTACGGGCCTCTATGTCGATCCCTCTGTTCTTTGAGTCCTATTTTATTTACGGGATACCCAATACCAGCGCAGAAATAAAAAAGGCCTGGATGGACACCTTTGGTGAAAAGGATCCACCGGTAGAAGCCCGTTTTGTAGACGGGGGCATCCTATCCAATTTCCCCATCAGCATCTTCTATAACCCCAGGGTGGTAGTGCCCCGGCTCCCTGTTTTTGGGATCGACCTGAATGACAGCAGCCCGGGGGATACGGGTAAGAATGCATCGGGATGGACGTTGACGGGCTATTTTTCCCGGATCTTTAATACGGTGCGGAACTACTATGACAAGGATTTTCAGCTGAAAAACAAAATGTATTCCCGCGGTATCGGCACAATTCCTCTGGCGGATTTTAACTGGCTGAATTTTTTCATTACCGACAAAGAAAAACTGGCATTATTTGAACGTGGTGCGGCAGCGGCAACCCGTTTCCTGCTGAGCTTTGACTGGGAGGCGTATAAAACGGACAGAAGCATGATGCAGGTGACGCTCAAAAAAACCCCGGGAAACCCGTAAACACGATCCGTTTTTGGGAATTGAGATCTGGGCATTCGGCGGCCAGCTAAAATTTACGGTACATCCGGATCAATGATCATGGGTCTCGAATCTCATATATCAGTTCTCAATTCTCAACCCCCGGATCGCTCAAAAAATCGTAAATTCAGTGCAAATTTTATTTTATGAGCGCCCCTGTTAACTGGTCCAAAGCCATTCAACCGCTTTTAAAGAAATACAAATCCACCAAACACCCGCTTGCGTATAAGAACACGTATCAGTTGCTGGTAATGGTGGTGCTGTCTGCGCAGGATTCGGACCGGCACATTAACCAGATTGCTCCGGAATTTTTTAAGTTTTTTCCAAATATGACCACGCTTTCGAAGGCTACGGAAGCTGCTATTGCAGAGCGGATCAGCGATGTGCGCAATTTTGGGAACAAAGCAAAATGGCTTTCGGAAATTGCCGGGTCGGTAAAAAAGGATGCGGCCATTCCGATGAACCTGGAAGCACTGACAGAATTAAAAGGGATCGGACGAAAGTCGGCCAACGTGATCCTCAGGGAAAGCGGCAGGCCGGCAGAAGGCGTGATCGTGGATCTGCATGTGGTACGGGTGGCGCCCAGGCTTGGAATTGCCACCGGCGCCGATCCGAAGAAGATCGAAAAACAAATGATGGACGTGCTGCCGCCAAAAGACTGGGATGCAGGCATGGCCATTTCGTTTTTAGGAAGGGAAATCTGCCGCCCTACAAATCCGAAATGTGAAAGTTGCCTGATGAATGCGGTTTGTGCATTTTATAACAGCAAATAACAGAAAGCTTCAAACCGGCCGGTGGCTTACGGAGAAATGCCGGTCATGAACAAAGACCTCGATCGGGGATTGGACCAATAGGTTTGCTGCCCGGATTTTGAACCGGTAACTTGAAACTTTAAGCTACTTTTGCAGCCTATGACAACGGATAAAAAAGTAAGAGTGCGTTTTGCGCCTTCGCCTACCGGCGGATTGCATTTAGGCGGTGTGAGAACCGTTTTGTACAACTACCTGTTTGCACGTCAGCATGGCGGCGACTTTATTTTAAGGATTGAAGACACCGATCAGACCCGTTTTGTACCGGGTGCGGAGGAATATATTTTTCAATGCCTGGCCTGGGCCGGCCTGGAACCGGATGAAAGTGTAAAGCAGGGTGGGGCATATGGGCCCTATCGCCAGAGTGAACGCAAAGAGATCTACCGTAAGTATGCAGCGCAACTGGTGGCAGCCGGACAGGCTTACTACGCATTTGACACACCGGAAGAACTGGAGCAGATGCGGCAGCAATTTAAAACGGCACAAAATCCCTCCCCGCAATATGATCATCATGTACGCGATAAAATGCGGAACTCCCTTACGCTGTCGAAAGAAGAGACCGACCAGTTGCTCAAGGAGAACACACGACATGTGATCCGTATCAAAATGCCAGAGAACGAAACCGTTGGGTTTAACGATATGATCCGTGGAGACGTGAGCTTTAATACCTCCCTTGTAGATGATAAGGTATTGCTGAAGGCGGACGGGATGCCTACCTATCACCTGGCGGTGGTAGTGGACGATTTTTTAATGAAAATATCCCACGCATTTCGTGGTGAAGAATGGTTGCCGAGTGCACCGGTGCACATCCTCCTGTGGAAATACCTGTTTGGCCTGGAAAATATGCCGCAATGGGCACATTTCCCGCTGATACTGGGGCCAAGCGGTAAACTGAGCAAACGTGACGGCGCAAAATACGGATTCCCGGTATTTGCCATGAACTGGACCGATCCCAGGACCGGGGAACTGACTGAAGGGTTTAAAGAAAAAGGGTTTTTACCCGAGGCCTTCATCAACCTGCTGGCCGTACTGGGCTGGAACGACGGCACCGAACAGGAGCTTTTTTCCCTGGAGGAGCTGATCCAGAAATTTTCTATGGACCGCGTACATAGCGCCGGCGCAAAGTTTGACTATGAAAAGGCCAAATGGTATAACCATGAATGGATCAAAAAACTGGCCCCGGAGGAACTGACCCGGCGTGTTAAGGGGGTGCTGGAAGTAAAAGGGCTTTCTGTTCCGGATGACGGCCTATTGCAGCACATTGTGGAGCTGGTAAAAGACCGGGCAACCCTGCTACCGGACTTTTATGAGCAAACGGCCTATTTCTTTAAGACTCCGGAACATATGGATGTTGCCGCCGTTCAGCCGAAGTGGAATGAGGCAAAACAATTATTTTTTACAGAGGTAATCCGCAACTATGAACTTGCTACCGACTGGAACGCGGAGGTTCTGGAAAACAACTTCAAGGAAATAGCAGCCGCCAACCAGCTCAAACCCGGAGAGGTAATGCTGCCCCTGCGCATCATGCTGGTAGGAGGCAAATTTGGTCCGCATGTTTTTGACATCGCAGCAATCCTGGGTAAAGAAGAAACCATAAAACGCATACAGCATACGCTGGGATTGTTGGGGTAAAATGAGAATTGAGCATCCACGGTCGAGATCCGGGCGATCCGTTTTTAGCAGTCAGTGGTCCGCTTTCAGCTATTCGCTTCTCAAATCTCATTCATCACTTCACCTCCTGCATATCGACCAGCTTTTTGTAAAAGCCGTTTTGTGCCAGCAGGCTGTTATGTGTACCCCGTTCTACGATTTTTCCTTTCTGAAGTACAATGATCTCATCGGCGTTCCGGATGGTGCTCAGCCGGTGTGCAATGACAATGCTGGTGCGGTGCTGCATCATCTTGTTGATGGCGTCCTGCACCAGCCGCTCACTTTCTGTATCCAGGGAGGAAGTAGCTTCATCAAGGATCAGGATCGGCGGGTTCTTTAATACCGCACGTGCAATGGTGAGGCGCTGACGCTCCCCCCCGCTCAGCTTGCTGCCGCGGTCGCCGATATTGGTGTTGTACTGCTGCTCCTTCTGTATGATAAAGTGATGGGCATTGGCAATTTTGGCAGCCTGTTCAATGGCTTCGTCTCCGGCTCCTACCTCGCCCAGGGCAATATTGTTGGCAATGGTATCATTAAACAAAATGGGCTCCTGGGTTACAATGCTCATCAGGCTCCGGACAGAATGCAGGGAGTAGTTTTTGATATCGATGCCATCGATCAGGACCGCTCCTTTTGTAGCATCATGAAAACGGGGAATCAGATCCGCCAGGGTAGATTTGCCGGCCCCAGAAGCACCTACCAGGGCTACGGTCTGGCCTTTTTTTATCGTAAGGTTAATGTCCTGCAGGATCACATGCCCGTCATAGGCAAAGGTTACCTCCCGGAATGTGATCGCATCTTCAAATTGTTTCAGCTTCGTACCATCTGGATTGTCGTCAACGGTCACCGGCGTGTTCAGCACCTCCTCGATCCGTTGTATGGCTGCGGCGCCTTTGTTTAAATTGCTGAAGGAGGTCGAAAGCGTTTTGATAGGATTGATCAGGTTGTAGAACATGGCCAGGTAAGCAAAAAAAGCAGGCGCTTCCAGGTCGATATTGTTGGACAGGATCAATCTTCCGCCAAACCATAAAATACCAACAAAAACCATCACGCCTAAAAACTCCGACATGGGTGAGGCCATATCCCGCCGCCGGCTGATGCGGTTGCGGGTATCTGTTAAGGAATCATTCACCGTATCAAATTTTCCTTTCAGAACCCCTTCCACATTAAAAGCTTTGATCACCCGGAGGCCGTTCAGCGTTTCATCAAGGATGGACAGTGATTCGCCCAGTTTGATGGCGGCCTCATTTGACTGGCGTTTCAGTGCTTTTGAAATACGGCCCAGGATAAAACCAATAACGGGAATACACAACAGGATGGAACCTGTAAGAATAGGACTGATCAGGAACAGGGCCACAAGCGTAAATATGATATTCAGCGGATCCTTGATCCAGCCTTCAAGCACGCCGATAACCGAGCCTTCTACCTCGTTTACATCATTGGTAACCCTGCTAAGCAGGTCTCCCTTGCGCTGCTCTGTAAAATACCCGATGGGCAACAACAGGATCTTGTCATAAATATCCGCTCTGAAGGTGTTGACGATCCTGTTTTTAATAGGGTTCAATACATAGGAGGAGAGATAGAGGAACAGGTTCTTCAAAAAGATAGCAATGATCAGTATTACACAAATGGCTCCCAGCAATTGAACCGCTGTAAGCTCCGTTGCATTTACCAGGGTCATTAAAAAACCTTTGAGACCGGTTAAAACGTTGGGGGTAGCGGCTTCGGCCGGTGCCGGTGGTTTATTGCCATAAAAGATGATATCGAAGAAGGGTTGCAGTAATGCAAAGCTGAACAGGGAAAAGACGATGGAAAGCACCGTGAACAGAAAGAAAAGGAAAATACCGCCTTTGTAAGGCCGCAGGTAATGTAAAACCCTCGAATATTTTTTCATTCCGGAAGTAGTTATAGATGGATATAAATGTTTTTGGCCTGCTGTGGTTTTTGTTGCAAACACCCTATTATATGCCAGGAATACAAAGCGGCGAAAAACTTTATGAACCCGTTATGGTCACTAAAACATGTAAAGTAACTAATTTTACACAGAACAGAAAGCGAAGATTATGGAGGAAAGCAAACGGCAAAAACAGATAGCAGCGCTGCTGAACGAAGAAATGAACGGCATTTTCCAGAAGCTGGGATTGAATATGATGGATGGAGGAATGGTTTCAATATCCGGCGTAAAAGTGACTCCGGATCTGCTGGAGGCCCGTTTTTACCTGAGTTTCTTCCAGGTAAAGGATGCTGCGGCCGCACTTAAAAAAGTAGAAGAGCGGCATCATGAAATAAAAAAGGAGCTGGCAGCTGCTGTGCGGCACCAGTTGCGCAATATACCGGTACTGAAGTTTTATGCAGATGATACATTGGATCATGTATTTAAGATGGAAGAGCTGTTTAAGAAAATAGAAGAAGAGCGGAAACGCAAGCCGGAGTAGCAATAAGCTGTCAGCTTTTAGCGATGCGCTAATAGCCGGGTCATCATCAAAATCATACAAATTGCAATTCCTATTCGCCTGGCGCTATTTCAGGGCAAAAAAATCCACGAACGTGATCAATATCATCGCGTGGATCTGTATTGTTGCGATCATGATCGGCACCGCTGCCCTGATCCTGGTTTTAAGCGTGTTTAATGGTTTTGAAGGATTGGTAAAATCGTTATATTCTTCTTTTTATCCGGACATTAAGGTTATACCGGCATCAGGAAAATACATAACGCTGGATGAGCAGCAGCTGCAGCAATTAAGAGGAATCAGCGGGTTACGCAATTTTTCGCTGGTGGTAGAAGAAAAAGCCATCCTTCGCAACGGAGACAATCAGGCGCTGGTTTCACTCAAAGGCGTGGATAGCCGTTTTAAGGCCATCAATGGGATTACAGACCATATGGTAAACGGCCGTTTTGATATTGGCACCCCGGAGCATCCCCGGCTGGTGGTGGGCGGCGGTATAGAAGGATCGTTGGGTATCCGCTCCAGTCCGAATGTGGAACCGATGAGCATTTATATACCGCGTAAGAGCGAATCGGAAGCCTTTGATGCCGCCAGCAATATAACGCCCGATACCATCCGGAGTGCCGGCACCTTTGTGATCCAGCAGGATTTTGACAATAAATATGCCATTACAGAGATCCGTTTTTTGAAACAGGCGATGGGCCTTGATGCCAATGTGTTCAGTGGCGTGGAGATTGCAGTAACAGACCCTTCTGCTACTGCAAAGGTACAGCAATCGCTACAGCGGCTTTTTGGCAAGGGATACACCGTACAGGACCGGTATCAGCAAAACCAGAGTCTTTATTCCATTATGAATCTGGAGCGCTGGGTCTTTTATGCCATCCTGAGCCTGATACTGGTGGTAGCAGCGTTTAATATGGTGGGCGCACTGACCATGCTGGTGCTGGAAAAGCAAAAAGACATCAGCGTCTTGAATGCGCTTGGAGCCGATCGCAGTTTTATCCTGAAAATATTTCTCACTGAAGGGTTTTTGCTGGCCGTGATCGGGGGGGGGATGGGTATGCTGCTGGCACTGGCGATGGTGCTCCTGCAAAAACAATTTCACCTGGTGCCTTTGCAGGGCGGATCGTTCCTGATCGACTATTTTCCGGTAGCGCTGAAACTGCGCGACTTCCTGCTGGTGGCCATAACTGTGCTTATCATTGCTTTTGTAGCTTCCTGGACGCCCGCCCGGAAAGCTTCAAAAAAGGAATTTTCGTTGAAAGCAGAATAGAACAGCAATAAAAAATGGTTACCGATTTTTAATCCGGTAACCATTCATATGTTGTTCGTTTAATAATGCTTAATAATCTCCCAGTGTTTCCGGCAGTTGCTCCAGCGCTTTGGCCAGTTGTTCGTCATTGGGCGCAATTCCGTGCCAGCCGTGATCATTTTCCATAAAGTCGATGCCCTTACCCATAATGGTATGCATCATAATGGCAATGGGTTTTCCTTTTCCGGTAGCAGCCTTGGCTTTATCAAGCGTGGCCACCACTTCATCCATATCATTACCGTTCATATCCATTACCTCCCAGTCAAAGGCGCGGAATTTTTCGGCCAGGTTACCCATGTTCAGCACTTTATCGGTAGGTCCGTCAATCTGCTGACCATTCCAGTCTACCGTAGCAATCAGGTTGTCTACCTTATGTGCCGCTGCAAACATAATTGCTTCCCAGTTCTGTCCTTCATTCAGCTCCCCATCGCCATGAAGCGAAAACACGAGGTGTGTATCGTTATTCATTTTTTTGCTCAGCGCTGCACCAATTGCCACGCTCATTCCCTGACCCAGAGAGCCGCTGGCAACCCGGATACCGGGAAGATGTTCATGGGTGGCAGGGTGCCCCTGCAAACGGCTGTTTATTTTCCGGAAGGTAGCCAGTTCTTTTATATCAAAATACCCCGAACGGGCCAGTACAGAATAAAATACAGGGGAGATATGGCCGTTTGACAAAAAGAACAGGTCTTCATTGATCCCGTCCATATTAAAGGCAGGATTGTGCTCCATTTCCTTAAAATACAGGGCGGTCAAAAAGTCGGCGCATCCGAGAGAGCCTCCGGGGTGGCCGCTGTTTGCTCCGTGAACCATTCGTACAATATCACGTCTAACCTGTGATGCGATTTCCTGTAAACTTGCCATAGTTTGTTTTTTGATCAGCAAAAGTGCATTTTTTTTTTGACAATTCGGGTTCATTAGCAATGAATTCTGCTCTTCCGGCAATTTATTTTATCGTTAAAATGTGCATAAAAATTGCTATCTTGGTGATAAATCTTACTTTTGTTCTTGTAAACCTTATTTAATGCTAGAAATTCTGGTAACAGCTATAATCGCTTTTATAGTTGCGTTTCTCGCAATTCCGGTTGTAATGCTTATAGCTGACAAGAAGAAACTGTATGATATACCTGATGAAAGGAAACTTCACACCCATGCAATCGCTTCTTTAGGCGGGGTTGGCGTTTTTGTTGGCTTTCTTTTTGCGGGGTTGTTGTGCATTAATTTTTCCAATGCTCCGGAAATGCGCTATTTCCTGGCTGCCGCCACACTTACGTTCTTCATTGGTCTGAAGGATGACATTATCGCGCTGTCGGCCACAAAAAAGTTCGTGGCACAGATTATTGCGGCTGCCATCATAATTCACCTCGGAGGTGTGCGGATCGAAAGTATGCATGGCGTGTTGGGAATGGAAACCCTGGATCCTATGTATGGGGTACCCCTGACCTATTTTACGATTATCCTGATCATTAATGCCTATAACCTTATTGATGGTATAGACGGGT